>Ga0209541_10006655_pt1 | contig 19618 bp, 16 predicted proteins | sample RifCSPlowO2_01_FD_184027 | JGI IMG/M metagenome (GOLD analysis project Ga0209541, IMG submission 184027) | Groundwater microbial communities from Rifle, Colorado - Rifle CSP2_plank lowO2_0.1 (SPAdes) (version 2) | ecosystem: Environmental > Aquatic > Deep subsurface > Groundwater | place... | reverse complement strand
AAACGAACAATGGAGCGTTCATCGGATTTGTCTTGGCATAATTATAACGGCCTTGCCCAAAATAATATTCTGGGCACGCCGAAAGCGGAAAATTCGGCGCCGACGGTTATTTCTTCCGGCGGCGGAAGCGGCGGAGGAAATAGGGGAAGCGGCAGTTCGGTTTCGGTTCCAACCGATAGCCCGGCGACAACCCCCGTAAAAATTTTAATTTCAGAAATTAAAATTACCGGCGGTCCCGGTAAAACCGAAAATGATTTTATTGAACTATATAATTTCAATAATTATCAAATCAATCTCAATGGCTACCGGTTAGTTAAAAGAACCAAAACCGGCACTACTGACACAAGCATTAAATCTTGGACAACCGATATTTATGTTCCGGCAAACGGCTATTATTTATGGGCGAATAGCGGTTACGCGGATATTTCCGCGACGCCTGACGCGATCACCACAGCCACTATCAGCGATGATAATGGCGTGGCTATTCGTTTCGGAGCCGCGGACACCGGCGCCATAATTGACAGCGCTGGTTGGGGCGGAGCTCAAAATGCTTTTGTTGAAGGCTCGGTTTTTTTAACTAACCCCGGCGCCAATCAAAGTATTCAAAGAAAATTTCAAAATAACACTTTTATTGATAATGGTGATAACGCCAATGATTTCGAAATTCAATCATGCCCAAGCCCGAAAGCGCAAACTTGCCAGCAAGCCAATCAAGCGCCGAAGGCTTTTTTTGTTTATGCGCCTTTGAACCCAATAGTCGGTGAAACAATTATTTTTAACGCCGCTTCATCAACCGATGATGGCCAAATTATTTCTTATCAATGGAATTTTGGAGACAATTCAACTTCAACAATTTCCATCGCCACTACTACTCATATTTATTCTCAAGCCGGCGATTATCAGGTTGATTTAATTGTTTTTGATAATCAGAATACTTCTTCAACAGCTATTTCAACCGCTATTTCCATTAACGTTTCTGGCGCCGATCACGTTGTTATTAGCGAAATTCAAGCGGGAACTGCTGGTAATACCGATAACGAATTTATTGAACTTTATAATCCGACCAAGCAAACTATAGGTCTTAACGATTGGTCTCTCAAGAGAAAAATTTCGCAAACAGCCACTTCAACAAAAAATCTTGTTTTAAATTTTAGCGCCACTTCAACTATCGCGTCCAAAGGGTTTTTTTTGATAGCCCATAATGATTACGACGGTTTAGTGGCGCCAGACTTAAGATATTCTAATAATTCAAATCCCTTGGCTTATGACGACGATGTTGTTATTTTACAGGATAATATTGGCTCAACAATTGACGAAGTCGCGTATAACGAGATTCTGGTTGGTAAAAGTTTAGAACGAAAATCTAACGCTACTTCAACGGTTGACTCTATGATAAATTATGATGACAGATTTTTGGGGAATAGTTATGATGCTGATAATCCCGGAGATTTTATTTTAAGGAATATTTCTAATCCTCAGAATTCCCGAAATTTTCCCGAACCGCGCGACGCGCCCAACTCACCGGAAAATTTCATCATTCAATACAGCTCCGGCGCGATGAAATTGATTTTCAGCTGGGATGCGTCTTCGGATTATGGCGGCGCCACTTCCACTTTGACTTACAGGATCACCGACATCAGCGATTCCAGCTCAACTTTGGCGGCGATTGACGCGGCTTTGACGGGGGCGGAAATTGCTATTAATGAACGGGGGCGTTCTTATGTTTTTTCTATCCAGGCCTTTGACAAAGAAGGTCTGGGTTCTCTAAAAAGCGATTCGCAAATTGACATTCCCCCCATTAAACAAACTATTTTAACCCAACAATTAGACGACACTGCCGAAACGGGCTCTGATAGTGCTATCGTCCAAAAATTATCCCTTACCCCAGGCGAATTTCAAGGGTCTTTTAACAGGATTGAGCTTAGAGTATTCAGCGATGACGGCTATAATTACATGCATTCGGTTTGGGTGAAAGAAATCAATCCCGACAACGCTCTTGATTACAATCTTCTTTTTTATACCAATTATGCCGATTTCGGTCCGCCGAACCAATGGAATGCCATGGTTTATGATGTCGGCAACATAACAACCAAAAGTGATAAAATTTATGAATTTGCCATCAGGGGACGATATGGCGGTTTTGGCGGTCCAGGGTCGCAGTCAAATTTAAAAGTAAAAGGTTCATCTAATCCGGACAGCTACCCTTACGGCAATGCGGATGGAATGGCGGATTTATACTTTAAAATTTATTTAGAAGAATGATTATTATCCTTCATAACATCCGCAGTTTACATACCAGGTAGTAGAAACTCGATTTTAAAATTTTTGTCGCCTTTGGCGACTAATCGAGTTTTCACTACCTGGCATAATGTCGGTTCAATTTATAAATATAAAATGATTGTGATTCTTCATAATATTAGAAGTTTATACAATGTTGGTAGTATTTTTAGAACCGCGGACGCGGCTGGGATAGAAAAAATTTATCTTTGCGGTTTTACGCCGACGCCGATTGACCAATTCGGAAAATATCGGCCGCAATTAGCCAAGATTTCTTTAGGCGCGGAAAAATACGTGGCTTGGGAGAAGGTTGACTCAACCGCCAAATTGATTGACAAGTTAAAAGGGGAGGGCTATAAAATTTTCAGTGTTGAACAAAGCAAAAAATCCATACCTTATTATTCACTAAAAGCCAAAAGCTATAAATCAAAAACTATCGCTTTAGTTTTGGGAAACGAAATCAAGGGGTTGCCATTGGCGATTTTGAAACGCAGTGATAAAATTTTGGAAATTCCGATGAAAGGCCGAAAAGAATCGTTAAATGTGGCCGTGGCTTTTGGAATAATCGCTTTTCACCTAATCAGCCAATGATTAAATATCTGATAATTTTTTTAACGGTATTGATTGTTATTACGGCGGTTAGCTTGGTTTTTTTGGCAAAAAAGAAACCGAATTACGAAATCGCGAGAATTGGAATCAACGGAAAAATTTTTGAAGCGGAAATCGCCGACACGGCGCTAAAAAGAGCCAAAGGCCTTTCCGGCCGGAAAACGCTTGAAGAAAATAAAGCCATGCTTTTTATTTTTGCCAGGTCAAGCCGGTATAGCTTCTGGATGGTTGGCATGAATTTGCCGCTGGATATTGTTTGGATAAGCGGAAATAAAATTGTTGATATTTCAAAAAACGTTCCGTCGCCAAAAATCGGCGAGTCGCCCGCCGCTCGTTCGCCTTCCATGGCGGTTGATAAGGTTTTGGAGGTTCCGGCCGGTTCGGCTGAAAAATTCAATATCAAAATCGGCGATGAGGTAAAAATTTGACAAATCGGCGGATATTCGTTAATTTTATCTTTATTCAATAAAATAGGTTCTTTTACAAACTAATAAAAAAGGAGGGGAAAATGAACAAGATTGATGGAGACGAAACCATTGGCAGATATCTTAGGGCGATCGGGAGCATACCGTTATTGACCCAGGAAGAAACACTGGAGCTTGTCGCGAGAATAAAAAAAGGCGATAAAGAAGCCAAGGAGAAATTAATCAGGTCCAATTTAAAATTAGTGGTGCATATTGCTAAAAAATATGTCAGCCGTTCGGGTTTGGCATTTGAGGATTTGATTCAGGCAGGCAATTACGGTTTATTGAAAGCGGTTGGCAGAAAAGGATTTAACAGCAAAAAAGGTTGCCGATTTTCCAGTTACGCCGGACAAGCGATTGAAAACACCATTGCCAGGGCCATTTTTGATTGTTCAAAAACCGTTAGGGTCCCTGATTATATTCAAACAAGAATCCAAAAGATTTTCCGAGCGGAAAATTGTCTTTGGCAAAAAAACGGAAGCCAAACTTACTTTCCGGATTTGATTAGCGAAGTAAGCAAAGACGCGGGATTAACGAAAAGAGAGACGAAAAATGCCCTAGGGTATTGTTATAAATTTATTTCGCTTCAGCAGCCGAGGTGGTCTGACGGGAACGACACTTTTGAAGAATTTATAGACGAAGGAGGTAATTTGACAAAATTTTCAAACAATTTTGAATCGAGATTTAATCCTGAAATTTATAGACGGCTGAATCAAGAAGAATTAAAAAAAATTTTTGATGACGCTTTGAAGATACTGCCGCCAAAAGAGAAATTGGTCGTCAGGTCGCATTTCGGATTAAATGGACAGCAAAAACGGACCCTCGCGGAAATAGGCAAGAAACTGGGAGTGTCGCGGGAATATGTTCGTCAAATCAAGGAAAAGGCGTTGAAAAAATTGAGAAAATGCCCCCAAATAAGATATTTAGCAAAGCAGTAAATAAATTGGACGACTTGGTTATCTTTCAAAAGATAATCAGGGCGTCCTTTTTTATTTTCAGTTTTTGACTGTTATATGGTCGCGGATAATATTTTTGCCGGCTATCAAGAGAGGCTCTTTCAATAAATATAAAAGACCAAAATAAACGAAGATTGACAATGAAAGATTGACGAAGAAGTTGATTTTCAAGACATTCAAACCCCAGGCGAAAAGGGTCATCAAAAGAGCGGCGGCGATTATCTTAGGCAAATGACGGAGGGTGTAAAAATTGTTGATTTTTTTCATTTTTTGCCAGCTGAAGCCGTTGCTGATAATTTGGGTGAAAACAGTTGAAATGGCCGCTCCGCCGATTCCCCAAATCGGAATCAAAAGAAAATTAAAAAAAATATTGCCTAAAGCGCCGAGAAAAAAATAACCGATTAAACTTTTTTGTTTGTCGTAGCAAAAAATAGCGTTGCCGAGCAAACTGCCGGGAAAAACCAAGAAGACAGTTAGGAGAAGGATTTGAAAAACGGGAATGGCCGGCAGATATTCATTTCCGAAAATAATTCTGATGAAATCGTGGCTCAACACGAGGCCGCCGGCTACCAGCGGCACGCCAACCAGGAAAACGACGGTCATCGCTTTTTCAAAAACCAATCTGAATTTTTCATTGTTTTCATTAGCCAAGCGGCTTAAAATCGGAAAAAAACTGCCGGCTAAAAGGGTTGGGAAAATCCAAAAAAGCTGGACTGGTTTGTAAGCGGCGGCGTAAAATCCCAAGTCCTGGGCCGGCCGGTACCAGCCGAGCATTATCATGTCGGTGTTTATCATTAAACCGCCCAATAAGCCGAATAAAGCAAACGGCCAGGCCGAAGCAAGAATGGGAGAAATTAATTCTTTTTTGAAATGAGTAAAAATTTTGCTGAATTGGTCTTTGAGCGCCCAGATAACGGCGGCTAAACCAAAACCGCTGCCAAGAGTGTAGCCGATGGTGAATGAACGGCTGGTGGCCGAAACAGAAAGCGCCAGAAAACCCAGAACGACAATCGCGACATTGGTGATTATTTTAATTGCCGCTTCCACCTGCATTTTTTCCAAAGCCCGGATAAAGGCAAAGGCAAAATCCCGCAAGCTGTCAAAGGCGAGCAAGACGGCGACAACCGGCAACAGGGGAATAACGTCTTTGATTTTGGTGAAAAACGGGGCGAGGAAAATAACCGAGGCGATGCTTAAAATCAGCAAGCAAATTTTGATAAAAAAAGCGGTGGAAAAGTATTGGGTTTTTGATTCGGGATTTTTTGACGCTTCCCGAGTGAGAATACTGCCGACTCCGATATCCGAGAAAATAGTGAAAAGGCCGGCTAAATTGAGGGCGTAAGAAAAAACGCCGTAATTGGCCGCTCCGACAAGGCGGGCGGCGTAAATAATAACAACGGCCCTGATTAGCCGGCTGGCTATTTCCCCGAAATTCAGCCAGAAAGCGTTTTTGAGCGCCGTCTGATGAAGAGACTGGTTTTCAAAAAGAAATTTTTTGATTCGGTTAAGCATTGAGTCTCTTTATATAATACAATATGTTAAAATAATAAATATGACTATGCCTTTTTTCGCCGTTAAAAAATCTTTTCCCAAGATTCTTTTTGTGGCTTCGGAAGCCGCTCCTTTTGTCAAAGCCGGCGGTCTCGGCGAAGTAATGTTTTCTTTGCCGCGCGCTTTAAGAGAATTGGGTTATGATGTCCGAATGATGATTCCTCGTTACGCCAGCCTTGACCAGGAAAAATATAAATTGAGAATGGCTTACGAAGGGTTGAAAGTGCCAACCGACGCCGAAGAAGAAGGCCAACCCCGGCACCTTATTTGCAACGTCAAAAAATTTGAATCTCCGTCAGGCGACCATCGGGCTCCGGTGACGGCTTATTTTTTGGAAAACGAAGAATACTACGAAAAGCGGGCGAATATTTACGGCTATGGCGATGACGCGGTTCGTTGGGCTTTGCTTTCTCGAGGAGTTTTGGAATTTTTGCGGGTTAATAAAGACTGGCGGCCGGATGTGATTGTCGCTTCCGATTGGCAGACCGGTTTTCTGGTCAGTTATCTGCATCAAAATTACAAAGATGACCCTAAATTAAATTCCATCGCCACTGTCTTTTCCATTCATAATTTACATTATCAGGGAATGTTTGACCATCGATTTATCACCGAAATGGATTTTGACGATGGCCATTCCTTGATGCCGTCTTTGTTTAATCCCCGGCTTTTGAAAATTAACGCGATGCGGCGGGGCATTAAATACGCCGACATTATCAATACCGTCTCCTCAAATTATTCCAAGGAAATAATGACGGCGGATTACGGAGAGCTTTTGGATGATTTGTTGCGGGAACGGCGCTCGCGGATTTATGGCGTTTTAAACGGCATTGATTATAAAACAATGAATCCGGAAACCGACCCGCATCTGGTTAAAAATTATAACGTCAAAAATTTGGAAAAACGGCTTGCCAATAAAACGGAGCTTCAGGAACGATTTAATTTACCGGTTAAAAATGACGTTTTTGTTGTCGGTGTTATTTCCCGCCTTGACGAGCAAAAAGGATTTGACTTGTTATTCCCGGTCATTGAGCCTTTATTAAAACAATTAGGTTTCCAATTAGTGATTTTGGGCTCCGGCGACGGCCGTTATATGAGTTTTTTTCAAAAGCTGGGAGAAAGTTTTCCGGAGCAGGTGGCCAGCCATCTCATTTTTGATGAAGTCTTGCCTCATTTGATTTTATCAGGAGCTGATGCCGTTTTAATTCCTTCCAGATTTGAACCGGCCGGTTTAGTCCAAATGGAAGCGATGCGTTACGGGGCTGTTCCGATTGTCAGAAAAACCGGCGGCCTGGCCGATACGGTTGAAGATTATAATCCCCGCAGCAATTCCGGAACCGGTTTTGTTTTTAAAGAGTTTGATTCTTTGGCGATGGCGACAGCTATCACCCGGGCGTTTGAAAATTATCGCCACCGTTTAACCTGGCAGGGGATAGAGAAACGGGCGATGGAAAAAGATTTTTCCTGGGAAAAATCGGCCCAGAAATACCTTGATTTGTTTTTTAGGGCCGTGGATTTGAGAAGAAAAGAGCTTGAGCGTTAGAATTTGGAATTTTTAACAAAATGTATTGGGCTAATTTTTTACACATTTATCAGCCGCCGACTCAAAAACCGATTTGGATTAAAAGAATCGCCGATGAATCCTACCGGAAAATCATGGCCGAGTTAAAAAGAGCGCCTCAAGTAAAAATCACTTTGAACATAAACGGCATTTTATGCGAACTGCTGGAAAAAAATAACTGTCAGGATGTTATTGCCGACATCAAATTTTTAGCCGACAGGGGGCAAATTGAATTGACCGGTAGCGCCAAGTACCACGCTTTTTTGCCGAAACTGCCGTCGCCCGAAATTGTCAGACAGATAAAGCTAAACGAGGAAACTCTAAAAAAATATTTCGGTTCCGCTTTTCGGCCGAAAGGTTTTTTCCCGCCGGAAATGGCTTATTCTCAAAAAGTGGCCGCCGTCGCGAAAAAAATGGGATATCAATATATTTTGGTTGACGAACTGGCTTTTCCCAGACCGCGGATTAAAAAGATTTATCAGGAAAATCAAATTCAAACCGATCGGGTTTACGAAATTAAAAATCTGAAAGATTTTTTTGTTTTTTTCAGGGAAAGAAATTTTTCTTTCAGGATTCTTTCGGCTCAAATCGGAACCGTTTCCATTCTTTTGCGCGAATTGGGCGAACGACTTTCCAAAGAAGAATACGCGTTTACGGCAATGGACGGCGAAACTTTCGGCCATCATCGTCCGGGTTTGGAAAAATTGCTTTTTGAAATTTCCACCGAGCCCAGCTTAAAAACCGTAACCATTTCCGAACTTATTTCTTTGTTTCCAAAAAGAGAAATAGTGGAGCCAATGAACTCAACATGGGCTTTGATGCCGGCTGATTTGGCGAAGCAAGAACCTTTCAGTCGCTGGGCTGACCCCCAAAACAAAATCCAATCTTGGCAGTGGCGATTGACCCAACTGGCTTTAAAAGTGGTTGGCCAAAAAAAAGATTCCAAAGCCAGGAATCTTTTGGATGCCGCTCTTCATTCCGACCAATATTGGTGGGCTTCAGCGCGGCCCTGGTGGAGCTTGGAAATGATTGAACGGGGAGCGAAAGAATTAAAAGACGTGGTTTTGATTGCTTCTGATTCTTCGGCTAAAGATAGGAAATCATCCCAAGATTTATACGCCAAAATTATTTTTACCGGTTTTGAGTGGCAGCGTTCCGGCTTGGTTGACGAACTGGCCCGGCAGGATGACGAAGAGTTGCGGGAACGATTGGAAGAAAAAGAGAAGCTTTTTATTACTCGCGAAGAATACGAAAAAATGATTGGAACTTTGAAAGAGCAGATGCGGGCCGCCGCCGAAAACGAAGAATATCATCGAGCCGGGATGATTCAAGACCGGCTTAGGGAATTAGAAGAAGAAATGAAAAAACATTAAGCTATGGCGCGATTAGACGGCAATTAAATTATTAATATCTTTGAATCATAGAATAGTTATCCGTAGCTGGTTTCGTAATTCAAAATAATATAAAAATTTGCTATAATTAAAATATGACAAAAATCGCGATTAATGGATTCGGAAGAATTGGCAGATTGTTTTTCCGGCAGGCCATCAACGAGCCATCTTTAGAAATTGTGGCTATTAATGATTTGGGCGACTTGGCAAATTTCGCTTATTTATTAAAATACGATACCGTTTATCGGAATTTTCCCGGCGAGATAAAAACCAAAACCAAAGGGACGGAAAATTATCTGGTGGTTGACGAGAAAGAAATAAGATTTTTTCAGGAAAAAGATCCGTTTAGTTTGCCTTGGAAGGAATTAGACATTGATGTTGTTGTTGAATCTACCGGCGTTTTTGAGTCTTTTGAAAAAGCCAAGATTCATCTTGAGGTCGGCGCGAAAAGAGTGGTGATGACTGCTCCGGCTAAAGACCCGGAGGGAACTTCAAACGGAAAAACGGTTTTAGCCGGTATTAACGAAGAAGATCTTAAAACCGCTAATTTAACTTCCAATGCCTCTTGCACCACCAACGCCGTTATCGCGATAATGTCGGTTTTGTCAAAAAATCCCGGTGTTGCCAAAGCGATTTTAAATACCGCTCACGCTTATACGGCTACCCAAACTTTGGTTGACGGTCCGGTTAAGGGAAAGGATTTTTTGCGGGGCCGGGCCGGAGCCCAAAATTTAATTCCTTCAACCACCGGCGCCGCTTTAGCCGTCACCCGGGTTTTGAAAGATTTAGAAGGCAAATTTGACGGCATTGCCATCAGAACGCCGATAGTTTGCGGTTCGCTGGCCGACATTACTTTTGTGGCTAAAAGAAAAACCTCGGTTGAAGAAATTAATGAAATTTTAAAAAAGGCGGCCGCTAACCCCGCCTTGAAAGGAATATTGGCAATCAGCGAAGAGCCATTGGCTTCTTCGGATATAATCGGCGATGAAAATGCCGCTACCGTTGACTTGTCTTTCACTAAGGTCGTTGACGGCGATTTGGTTAAAATTTTGGCCTGGTACGACAATGAATGGGGTTATTGCGCTACTTTGGTAAAACACGTTTTAAAAGCGGCGGAAGCGTTATAAAACAATATGCCCAGTAACTCAACTCCGATGGTATTCTTCTGTGATAATGCGTTGTAAGATAAAAAGATGAAGATTATTCTATCGGTTATGTCTAAAGAACCCAACAAAACAAATAGAAGAATACATCGGGACAAAAATCTTTAAACAAGATATTTATAATATAAACAACCAAAATAAACACAAAACAGTCGTATTAAATCTAACCAACTCTCCGAAACGGGATTTTTGTCTTTCGGAGTTGAGTTAACTGGGTATGATAATTTTCATTGGCGCCGATCATCGGGGATTCGGCCTTAAAGAAAAATTAAAACCATTTCTTATTGATAAAGGATATACCGTTTTTGACAAGGGCAATGACCATTATGACGAGGCCGATGATTATCCGGATTTTACCGGTTTGGTGGCCCAAGAAGTGATTAAAGATCCCGATAATCGCCGCGGAATTTTAATTTGCGGGTCGGGCGTCGGCATAGACATCGCGGCCAATAAATTCCCCCGTATCCGCTCGGCCTTGGCTAACAATTCCGACCAGGCCTTTTTGAGTCGCAACGACACCGATGCCAATGTTTTGTGTTTAGCGTCTGATTTTTTGGACGAAGAAATGGCTAAGAAAATTTTAAGCGTTTGGCTCCAGACCCCTTTTTCGCAAGAGGAACGGCACAAGCGGAGAATCCGAAAAATCGGGGAAATAGAAGCAAATAATAGTAATTAAGTAATTGAGTAATTAGGTAATTATATGTTAGTCATTCCCGCCATTAACGAAATTGAATTTCCCGAAGTTTTGAATAAAATCGGTATCGCTACGACTTTTAGTCCCTGGATCCATCTTGACGTTGTTGACGGAAAATTTGCCGAAAATAAAACCTGGAATAATCCCGGTGAACTAAAAGCCATAAGCCATAAGCTAAAAGCTAATATAGAAGCCCACCTAATGGTTGAAAATCCGGAAGCGGTAATCAAGGATTGGATTTCAGCCGGAGTTAAAAGAATAGTTATTCAGCTTGAAGCGATTGACGACGTTAAAGCGCGGTCAGTCCTTGAAATAGCGGATAAGGCTGAAATCGGTTTGGCTGTTAATCCGGAAACGCCGATTGAAAATTTGTTTCCTTATTTGGAAAATTTTAAATTTATTTTGGTTTTGGGCGTTAATCCCGGTCTGGCCGGCCGGCCGTTTAATGAAAAAGTTTTGGAGAAAATAAAGTTTTTGAAAAATTATTATCCCAATGTTATCATTGAAGCGGACGGCGGCATTAATTTAGAAACCGCCAAATCAGTAAAAGAAGCCGGAACGGATATTATTGTTTCGGCGTCATATATTTGGGGAAGCCGGAATCCGGAGGGAACTTATCAAGAATTAATGACTGTTTAAACTATCCTCATGGCTGAGACCTACGACAAAAAAATAAAATTTCTTGAAGAAATGGCGAATAAAATTCGCCAGAAGTTGATTGAAACTTTGGTTGAAGCCGGTTCCGGACATTCGGCGGCCACGCTGGGAAGCGCCGATATTTTCGCCGCTCTTTATTTTCATATATTAAACCATGACCCCAAAAGACCCGATTGGGCGGAGCGCGATCGCCTCGTTTTGTCCTGCGGTCATTATTGCCCTGTTTTGTATGTCGCCATGGCTTACGCCGGCTACTTTCCCTTAGAGGAATTAAGAACTTTAAGAAAAATCAATTCCCGTCTTCAGGGGCATCCTCATTACGGTTCTTTGCCGGGCATTGAAAATACTTCCGGTCCTTTGGGCGTGGGGTTGTCGCAGGCCATTGGCATGGCTTTGGCGGCCCGGATGGATAAAAGGAAAAATTGGATTTATTGCGTAACTTCAGATGGCGAGCATGACGAAGGCAATGTCTGGGAAGCGGTGATGTTCGCCGGGAAGAATCGTCTGGGCAATCTTATTAATATTTTAGACCGCAACAATATCCAGATAGACGGTTTTACCGAAAACGTAATGCCCCTGGGGCCGTTGCGGCAAAAATACGAGGCCTTTAATTGGTACGTGCTGGAAATAGACGGCCATAACATTGAGGCCATCATTGACGCCGTTAACGAAGCCAAGGCGATTTACGAAAAGCCGACCGTGATTATCGCTCACACCATTCCCGGCAAAGGCGTGGATTTTATGGAAAGCGAATATAAGTGGCATGGCGTGCCGCCGAATCCGACCGAAGCCACCCTGGCTTTGCGGCAGTTGCGGACCTTGGGCGGAAAAATAGAAGAGGAGTAAAAATAAATCATGATCAATCAAAAAGCGAAACTTTCGCCGGAAATTTTTAAAAAGGACATCAAACAAGCGCCTACGCGCGACGGGTTTGGCGAAGGACTGGTTATTGCGGGTGAATTTGACCCCAATGTCGTGGTTTTATGCGCTGACATTACTGATTCTACTCGGGCTTCTCTGTTCCGGGATAAATTTCCCGACCGGTTTATTGAAGTGGGAGTGGCCGAACAGAATATGGCCGGCATTGCCGCGGGCTTGGCTTTAAGCGGCAAGGTTCCCTTTATTTCTTCTTACGCCATGTTTTCGCCGGGCCGCAACTGGGAACAAATCAGGAATTTCGTCGCTTACAGTAAAACAAATGTTAATATTGTCGGCGCTCATGCCGGAATTTCCGTCGGTCCGGATGGCGCCACTCACCAGGCAACCGAAGATATCGCTATTATGCGAGTCTTGCCCAATATGAGAGTTTTTGTTCCTTGCGACGCTTTGGAAACAAAAAAAGCCACGGTGGCGGCGGCTAAAATTTGGGGCCCGGATTACATTCGTTTTGCCCGGGAAAAGACGCCGGTATTTACCACCGAAGAAACGCCTTTTATTCCCGGCAAGGCGGAAATTTTTTGGGAATCGTCAAAGCCGCAATGCGCCATTATTGCCTGCGGTCCTTTTGTTTACAACGCTTTATTAGCCGCCCGGGAATTGGCCGAGGAGGGAATTCATACTTTGGTTGTCAATAATCACACCATTAAGCCGATGGATGAAAAAACGATAATTGATGTTGCCAAAAAATGCCGGGCCGTGGTTTCCGTGGAAGAACATCAAGTGGCCGGCGGTTTGGGCGGAGCGGTGGCGGAAATTTTGGCCGGACATTGCCCGACGCCGATGGAGTTTATCGGAATGCGGGACACTTTCGGCGAGTCCGGTTCGCCAGTTCAGCTTATTGAAAAATACGGAATGGGAATAAAAGCCATCAAAGGAGCCGTCAGAAAAATAATAAGAAAACGCTAAAACTGATTTTTAAAACCAGTTTAAAGATTTTTTAAGAGTATTTTTGATAGTGGCTAAAAATGTTTGGGGCAGGCTTTCTGATTTAACCAAATAAGATTCCGCGCCTAAGTCAAAAGCCCGCTTTTTGGTTTCGGGATCGTCAAGATTGGAGAAAACGATTATGGGAATGTCTTTGAGCGAAGGATCGCCTTTAATTTTTTCTATAAAAGTTATTCCTCTTTCAGAACTGGGAATCGCTTCACCGTCTTCCAAAGGCAAAATAAGGTCTAAGATGACAACGTCGGGCTTATTGAGCTCAACCGCTTTTAAGCCGGCCGTTAAACTGGCGACGCTGGCGATTTCGTATTGAAATTCCGTATCCAAGCTAAGCGCGTCGGAAAAAAGCGACCTCAAAAGATTTTCATCTTCAACAAAAAGAATTTTTACTTTTTTTGTTTCAGCCATAATATTTATTTTATATTGTTAATGGTATTTTTATTATAAATTTCGCGCCTTGATTTTGGCCGGCGCTTTCCACGAAGATTTCGCCGCTAAGGGCATCGGTAATTTCTTTTGCTATATTGAGACTCAAGGAACCGCGAAAGAATTTTGTAAAAAGTAGCGGTTTCTCTTCAGCGGTCAAGCCGATACCGGTATCTTTGATACCAATAATAGCGTATTTATTTTCTTTTTGCAAAGAAACGGTTATTCCTCCGGATTTTGTGTATTTCTCGGCGTTGTCCAAAAGTTTCCGCAAAACAATCGTTAAATAATATTTGTCGGAATTAATGACCGGCGGATTTTCTTCGGTCTCCGTTCTAAAATAGAGGCCTTTATTTTCGTAGCTGGTTTTAAAGTTTTCATTGTAAATCGCCTCAACCAGTCCTTTTAATTGAATCGGTTCGGGATTGATTTTTAAATTTTCTTTTCTTTCCAGAGATAGCGCCAGAAACGCGTCATTGATTAAAACATTTAATTTTTCCGCGCTGGCCAGAGCTTTGTTAATTAACTCTTTTTGCTTCTCGGGCGAAAACTTTTGATAATCGTCGCTTTGCCAGAAACTCAAATATCCCTTGATTAACGTTACCGGGCCTTTTAACTGGTGTCGGGCGATCCTTAAGAAATCATTTTCCATGATATTATTTATTTTACCGCGTAAATAGAAAAACGCAAAATGTTATAATAAAATAAAATGGCAATCTATGGCATTGTCGCTGGTTTGTTTAACGGCTTAACAGCTATCATTTTGGCTGTTTATATTTTTGCCAAAAATTTTCGGTTAAGAGTCAATCAATCTTTTAGTTTATTTTATTTATTTATAGCGATTTGGAGTATTGGTTACGCTTTCTTTAATTTTGGCATTTATCAAAATGACCCGGTCAAAACTATTGCTTGGCAACGGTGGGCTGCTTTTGGTTATATTCCTATTTCTGTTTTGCTTTATCACTTTATTTTAATTTTTATCGGTTGGCCGGTCCAAAAGAAAAAATTGCTGATTTTTGGTTATTTATTCTCTTTTTTTTATATGTGGTTGGGGGCGGCGCCCAATCCTTATTCTTCTTATTTTATTTCCGGCGTTTCTCCGCGTTGGTATATGAATCTTTGGGTTGACGCAGGAATCGCTTTCTACCCTTATATTATTATTTGGGGTTTTTATATCATTTACTCTCTTTGTCTTTTATTTCGCCACTATAAACGATCGGTTGGTTTAAAAAAATTACAATGTCGGTATGTCTTTTGGGGAATGACGATAGGGTTTGTCGGTGGGTGTACCGGTTATTTGCCGTTTTTCCCTTATTTGAAAATAATTCCTCCCTTTGGGGTAATTCTCGTTTCCGCTTGTATTTTTGGCGTCGCCTACGCCATTGTCAGGTATCGTTTGATGGATATCCGTTTCGCGCTTGGCAAAACCCTGGTTTATCTTTTGACTTACTCCACGATTATTTTATCGGGATTGGCAGTTTTATATCTTGGTGATTTTTTTCTCAAACATTGGTTGCTAATTCTGCTTTTCCGTTTTTTTGTTTTTCCGTCGTTTTTTTATTGGTTTCCGAGACTTTCCCGGTTTTATGAAAAACTGGGCAGCCGCTATTTTTATTATACGGTTTATCGGGCCAGAAAAATTTTTTTGGAATTAGGCCCGAAATTAACCGAAATACTTAATTGGGAACAATTAAAAAAGGTCGTTGTCCAGTCCTTGGGCCAGACTTTCAGAATTCAAAAAACCGATTTATTTTTGGTGGAAGAAGCCAGGGAAATTGACCCTTCTTTGATTAAATATCTGGAGAAAAGCCAGCAACCATTGGTGGCTGAAGAAATTTCTTTTCTTCTTGATCAAAAACCGGCGGAAAAAGAATTTTTTTTACGCGCCAAAGAATTGATGGCGATTCAGAATATTGAAATTTACCTGCCTCTTTTCTTCCAGCAAAAAATCATCGGTCTTATCTTTTTGGGCGAAAAAGCCAATCAGGAAACTTATTCCCGGGAAGAAATTAATATTCTTGCCCAGTTTTCCTATCACGTCGCCATTGTTTTGCAGAACACCCGGCTTTATGGTCAACTGGAAGCTCTTGCTAAAAATCTTCAAGCCAAAGTTGCTGAACAAACCCAGGAAATCCGCCAGGCCTACGAAGTGGAAAAGAAAGCCCACGAAGAATTAAAAAAACTGGACGCGGCCAAAGACCAGTTTATTCTCATTACCCAGCATCACTTAAGGACGCCGCTGACCATCACAAAGGGGTTTCTTCTGGCCATCGTCAAATTCAAAGCCAAACTTGAACCGCGGGTTATCGGTTATTTGGAAAAAATTTCCGCTTCCACTGACAGGCTGGCCCAGATAGTCAACGATTTTCTTGATATTGCCCAGTTTCAAGCGGGCAAAAGCTTCCTTAAAATAAAAGAAATAAGCCCTTATAAGCTTATCAAGGAAATTACCGATGAGCTTTCTTCCGAGATAAAGAAAAAAAAGCTCTTTCTCAAAGTTTCTCCCAGGTCCGAATATTGGCCTCTTGTTTCGGCTGACCCTGAAAAACTCAAACAAGCTTTTTTCAACATCATTGATAACGCGATAAAATATACCCAAGCGGGAGGAATCACCATTGGCTTGGAAAAACAGGATAATAAACTCCTCATTTCCGTTCAGGACACCGGCATCGGTCTTGAACCCGAAGAGCTCAAACACCTTTTCTCCGAAGTTTTTGAAAGAGGCGAAGAGGCCAAGAAAACTTTTCCAACCGGCCGGGGAATCGGGCTTTATGTTGCCAACAGCATTATCAAAGCCCATGATGGCAGGATTTGGGCGGAGAGCGAGGGCCGAGGAAAGGGAACGGAATTTGTGATAGAATTGGAGTTAGGGAAAAAAGAACAGAGCGAGAAAAAAATAATCGCGTAAATTCATAATGATTTAGGTAAAAATGGATCTGCATTTTATTTACAATTTAAGCATTCTTTTCAATGTCGTTACCGGAGGAGCAACTGCGCTTTTTTTGATTTTTACCGCCTATCGCGCCAATTCGGTTGCTCGCGCGCTCACTCACCTCGCTATCGTTGATGTTGGTTGGGCGTTGACTCACTTTCTTGCCCAAATTGTTCAAAATCCCGCTCAGTCGCTTCTTTTAAATAAATGGTCCGTGTTTTTTACCATTTTTCTTCCGTTTTACAGTCTTGCTTTCTCCATTCGGTCAATTGAATCGCTGACCGGGAAATTCCATAAATATTGGTATCGCGCCGGTCAATTTATTCAGTATTTTTTTCTGATTCTGATTACTTCGGATATTTTTGCCAAAACCGGACTTCTCGTTAACGAAAGAAATTATCCGAGGTCTTGGGATTCTCTTTGGCCCGGCCGGGGTTTCTTTTTCAATCTTTTCCCCGTTTTTTTCCTGGGTTGTTTTTTTGTGAGCTTTCTTCTTCTTTTCAAGGCGCTTTCGGGCAAAGACGTAAGTCCGGAAGCTCGTCAACAAATCAAGATCGTTAATTGGTCTCTTTATGTTTCTTCTCTTGGGGGTTCAACATTTTGGCTCCTTTGGTATGAAGTTCCGATTCCGGCTTTAAGCGGCTGGTTTGTCCCCATTTATATATTGGGCCTTTTCTATTCAATCACGCGGTTTAAGCTTTTCAATATCAAAGTTATTGTCGCGGAATTATCAACTATTGTTATCTGGATGCTCTTATTCGCGGGAATGTTTAACGCGCATGAAAGGCCGGAACAGATTTATCACACAATAACTTTCATTTTTGCTCTTTTTTTCGGTATGCTCACCATCAGAAGCGTTATCTCCGAAGTTAAACAAAAAGATCACCTTGAACAAATTACTAAAGAACTTGACCGCGCGAACAAAAATCTCACCGATCTTAACATTCATCTTGAAGACCGAGTCCGCAAGCAGACGGCCGAAATCAGCCAGGCCTACGAAGTGGAAAAGAAAGCCCACGAAGAATTGAAGAAACTGGACGCGGCCAAAGACCAGTTTATTCTCACTACCCAGCATCACTTAAGGACGCCGCTCACCGTTATGAAAGGGTTTCTCTCGGTTATTCTCAAGTCCAAAAACAAGCTTGAGCCAAAAACAGTTGATTATGTTGAAAAAATTTCCGCTTCCACTGGCAGATTGGCCCAGATAGTCAATGAATTTTTAGATATTGCCCAGTTTCAGGTAGGCAAGGGTCTTCTTAACGTCAAAGAAATTAATCTTTATAATCTTGTTAAGGAAATTACCGATGAGCTTTCTTTGGAGATGAAAAAGAAGAAACTTTTTCTTAAGATCTCTCCCGAGCCCCAAGATTGGCCTTCTGTCTCGGTTGACTCTGATAAATTCAAACCGGCTCTTTTCAATATCATTGATAACGCGATAAAATATACCCAAGCGGGAGGAATTGTCATCAACTTGGAAAAACAGAACTCTAAAGTCATTCTTTCTGTTCAGGACACCGGTATCGGCCTTGAACCCGAAGAACTGAAGCATCTTTTTTCCGAAGTTTTTGAAAGAGGCGAAGAAGCCAAAAAAACTTTTCCAACCGGCCGGGGAATCGGGCTTTATGTTACCAACGGCATTATCAAAGCCCATGGGGGAAGAATTTGGGCGGAAAGCGAGGGTCGGGGGAAAGGGGCAAGATTTTGCCTAGAACTGCCGATAAGGTAAGATAAATCATAGGGCAAAAAAGTCAGAATAATATTTTATGGGAAAATCAACAAAACCGAGAATTTTTATCATTGAAGATGAAGCCGATATTATTGAATTGTATGAATTGGCTTTTGAAGAAAACGGCTTGGAGCTTGAAAGCGCCATGACCGGCAAAGACGGTTTGGCAAAATTGAAAGCTTTCGCCAAGAAAGAAGCGCCCCGGCCCGATTTAATTCTTTTAGATCTTCTTTTGCCGGATATTTCCGGCATTGAGATTATCAAAGAACTTAAAACGATGAAAGAAATTAAAGATATTCCGTTTATCATTCTTACCAATTACGGCAGCGGGCAAATTCAGCGCCTGACCGAAGACGAGAATTTAAAAGGCATCCCTTATTTCATAAAAATAGAAATCACTCCCCAGCAATTGGTGGAAATTGTAAAGAAAAAATTGAATCTTTAATTTTGAAACGAAATGCTTGACGTCATCACAATCGGCACAGCCACTCGGGACGGTTTTTTTGAAGGAATAGATTTTGTCAAAATAAAAGACGTTCGTTTCCGGGTGGGCGAAGGCATTTGTTTGCCTTTTGGTTCAAAAATTGAAGTTCCCAAAGTTCTTTTTACCACCGGCGGCGTGGGCACGAACGCCGCGGCAACTTTCAGCCGTCAGGGATTTAAAACGGCGGCTATTTGCCGGGTGGGCAAAGATGTTTCCGGCGAAGAAATAATCCGCGGTTTAGTTCGCGAGGAAATAGCCGTTAAATTCGTCCAGAAAGACAGCGACACCCCCACCGCCTATTCCGTGATTTTTCTAACCCAAAGCGGAGAGCGAACCATTATTTCTTACAAAGGCACGGGAGAAGAATTAACCGAGAAAGAAATTCCCTGGCCAGAATTGAAAGCAAAATGGTTTTATGTCGGTTCTCTCGGCGGCAATAAAAAACTTTTACAGGCATTGTTTTTATTCGCCAAAAAAAATAAAATTAAAATGGCGGGAAATCCGGGCAGTCGGGAATTGGATATTTTAAGAGTCAAGCCGGAACTTTTGGATAATTACAATGTTTTGATAGTTAATCAAGAAGAGGCCTCTTATTTAACCGGAATTTCTTATCAAAAAGAAAAAGAAATTTTTCAAAAATTGGACGGTCGGGTTAAAGGAATCGTGGTTATGACCAAAGGGCCGAAAGGCGTGGCGGTTTCCGATGGCCAAACGATTTGGCGGGCCGAAATTTTTAAGGAAAAGAAAATAGTTGACCGGACGGGAGCGGGCGACGCTTTCGGTAGCGGCTTTGTAAGCGGTTTGCTCAAAGCCAAAAGCTCAAAGCCAAAAGCTGGAGATATTGAATAC
>Ga0209541_10006653_pt1 | contig 19630 bp, 18 predicted proteins | sample RifCSPlowO2_01_FD_184027 | JGI IMG/M metagenome (GOLD analysis project Ga0209541, IMG submission 184027) | Groundwater microbial communities from Rifle, Colorado - Rifle CSP2_plank lowO2_0.1 (SPAdes) (version 2) | ecosystem: Environmental > Aquatic > Deep subsurface > Groundwater | place... | reverse complement strand
CTAAAAAAACCACCTGAATTGAGACCGGGGCCTGAACAAATGAGTATAGCAAACTAAAATCATAATTTATGCCATTTAAAAAAATCCTCCAAAGAGCAAAAATAATCGGTATTTGGATAAGAAGGGGTAAAATACCTCCCAAAGGATTGATTTTATTTTCAGAGTAAACCGCCATTAGCGCTTTCGCCTGCGCTTCTTTATTGTCTTTAAATTTTTTCTTTATTTCCTCAATTTTTGGCTGCAGGGCGGCCAAAGCCTTCTGACTCTTAATGCCCTTATTTGTTAAGGGCCAGAGTATCAAGCGAATAATAATAGTTAAAACAATAATGGATACCCCCATATCGTGATTGGGGATAGTATTATACAAAAAAATTAAACCATTAAATAATGGCTTATAAAATACTTCATTAAAAAGATAAGAAATCATGTTTTATCATTAATTATCTTATTTAAAATAATTAATTCTCGCAAAGAATCAGTTAAACTTTTATAATTGAGAGAGGTAGAATTTGTTTTGGGCCATATGACTATGTCAAAACCGGATTTTAAATCTTTTAATAATAGCTTACAGATCATTCTTAGGCGCCTTTTTAAAACATTTCTTGCGGTTGCCTTTTTTAAAAGTTTGGCGCTGATTATAAAACCGAAGCGGCTAAAATTTTTCTGATTTTTTAAAAATTTAACGCGGAAAAATTGATTTTCCGATGTTTTGCCGTTTTTAAAGACATTTCTAAAATCTTTATCGGATTTTAAACGGTTCGTTTTTGGCAACATGTCATTTTTATCGAAATCCTTGAACCGTCAACCTGAAACGCCCTTTTTTCCTGCGTCTGGCGATAACCTTTCTCCCGCCCGCGCTTTTCATTCTCTTTAAAAATCCGTGCTTTTTTTGCCGCCGTTTCTTTTTTGGTTTATAAGTAATACTCATAACTAATCTTATAACATAAAAACTTCTATTGCGTCAAACATTTTAAATGATTTATTATTTTCCACAGAAAATACACAGATTATTAACTTTTTTGTATTTAAAAATGTCCTTAAGGTATTTTAATTTAGTGTTATACTTAGATTAATAATTTTTTAACTTTTATTTAAATGGACTTACACGAACTCTGGAAAGCGGCTTTGGGAGAAATAGGACTTCAAATCTCAAAAGCAAATTATAAAACCTGGCTTGCCAACACTTCGATCGCTGATAAGAAGAATGGCGTTGTTATTATTGCCGTGCCCAATAGTTTTACTAAAGAATGGCTTGAAAATAAATATCATAAATTTATTTTAAGATCGTTGCGCAATATTGAATCGGAAATTAAAGAAGTAACGTATCAAATTAAACCTAACTACATAAAAGAAGAATTAAAAGACAAAAAACAAACGAAAGAAGATGAGTTGATAATTCACAAACAATTAGATTTTGCCGAACTAAACGTTGATGTGGAAACCAACCTTAATCCGCGCTATACTTTCGATAATTTCATTGTTGGCCCTTCTAATGAGCTGGCCCATGCCGCCGCTTCGGCTATTGTTAAAAATCTTGGGAACAAATATAATCCTCTGTTTATTTATGGTGGCGTGGGACTCGGTAAAACTCATTTGATTCAAGCTATCGGCAATGCGGTTAAAAAGGAAAATCGCAACAAAAAAATAAAATATGTTACTTCAGAAAGATTTACTTCTGAAGTCATAACAACTTTAAGATCCGGATCGCTTCGGCCAAATGACATTGACGATTTTAAAAAAAGGTGGCGGGAAATTGACTTACTTATTATTGATGACATCCAATTTCTTTCTGGAAAAGAAAAAACACAGGATGAATTCTTTCATACTTTTAATGCCCTATACGATGCCGGCAAACAAATAATTATTTCTTCCGACAGGCCGCCAAAATCAATCCAAACACTGGAAGAACGATTACGTTCTCGGTTTGAAGGCGGAATGATCGCCGATATTAGTTATCCTGATTTAGAAACAAGAATTACTATTTTAAAAACTAAAGCTAATGAGAAGGGTTTCGATTTTTCTTACGATATATTTGAATATATTGCTTTAAATATTAAGAAAAACGTCAGAGAACTTGAAGGCGCCTTAAATCGCCTTATTGCTTCAAATTTAAACGCTGACAAAAAAGATTTAAATTTAACTGAAGTTAAAAAAGCTTTAAATATAATAGTAAATACTCCAAAAAAATCTACAAATTTTAAAAACATTATTAAGGCGGTAGCCGAATTTTACGATATAAGTGAAAAAGAATTATTGGAACGCTCAAGAAAAAAAGAAATAGTAAAACCAAGACAAATAATAATGTATCTTTTAAGAGAAGAATTAAAAAGTTCTTTCCCTTTTATTGGTCTTAAAATTGGCGGCCGAGACCATACTACAGCCATCCATGCTTGCGATAAAATAAAAAAAGAAATAGAATCTGATCAAAATTTTAATGATGAAATTAATATGATTAGAGAAAAGCTTTATTTAGTCTAATTTAATGTTAATTACCAGTAAATAAAAAGTAGATAATAAGTTTATAACTATAATTATATAAAAAATAAGAAACAAATTATCTATAAATTATAAACAGATATATTAACATATTGACATATTAAATAATGGCTTAAAATAGTAATAAACTAAGTTTTTCCACAGATTTTTTAATCAGTAATAATAGTAATTAGTTAATTAATTAATTAATAAATAATAGTTATTATTAAAAATAAATTTATAACGTGATGAATTTAATTTGTTTTAAAGAAAATTTAAAAAGAAATTTAGACAATGCTTTAAGAATTATAAAGTATAATTCAACATTGCCTATTTTAAATAATTTTTTATTATCGACTGAGAAAGGAATGTTAAAAATTTCTTCGACTGACTTAGAAATCGGTTTTACTTCTTTAATACCTTCAAAAGTGTTAAAAGAAGGCAGTATAACCGTGCCGGCGCAGCTTTTAAGCCAATTTGTTAATAATCTTCCGAATAAAAATATTAATTTTGAAGTTAAGGATTTTAAACTTTATCTAAATTGCGATAATATAAAGGCCTCTATTAATGGTTTGAATGCCGAAGATTTTCCGATTATTCCTAAAGTGAAAAATGATTCAGTTTTAACTATAAATTCAAAAATATTTAAAAATTCTTTAAGTTGTGTCATTAATTCGTCGGCGATTTCCGATGCTAGGCCGGAAATTTCCAGTATTTACATTAAAATTAATCCTGATCAATTAAAATTTATAGCTACCGATAGTTTTCGATTGGCTCATAAAACAATTTTTGTTTTATCTGGTGATAATAAAGAAAAAATAAAAATTAATTTTGAACAGTCAAAAAACATTGTTCTTCCGCTGCGAACAGCGGGAGAGTTACTAAGGATTTTAGGAGACCAAAATGACAATGTTAAAATAATTATTGATCAAAATCAAATATTATTTGATTTTGACAATACCCAATTAATTTCAAGATTAGTGGAGGGAAACTACCCCGATTATGAAGCTATTATTCCAAAATCATCCGAAACAAAATGCTACCTCAGTAAAAATGATTTAGAAGAATCAATTAAATTGGCAGGTTGTTTTTCTTCAAAATTAAATGATATTACGATGAAAACAAATTCCGAAAAATCCCAAATGGAAATTTTTTCAAACAATAGCGAATATGGCAATCATCACGGGAAAATTGATTCGGAAATTAAAGGCAAAGACGTTACTATTGTTTTTAATTGGCATTACTTTTTAGATGGCCTAAAAAATATTAATGAAGATGAATTAATTTTGGAATTTAATGGAGATCAAAAACCCGCCGTTATTAAACCGGCAAAAAACGCCGATTTTTTCTACATTTTAATGCCTATAAGAAATAGTTAATCAGCGATCGTAATCTTTGGGTAGTTTATTATAGTAAGCGGATCCATAATTGTTTAAAAGCCAATTTTGAAGAGATAGTTCCCAATTTTTAAATTGGGAGTCGGACTCCGGATCTTCCGGCGCCGGGCCTTGAGGGTTATTTTTATCTAACCACCAAAGAATTTCGTGAATTTCCGTAAAAGATTTTTCCTCCGTTAATTCGGGCGGAGTTTTTTCGGTTGCCAAGAGCATGTTATTTTTGTTAATTTTCAATTTCACCGTAATTTGATATTGGCCGTTTAAAATCGGCTTTTCACTGATTATAGGATCGGGCTTATTAAATATTTCAATTGGTTTATCTTTTAACGCGGCAGTCATAAAATTTTGCCAAATAGGACCGGCGGCCGCGACTCCGGCTCCGCCTTTTTCTATTGGAGCGTTATTATTATTACCAGCCCAAACGCCGGCAACGAGCGACGGCGTGTAGCCGATTATCCAGGCATCCCGGGCCTTGGTCTCATCATTAGGGTCCTGAGTCGTACCGGTTTTCGCGGCTGCCGGTATTAGTCCAAGAGAAAGGGGGCTATAAAGTCCGAACATCGGCGCTCGGGCATTATTATCCGATAAAATGTCGTTTATTTCTCTAGCCGCTTGTTCCTCTATAACTTTTTGGCTTTGTTCTCTATATTCTTCTAATATTCGTCCGTTGCCATCTTCAACTTTTATAATACTGACCGATTCTCTTCTAATACCGTCTTGGCTAAAAACCCCAAAAGCAGAGACCATGTCCAATAATTTAACTTCGGCGGCTCCTAGTACCAATGAAAGACCATAACGGGACCGGTCTTTTAAAGTAGTAATTCCCATATTTTCGGCCAAATTGATAGAGTTGTTAATTCCGGCAAGATACAAAACTTTGACAGAAGGCACGTTTAAAGAGTTCGATAGTGCCTGTTTTAACGTTACAGGGCCTCTAAACCGTCCATCATAATTTTTTGGCTTATAACATTTTTCCTGATCAACTCCCGATTCAGCAATACCATTCCACAAACACAAAGGGTTAAATTCCGTTGGCACGTCCCATATTACCGTTTGAGGCGTGTAACCATTGGTTATGGCGGCGGCATAAACAAAGGGTTTAAAAGCCGAACCCGGCTGGCGCAACCTTGTGGTAATATTTACATTCGGATCAAATTCACAATTTTTTCCCGGTTCGCATCCTTCCGGCTCCGGATCGCTGTTATAATTTTTTGATCCGACCATAGCAAGGATTTGCCCGGTTTTCGGGTCAATAGCGGTTAAGGCGGCGTTTTTAGCGTTATAAATCTTATTTCTTTCGGCGCCTTCTTTAACAACGCGCTCGGCAATATTTTGTAAATTAAGGTCGAGGGTTGTCGTTACTTTTAAACCGCTCTTTTCAACAAAATTTTCGCCGTATTTTTCATTTAAATATTCACGGACAAACATTACAAAGTGGGGAGCGGTAATATTGCTTTTGTTATTTGCAAAATCAACGGTCATTTTTTCCGCTCCATCATGGTCTTTTTTTGAAATATATTTTAAATCGTAAAGCCGGCCTAAAATGTAATTAGCCCGGGCTTTTAAATCATTACCATGGCTGCCGTAAGGAGAGTAATATGAAGGCGCTTTTGGAAGGGCGGCTAAGTAGACGGCTTCGGCAAGATTTAATTCTTTTGCCGGCTTATTAAAATAAGTTTGGGACGCCGCCTCAATGCCGTAAGAATTGGATCCATAAGGAATTTGATTCAGGTAAAAATTTAAAATTTCGTCTTTGGAATATTTTTTTTCCAAAGTAATCGCTAAAATCAATTCTTTAATTTTTCTGCTGAAAGTTCGTTCCGGAGAAAGATAGGCATTTTTAATAAGCTGCTGAGTGATGCTTGAGCCGCCTTCAAGTATTTTTTTATCCCTAATATCGGCCAAAACTGCCCGCAATATGCCGCGAAAGTTAATGCCGGAATGATTGTAAAACTCGGCGTCTTCAGCAACAATTGTGGCATTTTTAATTGTTTGAGGTATGTCGCTATAAGCAATTATTGTCCGTTTTTCTTCGCCGTGAATTTCATATAAAAGCGTCTTATTTTCTCGGTCATAAATTTTAGTTGATTGGATCACCTTCCTGTCTTGCCAAGCGTTTGGATCGGGAAGATAGCGGCTGTAATAGAAAAAAGCCGCAATAAATGAGGTAATAATAATAAAAACAAAAAGAATGCTCCACAGAGCAATATGAGATAAAATTTTTTTGATTTTTTTTGGCATCTATATTAAGGTAGATTACAATGATAAAGCTAAATTCACAAGAGCAAAAAATTAAAGAAGCGCTAACAAAACAAATTAACAAGATTTATCCCAACAAAGAATCGCTTGCAAAGATTTTAAAATCCGGCAAAAAATTAACTATTTACTGGGGAATAGATCCAACTTCTCCAGATGTTCACTTAGGACACAGCACTAATCTTTTTGTATTACGGCGACTTCAAAACTTGGGCCATAAAATTATTATTTTAATAGGCGACTTTACCGCTCAAATTGGCGATCCGACCGGCAAAGATAAAAAACGAAAAGTACTTACCGAAAAAGAAGTTAAAGAAAATTTTAGAACATATAAAAATCAAGTTCTAAAAATATTAAATGTTAAAAAAACCACTTTCAGGTTCAATGGTGAATGGTGGAATAAAATGAGCGCCAAAGAACTCTTGGCTTTAGATGATTTAACAACTCATCAGCAAATAATTGAGCGCGATATGTTTCAGCGCCGCATTAAAGAAGAAAAAACAATTAGCATGAAAGAACTGCAGTATCCTCTTTTACAGGGTTACGACTCGGTAGTTTTAAAGGCCGATATTGAGCTTGGCGCCACCGAACAATTGTTTAATATGCTGGTTGGCAGGGATTTAGTAAAAACCTTCTTGAAGAAAGAAAAATTTGTCATTACAACACCACTTTTAATTAATCCGGAAACGGGTAATAAGCTAATGAGCAAAAGCGAAGGGAATTATGTTTCACTAAATGATTCGCCATCTGAAATGTATGGGAAAATAATGGCTCTTGGAGATGTTATAATATTAATATGTTTTAAATTGTGCACTGACTTAGAAGATAAAAAAATAAGCAAAATTGAATCAAGATTGAAAAACAAAGAAAACCCAAGAGACATTAAAGCTGAACTAGCCCATGAAATTGTAAAAATTTATCACGGCGAAAAAAAAGCTAAAGAGGCAGCCGAAGAATTTGAAAGAATATTCAAGAAACACGAGTTACCGGAGAATATAGAGGAAATTTTTATTACCATAAAGCCGCGCAAACTTATTGAATTATTGATGCAGGTTGGTTTAGCATCATCTAGAAGTGAGGCGCGTCGCAAGGTTTTAGAGAATGCCGTTAAGGTTGATGGCAGGGTTATAAAGGACCCAGAAGAAGTTATTGAGGCCTATGAAGGAATGATAATCCAATATGGGAAAAGAAATTTTAGGAAGATAAAGAAAGGGTAGTTTCTGTCTTTTCATCTTCAGATTCTACCTCAAGATCATCTTCTCCGTCAGCGCTTGTTGGTTTTTCCACTCCTTCCAATTCCTCGTCTCCTAATTCCTTAAGTTCTTGATCTTCTTCTAACTCTTCTAACTCTTCTGAATCGTTTTGATTAAATAATGGCGTTTTTTTCATGTTTATGGCTTAACAATTAATTTTTGATTAGTATAGCAAGCTGTTAGTCCAATAGCAATAGCGTCACTGGCGTCATCCGGCTGGGGCGTTTTTTCCAAATTTAACAATCGGCAGATCATTTTTTGAATTTCTTTTTTTTCGGCCCTGCCGTAACCAGTTGTCGCAACTTTAACTTCAAGAGGTGTAAACTCTAAGACCTCGAGATTAGAAGAACTTGCACGGCTAATAATGACACCGCGGGCTTCCGAAACCGAAAACGCGGTTTTAGCGTTTTTCGTAAAAAATAATTTTTCAATCGCTAAAACTTCCGGATGATACTGCGCGATTAAATCGGAGATCAGGCGCGATATTTCCGCCAGCCGCTCAATTTGGCTTTTATTTGGGAGTTCTAAACAACCGTAGGTTATTAAATCAACGCCGGTATTTTCTTTTTTGTCGAGCAGCGCGTAACCAATTCTGGTTGTGCCCGGATCAATCCCCAGTATTATCATAAATTTCATTTACGTCTTGATTATCGTCTAACGCTTCGTAAAGAACGGCAAGTTCTTTTTTAATATTTTCATCTTCTATTTTTACCGTTTGATTCGGGACCCAGTCGGCGCCTTCACGGCGGAACATCCATTGGATGGAGTTGATTTCGGCAAACTTCGCGTTATGCTCTTGTAATATTTTTTTAATTTCTGCGAGTGCCCGATTTTTATTGTCGGTAATGGCCGTGATTAAAATTACCGCGCCGCCCGGTCCGAAAGCGCCATAAGTCACTTCCTGGAGTTCGGCGCCGGCAATTTCTCCGGTACCTCGCTTAATGGCGCGTTCAATATTTTCTTTAGGCAAGTTAACTTCGCGGGCTTTTTCTATTATTGCTCGGAGCGTTGGGTTTTTATCGGGATCGCCTCCGCGCCTCGCGGCAATGGTAATAAGCGAAGAAACCTTAGAAAAAACCTTTGACCTTTTGGCGTCGGTCAAGGCCTTCTTATGTTTAATTGTCGACCATTTAGAATGTCCAGACATAATTTATAATAAATTTTGATTTTCTGGAGGCAGTTTTAGGCCCAGATGTTCATAGGCGAATTTAGTGGCGATGCGGCCGCGGGCAGTGCGGTGTAAAAATCCGAGCTGCAATAAATATGGTTCATAAATATCTTCAATTGTGTCCAGTTCTTCGGAGGTGGCGGCGGCGAGCGCCTGCAGACCAACCGGTCCGCCGTTAAAATTTTTAATTATTACTTCAATAAGCCGCCGATCGGTTGACTCCAGTCCCAAATGATCAATTTCCAAGAGCGCTAAAGCATGCTCAGTTATTTCCTTTGTTATTAATCCAGTCCCCTCAACTTCTGCATAATCGCGCACTCTTTTTAAAAGCCGGTTGGCGACTCGAGGCGTATATCTTGATGACTGGGCAATTAATTTTAAGGCCTCGGCTTCGGCAGAAAGATTCATTAAGCCGGCTGATCTTTCTAAAATACTTTCAATGTCGCCGATATTGTAAAAATCAAGCCGAAAAGTAACGCCAAAGCGGGAACGCAGCGGATTTGATAAAAGCCCGACGCGGGTAGTGGCGGCGATTAAAGAAAATGGCGGCAAGTCAAGCTGAAGCGTTCGCGCCGATGGGCCTTTACCGATAATAATATGGAGCATCCGGTTCTCCATCGCCGGGTAAAGAATCTCTTCTATTGCCTTATTGAGGCGATGGGCCTCGTCTATAAAAAGGATGTCGCCGCTATTGAGATTAGTTAAGATTGAAGCCAGGTCGCCGACTTTTTCAATTGCCGGCCCGGAAGTTATTTTTATGTTAGCGTTCATTTCCCGCGCTATGATGTAAGCCAGCGTGGTTTTGCCCAAGCCGGCCGGGCCGTATAAAAGCAAATGGTCGATCGGTTCGGAGCGTTTTTTAGCCGCTTCAATTAAAATTTTCAAGCTAACCTTGGCTTTATTTTGGCCAATATACTCATCCCAGCTCTTTGGTCTTAGAGCCTGATCCAGGGTGCGGTCTTCGGGTCTTAATTTTGGAGTTGTGGCGTTTAATTCTTCCATAATTTTTTGGTTGACAAGTTTATTGATTTAAAGTATAATAATAGTTGAAATATAAGAAACTTGCTCTTATTAACCTCGAGGCAATAAAGGCCTAAAAAATTTATTTATTCGGCTTTTTCGGGGGCTTTTCCCTGTCGGTTGATCTGGTTCCGACTGGGTCATTTCACAGAATAGTCCTATCCCTTCGAGCTGGCTCGGAGGACTATTGCCTCGAGATTATTAAGAACAATCAAAGTACTTAAAAGATGAAAATAAAATTTTAAAATCTCATTTTCATCTTTTTTATTTTATTCTAATTTTCCTAAAATTCGCTCTATTTCTTCAACTGTCGTAATGCCTCTTAAGATTTTTATCACCGCGTCTTGAACCATAGTAACCATTCCGGTTTTTTTTGCTGCTTCTTTTAGTTCCACTTCGGCGGGAGATTTTAATATTAACCTTTCAACTTCATCAGTAATTTCAAACAGTTCCATGACCGCTATTCGGCCGGAATAGCCATTGTGGCACTCCTCACAGCCTTTAGCGTCGCTTACTTCAGTTTTATTTGTCAGTTCGGCTTTAAAACCAACTCTTGGCGGCAAGTTTGCCAGAATTTTTTTAAACGCTTGCAATTCTTCTTCGCTTAAGTTTCTTTTTAAGGCGCATTTAGGACAAAGCTTTCTTAGCAAGCGCTGAGCCATTAATAAATTGATGGCGGGAGAAATAACGGGCGGTTTAACACCGAGGTCTATAAGGCGGGGCACGGCGCCAATCGCGTCATTAGTATGAAGAGTTGAAAAAACCAGGTGCCCGGTTAGGGCGGCGTGCATGGCGATTTCCGCTGTTTCAAAATCACGGATTTCTCCCACCAAAATTACGTCGGGATCTTGGCGGACAATAGAACGCAGGCCGTTTTCAAAAGTATAGCCCTTATCCGGTTCAACTTGGGTTTGGGATATTCCTTCAACCTGGTATTCAATCGGGTCTTCAATGGTGATTACTTTGGCGTCCGGCGTGAGGATTTTTTTAATAAAAGCGTAAAGAGTAGTTGTTTTGCCGGAGCCGGTAGGGCCGGTGGTAAGAATCATGCCGGTTGGCCTTTGGAGCTGATTTTCTATAATTTTCAGGTCATCCTCCCTTATTCCTAAACTTTCCAGATCAATTTTTATCATACTTGGATCAAGAACGCGCATTACGATATTTTCGCCGTAAGCTCCTGGCAATACCGAAGTTCTTATTTCTATAGTCGCGTCTGCCTCGCCGGCAGGCGGGCCGCCACTTGCGATACTGAAGCGGCCATCTTGAGCTTTTTCATGAATGTTTAACTTAAGACCGGAAAGTAATTTGACTCGGTTCAAAACCAGTTGGTAAATTGTTGCCGGCATGAAAATAATGTCTTCCAAAACGCCGTCAAGCCGCAATCTTATCCGGATTTTATCTTTTTCCGGTTCAAAATGAACATCCGACGCTTTATTAATCAAAGATCCGGCTAAAATGGCCTCGATAATTTCGGTGGCCTTGGCTTGGAATAAATTTTCCAATATTTTTTTAAGACTTTTAACATTAACTATTTCTTTTTTGAATCGGATTAAAGCATCGCTCGCGATTTTAACCGTTCCGGTAATTTCTTTAATCTCTTCTCTTAAAGGATATTGCAACAAGGCCTTTTTTAGGCTTTTTTCTGAAACAACGAAAACTTTCACAATAAACCCATTTTTTTCTAAATCGGCGATAAGCGATTGAATCTCTTTTGCGTCGGGATTTAGAGCGACCACTTGAAGCAATTTTGCTTTTTTGTTTATAACAGCGGCTTTAGCGGATTCCGATTGTTCTTTTGAAATTATAACTAAAGCGTCTTGTTCAATCGGTATAAAAGACAAGTTAAGATAGGGGAACCCAAGTTTTTCCGCTAAAAGCTTTGCCCGGTTTTCTTCTTCTTCATACCGGACTTTGGCCAAAAATTCTTTTTGTTTTTCTTCTTGAAATTTCATTAACTTAATTCTCTAATTTTATAGGTTAATTTACAAATTTTTTATCCCCAATATACACCGGCACTATATAGAAATCTTAAGTGCGGGGTCAAATAAAACTGTGGATAAGTTGCTTCGGCAACGTCTTATTTGTTTCTTTTAATATATATCTTTTGTAAATTTATACTATCTGAACGATTGTTTTTATAGTATAACTTTTTATTTTTTAGTTTATTTGCTACCATTTTTACATGCGAGAAATTGAAATAATCGCCAAGTCGGCGGAAGAAACCAAAAAAGTTGCCGCTAATTTAGCACAAGATTTAAATCCCACACATAACTTTCACTGCGCAAAGCGCAAGAATAATATTGTAAAAGTTATGTGTGGGATAAAACACGCTTTTATAATTGCCCTTGAGGGCGATTTGGGTTCCGGGAAAACCACTTTTATCCAAGGACTAACCAAGGGTTTGCAAATTAAAGAAAGTGTTTTAAGTCCCACTTTTTTAATACTCAAACAATTTCTGATTTCGTTTAAAGGATATAGAAACTTTTACCACATTGACGCTTATCGGTTAAAAAATCCCAAAGAACTTTTGGAACTCGGATTTAAAGACCTGATAAATAATCCGGAGAATATAATTGTTATAGAATGGGCGGATAAAATTAAAAAAATTTTGCCAAAAAATGCTTTAATGATTAAATTTGAAAATTTGGGAAAAAATAAAAGGAAAATTGAAATTTTATCTTAGGTAATTTTATATTTGTTTTCAAAGCGGGTTATGAGCCCGAGCGGGCACGGTTTGCGAAGCGAGAGCGAGGGCGAATCCCTGAAGCGAGCACGCTCTCGCGAGCGAGGAAAGCGTGAAAATAAATATGAAATTATCTTAACCATAATGAAAAAACTCATTTTAATAGATTCCCACGCTTTAATCCATCGCGCCTATCACGCCCTGCCGCCTTTAACAACCAAAAGCGGCGAATTGGTTAACGCGGTTTACGGATTTACTTCGATTTTGATAAAAACCATTTCCAATTTTAAGCCCGATTATATCGTTGCCACTTTTGACGCTCCGGGAGCTACCTTCCGCCACGAGGAATATAAAGAATATAAAGCAACAAGGGTTAAGGCGCCGGACGATTTATACGCCCAAATTCCAAGAGTAAAAGAAATTTTAACCGCTTTTAAAATTCCGATTTTTGAAAAATCTGGCTACGAAGCGGACGATATTATCGGCACTGTTGCCAAAAAAATTCAATCAAAAGACGGCAAAAACGTAGAAGTTTTAATTCTAACCGGCGATATGGACAACCTCCAGCTTATTTCAAAAAATGTTTCTGTTCTTTACGCGCCTCCAAGCGCGGCGAAAGAGCAAATTATTTACGACGCCAAGAAAGTCGCGGAACGATTTGAAGGACTCTCGCCGGAGCAGATGATTGATTTCAAAGGCCTTAAAGGCGATCCATCCGATAATATTCCGGGAGTTCGAGGCATCGGTGAAAAAACGGCCATTATTTTGCTTAATCGGTTTAAAACGATTGAAAAATTATACGAGGCGATAGAAAAAAACAAAGCAGCAGGCATAAGCGGTTCTGTTTTAGAAAAATTAAAATCCGAAAAAAACATGGCGTTTTTTTCAAAAAAACTGGCAACCATAAAACAAAACGTCCCGATAATGTTCAATTTAAAAGAAAGCGAATTCGGAAAATTTGATAAAGAAAAAATCTTTAAGCTCTTAAGAGAACTCGGATTCGTAAGTTTAATAGATCGAATGAGTAAAACCGCAGAGCAGGGCACGCTTTTGTCGCCGCCTTTGCCGGATAAAAAAATAAATTATGTTGGAAGCTCGGTTTCCAACAAAGGGCTAATCAGCTATGATTTTAAATCTTTTATTAAAGCTCCAAAAAGAGAAAAAATAGTTATCGGCGGCGGCGATTTTGACGTTATGATTGCCGCCTACATTCTTAATCCGGGCGAGCGCGACTATAGTTTAGAAAAATTGAGTTTGAGGGAATTTGGCGCGGTTTTACCGAAAGCCGAAGCCATTTCAAAGTTGGCGCCAATTTTTAAAAACCGGCTGATTGAAACCGAGACCGAAAAAGTTTTCAAAGAAATTGAAATGCCGCTTATACCGGTTTTGGCGAAAATGGAAATCGCCGGAATAAAAATGGACGTTAAAATGATAAACAAATTGAACAATTATTTTGGAAAAGAACTGAAAAAACTTGAAAATGAAATATACGAATTGGCAGGTGAAAAATTTAACATAAATTCGCCCCAACAATTATCAGAAATTCTTTTTTTGAAACTGAAAATTCCCGGGGCTTTAGCCGGAGGTCGCATTAGAAAGACACCCGGCGGCGCGCTCGCAACGGGAGCGGCGGAACTGGAAAAATTGAAGCCGCGACACAAAATAATCGACTATATTTTAAAATACCGCGAACTTGCCAAACTAAAATCAACTTATACCGACGCTTTACCAAAAACAGTTGATAAAAACAGTCGGATTCACACAACTTTTAATCAGACGGGAACGGCCAGCGGGCGGCTGTCAAGCCAAGACCCGAATTTGCAAAATATCCCGGCCCGCGGCGCCTGGGGCGATAAAGTGCGGCAGGCTTTTATCGCCGAAAAAGGATACAAATTTCTTTCGGTTGATTATTCCCAGATTCACTTAAGAATTATCGCGGCGCTCGCCAATGACAAAAAAATGATGGAAGCGTTTAAAAAAGGGTTAGACATTCATAGGTTTACCGCTTCCGAAATAAATAATGTCTCAATCCAAAAAGTAACGCCGCAAATGCGTTTTGCCGCCAAAGCGCTAAATTTCGGCATTATTTATGGCATGGGCGCTTCAAGCTTTGCCGAATCGGCCGGAATCAGCAAAGAAAAAGCGAAAGAATTTATCGCAGAGTATCTTAATGATTTTTCGGGCGTCGCCGGCTATATTAAAAAGCTCCAAGAAGAAGCGAGGCAAAAAGGTTATACGACAACGTTTTTTGGGCGGCGCCGTTATCTTCCCGAAATTAATTCTTTAAATCATATGCTTCGCGCCCAAGCCGAGCGGATAGCCGTTAATATGCCGATTCAGGGGCTTGAAGCCGATATCATCAAAAAAGCGATGATTGAAATTGACGATTGGACTAACAAAAATAAATATGATGACAGTGTAAAAATGATTTTACAGGTTCACGATGAGCTTCTGTTTGAAGTAAAAGAAGATTTTGTGAAAAAAGCGGCCGAAAAAATTGTAGAAATTATGGAAGGCGTAATAAAATTAAAAGTGCCGATTACCGCCGAAGCCAAAATCGGCGACAATTGGGGAGAATTAAGGGCTTTTCCGAACGCTTGACATATGTTGCTATTTATGCTATACTCTAATCAAGATTTAAGCTCTTTTTAATTTATTAAATATCTATTTGCGAGATATGGTCGTAGCCAAAAGGTGCTTAATTTTAGGCATTTTCTGGCTATGACCATACCGGTCATGCTCCAACTCGTGGACAACGGGTAACCGTCTCGTCTAACAGGCGAGAAACAGGGTCCGACTAACAGTCGGAAAGGAGAGAGTCATGTCCAAATACGGACACCGCCCGCACAACTGGTTTGAGGCAATTGTGAACAAAATCGGTGGCGAAGAAGCGGCCGAACAGTTTCTCCGCGACGAACTCTCGGTTTACAAGCCGACCCGTTCGTGGCGCGAGGAAGACGGCGTCATCTACTTTTTGGTTACCAGCGATGGCGCGACCGGCAAGGACTGGATCACCCGGCTGGAAAGCAAGGGCTTCCGCGTCGGAGACTACGCCAAGCAGGTGCTCCGTTCGCCGGACTTCAAGCCGACAAACGGCGTCTTGACCGAAGTCGCTGTTCTCAAGGGCACGCTCTTCGAGGACAACGACCGTGTCACGAAGAAGATCCGCGCCGAGGCCGACAAGAGGAAGCTCACGAAGCCGAACGCCGAACTGGCCTGCCTCGTCCGCGAGAAGTTCACGGACAAGGAGATCGAAGCCATGGGTTTGTGGTGGATCGTGGCAATGCACGAACCCATCAACAACTCCGGCGGCGATCCGTACTTGCTCTGCGCGGACCGTTACGACGATGGTCGCTGGCTCAACGCGTGCAGCGGCGGGCCTCTCGACGGGTGGTTTCGTGACAGCGGGTTCGTGTTCGCCGTGTCGCAAGTCAGTTCTCAACACTAAGACCCTCAGGGCCCTCCCCTCGGTTTGCGATTCTCGCGAGCCGAGGGGATTTTATGTGATTATTTCCGATTTTTTAATTGTCATTTTTTTAAATTTGTTTAACCCTCGTTTGTAATCATAAGCTCCCTATAGGGAGCTTATGATTACAAAAGAAATAAGTGACGATTAAATTATGTAATTTGCAATAATGAAATTATATTTAAATGTAGCCAGTACAAGAAATATACCTGACCGATTTTTTATGATAAAATAACTTTCAATAGTAAGTGAATATTAAAACATAATTAACATGCCGGAACTACCTGAAGTACAAACAATTATTGATGATTTAAATAGGAAAGTTAAGGGTTTAACCATAACCGATGTTTGGACCGATTGGCCCAAGTATTTTAGGCGTTCGGCAAGCGGTTTTGATGGTTTTAAAAAAGAAGTAAAAAATAAAAAGATATTACAGGTCTGGCGGCTCGGGAAAAATATCATTTTTGATTTATCAGACGGCAAAAAAATTCTTATTCATCAAAAAATGACGGGGCATCTTTTAGTCGGAACTTGGAACTTAGAACTTGGAGCTTGGTGTGCTAAACAGATAGGGCCCTTAGCCGAAAAGGTTAATGGGTATATTCATGTTATGTTTTGGCTGGGCGGCCCCTCCAATAAAGTCGGGGCAAGCAAAATGCTTGCTCTTTCTGACTTGAGAAAATTTGCGAAAGTTTTAGTTGTTGATGAAAAAGATTTTAAAAATTTGGAAGATGTAAAGAATATCGGACCGGATCCTCTTAAACAGGGTTTTAAGTTTAACGAGTTTAAGAGTTTAATAGTCAAAAAACGGGGAGTAATTAAGAAAGTTCTGATGGACCAAAATGTTATTTCGGGGATTGGCAACATTTATGCCGACGATATTCTTTTTACGGCGAAAATCCATCCTTTGAAAAAAGCTGAAAAATTAAACGACAATGAATTAAAAGCGATTTTTAAATCAGCTAAAAAAATTCTTAAAAAAGCGGTAAAATTGCGCGGCATCTCAACAAGCGACTATCGCGACACGGCGGGGAAAAAAGGCGGCTATGGTAGTGTTCGTTTAGTGTACCAGCGTGAAGGCGAAAAATGTTCTCGCAGTTGCTGTGGAGTTATCAAACGAATTAAAATCGGCAGCCGCAGCACCCATTTCTGCCCAAACTGCCAAAAAATATGATCTTATTTTTATACGGACAAGATTCATACCGAATCAGTCAGAAATTAAAAGAAATTGTTTCCGGATATAAAGTTAAAAATCCCAGTGGATTTAATTTGGTTCTTTTTGATTTAGCGGACGGTAAAATTGAAGATTTTTTTGAAGCGATAAAGTCAAGTTCCTTAATTACGGAAAAAAAACTGATTATCGCAAAGAATGTTTTTTCAATCAAAAACCAATCGGAACCGATTTTAAAATTCCTAAAAACCCAAAACAAAGTTTCGGAAGAAAATATCATTTTAGTCATCACTCATTTTGGTGATTCTTTAAAAAATAAGCTTTTTGAATATTTAACAAAAAAACCGAACCAATCCCAGAATTTTAAGCCGCTTAAAGATTATGAAGTTAAAGATTGGGCTAAAAAATTTTTAAATTCATTTGACATTGAACTCACCGGAGAGGCCTTGAGTTTTTTAATTTCAAACTGCGGCTATGATCTTTGGCGGATTGACAGTGAAATCAGGAAAATAGCGGATTTTTCCGCCCAAGGCGGATCCCCGCCTGACGGACGGGCAGGCGCCTCCGGCGGAAAGATTAAAGGGGTTGTCAGTAAGTCGCAAGTTGAAGAATTGACTATCCCAGATCGGGAACATAATATTTTTGAATTGACTGACGCTTTACTGCAAAAAAATAAAATAAAAGCGCTAAAGGCGCTTCATAAGGCAATAAACAATGGCGAAAAACCAACCGAATTATTGGGGCTTTTGGCTTGGCAGGCCAGGAATCTTTTGAGATTTAAAATGGGGGCTAAGCCGGCGAGCTTAAAACTTCATCCATTTGTTTTAGGAAAATTACAAGAATCGGAAAAGACTTTTTCCATGGAAGAGCTTAACGCGTTTTTATCAAAAATCATTGATTTGGATTTGGCTTTCAAAACAACCGACATAAATGAAAAAATCGCGCTTTCGCTTTTAGTTTCAGAATTATGATTAGTAAAATATCAAATAAAATTTTTCTTCGCGCGCTCGGTCGCCCAGCGGCTCCCTCGCTGTCCGATGAAGCTCATTTTAGTCCCGCCTTTGGCGGGACACCATGCTAAAATGGCTTCATAAGCTTCAGAAAAAATTTATTTGATATTTTATTGTAACTTATTTATTGCTTTCGTCAGCTGCGATTTTAAGCGAGCCGCTTTGTTCCCGGCGATTAAATGATTTTTTACCGCCTTATCAAGCGCTTTGTAAACTTTTGGGAGCGCATCGGAGGCGTTTGTTTTGTTTTTAGCCGCGATCAATTTCTTGAAATTTTTTATTTCCTTTTTTGTCGTGTCAGTTTGCTTTAAATTTCTCGCATGGCGCTTTTTATTTTGTCTTAAGGCCTTTTTAGCCGATTTTGTTATAGGCATGTTTTAAATTAAAAATTAAAAAACCAAAATTAAAAATTATTGATTAAATCATAATAAATCATAATTTTGATTTTGGCAAGTTTGGCATTATAATAAAAATAACATGATTTCTTACCTTGAGGGGAAAATTATAGGGAAAAATGAGAAGTTTATTGTGATTAACGCAGGCGGCGTCGGCTACCGGATTTTTTCCCATCAGGGAATCTTGGAAAAAATGCCCGCCATTGGCCAAAATATCGGCGTTTGGACGCATCTTTATGTTCGCGAAGACACACTGGATTTATACGGTTTTACAGAGAGAGAAGAGCTTGAATTTTTTGAGACCTTAATTTCCATTTCCGGTATTGGCCCGAAATCAGCATTGGGCATTCTGGAGGTAGCGCCGGTGGCTAGCTTAAAGCAAGCGATTGTTAGCGAAGACGAGACATTCTTTACCAAAGTATCCGGAGTGGGGAAAAAGACGGCCCAACGGCTGATTTTAGAGCTTAAGAACAAATTAGCCAAGACAATCACGCCCATCAAAGGGAGTGATTCGGCCGAAATGGCGGAAGCGATGGACGCGTTAGTAAGTTTAGGATACAAAGAGCGCGACGCAAGAAAAGTTTTACAGGAAACCGCAAAAGACATAAGGGGCGTTGAAGCAAAAGTTAAAGCGGCATTAAAAACTCTTGGTCGCAAATCTTAAATACTACAATAATTATAATTAAATTATTTTAAAAATTTATGAAAAACCATAATCACGATTTGGTACATCACTTGTCGGAAACTATCGACAGCCTTTGGCGATACGATGAATACATTAAAAATTCCCAGGGCTGCGATTCCTGTACGGCAATGTGGAATAAATTGAAACAAACGGATATGGAAGTGGAAAATATGTTGAAATCCGAAATTCAAAAGCACATCGATGAAAAAAGGTTTGACTAAAAATAAATAAAAAACCCGTCCCGCGATTGCGGGACGGGTTTTTTCATACGCCTAAATTTTGTTTGTGCCGAAGGTGGGATTTGAACCCACAAGGGCTTTCGCCCATAGCATTTTGAGTGCTACGTGTTTGCCAAGTTTCACCACTTCGGCATATTCAATATCAATTTTAGCTCAAAATCAGGAAAATTTCAACTAATTTTTATTTGAAATTTTGACTCTTAAGGTTTAAGATTAGATTATCATGGCAAAAATCATCGCAATTACCAATCAAAAAGGGGGAGTCGGGAAAAGCACAACCTCAGTTAATTTATCGGCTTATCTTGCGGCGTTTGGAAAATATGTTCTGCTTGTTGATTTGGACCCGCAAGCTAACGCTACGGTTGGCTTGGGATTTGACTCGCGGAAAATTGACAAGCATATTTATCATTGT
>Ga0209541_10006651_pt1 | contig 19632 bp, 28 predicted proteins | sample RifCSPlowO2_01_FD_184027 | JGI IMG/M metagenome (GOLD analysis project Ga0209541, IMG submission 184027) | Groundwater microbial communities from Rifle, Colorado - Rifle CSP2_plank lowO2_0.1 (SPAdes) (version 2) | ecosystem: Environmental > Aquatic > Deep subsurface > Groundwater | place... | reverse complement strand
CTACCATTTTTTTAGAGTGCATTGTATGTTTTATTAAAATTAGCTCTTAACAGAGCCGCAGTATATCAAAATCAGCAACTAAAATTTTTCTTTAACTCTCCTGGTACATGAAGTTCCTGATCTGCCCCCGATTGCGGTCGCCGTCAAACTTCAAGAAAGCAGTCGAACCGAACCCCTGGGAGAAACCCGGGGCTGAGAACGTACCGCCTCCGCGAACCTGCTTGTCGCAGCTCCTCTCCGGCTTGAAGCCGAATCGGATCTTGTAGTAGCTGAGCTCGAGCGCGCGCGGCAGGTTGAACTGCCACGATGCCATCTGCGACTGCTGTTCGCGCGTGAACTTGGACAGGGCCGAGCCCTGATCCTCGTCCACGTAGAGGAAGCCGAAGCAGACGGAGCCGTTGAAGTTTCCACCGATCTCGAAGTCGTCGCTGTGCGTCTCGTTCGCCATCTGCAGCGCACGAACGTTCGCGGCGAGCTTGGTGGGGTCGATCCCGAGAGGAGTGAGGACGGCGTCGCGGTAGGCGGTGATGATCTCACGTCCTGGGTAGACGTGGGGGTCTCGACGGGCATCCATGTGCTGCCGGTAGGTCGGGAACGACCCCTCGAAAGCATGCTGGAGTTCTGGCGTGTGGTCCCCGCCGTCGAAGAGGCTGACGCCATGACTCATGATCCACCGAAGCATGACCAGTGTGCGGTCAAAGTCGGGGATGATGAGCGTCACGGGCACGGTCTCCTCGAGGGGGGACCGTCTCGCCGGCGAGCGTGTAGCCAGCTGTGCAGAGAAGCGTTGTGAGCTCTCCCTCCGCAAACGACCAACGGTCGCGGCGAAGTTGCGCGAGAAGGTTTCCCATCATGCGCTGATCAGCTGCCCAGCGGTCAAACCGCCGACAGAAATCACTCGGCGAGTCGGCCTCGTCGATAAGCTTGATGAGCTCGGGGAGCTCGGCCTTAAACTGTCCTCGAACCCGTCCAAAGATCTTGTTGCCGAGGAGCTTCTGAACGAGGGAGTCGAGCTGTTCATCGTTGTTGGGAATGAGCGTCTCTTCAGGCACTTGCTTCATGATTTCTCCGAAGCCATCTGAAGACATACCTCCTGGGAGATATGCACCCGCCTCTTTGTCTTGCGAACCATTCGCTTGAGCAAAGCCCGTCTCCTGGGAGACAAGTTAGGCTAGGTTATCTGAGGCGGATTATATCACACTTTGTATAAAAAAGCAAGTATCCGTAATGTTTCAATAATTATGTTATAATCAAACTTGTTATGATCTTTTTTACTGCTCATTCACTCTTAAAATTGAAACAGAGAGGAATATTGAAAAGTCTAGTTATAGCGACGATTAGAAATCCTGAATATATTTTGGATGGAAAAGCCGGTAAGAAAATAGCTATTAAGACAGTTGGCAAGAATAAGTTGAAGGTAATTTTTACAACGAGGGGCAAGCACATTATTGTAATAACAGAGTATTTTTTGAACCAATAACATGAAAATAATTTACGATCCAAAAGCAGATGCAATAAACATAACGTTTCGGTCTGGCAAAGTTCGAAAGTCTATAGAATTAGCTGAAGAGATGATTCTTGATGTAGATGCACAGTCGCGCCCCCTCCATCTTGAGATTTTGGGCGCAAAAGAAAAACTGGGTAAACAAAGTGCCGAAAGTATGACTTTTGCAAATCTTAGCCTTAGAGAAGCTTAGCGCTTCTTATTTCAGCTTTTTGATGTAGTCGGCGAGTTTGGCGATGGGGACAGACTTCTGCGAGCGGTTGGACATATCGCGAACGATGACGCTCTCCTCGATGACTTCTTTTTGACCCAAGATAATTGTGTACGGGATTTTGAGTTTCTCGGCAGTAGCGAGTTGCGCGCCCAGGCCATCTTTGGACAGCGAGTGCATGAGAGGAATCTTGGCTTGGTGCAAAATTTCAACAACACCCAAACTTTTTAGTTTAGCTTCAAACCCGAGTTGAATGAAATAAACTTTTGGCTTCTTTAATATGCGTGGGATGAGGTTGGCTCTATCTGCCAGCGCTATTACCCTATCTACCCCTAAGGCCGCCCCCATGGCTGGGACGGGCTTATTGCTTCCGAGTTCTTTGGCCAAGTAGTCGTAACGGCCACCTCCTCCCAAAGCGAGCAGTGCTGGAGCTTCTTCTTCCACCACTTCTTTTACCTCTTTTTTCTCTACTTTCTCTCCCTCGCCTTCTACTGTTTCTATGGTGCCGCTCTCGGGCGCTACTACTTCTTCGTTTGGTAAAGAGAACACTTCAAAGGCCGTACGGGTGTAGTAGTCGAAGCCGCGAACGAGCCAGTTGTTTACGGTATATGGAATGCCAAGCGCTTCTAGGTACTCGAGCACCTCTTTAAAGTGGCGCTTGCACTCTTCGCAAAGGAAACTGATGGACGATGGAGCACCTTCTTTTAGGCTTGTACAAGTTTTGCAGTCTAGTAAGCGGAGCGGGTTGTCTTTGAGCCTGCGTAGGCAGTCGCGGCACAGTTCGCCCAAGTGCTTTTTGTAGTAGTTTGTGAGCTCACGTCTAAAGATACCTCGGCACTCTTTGTCGCCAACGCTGTTTACTTCGAAGCTTATGTTTGGGACGCCAACTTCCCGGAGAATCATATAAATTACGTGGATGGTCATTGCGTCACTTATGCTCTTGTCGGAACCTAGAATCTCCAAGTTGAACTGCCTCGGGTCGCGGAAGCGGCCGCGCTGGGGTCGGTCATGCCTGAAGACCGGGCCGAAGCTGTAGAGCATAACCGGCTGGGGGAGAGATTGCATACCGTTTTCCATATACGCTCGCATGACTCCGGCGGTAAACTCTGGGCGAAGGGCAAGCCTGTCACCACCCTTTGTCTTTAGGCTGTAGAGTTCTTTCTCGACGATGTCGCTTGCTTCACCTGCGGTGCGAGTAAAAACCTCTTCCTGCTCGAGGAAAGGTGTCTCTATAGGGGTGAATCCGTAGTAAATAGCGACTTCAGCCGCTTTCTCGTAGAATCCCTGATACTCAAAAAACTTCTCGCCAATTATGTCTCGCATACCCTTTGGTGCTCGCGGGTTTTCTTTCTTTTGAGATTCAGTTTTTACTTTATTGAGCATGTTGTTTACTCTAGTTGGTTACTATAGTCTCCAGGTAATACGTCGGCATAAGTGACAGGCAGGAGCCTGAAGAAAGCTCTTCCGACAACATACTTTCTGTCTACGGGACCCCAGATGCGCGAGTCAGAACTTGCCTCGCGGTTGTCTCCAAGCACAAAGAACTCTTCGCTTCCTAAGTTACGCGACATGTCTTTAACAGTCAGCCCCTGTGTGTATGGTTCCTCTAGGATTTGTGTCTCGTCACCTTTTCTTATAGAGACTTTACCCTTTTGAATAATCACTGTTTCGCCAGGCAACCCGACCACTCTTTTTATGAAAAATTTAGAAGTGTCTTTAGGGTATCGGAATATGATAACTTCGCCTCGCTGGGGTTCGCGGAACCTATAAGTCACCTCGTCTACAATTAGGTATTGCCCGTTTGCAAAGGTCGGGTCCATCGAAGAGCCGCTTACAATGAAGGGCTGGGCGACAAAAGTTCGAAGCCCGAATACAAGCACAAAGGAGATCACCAGGAACTGGACTATCTCTCGAAATACTCCCCAAGCGCCGCTCTTTTTAGGCGGAACTTGCATGGTTTGAGGGGCCGGAGCTGCGTTTTCTGAATCCATGAGTGCGATTATAACACACGAGTCAATACCCAAGAAATTATTGTTTGCATATGTCGTCTCTGTTATATTATGGGTATGGTAATTGATTGGACACAAATTTATAAAAAATACAAAGGACTTTGGATCGCACTTAAAAAAGACCAAAAGACGGTTATCGCTAGTGGGCGATCTCTCGTGGGTGTTCGGGACCATGCACGAAAAAAGGGATACAAAAACCCCATACTTTTTCGAGTACCCAGTGAATCTGTACTTTACGTTGGATAGTTTGATTAAATGAAATTTCGATATAATACTCAAATTGGTTTTTCATATGATATTGCTAGACATGGTTACGCCGTACTTGGCCAGAGAGGATTTTTCGACAGATTTAAGGTGACCTTTGACTACCAAATAAAAAGTCTTGAAATTAAAGAAAAAATATCCACTAAACAACTATGATCTTAAGATATCCTCTATTTTATTAAAAACAAAATACTTTCATGAAATATTTTTTGGTTGGGTTGGGGAATTCGGGAGATGAGTACGAAAAAACACGTCACAATTCTGGCAGACGTGCGGTGATGCATGTAGCTAAAAAGTTTGATGCCGAGTTCGAAAGCGACAAAAAACTTCGAGCCCTCACTGCAACAGGAAGGTCCGACCTTCCGCGGAAGGTCGGACCTTCCGATGTTGTGTTTGTATTACCGGAGACTATGATGAATGGTTCTGGTCGTGCTGTCGCACCAGCGATCAAGAACAAAAAAGATCTCTCTAATCTGATTGTGTTTTACGATGATATTGACTTGCCGATTGGAACTTTCAAGATTTCGTTTAATCGTGGCAGTGGGGGACACAAAGGTTTAGAGTCGGTAATTCGCGCAGTTAAATCGCGTGAGTTTTATCGTGTACGTATTGGGATTTGCCCGACAACGCCCGGGGGCAAACTAAAAAAACCTGACGCCAAAAAGTTTGTAGATTTTATTTTGGGAGATTTTAAACCAAATGAAGAAAAAGAACTCAAAAAAGTTTTCAAAAAAATCACCGAAGCTATGGAGGTCTTTACCTCCGAAGGTCCCAGCTACGCAATGAGTCAATTCAACTAAATAGGCAATGAATAAAGATCAGCAAACAGGCTCACAGAATCCCTTTTCTACTAAAGAGGAGATGATGGGGTTGTTTGAAGAAGAAGCTGCTAGGTTGCTTGAAAGCACTCTTGCGGATGATAAAAAACAAGAGTTGGAGAAGGCTCTTACAAAGGTAAGAGAAATGTTGAACAGGGAGCATATATTTCGAGAACTACAAAAACAACCGGACATCTTTATTGATTTTTTGCATGAACACGATAGGGGTTGGGAATGTTGGGACGATGAGAACTGGGTTAAAAACCTTGTAATGCGCATAAACGAGAAAAGGAAAAATTGGGAAGAAGTGAGGCATCGTATTGCCGAGGACCCCGTGGCGACAGACGAGGAGTTTTCAGCTGGCGTTTATAAAGAAGCGCTTGAGCAGCAGGTACGTAGCGCAGTTTTCGAATTTCGAAGGAAGGGTTACAACACGATCGAGTCTGGTTTTAAGCCTGGCAAGATATCTCAATCTATAAGCTTCGAGGAAGTCCCAGGTTTTGCTTTGCCACCGGCGATTGAAGCTTACTTATCTCCACTTGGCATAACCGTAGAGCTCAAACATTACTCTAACCCTGCTTTCCATGCCGACCGAGACATTATTTTACTCACACTAGTAGATCGCGTCCCTACCCTAGAAGAGTGGAAATCAATTTGGGACGAGGTTGCACGTTTAATGCCTGATCAGGGAAGATCCGCAAGATATGGACTAACGGGGGCTGGTAAAGGGTTTCGTAAAAAACAGAAAATCTTAAGAGAAAGAGCTTAAAAAGGTTTTCAAAAAAATCACCGAAGCTATGGATGTTTTTGTGACCGATGGACCTGCTTACGCGATGAATCAAGCTAACTGAATACTTGACTTATCGTGCGCGAGGAGATAGTTTCATTTTAAACTGTTCAAGCCTGGACGCCCAGGAAGGAGAAAGCCGTGCCGCTCGTGACTGCGAATAAAGGTGCTACCTCTACGGAGGTGTTCGACCAGGTTCTTGCACGTCTACCCCAGATCGTTGCAGAGGAGCTCTCGTGTCCTGAGGGCGTGCTAACACCCAAGGATATCGAAGTGCAGGTCAGGTTCGAGAACTCCAGAGACATCCACAACCACCGCCTCGGCATCATCATCGAGGCCAACGACTATCCGAACCGCCGCGTGAATCTCGATGAGCGACGTCGAAAGATCGTCGAGCGGGTGGGGGTTCTTGCTGGTGATGAGCAGGGCTACGTCTGGGTCAGGCTCTCGCCCGGCTCCTACGGCGAGTTCTAGAAGGACAACATGCGCTACGCGCGCGATGGACCGTGATGATGCGGACCCGAACTCGGGTCGCTCTCGCGGTCCTTGTTCGTTTAAGCGACGAAGGAGAGGGTCATGCGTTGTTCCGATGGCTCGAAGAGGTTGATGCGGAACTTGTATGTTTTACCGAGCTCAAGTTTTGTACGAAGTGCGTCCATAGAGTCGAATTCGGAGATGTGTACCAAGCCAGCGACACCTTCCTCAATTGAGACGAGTGCACCGTGTTTGTTGTACTTGATGACAGCCCCAGGAACTTCGTCACCTTTCTTGAACTTCTTTGAAGCGGAAACCCAAGGGTTTTCTTTGAGCGCCTTGAGTGATAGGGAAATCTTGCCGTCTCTAATCTCAATAACTTTTACGCTTACTTTATCTCCGGGTTTATACATTATTCGTGGGTCCTCAACGAGTGACCAGTCCATCTCAGAGATGTGTACTAACCCTTCAAGATTATCTTCGAGTTTGACGAAGACCCCGAAGTCGACTGCGCCCGTGATTTCACCTTCTACTACATCACCAACAGAATATTTGTCTACCATCTCTTTGCGCTCTGTGGTGTTGCCACTCTTTTCAGAAAAGATTAACTTTCCTTCTTTTGCATCAGCTGTGATGATAGAGACCTGGAGTTTTTTACCAACCAAGTCTTTGAGGTTCGTCAAAATTTTGTCCTTGTCGCCGTCTTCTACGCGTGGATAGTGTTCTGGTTTAAGTTGGGATGCAGGGAGGAAGCCGACGATACCTTGCCACTCAATTAATAGCCCACCTTTATTTGCGTCTTTTATTGCAAGTTCTATGACGCGCTTGTCCTTCATTGCTAACTCGGCTTCTGTCCACACCAGCGCCTGCCTTGCTTCCTTGAGTGAGAGCTCGATGTAACCATCTTCGTTTTCTGGATCAACGACTTTGGCTTTTATAAGGTCCCCAATGTTTGTGTGCTTGAGAACGTCTCGAGCGTTTAAGTATTCACGTCCGTAGATTATTCCTGTTCCGAATGGTGCGAGATCTACATAAACAGTTGTTTTAGCTTTTGCTATAACTGGCCCCTCAAGAAGATCACCGTCTGAAGGTGGCGTAGGGGAAGATTTTGTAATTATGTCCATGGTCCCAGGTTCTTTGGGGCTCTCAACTTTCTCTAACTCAATTGTTGTTTGGCTATCATCCATAGTATTTTTTGCACAAAAAAAGCCTAGTAATGTCGTTGCTCCTCGGAAACTTCGATTATATTGAGCAGATCCGTTAAATTGCCCCAATCAACCGCTTTTTATTGATTCCGATTGCCAGTTGGGTAATACTATCACAGAGTAATAAAAGATGAAAGAGTTCAAAATTTCTAAAGGCCGACTGATTTTTTACCTGTTTTCTGTCTTTGTTTTTGTATTTTTCGTTTACCACCTTCCAGAAGTGGGCAGTTTCGTGAAGTTGTTTAAAGAGGTGAATGTATTTTGGATTATCGTCGCGATAATATGCCAAGTCTTTACATACTTATGCATTGGCCTAATGTACAACTCACTGCTTCACACTGGGGCCCGACCTAACATTACACTTTGGGAGCTTGCCAAACTTTCGGTTGTAATAGTCTTCATGAACCATACTCTGCCTTCTGGTGGGGTGTCGGGTAACGGATTCGCCTTTCATTTTCTGGTGAGCAAAGGCTTAAATGCGGCAAGAGCTTTATCAGTTATAATTTTGCAATTTGTTACCGCGTACACGGCTTGGATACTCGCTATTGTAGTTGCCCTGGTTGCTTACTTTACATTTAATGGGCCCCTACCACCGACTTTTTATTGGGTTGCGACTCTGGGAATAGTCTTTTTCTCTTTACTAATGATTTTCGCAAGTGTTGTGGGCTCGAAGAAGGGGGTTCTGTTCATATACAGAAGGATCTATAAATATAAGTGGGCTGAAAAACTTCTCAAAAACTGGGGCCTAACAACGGATGAGATGCACGACTCTCTACAGAACCTTGAGTATCCATGGCGTTTGGTTAGAACTTACCCAAAAGCTTATTCTCGAGGCATCTTGGGTTATATAGGTGTATTTTTATTTGATGCTTTAACAGTTCTCGCTTTGTATGCTGGGCTTCACATCTCTATTGGAATAGTTGCCGCTATAACTGCTTGTATGATGTCGGAGATAATCGGCGCGCTCCCAATCTCTCCCGGTTCACTTTTGGTTTATGAGGGCGGCATGACGTTTCTCTTCTCACTTGTGGGGGTTCCGATCCATGCGGCGTTAGCTGTGACGCTTATGTTCAGGGGTTTATCTTTTTGGCTACCAATTCCTATCGGGCTCTTCTTCTCCCACCGCCTTGTTCTTAACGATATGGGAGTCGAAAATGATTTGAAGTTGGGACCCCAAAGTGATACCATTTAGCTATGGTAGTTACTTATCACGGTAAGGGTTATGTGCGTGCAAGTGTAGGATCTTTGACGCTTGCTTTTAACCCGCCATCCAAAGATTCGAGCCTTAAAGTACCCAAAGCCGGTGCCGATGTCGCGCTCGTTTCTGTCAAACTTCCTGATTATGATGGAGCGGAACAAGCAAGCCATGGTGATCGTGAACCTTTTGTCATAGATGGCCCTGGCGAGTATGAAGTTCAAGATATTTTTATAAAAGGGATAAACTCTCAAGGCCCGGATGGCATCATCAACACCATTTACTGTTTGACTCTTGATGACATGCGTATTTGTCACTTAGGAGTTATAGCGACCCCAGAGCTAACTTCCGAAGCGATTGAGGCCATGGGGGAGATAGATATTCTCTTTGTACCAACATACGACGAAGGAACCCTTACTCCCGCTTCGGCACACAAGCTTGCCACAAAACTTGGATCTAAAACCATTGTTCCGTTATTTTACGGTGACGCCCAAAACGATACACTGAAGCAGTTCCTAAAAGAAGAAGGGGACGAAGGCGCCAAAGTTTTAGAAAAATGGACAACCAAGCGCAAAGACATTGAATCGAGCGAGGGTGATGTCGTGGTAATTAAAAGCTTTTAGGCAAATATACAAAGATGGAAAAAGTTTTAAAACATATTGAAAAGTTAAGAGAAAAACCAGAATCTCACAGAAGGAGGGTACAGGTTTTGGTTTCGGGTGGTTTGGCTCTCGTCATACTAATACTCTGGGGAGTCGCTTTCAGCATTAACGCTAATCCCGAAGTGGCAAAAACCGAAAACGAAGGATCAACCGCCCCATCACCACTTGATTCGATAAAAGACGACTTGACCGCCACTGTCGAACAGGTACGCGATGGCTACGTTATTTTAAGGGGTGACAACTAGTAAATAATAATAAGAAAATATTGATGGCAGAGGAGAATCAAAAGGAGATAGGCAATAAAGTTAACCAAGTCAGTATCTCAAAGGAGATGCGCGAGGCTTACTTAGACTACGCGATGAGCGTAATTGTTTCGCGCGCGCTTCCCGACGTGCGGGACGGCTTAAAGCCTGTGCATCGCAGGATTCTATATTCAATGCATGAGCTTGGGCTTACTTCGTCAAACAAGGCTCGTAAATCGGCGGCAGTAGTCGGTGATGTACTTGCCAAATATCACCCACACGGCGATGTCGCGGTTTATGACGCCATGGTTAAGCTTGCCCAGGATTTTTCAAGCCGCTACCCACTTGTACTGGGGCAGGGCAACTTCGGTTCTATAGACGGAGACTCGGCCGCGGCCATGCGTTATACCGAAGCTCGAATGTCAAAACTATCAGGCGAAGTTTTACGTGATATCGAAAAAGAGACAGTTGACTTTGTTGCCAACTACGATGCTACTCGCAAAGAGCCGACAGTGTTACCTTCGGCCGTGCCGGTACTTTTGCTAAATGGAACTCTCGGTATCGCTGTGGGAATGGCGACGCGTGTGCCACCACACAACTTAGGCGAAGTAATGGACGCGCTTACCCATCTTTCCGACAACGAAAACGCAACTAACGAAGACCTATTAGAGTTTGTTAAAGGACCCGACTTCCCAACCGGTGGAGTAATCTTTAATCAAAAAGATATTCAACATGCTTACTCGACCGGCCGAGGTGGAATTGTCGTGCGAGGGGAGGCGGAAATCGTTGAAGGTAAGGCGGGGCAGTACCAAATTATAATTACCTCAATCCCATATCAGTTAAATAAAGCCGACTTAATTGTAAAAATGGCGGATCTTGTTCACGAGAAGAAGATAGAAGGTATAAAAGATATCCGCGACGAGTCCACCAATCTTGCCGATACTCGCATTGTGATTGACCTCAAAACGGGAGCTTTGCCACAGAAGGTTTTGAACTCTCTCTACAAGCACACAGAACTTGAGACGACTTTCCACTTCAACATGGTGGCACTCGTGGGTGGTGTACCAGAGACGCTTAGCTTAAAGACGATCTGCGAGGAGTTCATCAACCATCGTAAGGTGGTGGTGACCAGACGTACTAAATACGATCTTGCCCGCGCAGAAGAGAGGGCTCATATTCTTGAAGGGTTAAAAACTGCCCTAGATCACATTGATGCTGTAATAAAGACCATAAAGCAGTCGAAGGATACTCCAACGGCCCATGCGGCTTTAATGAAGAGCTTTAAACTTTCTGACCTACAGGCTACTGCAATCTTGGAGATGAAACTTCAGAAGTTGGCTGGGCTCGAGAGACAGAAGATCGAGGACGAACTTAAAGAAAAGAAGATTCTGATCAAAGAGCTTAAGGAGATTTTGGCTAATACTAAAATGGTCTTGGCTATCATTAAGAAAGAGTTCCAGGAGATAAAAGATAAATACGCGGATCCACGCCGTACTAAAGTTGTAAAAGGCGGAGTGAAAGTTTTGGGTACAGAAGACTTGATCCCTGACGAGGAGTCGGTTTTAGTCTTGACTCGTGGTGGCTATGTGAAGCGCACGCGACCAGATGAGTACAAAGTGCAGAGGCGCGGAGGTGTGGGGGTCATTGACCTTGATACCAAAGAAGAGGATTTCATCACGATTTTCAAAACGGCCACTACTCACTCCGACCTTTTGTTCTTTACTGATAAAGGTAAGGTGTACCAACTTAAGATGTACGAAATCCCTGAAGGCAAGCGCGCCACTAGAGGCAAAAGTATGATGAACTTTCTCTCACTTACTGACGGAGAGAACGTAAACTCGGTCCTCGCATTACCGAAAGCACTTAAAGAAGTGCAAGGTTTGTCGCTCTCAATGGTTACTCGCGCCGGTGTCGTTAAAAAAGTTTCGGCTGAGAGCTTCAAGGACGTTCGCCGAAGCGGTATCATCGCAATCAAACTTGCCAAGGACGATGAACTATTAGACGCTTTCTTCACCGAGAAGGGGGACACAGTTATACTTGCCACAACCAAGGGGCAGTCGATTCGCTTCAAGGAGAGTGACGTGCGTGAAATGGGTAGGACCGCCGGTGGTGTGCGTGGGATTAAGCTCGGCAAGGGGGATGCTGTCATTGGTGCAGACGTCGTAAAGAAAAGCGAAGAGGCCGCGGCCGAGTTCTTGGTTATGGGGTCTGAAGGTTACGGCAAGAAAACCAAAATGAAAGAGTATAAGATCCAAAAACGTGGTGGATCTGGCGTTAAAACTGCAAAAGTTACTGGCAAAACAGGAACGCTCATGGTCTCAAGAGTGTTAATTAACCCAGAAAGCGAAATTGTCGCTATTTCAAAACAAGGGCAGGTTATCCGGGTATCTGCAGGCGAAGTCCCGTCCCTTAGCCGCCAAACTCAAGGTGTGCGCATCATGAAGCTCCGCTCCGGCGACTCCATAGCCAGCTTCGCATTTTTGTAAATATGATTGATCACGTATCACTTAGGGTTTCTGATCTAGAAAAAAGCACTAAGCTTTATGAGGTTTGCCTTAGCACTATTGGATACAAAAAATTCAAAGGAGACTTTGACGGAGCAGTAGGGTTTGGATTTGATAATCTCGAGAGCGGATCTGGGCACGTTTGGTTAGTCAAAGAAGACTATATTACCCAGAATGTTCATATCGCGTTCGCGGTTCCCGACAAAGAATCAGTCAAAAGATTTTATCAGGCAGGCCTAGCTGTTGGTGGTAGAGATAACGGCAAACCCGGCCTCCGACCAGAATACGGTCCGAACTATTATGGGGCCTTTTTTCTCGACCCCGATGGCAACAACATCGAAGCCGTAACTTATTCTACGACCTAACAATTGATAAGAAGTCGGACTTCTTATCAATTTAAATTTTCGAGATAATCTTCAGGTAAGTCTTTTGCACCACTTTCTTTTACCCATTCGTGATAGTCGTTTCCATTTTCAAACTGTTCCAGAATCACCGTAGATAAGAGTTTCCCCCAACGATTTTCGTTTTTATAGTCAGAATAGCTGGACCATGGATACTCATGTTCTCTATTTTTCCACCCCTTAATCTCTGTTGGGTTTCTGTGAACATAAGCTGAGGCATATCGTAGCTGCTCGTTACTAGTTATATGGACTGAACGGAAGGGACCTTGAAGGAGATGCCCAGTTTGAGCGTACTTAGTGTTGTGGTACTTAGAAAGAGCAGTGAGAACTTTCTGCATATAAGTTACTATGCCGTTTTCTTTAGTTTCTTGAACAATTAAGTGAAAATGATTGTCCATCAACGCGAAAGAGTGTAGTTCAACTACACGGGTAGACAAAATTTTATCTATGACTTTCTGGCTAATGTTGAATTTTTTATTTTTTACGAAAGCTGCAGCGTGTCTCCCAACGTTAATGAGTGCTTTGGGTGACTGCCCGTATAAAATAAGAAATAGGAACCGGGCTCGGTCATAGTCATCAAGAAAAATATTTTGTTTACGATTACCACGGTTGCAGATGTGGTAATACTCATCGATGGCGAATACCGTTTTTCGAGAGGGCATGGGTCTAGTTTATCATTGATAAGAAGTCGGACTTCTTATCAATGGGGATAGAGGGGGATAAAAGTTCACAATGTCAGCTATAATTAGATTATGCTTGTTCGCCCAGAGTTGTTAATAGCGCGCCTTGGTGTACCAGAGGGTAGCCTTGTGGCTGATTTTGGGGCAGGCACAGGCCACTGGGCAGTGGTTTTGGCCAAAAGAGTTGGCCCCAAGGGCAAGGTTTATGCGATTGACGTTCAGCAAGAGCTTCTTTCGAATGTTCTTGCGAGCGGTAAAGAAACAGGAGTTTCCAACATAGAAGTTATATGGGGCGACCTAGATAAAACTGGTGGCTCAAAGCTCGCGGACGCTTCGGTAGACTTTGTGGTTTTAGCCAACACACTCTTCCAGCTTGAGGATAAAAAAGCCGTCGCGGGGGAGATAAAAAGGGTGCTCAAACCAGGCGGCAAACTCTTAGTGGTTGACTGGAAGGATTCGTTAAAACAGTTTGGTCCACACAAAACAATGATTGTTGGGAAAGCTGAAGGAGAGAAAATTTTTAAAGATGCAGGTTTTGAGGAAGACCAAAGTTTTGACGCGGGTGAACATCAATGGGGAGCTGTCTTTAAGAAAAATGTCTAATTCCTAATATCTAATGAACAAGACCTTCCAGATCGTTCTTCTTATCGTCTTTGGTCTTTTTGTAATCATCGCGGTTATTGTTTTTGCTCTGGGCTCAAGTAGCGGAACGGATGTTGCGCAAATTGGGGGAGTCGTAAACGTTTGGGGGCCATTTCCACAAAGGCCCATGGAGCTTTTGTTTGGAGAGATGCGTGATCAATACGAACAGTTTGAGGTTAACTACACAGAGCATGACCCTAGGACCTTAAAAGGAGATCTTGTTGAAGCTTTGGCTTCGGGCCGAGGGCCTGACCTTGTGATTTTGCCTCATACAGAACTTGCTGGCCAGATTGATCGGCTCATCCCAGTCTCATACGAATTTATAGGGGAAAGAGTCTACGACGATACTTTTGCCGACGCCGCTTCGATTTACAAAACTTCGGCCGGAATATACGCTTTTCCTTTTGCGGCTGATCCGCTCGTGATGTTTTGGAATAAAACAATATTTGCAAACTCTGGGGTTGCGATTCCGCCAAAACACTGGAACGAGTTTTTGACTCTTGCGCCAACCATTACTAAAAAATCGGGCAACAACTTTTCGCAAAGCTTGGTAGCACTTGGCGATGGCGGCAATGTTCTTTATACAAAAGAGATCCTCTCGGCTCTCACAATGCAGACTGGCAATCCGATTGTAAGATACAACGATGGTATGGCTGAAGTTGTGCTCGACGAGGGCGATGGCGCCTCATCGGCACTGCAGTTTTTTATAGAGTTTGCTAATCCCAACAAGACGGCATACTCATGGAATAGTGCCCAGCCTCCTTCGCGTGAAGCTTTTGCTGGCGGGAACGTAGCCATATACTTTGGCCGTGCCAGTGACATTGGGTTAATAAGAGAACTTAACCCGCATTTAGATTTTGATATAACGATCTTGCCGCAGATAAAAGATTCCCAGCTTAGGGTTACCTATACCGATGTGTACGGAGTGAGTATCACAAGAGGTGCCCCGAACCCCGAGGGGGCCTATGCAGTTGCAAGCCTCTTGACCTTCGGGCCTTTTGCCAACCGATTGCCCGAACTTTTGAGCCTTCCGCCGCTTCGAAGAGACGTTTTATCCCTTAAGCCCACAGATACAATAATGCCGGTGCTTTTTGAATCTACCATTATTGCCAGGATCTGGCCTGACCCTAACCCAGAAGCTACCAACGAGATATTCAAAAACATGGTGAGTCAAGTTACCGTCGGTCGCCTAACTGCCGAGGACGCCATCTCCCGAGCCCAGTCGCTTTTAGCAAATCTCATTAAACCAATATGAAGTTTCTTATAATTCTTACGATAGTTGGAGTTCTTGTGGTCCCAGCCTTTGTGTTTGCGAATCACACCCCGTCTCACGAGGGAATTGTCCCGCCATGCGCTAGCTCAGATGAGCCGTGCACGTTCAACGATCTATTCGATGACGAGAGTGGTTTAGTGAAGCACGTCATGGATTTTATTCTATTTATAATCATCATACCCATAGCCGTTATCTCTATTGCGGTGGCTGGGTTTAAGATGATTATCCAGTCGGACAAAGAGAAGGCGCGTACGGAGGCTAAAGAGATTTTGATTGCGGTGTTCATAGGTCTCTTTGTAGCTTTCGCCGCATGGCTTATTATTAAGGTTATACTAACTACACTGGTGGACAAAGATGTATTTGACCCGCCTGTGACTTATATAATTCAAACACATGAAACTTAAAATTTTTTTTGCCAGTTTAATCTTTTCTGTTTTACTTACACTTCCACATGCTACGTTGGCCGAGGTTGAGCCGGGCTTTCCTGGGGGGGATACTGGGACTCCAACTGCTCCATCACCATCTTCCCCAGGATCAGCCTCAAAAGATCTTTCTCCACTTAACCCTAAGTTTGAGAACCCCCTCAAGGCAACGAGTTTTGGGCAGTTGCTAAATGCAATCATCAAAATTCTCATAACGGTTGGTATTCCAATAGCGATACTCTTTATCATCTACTCCGGCTTCTTGTTCGTCACCGCTCGAGGAAGTGAGGACCAAATAAAGAAGGCCAAGACGACACTGCTATGGACTTTGGTGGGTATAGCCGTCTTGCTTGGCGCTTCTATCATAGGCGCTGTATTAGAAAACACCATTAACTCGATTACTAAGCCTCCTACTCCATGAACCCAACTTTCTCCGATCTAATAAATAAAATTTTAGGCTATTTGGCGCCCATAGTGCCCCTCATTCTCACACTTACTATGGTGGTCTTCATCTGGGGCTTGGCACAGTTTATCCTCGCCTCTGGGGATGAGAAGAAGATTGAAAGTGGCAAAAAACTGATGATCTGGGGAATAATAGGCTTCTTTGTGGCGGTTTCGATCTGGGGGATAGTGGAAGTATTTACAAACACCTTTTTCCCGAATGCTAGTGACCTAAATCGAACTGTGGATGTAAACTCTTTGATTATAGAGCGGAGATGATAGAATTTAGCTATTAATTCTAAGGGTCGTTTAACAATCGTTATAAGTTATATTAAAAACTAATTAAATTTATGAAAAGTAGAATCATGGCATATGCTGGTAGTTTGAGTCTTACTCTCGCTGTACCATTCGTCGCATTGGCGCAAGCAGGTAGCGGGCCTAATACTAGCCGAATCTTTCAGCTAGTAGCGGATCTTAAGAAGCTTCTTGACCTCTTGATCCCTATCGCAATCACGCTCGCACTCCTCTTCTTCATCTGGGGTTTGGCGCAGTTTATCCTCGCCTCTGGTGATGAAGAGAAGAAGAAAGAAGGCAAGCAAAGAATGATCTGGGGTATCATCGCACTCTTCGTGATCGTATCAGTTTGGGGTATCGTCGCCTTCATCGCCAACATCTTTGGTGTAGAAGGAGTCAGAACTCTCCCAACTCCGTGCGTGCCACCTTGCATCACCCCGTAGTAGAGCAGAGCTCACTACGGGGCTAGGGCCCCGGTAAACTAAATGGATATTAATACATTTGTTGAGAGATTAAATGGTGCGATACTAAATCCGATAATCGCACTTCTGTTTGCTGTCGCTCTGATTGTATTCTTGTGGGGTATATTCGAGTTCATTGCAGGCCACGATAGTGAGGACAAAGTATCGCAGGGCAAGCAGCATATGATGTGGGGGATAATAGGAATGTTCATCATGGCTTCGGCCTTCGGCATCCTAAATCTGATTGTCTCATTCGTAAAAGAGTTGCAGTAGTCAAAACTCAAGGCCAGACCTTTTGAACTCTTAAGGTCTGGCCTTTGGGCTATTTACTGAAAGCGAAACGGCGTGGAATCCTCCTGGGATCCACGCCGTCTTCGGCTCGATCAGCGCTTGCGCACCTAGATCGGCCGGATTGTGACCTCAACGGACTGCCCGAAGAGGTCTGTCAATGTTCCATCCAACTCTACTACCCTCCCGTCGTGGATCTCGCCCCCGTCGAAGACGAACGACCCACGGTGTCTCACCTGGAAAACCCACTTGCGTTCCACCCAGGTGCCCTTGATCGAGTTCCCAATCTTGCGACCAGCGAACGTCGTCCGAAATCCCTCGTCTCGAATGGTCTCGGCGGTGAAGCTCTGGCCATCGAAGTGAAGTTCGCGGAAGGCGAGGGTCTTGTCGAATCGTCCCGTGCGGCCGGTGTCAGTCCCAGCCGTGGCCTTCCATGTGATCTTGTGGGTTGCCCCATCCACCTGAACGATGCGACTGGTGACCGCCATGCCGACGAGAACGAGCACAGCCGTGGCGATCATGATCTTGGCGACCAGCTTGACCGGGAAGAGCGATGCTAGGAGCCATGTTGCTCCGAGTGCGGCATCGCAGATCGCGATCGTGGCTGTCGCCTTGGCTTCGAACGGATTGCCCTGGGCCATGGCGAACTGCCAGACCCACATGAGCAACCCGACAAAGATCGTGAGGCCCGACCCGAGCGCCGTGAACCGCCAGACGCGGTGTGCGTCAGCGTTCGTTGCCACTCCCACGCCGATCACGATCGGCTGAATGAGGAAGATGGCGATGGGAAGCAGGCCGATCGGCAGAAGGATCCAGGGGATGACGCCCTGTGATCCGGTTGCTGTAGTGATCGCGAGCACGAGTGCCGCGAGCACGAGAATCCGGATTGCCCAGCGGAGTGACCGCCGAGCCGTGGCGTTGGTGACATCCCACAACCCCACGAAGAAGTCCCGAATCTCGTCGAACAGTTGATTCCAGTTCATGGGATCTCCTAGTCCCAGAGGATCGACCTGAGCGTTCGCCCCAGTCGTCCCCTGCGGGTTGTTGGTGGGGGTGGTGTTGACGCCGAGAGTCTGCGACCGAGGTCGCCGAGTCTCCTGGCGTTGTCTGCGACGACCGCCGGTGGCGGCTCCTCGAAGACGTGAGTGACTGCGTGAACCGCCTCGCTGATCAGGCCTTGGCCTTCACTGAGGCGGTCGACGGTGCGGAGCCAACTCGCGTCAGTTGCTGCGGCGGTCTCGAGAGAGTACAACCGTGTGCGGATTCGGGGGTAGTGGGCGTTGGTGACCGACTCCTTGGCCTCCGTCTCGTGAGAGACGAACTCGTAGATGTTGGCCATCACAATCCGCTCGACGGCCTGTCGAGAGAATCGTCCAGCCGACTGGGCGAGCCGTCGCTCGAGGAGTGGCCACTCCTCTTCCGTCAGGAAGAGGTGGTCCACGTGCGTTCGCACGAGGCCCGCCTTCTCGACATTCTTGAGGCGTCTCTTGATCTTGGCCTCGGTGGTTTCGGCGATGAGCTTCTTGCCACCCTCGACGATGCCGTGGGCTACGAGGTCATCGGCGATCTTGCCAGGTGCGGCCTTGACCGCCGCGATGATCGAGCTCGTTATCTCCGTCTTCTTGTCTGCCATGGTCGTTCCGTCCTTCCGCCGAAGCGGACTGCTTGCCCCGTGACCTGTTAAGGTTTTACGGGGTTGCCCGCTAGGGCAGTGTTGCTTGCCCGCCGTAGCTTTACGCGTAGGCGGGTTTGATGGATGTTGACGATGAACTGCTGCCAAGCCACCAAAGGTAGCTCGGTCAATTTCTATTGATATTATAGCAAATTTTAGCAGAAAAGTCAAGGTGTGGATTAGGGCCTATTTTAGGTCTATTTTAAGGCTAAAATATAAGGTATGGACATGGCAGCAGCCACCATCGGTGGCGTGATTGGTACTATCAAAAGCTTAATAGACTTGCTGGTTCCTGTCGCAATAACCTTTGCGCTGCTGTTTTTCATTTGGGGGCTTGCGATATTTATTTCTAAGTCTGGCAGTGATGACGCAAAGGAAGAAGGTCGTAAAAAAATGCTTTGGGGAGTAATCGCTATATTCGTAATAGTTTCTGTGTGGGGGTTGGTGTGGGTGGTCGCCCGAACTTTCGGAATTACGCCAGGCGGTAATAGAGCCCCCGTGCCATATCTGCCGACAAACATTAATAACTAAAATAATTAAAAAATGAATTTATTTAAAAAATTTTTGATCTCGGTTTTGTTTTTGTCGGTTCCCGTATTCGCGCAAGCACAAACCACCGCCCTTACTATTATTGAACTTGTTGGTACCCTTTTAGGGCGTCTTGTCCCCATCGCCATCGCTGCGGCGCTCCTGTTTTTCATTTGGGGGCTTGCGATATTTATTAAAAATTCTGGGAATGAAGATGGTCTAAAAGAAGGAAAACAAAAAATGATGTGGGGACTCATCGCTCTCTTCGTGATTATTGCAGTTTGGGGAATCGTTTGGTTTATCGCCAACACCTTTCGCATTGACCCTAGAATGAAAGCGCCCGTCCCCGATATACCCAGAGCAACTAGCGGCACTGGTAATACGCCTGTCAGAGACTATCAGACAACCGCTCCGTCGAGTGATCCAGTGATATCTGGTCCTGATCGTAATACGACGAACTATAATATAACGGCGCCGTCATCTGGTGATACAAGTGGAAGCAGTGATGGCGGGGCAATGTGGAGTTTCCCCCAGCCTCAACCGGGGAACTCGTTGGGAAGGTAATAAACTTTGTGGGATATTCTAAACTTTGCGCGAAACCATTTTGAAGGGAACTAGCCCGCCTCCGCTTCGCTCCGGCGGAACGCTCGGGCGC
>Ga0209541_10006648_pt1 | contig 19636 bp, 17 predicted proteins | sample RifCSPlowO2_01_FD_184027 | JGI IMG/M metagenome (GOLD analysis project Ga0209541, IMG submission 184027) | Groundwater microbial communities from Rifle, Colorado - Rifle CSP2_plank lowO2_0.1 (SPAdes) (version 2) | ecosystem: Environmental > Aquatic > Deep subsurface > Groundwater | place... | reverse complement strand
TTGCTGTTGGGAGCTATTTTTCTGTAAAAACAGGAAATCCTTGATTTTCCTTTCACTTTAGTGTGGCATGCCCCTTCCCCTTCCATCCTAACTCTATAAAGTAGTGCATCCTGGTCACAGTCGACCAAGATTTCTTCCATAGCCAACATATTCCCTGATGTTTCTCCTTTCGTCCATAGCCTTTGCTCGCTTCTTTTCCAAAATGTGGCATAGCCAGTCTCAAATGTACTCTCCAAGGCTTCCTGATTCGCATAAGCAAGCATCAGTATCCTGCCTGAAGAATAATCCTGCACAACAACAGGCACAAGGCCGTTTCCTTTAGTGTAATCTATCAAAACCTCAAGCCCGTCTTCCCTTTTCTTTTTCATTTCCTCATCTTCGTCCATCGCCATCCGCCTCCGGTTGAATGATTAAACCTGCACGTATTGTAAAAAACCAATAGAAAATCCTAATGGCGATGAAAGACAGAAATAGGAATATAGGTACAACAAGAACACATCGGAAATGGTTTGTTGGAGTTGGAACTAATCAAGTCAGAATTAAGTTTACGCAATATGAAGATAACCAACTCGTGCCATAAAGATTGGAAAGCACGCCTATTATTTAAAACTTTCTTTTGTAGTCACATTTTTGTTACAAACTTAAGAGTTATCTAAGAAAAAAATGTGTTACGTAGTGTCACTTGTAGAATTCAGTAATGGCCTGCTTCTCCAGATTTGCAATCGTTTCCATGCTGTAGATGTCGGAACTGCCGGCACGTAAAGCCAGATAACTGTCTGCTGCCTGCTGGTATAATTCAGCAGCTTTTGCATAGCCGTTCTTTTTCAGGAACTTGGCTAATTCCGCCCTGCCGCGGGCTATTTCAGCGGCCTGATTGGTATAGAATCCTGCATCCGTAGGATAGCCGCGCTTTACTGACGCTGCTGCATTCTCTGCAACAGCCTTGTTCCATGCTGCTATTTCTTCAGGTGTCTTGGCAGCGCCCCTGCTTAATGGCCTAAGCATCCAATACGGCCCCATCTTTGACTCGGAGATTATGTCATTGGAGCCCTCTTTCCAGGAGCGCATGAACGTTTCTACAGAAACGTACATGTTTCTTCCCGCAGAATCCGGGTCTGCAGGATCGTTCAGGTAGATGTTAGCACCATTATATCCTGTAACCACAAAGAAATGCGACTCATGCACAGGCTCGTGCTTCAGGCCCCATGTCCTGGATGACTGCCTAAGCTCATCACGTACAAAAATAGTGTCCAAATGCACTAATACAGGATTGCCTGACGCAATAATGGTTTTCAGGCAGTTAAGGGCCTGGCCATAAGACTCAAATGTAACCACATTGGTGGCGCTGCCGCCGAAATCCAATCTGGTTCGCCTTTCTGTTTCCCTGTTGCTGTCCTGCCCCTGCAGCGCCAAATCAGAGCCTAATTTGCCAATACCGAGCTCGTACTCGTAGCCCAGATTTTTTAACGCGTGAATGACAGAAGCCTCTTCCCAGAAATTTGTCAGGCCTCGGGCAGAGTCGTAATATGCGCTGGCTCCTGTCCCTGAAGCAGCCACTACATCGGAAAAATCAATGTTCGGATTGTGGTAAGAGAGAATCTGCGCTAAACCTCCTAAGTAATCATACGCCGGCTTTTCATCGCCATTAATAGCAGCGCCTGCATAAAACCACGGCACATTGAGGCGGTGCTCTCCTGGCAATGCCCCTTCTATCAACGGATTGATGGGATTCCCGGCTGGCTCTGGTTCCGGAGCAGCAGGCTCTTCAACAGCAGGCGGAGAGGGCTGCTCAATCACTATCGGCTCCTGCGGCACTGCCTCTTTGCTTTCATTGATAACAGCTGCAGTGCCAGGCGCTTCCACCACATCAGGAACTGTCTGAGAAGGCTCCTGCGGCAATGGCGCACATGCATAAAGTAAGAAAGCCAGTATTACAAGCCCTATGACAAGCCTCTTTTTCATTAGGATACCCATTTTGGGAAAAGGTTATATTTAAATGTTTGGGAAGCAAAAACAGTAAGTAACGATTGTTTACTACCCAGGAATAGGATACAGGGGAATATTTAAATATGATTTATTAGTTCTTAATAGAACAAGGAGAGTTGTTATGGTAGACAAGGCACATACATTAGGCAAAGGAAGAGTTCTAGATTTATTAGAGGAAGCAAAGGAATTAGTTCCTCTTTATGATAGGGAAAATAACAGGAATCCTCGTCACAGTTATGACTATAGGGCTATAGATGGAAGTGAAGGGGGAAGTGTAGATGAAAGTGAAACTATAGACTTAATTGCGTTGCGCTTATTAGAACGTAGGGGTCATTTCGTTACCACAGGTATTAAGCTAAATGGGGATAAAGTAAAAATTTTCGGGCGAACCAGTTATCCAGGCTCTGATAGTTTTATAGTCTTAGATGAGGAAACAGTGGAATATGCAATCCCTGGATTTGAACACGGAACCACTATTTCACGATTCGTAAAAACTATTTGTGAAGTAGTTAGTAAGAGGGCCGATAGTAATTCTCCGGAATTACAGCAAGCCATGATGCCAAATGCCAAAGCTTATGCGCGCAGGACAAAGCAAGAGATTGAGCCTTATCTTCCAAATGGTGTAAATTAATTATTTCTTAATCTGGAAGAAGTTAATAAGTGAGCCAGGGAGGATTTGAACCCCCATCAATCGGTACCTGCAAGCTTTCTCACTTGGCTTACCGAAGCCGATCGCACTATCCAGGTTATGCTACAGGCCCACAAGGTAATAATATTGGCAGAGCCTATTTAAATGTAATCTTCTCTTTGGGCTTCTCAACTAATCACTTAAAAAGAGCAGTGTCTTAGCCTAGTCTTTTAAGCCTGTAATTTCTAATATCCTCGTACAAAGGCGCCCACAGAGCACCAAATGTAAAAGCCATCAAAAGTTCCTCAATAGGAGTGCCAAGAATGAATATTTGCGACAGATTGCTAAGATTCCAATACCCGACAAAATCCGGGAATATAAGGATGATTATCTCGAACAGTACGAAATAGACTACAGCAAATGCCAGCCCTCCGAAGAAACTTTCTTTAAACAAATCTTTTCTTATTATGCTTATGCCTATTGCGCCTGCAAGCAGGGCTATTGAAAAGTGATATGCAACATTAAAATCAAGCAGGGATTTAGTTAAAAGGAATGAAAGAGGCATTACAAGTAGTATCAGATAATGCAATGGGTGCCTTTTTCTGTCTTTGACCTCTTTTTTCATGAATAATGTTGTGTACAGGACAGAAGATATTCCACCGACAAAAAACATCAGTATAAAGCCTTCAATTTCAAGCGGCGCCAAATCAAATAATGTATTTGGGCTCCAATATTCAGGCACAAAAAGGAATCCAAATCCCACGGTAAACATGGCTGCTATGCTTGACCACAGCATTTTCTTGTGCAGATCTTTCCTTAACCAAAAAAGAATCAGCCATGGGGCTGCAAAAATTGAAGCCCCAATCAAATATTCGTAAACCATGATACCTCCTAAAAATGATTAATACTAGCTATAAATTTAATGCGTATGTCAAATCTCAGCATTCTTACTTATTAAAGTTGTGGTATTCAGCAATTTACAATAGAAATCTGAAAGAATAATTACTTTCCCCTGAATCTCCTGAAGAAATCCCCAAAATACTCCAGTATGCGCTGCCATAAGGTCAGTTTGCGCTCGTACACCTCTATTTTTTGTTCTGGCTCATACATTTTGCTTTCTTGCCAGCAGAATCTCAATGGTTGAAACGCTGATATTTCTGCCCTCCTTGTTCTGGAAGCTCTCTGAATTGATGCGGATGTCTTTGCTGCCAATCCTGCCTTCGAGAAAGCGCTTTGACGCAACCTCAGCAACATCAACTGCGCGGGAGATGAATTTTCCACGGGCTTTTATAGTGACCTCCTCTGCGTTCTTGACTGTAAACTGCATAACCACGCTGGTCACGTAATTCATAAACGGCTTTTCTCCGATAAAGACCATGTTGTTATCAGTCATCAAAATCCACTTTTGCTGTAAGCGTTATATACAGCTGTGAATTTATAAACATTGCCTATTTTTTCCTTAATTCAACTTCCCTGACCCGGTTCTTGTCCATCACAGTGATTTTGGCGGTAAACCCGTCTAAATCAAAGGTCTGGTTTTCTGATGGAATGCTGCCCAAACGATGTAGTATATAGCCGCCAAAAGTCTCATAATCCTCGCTTTCCCTGAATTTTGCGCCAATCTTCCTGTTCACCTTGGCAAGGACGGCATTTCCCATCACACTCCACATATTTGTCCCTATATCCCGGATTGTCGGAATGAATTTTTCGCTTTCGTCAACAATCTCCCCTACAATCTCCTCCAGGACATCCTCCAGGGTAACTAAGCCGACAACAACGCCGTGCTCGTTCACCACTATGCTCATCTGCTCTTTTCCCTTCTGGAAATGGCGCAACAGGCTGTCTATCTTCTTGGTTTCAGGCACGAAATGCACCTGCCGCATGAGGCTGTCAACAGGCACATCCAGTTTTTGCTTATGCACGTAACGAAGGATGTCTTTCATATACACAATCCCCTTGATATGGTCCCTGCTGCGCTCGTACACAGGAAAGCGTGAAAAAGGCAGGTTAATCACCATATCCAGCGCATCCCTGATTTTAGAGCCCTGCTTTATGCACTTCATGTCAGGCCTCGGAGTCATTATTTCCTTCACCTCGACATCGTCAAAGCGGAAGATGTTCTGGATCAGCTCTTTCTCCGACTCTTTGATAGAGCCTTCTTCTTTGCCGATATTAACGAGGCTTTTTAGCTCTTCTTCAGTCACCGAAGGCTGCTGCCGTGCATTTCTTGTGATGAGCTTCATGAAGGCATCAAAAAACTTTACGAAAGGGAAGAAAAGCAGTGAAAAGAAATAAATCGGATGCACCAGCACCAGTGCAATAGGCTCTGCATAAACAATGGCCAGCGATTTAGGAACAATCTCGCCGAAAAACAGGATCAGGAATGTCATTACTCCGATAACAATGCCTACGGACTTGCTGTGGAAAACATCAATAGCCATGGCTGTCGCCATTGCAGAGGCTGCTGTGTTTACAAGATTATTCCCGATAAGGATGGTTGAAAGCAGGCGATGAGGATTTTCCCTCATCTTTTTTATCAATTGTCCGGATTTTTTCTGCTCTGCAAGGATGCGCACCCTCATTTTGCTTAGCGAGATTAAGGCAGTCTCTGACATTGAGAAAAATCCAGAAAGCCCTAGAAGAATAACCAACAAGATTATCTGGTACTGCAGGGTCATGTCAAAAACCACCATTGGAGTAGGATGTAATGTAGCTTAAGCGTAATGTGTATTGATAGTTGCTGTGGTTTTTGAGTCTCTGAAATTTCAAAGGAAATTTCTGAGAAACCAGAAATTGCTTTGCAATTTCTAAGTTCATGCTCAGAATTTTCTGAATGAAATACATAAAGTGTGTGCCTATAGTTAGAGATTGGTTGGAAAATTCTGACATTTTACATGCTTTCTACTGCGTCAATTCCCAATAGCCAAAGGCTTGTGCCCAATACCTGCGCAACTGCATAAGCCAGCAACAGCCTGGCTCTTTTTAAAGCTTCCTTTTCTTTCAGTATAGGGCAGGAATGGTAGAATTCGCTGAACTGCTGAGCAAGCTGGTAGGTGTATACTGCTATAAGGTGCGGCCTTAACGAATTAGACGCGCTCTTTACAATCTCAGGAAACTGGCTGAGCTTCTTTACAAGCGACTGCTCCTGCGGATGCTCCAGCAGTGAGAAATCTGCATTGTGCTCAAGCTTTTTTCCATGCTTGCTGAAGATGCTCTGGATGCGCGCATAAGCGTATTGAAGATACGGACCAGAGTCTCCTTCAAATGATAATGCCTGCTCCCAGTCAAAATTCACGTTTTTTTCAGGGGATACCTTAAGTATGGAATATTTGATGGCTCCGTGGCCTATGGAGTCCGCTATTTCTTTTATTTTCTTCGGATTCTGCTTTGGGTTCCTTTTCCTGACCTCTTTTTCTGCTTTCTGAACAGCTTCCTCCATGAAATCCTTCAGCAGGACAAGATTTCCCTGCCTTGTCGACATCTTTCCCTCCTGCAGCAATACAAAAGAATAATGCACTGCCCTGGGCGCCTTGTAATTAAGGATTGAAAGGGCAGCAGCCAGCTGCTGGAAATAGAGCTTCTGGTCTTCTCCAAGAACAAGTATATTCTCATGAACGCCTTTTTTGAGCTTGTCTATTGTATACGCCATGTCCCGCAATGGATACAATGAGGTCTTATCAGCCCTTGTCAAAACAAGGACAGGGCTTTTCATTGCCAGGTTGAACTCCTGCTGGTCAAGCACAAGCCTTTTTTCCTCGTCCTCAAATAATTTGCCTGTATCCCTGAGCCTATCAAGGATTTTTTCAGTTTCCCTGCTCCATAAGTAGTCAGACTCATAATCAAAATAATCGTAATGAATGCCAAGCTCATTTAATATTGCTGTCTGGCCGTCAATGCACGTCTTCACAACGCTGCGGAATTTCTGCATTGTTTCCCTGTCTTTTTTCTCAAGCTTGTTCAGCAAGGCAAATACCTTCTGCTCCATATCAGGGTGTTTTTCTATCTTTTTAGAGATAGAGACATAAATGCCGAGCAGCTCGTCAAACGTCACTTTCTTTTTTCCCTCGCATCCCAGGACAAGCATAGCAATCTGCTTTCCGACATCATTCACAAAAAAATGCGTTTCCAGCTTATAACCCTGGAATTTCAGCAGGCGGGCTATTGCATCCCCCAATATCGCATTCCTTGCTCTTCCGACATGTGGTGAGGCATTCGGGTTGATGCTTGTGTGCTCTATCAGCGCTTTTTTTCCCTTTCCAAGCTGCATTGAGCCGTATTTGTCTTTCTCCTTCAGTATGCGCTGTATTATGCTTTGGCTCCAATGCCCCTTATTGACAAAGAAGTTCAGGTAAGGCCCGTTTGCAGTTGCCTTTTTGATGAGATGGTCAGGCTTGAATTTTTTAGCCAGCTCTTCTGCAATCTGCTTGGGGTCTTTTTTCAGTGTTTTTGCAAAAGGAAAGCACGCCACTGCATAATCCCCGAATTCCGGATTAGGTGGGGTCTGAAGGGCAACATCTGCCTTCACATGCTTCTTTACTATCTTCTGGATATGCTCTTCAAATAAGTCCATGCAGAAGTTTTAAGTGTAGTGCCATATAAATTTATTGATTTTTGAAGGAGAAAATAAAGTCTAGACAGTTTTCCGTTTTCATCATTGGTTTTCATATCTCTTTTTATGGATTGAAAGGTATCTTCTCAGAAAATAATTCACAAATCCTTCTTCATCCCTGTTTAGTGCTTTGTAGTAGAATCTTCTTTTTTTGTACTCTATGATAAGCATTGGGTAGTTATTATGCCATAGGAGATAATTCATGAGAAGCCTTCCAATCCTCCCATTTCCATCTCCGAAAGGATGGATTCTTTCGAATATATAGTGGGCCCTTGCAGAAAGCTCGACAGGGTTCATCTTGTTTTGGCTGATGAATCTGATGAGATCGTTCATAAACTCTTTTACATCCTGCCAATCCGGGGCAATGTAGTCTCCGACTCTTACAAGATAATCACGGTATTTTCCTGATATATCCCTTTTTGTTTCTCCAAATAGGTCTTTATGCCATTTTAATAGCAGGCTGTTAGTTATGCCCTCTTTTTTTTCCAGCATATAGAGAAATACCTTAGAATGGGCTTCTGCCTCTTTTATGTCATTTAACGGCTTGTTTGGAGCAATCTTGTCATGGATAATCTCCCTTGCATCCTCCAATGTTATTGTCGAGCCTTCTATCGCATTTGTGTTGTAGGTGAAGGATATTGCAATCTGCTCTTTTTCCCTGTTTTTTGCTGATTCCGGAAGGGTTTTCCATTCTTTCTGGAAGCTTTCACTTATCTTTTCCAGCCTTTTATATAAGTCTATTTCAAGCTCTTTTTTCATAGCCTCTATGTTTTTTGGCACTGTTTTCCCCAGATATTTCTCCCTTGTGATGACTTTGCTGCCTTTTCTGTAGGAATGCTGCAGATAGAAGTATTCCCCTTTGTGCTTTTTCCTCTTGATGATCCTCATGGTATCTCCATAGTTTAGTGTATGTTACCATTACAAACTATTTAAATATTGCGTTTTTGGGTGTTTTGTAATGGTAACACATCAGTAGGTGTGTTAAAGAAATTTTCAGCTAATCTTCACCACATTATGGGTTGTTGTTGCAATACCTGTCTGTATGCTTCCGCTGCAGAACATTTGTATCAGCTTTTTGGCTTCTTTCAGCACATTCTCCACCTGCTCTTTGTCAAAAGGCGGCAGCCCATCAACAAAGACAACAGCATTTTGGGTGTTTTCCGTAACCTGGACATGCTCATTTTCCAGCCAGTTCCATCTGCGATAAAGTACTTTTGCAGCATCAGAGTAGATTACCTCTCCTTGCTCAGGCTTTTCCACCATGCCCGTGCCTGGGTTTGTGAAGTCCTCCTCTCCTACAGCCTTCCCTAAGAATATATCGCCCTCAATTTTATCCATGTCAGTTGCGCTTACCGGAATCATGTATTTGAGTGAGAGGAAATTGCAGCAATCTACAAGCTTGTTTATGCGCGGGAGCTTATGGCCCTTAAGAACAGTTTTCAGCAAGCCTTCCAAAACTGTATGGTACTCATGCGGCTCTACGCCGAAATCCCTGTATGCAGCCCTCCACGTACTTATTAACTTGGCTTTCGGCTTTCCGGCGGGAAGCTTCTTCTTATCCATGTCGTCACTGGAGAATTCCGTGTGTATAAGCCCTTCTATCTCTTCCAGCAGGTGGAAAATCTTGTCATCATTGCCCGTATTGTTGATATTGCTTGCCACCAGAATCCCGACATGCAGCCCTTCATACTGCCTGAAGAGCTCATTGAATACTTTGAATATCAACTTATCAGCCTCTTTTTTAGTTATTTTATAAATCCAATAAAAAATTTTTAATTTGCGCGTTTGCGATTACAAAAATTTCCGCAGGAAATTTTTGGGATGCGCCTTATTCCTAATTTTATCATGATTGCCTTATTGCGCTTTACCGTGTCTTTGATTTGTCAAAAACCGCCTGTCATAGACATGGACAATTTTTTTGAAATCATCTTAATTTTTGGGCGGTTTTTGAGTCTCTGAAATTTCAGGGGAAATTTCTGAGAAACCAGAAATTGCTTTGCAATTTCTAAGTTCATGCTCAGAAATGTACCGCCTTCTAAATTTTGATTCTGGACTTTGTCCATTGGTTATAAAACCAATGGTATATTTCTGACATATAAACGTTTTGATTTCAGGAGTGTATTATTCGGTAAAAATAGACATTAATGTCCAATATAGGACACTTAATGTGTAAGATTAAGGCGCAGACATTTCTTAGTAAGATATCGAAAAATTTATATATAAATGGTTATATATTAACTATAGGTGATATATAATGAAGAATACCACGATACAGCTTGATAAGTCCCTGGTCAGCTCGCTAAAGGAGATGAGAGAGCACCCTAGGCAGACGTATAATGAATTGATCAAGCGTATGATGCAGGTATTTAGAAATGTAAAGAAAAGGAACCAGTACGATGAATTCCTGCATAAGATTCAACAAGCCAAGATGAAAGAATTATGGGGCAATAAAGAGGACGAAGCCTGGGAAAACGCTTAAAAATAGGCTGTATGAGTTTAGAGTGCCAAAAACAGGAGGTTTTAAAGCATGCCTAAAGCCGGAGACGTAGTTTTAACCAAAGTCCAGTTTACAGACACTTTTGAGTTTAAGAAAAGGCCTGCTTTGGTATTATTTGAAGAATTCGACAATGTTGTTGTGGCAGGAATAACAAGCAATCTGGAGATGGAAGGCATACCCTTAACTAAAAAAGAGGGGGCAATAAAAGACAGCGTAATCAAGCTGAATTATATTTTCACTGTTTCCAAAATGATGGTTGAAAAAGAGCTATTCATATTATCTAATGAGAAGAAAAAGAAAGTTTTTGATGAATTGCTCAGGAAGCTGAAGGGATTATCCCAATAGTTCCCTAATCAGTTTGCATGACATAAAGCAGAATAGTAAAAATAAATTTCAATTTAAATGTGTGGTTATACGTATAAATGTGTATTGACAGAACATTATTGCATTTCTTTTTTCCTGTACTCAACCAAATCAGATATAGTGATGATATTGATCTTATGCTTCTGCGCAAATTCCATCAGTTCCTCGAGCTTTGCCATCTCGCCGTTGTCTTTCATTATTTCGGCAATCACTGCCACTGGATTCATGCCTGCCAGCCTCATCATGTCAACAGCTGCCTCTGTATGGCCCTGCCGCTCAAGAACGCCATTTGATGCTGCTCGCAGCGGAAACATATGGCCAGGCCTCACCAGATCAGAAGGCTTTGAAGAGTGTTCCATCAGGACTTGCAAAGTGGCAATCCTGTCATTAACGCTCACTCCTGTTGTTATGTTGTTTTTGGCATCCACAGAAACCGTGAAAGGTGTATTGAACCGGTCTGTATTGTTCTTGACCATCAGCGGGATTTCAAGCTCATCCAGGCGCTTGCCTTCCATTGGCACGCACATTATGCCTCTTGCCTCTTTCAGCATGAAGTTCAGCCTTGAAGGCGTTGCCTTTTCAGCTGCTAAAACCAAATCACCTTCATTTTCCCTGTTTTCATCATCTATCAAAATGATAAAACGGCCGCGCTGCAGGTCTTTGACAGCTTCGGGGACAGTAGCGAATTTCATAGAAATCGTAGAATTATGGGCTATATTTAAAGATGAGGTTTTTGGTTACCCATAATTGATTAGAAACTCACAGATAGGCCTCAATGCCAGTCTCTTTTGCCACAATCTTCTGCTTTTAGCTTAAGCCTTTTTTTATAATAGTATTCAACTTCTGGAAATTGTGCATTCATGTGCAATGCCACTGCTTTCTTCCCTAATGCTCGATTAACCATAATGTAAGTGTTATAGAATTTTGGGTTTAACTTAATTGCTCTCTCAAAATAACCTATTGACTTATCAAAATATTTATTGTATGCCATTATTTCTGTAGGTAAAGCATCTTTAAGGCCTTGCTCTTCACCTTTTCTAAACCAATAAACTCCAATATTGTAATAGCACAATGCCAGAATTTTTTTCCTGTCTTTCTTAGCATACAAACTCGCGAGGTATGCTCCGGTTTTTATTGCTTCTTCTGTAATAACAAGCGATTCCTTATAATGCCTATCATCCTGTATTTCTCTTATTTTTACAGTAGTTTCCCAGTTGATATATTCCTTTTTATTGAAGTGCCATCTGACAAAAAAATGGCGCGGCGCATGCACTCCAGCCATAGGCAAATCCAATATTTCAGCAATAGATAAATAAATGACAGATAAACCGTCACAATCCACATGCCTTTTCCTATCCTGGCAGATTTTTAGGCGTTCGCTGAGCAATACTTGCTCAGGATACTCAGGGCTTTTCCAATCAAGGATAGGGGCAGTTGTAAAGCCTTTCTCATCAAGGATAGAAGCAATTGTTTTCAGTACAATATCAACAGCCTCATCTGCATTATATTTCTTAAATGGCTTGTCGATTTTATTCTTAGTTTGCATTGCTTTTATTCTTGCTTTTGCCTCATCGATTATCTCGTCCAGAAGCTCGTATTCATCTGCGGTAACCACATAATCAGCTTCCCCTGAATCCGAAATTTCCTTTTTTTCCAAATCAAGGAATTCATGGCCAATTGTCTGGTATTTCCTTTTGTAGGATATGTTAGATACACTTGCAGCTTTTCCAAGCTGTTCTGCTGATTGGGCAAATGATTCTATTGAGTTAAGCCCCAATAAGAAAATTGCTGCCAAGCCTGCAGCCTGCTCAAGAAACTCCTTCCTTGAAGGAATATCAATGCCCGTCCTCACCTTCAGATACAATTCCTTCTTTATTTTCTTCTCATTGGATATTTTGGATAAAAACTTTCCCAATTGGCTATCATTCAGGAAACTTCTTTGATTTTCAATTGACGCCTTCAAATTCAGAATATCAGGCAAAACATTCTGGACAATTTTTAAGAATTTTTCGAACTCTGAATTACGCATTGTTTGCGTTATGAATTTCCTTTTCAGATTATTCAGGAAATTGGCGGCATTTGCAATGAAAACAGCTTCTTTATCTAAAAGTATAAAAAATTGTGTCAGTTCGTGCTCTTTAAAACTCCGGAAATCCTTGCTGTGCAATATCCAAAGAAAATAAATCTCGTCTTTTGATAAGCTCCCTTGCTTAAGGTAAAGGTTGATAGTATTCCCAAACTCCTTAAAATCAGGGAAAACCTTCTTCTTTTTTATCTCAGCCAGAAAATCTGTAAGATTATTCCCGAAATCCGAGCCATTAAGTTTGGAATTTATTGCATTGATTGAGCCTTTTATGTAAGGCAAAAGTTCCTGCTTTTTCTTTGAATATTTGAGGCTCCCATTGTATCCTCTCTTAAAAATCTCTTTCAGTCTCTTTAAATAAGCTCCATCTAAGACCATCAGCTTCAAAATAGGTAAGCTTTTATATAAAAATAGTGGTTATAAGCCTGAGATTACAGATAGGCCTCAATCAGGATGTCCTTGCCGATTTTTCTCGATGTGAGGTTTTTCAGCTTTATGGACCTGTCGACTTTCTTAATGCCTAAATCGCCGATAGCGCCTAATCCCTCGCCAATAAGCCCGGGAGCTATGAAGAACAATATTTTGTCCGCAATCTTTGATCTGATAGCTTCTGCATTCAGCTCAGCCCCGCCCTCAATCATGATGCTGCCAATCTCCATCTTTCCAAGCTCTTTCATCAGCTCGTTCAGGTCAATTTTGCCGCCTTTCTGCTTTATTGTCAGGACCTTAACGCCCCTTTGCAGGAACTGCTTCACATTTGCCTTGGATGCTTTGGAAGAAGTTGCGATAATGACCTTTGAAGGGTCGTTAAGCAGCTTGGCATTGACAGGTATGCGCAATGTGCTGTCCACCACGATTATGAATGGGTTTCTTCCCCTCACCAGGCGCGTTGTTAGCTGAGGGTTGTCTTTAAGCACAGTGTTAATGCCTACCATGATGGCATCCAGCTCAGAGCGCAGCTTATGGACATATTTCCTGGCTTCCCTGCCAGTTATATACTTAGAATGGCCTGTTGTGGTGGCTATTCTGCCATCAAGGCTCATGGCTGCCTTTACAATGACAAAGGGCTTTTTTGTCTTAATGTACTTGATATATTGCTCGTTCTGCTTTTTTGCTTCCTTTTCAAGTATGCCTGTCTTGAGCTTGACGCCCCTGAACTTCAGCTCCTGTGAGCCGGTTACAACTGGATTTGGGTCAAGCATGCCTATTATCACTTCAGAAATGCCAACATCAACAATGCGCTCAGTGCACGGCGGCGTCTTTCCCCAGTGCGAGCACGGCTCCAAGGTGACGTCAAGTGTCGCGCCCCTGGCTTTTTTGCCTGCCTCGTTCAGGGCGTTTATTTCAGCATGGGCTTCCCCGTACTTCTTGTGGTAGCCCCTGCCTACAATCCTGTTCCTCTTGAGAATGACGCAGCCCACCAATGGATTAGGGCTTACATAGCCCCTGCCTTTCTCAGCCAATTTCAGGGCCAATTCCATATATCTCTTGTGGGAGCGCATTTTGCTTTCTGTAGGTATAAAACGGCATTATTTAAATGCTATGGTTAATGGGAGAGTGAAGACAGCGGATGGTGTTATTAAGGTGAAAAAATTAATTCCAGAAAACAATGAAATCAACTATAGCATTTAAAGTGGACCTAGCTGCTGATGTTTCTGTCTGTATTTTAACAGGCACGGCCAAATCAATTGTTGCAATCCTGACGTTGTACACAGGCATTGGAGTTACATCCCAGTATCTCCCCTGGGACCATAGCCTGTGGGGATATGACAGCTCAATATCATATACGCCATCACCCTCGTCAGACAGCCATTTATTCAAACAATAAAAAGAATAAAATGCGTTAGGATTGTATGGAATATTTGAATCGTAACAATTAGGAATTGTTGATAAAGAATCTGCACTTTTGCTGAATAGTGTATAATCTCCGATTCCGTTGCCGTCAGAATCCCTCCAACCACGCCAATTGCCACCGGCTGTTTTCAGCTCCACTGCCCAGGATCCAAATTGGACATCCGGGTTAGGGTATCTGGGTATAAAGCGCAGTTCGATATCATCCTCAATTAAATCCTCATAGCATCCAACACGGTTGCATCCCTGGCTCCTGAATGCATCTCTTTTCAGCTCAACATCAATTAAATGGACATCATTAAGATTAGGAGTGGATGCGCTTTGCTTAATCTCGATATTTTTTACAAGGTTTCCCTCAAAAACTGATAATGAGTGAATTACCACAGGTTCAGGTGGCCTTTCCCCTTCTTTATTGTAAAAAAAGGAAATGCTGGCGCTGCCGAACTCATCATAATAATCTATCTCAAAATCATGGCATTCTCCGGCAAGCATTGTTTTTCTGAATTGATTGTTAGTCCTTGTGTCCAATAATTGCTGTCCGTCAACAAAGACTATTGCCCTGTCATCCGCATAGACATAGAAATTATACGCTGCCGTTTCTGGAAAACAAATTTTCCTGTTTGATTTAAAGCCAATATGGTCTGCTGAGTCCAATCCTTCTGCAGGCTTTCTAGTGCCCCAGTCATTATTAAAGAGCAATGCCACTTCCCTTGCATCAAAAATGCTTACGCTCTGCCTGTCTTTAAACTCGCTGTTATAGTATCTGCACCATTCCCTTGCCCATTGGTCTTTTGGGTACACAATATAGCTTCCGGCGCTTGGAGGCGTGCATATCCTCTCGCTCCTGCAGATTCCCGCCCCTGTACCTAGATTGTAAATAGTAACATCGCTGAATAACCTGTTAGCAACATCAAACTTGCCGTAACATTCTTCGCTCCTGTCATTCTGTACAATTTTGACTTCTCCTTCTTTAGCAGACGAATAATCACCAGCATAGTTCTTATAATAAAATCGCAGTTCCCTTAACGCTCCTACTGAGCTCCAGCTGGTTCCGGAATCAGCGCACCCAAGAGGGTTATAGCTATAGCACAAATCCCTTGCAGCAAGTTCTATTCCTTCCGCTGCCGGCTCTGTGGAAGATTTGCAGTCCCCATTAATGCAAATTTGTCCTTCTTCGCATTTAACAACCCCTCCCCATATATAATCTCCGCCAGGAGCATTGGTGCATTCACTCCAGCCAGGATAGCCCTCAAATTCTCCGCCTTTTACAGTATCGCACATCTTATTGCCTATGTCTTTTTCCTCGTCGCAGGCAGTATCGCCAGGAGGAAGAGCGCATTCTATCCTTGTAAAATATTCAAAGCAATTATTGCATTTCTCTGTAGAAGGAAGGAGAACAGTGTCAGGGTAATTTGTCAAATCAGGAAAACTTGCAACATTAAAATTGGTAGAAACATACCCCTTAGGCCTTTCATTGCAATAAGCATCAGCAGCAGTTTTATAATCACTTCGGAATATAGGCCCACCGACCTTAAGATGCGTGGCAGCGGCAATAAAGAAATTATGCCCGTCTTTTACCCATACAGGAGTTTCAGGAGCAGTATTTCCAGCAAGGCTAGGAACGCATTTCCTCTCTTTATCTTTCCATGCACATTCATTCCTGTTGCCTGACACCCAGCAATTTCCAGGGGCGTTGCATAAACTACATGTGCCTACCCTGCAATTCTGATCTACAGCGCCTGCAAGACATACAGATCCGCCTGAATTCCAATTACAGTCAGGTTTTGATTCACATATAGACCTATAACCGTTTCTTTTGCAACTATCCCCGGTACGGACAAAATCGCTGAAATGGTCTGTACGAGCGTAAACATACCTGTCAGCTATGTTTACTCCGCCTTCCAATGGTTCCCATTCCTGCGTATCTTCATTAAAATGCGCAAGCCTCAAGCTGCTCTCTATGACATCATCCCCTAACTCATCATTTGTATACGGAAATCTTATTTCTGCCTCGACATTATTCAAGGTTGTGGAAATACCAATTACATTCCCTACCATCTGCCTGTCAATTGGTATCTTGCCTGTTGGGTTCCCCTCATATTTTGAGAAAGTAATAGTGCCTCTTTGTGTTGTATCCAGACCAATCTCAACAGTTATTCCCTCATATGCCACTGTTGCTGCTTGCCCAGGAATTGCATTGACAGGATAAGTTGCAGAAGAAATTAGTGTCGGGTTGTGTACTATTATCGGAGGCTGGGTTATCGGCCCTATAACAACAGGATTGGATGGTGCTGGTGGTTCAGTCACTGTTTTAGGCCTGCAGACGCATCCTTTATAGAAAAAATCCGCATTTACCGCCCTGTCTGCTGGCTGGTAACTGCCATCAGTATTGCATTTAGGCTCAACACCAAATCTGGTACCGCTATGGAAATACGGCGCAAACCCTGCTAAACCATGGGCCAAAAATGCATCAACTTCACAAGGGACATTTGTGAAGCCCTTTCCCTTGGCAAAAGCTTTGCATTTTGTGCAAGATGCATCATCATCCAGCCCATGGCATTCAACAGCGCCGCTAATTCCTGTAACGCTAGTGATATTAGAGCAGCTTGAGATATTGTTTCTCCATACCTCCACTTCAGTTGCAGCTGCTAACGCTCCTGCGCCAGCTGCCCTTTGCTTTGCGCCTGTTTCTTGCTGAGGTTGACCAGAAGTTCCTTTTACAGCCTGAATACTCAAAGACAAAGCAATATCCTTCAGATTGTAGATGTTTTCCCTTCCTCTCTCTTTGACAGCCCTGACGGCAATACCGTATCTCAGATTCTGGGATTGGGAAAGCAAGGGCGTTACATCAATTGTTAATGGCTCATTTGATTTCAGGTTAAAAGGCCCCATTGAAGGCATGTTATTCAAATTAGGCATATTGCTCCATGTTGTTCGAGCATCCCAGTCAGAAGTTAAGGCATATATCTTGATGAGCAGCGAAGTATCAGAAGAAGATGATGTACCGTTAGTTATTGTCAAGTCAGCACGTGTAATGGAAGTGTAAGGAGAAGTGTTAAACCTTGCGAATGTTACAGATTCCTTTCCTTCGCGGTTATTTCCAACATACAAGAAGCCGGTGCTATAGCTTGTATCCGGTGTGCCTTCAAACACATACATATTTGAGTTCACTATTGGATAAATGGTGGTTACTGTCTGCGCAAAAGCAACTGGAAGAAATAATAAGAACAATAGCAATAAAACGCCTCTTTTCGCCGTGCTCATTTTTATATCTGTTTTATTATCTTCTCTTTTCTTAGCTTAAATTCCCTTGGATTGAGCCCAAGATAGCTTATATCCTTAAAATTGAGCAATGTCTTTTTTAATCTTTCCCTGAAAGCTGTTAATTTGAATTTTTCCAATAATTCCCTGTAATTCTTAAAATTTATTTCAGAAAACAGCAATAAAGTAACAATATCTACCCTGTCCTTCAATCCTTTTATTGAATCTTCCCTGTCTTTTTCAGCGCCCTGTTTTAATATTAATAAAATTTCCGGCAAGACGACATCAAAGTTCTGGATTTTTGTTGAATGCCTGGCAGCTTCTTCAGCAGGAATTGCAAGTTTGGAATAATGAGGTACATAAATGTCAATGTCAATATCCCCTATCTTTATCTCATATTTTTTAAGGTTATCATTTTTCCTTAGCTCGTAGTTTTTCTTTAAATAATTCAAATCATCAAAATTCCTTACAATGATATCTATGTCTTTTGATTTATGCAATTTTGTCCATAGATAAGCAGCCCAGCCTCCAATTAATATAAACTTAATAGGTAATTTCTTAATTTTCTGCAGTATATTCCAGCTCTTTTCAGTTACAATATCATTCCAATAGTCCATTTATTTTAACCTCCAATGCCTTGAGGAAGTCTTTTGCGTACCATGCCTTGATATTCCATAAGTCAACAAATAACTGTGACAGTGAAGCTACATTGCCTTTCATAAATTCATCTTTTTTTAGGATAAAAAGGTTAGGAGGGCTATTGTTTTTCTTAAATCTCTTCTCCAACGATTCATCCCCATATACATAAACCTCTGAATAATCAGAAGGCGCATCCTTGAATCTGAAACGATAGCCTGAATAAGCCGCATATACGATATCCTGCGGCATATTCTTCTCTATCTCCTGTACAGGCAGCTCGACCCTTGTTGAATAGATTATATCTTTCTCGAGGTTCCTTATGCTTGCCCAATGGTAAAGTATCTTTTTTGCATCTATTATATTAAAGCATCTCTGCCTTATTTCAACCGAATTCATTTTTATTAAAGGCTTTAATGCATGGTTTACAGTGCTTAAAGAGACCTTTAATCTTTTTGAGAGCTCTGACTGGGTCAAAGTATTGTTCTTCTTTTCCAATACATTATCCAGCATCTCCCTGTAGACAAATTCAATTTTTTTCATATAATAATTGGTAGATAGGGTTATTTATAAATCTTTCGATATTTGTAGAAAGTTATATAAATGACATTTAGGGATAATTATTTAGAGCAGATGCCTATTTTTTGGCGCTGGATTCCTTGTAATACTCCTCCAGCGAATGCACAGTTATCTTTTCCCTTGCCATGCTTTTAATGGCTTTTACAGAGGCCAATGTTCCGGTATAAGTTGTCACATAAGGTATGTTCAGCTCAACTGCTGCCCTTCTTATCTTATATCCGTCTGAGCCTACCTTTGAGCCCCTTGGTATGATTATGACCAGATTGAGTTCCCTTTGCCCCATCATGTCAAGGATTTTTGGATTGTCCCTTACCTTTGGCAGGGCAGTGGCTGTGATGCCTTTTTCTGCAAAAAATCTCTGCGTGCCGCTGGTGCAGTATATGCTGAACCCTAATCTGATGAGCTCTTCTGCTATTGGAACAAACAGGCTTTTGTCAGTGTCGCGGCCAACGCTTAAAAGCACGTTTCCTTTTCCAGGCAGTGCATTGAAGGCAGCTGTCTCTGCCTTGTAGAAAGCCCTGCCAAAATCCTTGTCAATGCCCATGACCTCTCCTGTTGACTTCATCTCAGGGCTCAGCACAGGATCCACACCATAAAGCTTTAGGAACGGAAAGACAGCTTCTTTGACTGTTACGAAATTTGGCTCTTTATACCCTGCCAGATTGAAATCCTTTAATTTCTTCCCCATCATTATTTTTGTCGCAATTTTTGCCAGAGGAATCCCTATTGTTTTGCTTACATACGGAACTGTCCTTGAAGCTCTTGGATTTGCCTCAAGGATGTGCACAATGCCCTTCTGTACAGCATATTGTATATTTACAAGCCCCTTTACTTTCAGCTCCTTCGCAAGCCTTGTTGTGTAGTCAATCACTGTCTTTTTGGTTTCAGCAGAGAGTGTTTGCGGAGGAATCACGCAGGCTGAATCTCCGGAATGTATTCCAGCTTCTTCGATATGCTCCATTATTGCCGCAATAAAGACATGTTCCCCATCGCATAATGCATCTACGTCAAGCTCAATTGAGTTTCCAAGGAATTTATCAACAAGGACAGGATGCTCATGGCTTACTTTTACAGCTTCTTTCATGTATTCAATTAATTCCTCGTCTTTTCCTACAATCTCCATTGCCCTGCCGCCGAGCACAT
>Ga0209541_10006647_pt1 | contig 19638 bp, 25 predicted proteins | sample RifCSPlowO2_01_FD_184027 | JGI IMG/M metagenome (GOLD analysis project Ga0209541, IMG submission 184027) | Groundwater microbial communities from Rifle, Colorado - Rifle CSP2_plank lowO2_0.1 (SPAdes) (version 2) | ecosystem: Environmental > Aquatic > Deep subsurface > Groundwater | place... | reverse complement strand
GAGTTTCAGCTTTATTCAAAACCTCAATTTCATCTATAAGAACTTCAATTTCACCTGTCTTCAGCTTAGGATTTTCCAATCCTTTTCCTCTGCCCCTTACCTTGCCTTTAACAGAAATAACATCTTCTCTCCTTAATTTTTCAGCTTCTTTATGGCCTTCTTTATCATGCTCAGGATCAAAAACTATTTGGGTTAAACCGTATCTATCCCTTAAATCAATAAATATTATACCACCATGGTCTCTTGAAGAATTCACCCACCCGCAAAGTGTTACTTCTTTTTTAATATCTTTTTTGCTAAGTTCCCCACAAGTATTAGTTCTTTTAAATTTCATTATAATTTCCCTTTTATTTTCAATTCAAAAACAACATCTTCCAATTTCTTTAGATTCCATTTTATCTGGTCAAATTTATTCCTTAACTCGCCATTTCTCAGATTAAACTCAAGAAATTCCCCATATACCTCTTCAACCAGATTCTTTATTTCTAATGCGCGATCAAAATTTTTTTCAATGACTTCATTCACAGCTTTCCTAACTAATTCTCCAGTCAAGTCGCATAAGCCCATTAAATAGTTTTCTTTGTCAACTTTCAAAGACGCGCAGGTAGGTATTTTCTTATTTTTTATAAAATTATAATAGCACAATGCTTCAACATATTCCTGAAATGCGGTTTGATTGATATTTGTATCAAGCCACATACGCGTACTTTCAAGGTCTTGCTTCTTTTTCTCAATTTCCTTTACATACAAATCCGCGCTTTTTATATCGTCCCTGTGCAAGGCATAAATAATCTTCTTTGAAAGGGTTATTATCTCTCTTGATTTTTGTATTATTGACTCTCTTTTAATCTCAAAGGCCTCAATCTCCTTTCTTATTTTTTTAAATTCCTGTTTATCCAGCATTTTAATTCTGTATATTAACCTCATTTTATAAAGTTTTTTGATTTAAGGGGCATAATAAAAATATTTTTCGAAAAGTTTATATATTATCTGGCAAAGGATTTACTATAAAATGGCATCACCATTCAGAGGAATACTGGAGCTCTTTGATAAGATAGGTGTTTACGATGTAGTATTACCCTTCCTTCTTGTTTTTACAATTGTTTTTGCCCTTTTGGAAAGAACCAAGGTCTTTGGTGTTGAAAAAATAGAGGGTAAAGAGTATACAAAGAAAAATCTGAACTCTGTTGCTGCACTTGTAATAGCGTTGCTTGTAGTAGGCTCCTCAAAACTGGTTGGAATAATAACAAAAGTATCTTCGCAGTTTGTTGTATTGCTGTTCTTAGTGGTTTTATTCTTGTTATTAGTAGGGTCCTTTTTTATGGAAAAGCCAGAAGGTGTTTATCTGGAAGGAGGATGGAAAACAGTATTTATGATCATAGTATTTTTTGGACTGGCTTTCATTTTCCTTGATGCATTGGGCATATGGGATGACACATTAGATTTCCTGAGTGGCACCAGTAAAGGAGAGCTTGTTGGATCAATAGTATTAATTATTTTGATTGTTATGTTTATAGCGTATGTAACCCAAGAAAGGCAGCCTGCAAAAAAAGCACAGTAAAGTTTAAAAAGTCTAAGTTTGATTATAACAATTTAATAGAAATAAGAGGTTTTTATGGCCAGCAATTTTCAGTTTCAAGATCTTTTTCAGTCACTAGATAGAGTCGGCTTTACAGACATTTTACTGCCATTTCTTTTGATATTTACTGTTATATTTGCAGTTCTCGACAAAACAAAGATAATGGGCGAGGCAAAAAAGAATATGAATCTGGCTATAGCCTTAATATTCTCCCTAATAGTTGTAATACCTCATGCAACTGGAAATCTTCCAGCTGGCTATGATCCTGTACTTATTATAAATGCAGCCTTACCTTCTATATCATTAGTTGTTGTGGCAATTATAGCACTGATGATTTTGATAGGTGTCTTCGCTCATGATAGGATTCTTTTAGGGCTTAGTGCGCCTGGTTGGGTTGGGCTATTTTCAGTAGTTACCTTAGTTTATATTTTCGGAAGCGCTGCTGGATGGTGGAATGGAGGGTTTATAAACACATTAGAGAGTACTTTTGGTAAAGATGTCTTAGCCATAGTTATAATGATACTTGTATTTGGGATCATAATAGCATTTGTCACAGGCGGTGAAGAAAGAGCAAAGGTCGGAGCTCTTGAAAGGATGGGTCTTAACTTACCTCAGCTATTTGGTGGAAAAAAGTAAAAATGGCAACATTTCTTGATGTTACTGCTTTAGAGAATTTCTCTGTTGTTTTTGTATTCCTTTTAGTTTGGATAGGTGGTTACGCAATACTGCTTTATACAAAGGTTCTGGGCCAAAACCAGTTTGTTAGTATAATTATTAGTTTAGTATTTGCTTTTTTAGTTATAATTTCTCCACTAGCCACTTTAATCTTTAAGTCAATAATTCCATTTATTGCTGTTGCTTTGCTATTGGTTGTAGTTATATCTTCTACTTCAGGCATGCTTGGCAAGGTTAGTCTAGACTCTCTTCCTGGATTGAAAGGGCTTATGCTTGTTATCCTCATAATTGCAGTTGTTGTAGGAAGTTTGGCCATAGTAAGAGAAAACATTCAGGTTCCTGAAAGAGGAGAAGATTTTGGTAAAATATCTACAGTAATATTCCACCCGAATTTTCTTGGCTTGCTCCTTATTTTTGGTATAGCGATATTTACTGTAGGATTGCTAGCGTCAAAACAGACATAGTTACTTCTTACCCCTAGAATGCTGCTTTGTCATTCTTTCCAGTTTATTTACATTCTCTGTCAGTCCTGGAAGAACTTTTTGAAAGACTTTTTCCATGGCCTTCATTTCTGTACCAACATCTATTATGTTTCTGTCATATTCAGAAATCTTGTTAATAAGACTTTTGTGAAGGCTATCCAGACTATTTGTTAAATCTTTTATCTGCTGCTCAAGATGGTCAATTTTTGATTCTGCTTTTTCCTTCCAGTCTACAACTATTTGTATGTCTTCCTCAAACTCCTTCCATTTCTCATCTATTATAGCTTCAGCAATCTCTTCAATCTGGTCTTTGCTTATTTGAGGCTGTTGCGGCATAGGCTGCCCAAACTGTGTTGAGGCGTAGGAACTCTGCTGCTGGACTGGAGAAAAATCCTGTAGCTCCGGAGGCAGTTCCTGTTGCGGCATATTAAGATTTTGGGGTGTTTGTCCAATATTACCTTCACTTATATTTACGCGGTTTAAGGCATCAAAAATTTGAGAAGAATTATAGCCCTGCCTTTCAAGCTCTGGAATTATTTGATCAGTGCTCATACCTCTTTGTTTTAGAACCATAATTTGATTGACTGGTAACCCTGGCACACCTATTATCTCCTGATTCTCTTTCTTCTTTCCAAAGCCAAATAGGCCCATATATTCACCTCTTTTTTGAAAATAATGCAAAATACTGCAAATATAAATTATTTTAAAGACCATATATAAAGGTTTCGAAATTTTAAAATTTCAAAATAATCTATTTTTTATTTTTCTTTAGTGTACCTCTTTTAAGGACCTCATAGACTACGTCTTCTACATCATTTTGTGTAACAAATTTAATAGGATCCCAAAAACTTATGTACTTTTCCAGGACTTTTACCTCGTCCCTTTTTGCACATTCGCGTAATTCTTTTGCAAATTCAAACATTTTCTCTTTTATGTCGGCAATTTCCTGTTTTATGTCGCTTATATCAGAAGCCAATGTTTTTATCTCTGTAGCAAATGCCTTATTTTTGCTAAGCATATTTTGCTCTGTGACCTGCAATGCTCTTCTCATATTAGTGAAGCTTTCTTCAAGAAGTCTTAGCCTTCTGCTTAAATTGCCAATATCCCCTGTAAAAGCCCTTAAGTCAGGCCCTGAATCAGACCCTCCACTATGAAAGAATCCACTATGCTTTTTCGGTGGTTCGGGTACGTCCGGTACGTCCATCTGCTCCATCTTAGTTTATCTGTTCTGTTGGTTATACATATAAATATGTTTTGTTTTTTAGTTTATTTTATTAATAAAATTGCATTAAATAATTATCAAAACTTATTTATATTACTTAATTCTAAAAAGTTTTATGACTAAAACAATATCTAAAGAAATCCCATTATCAGAAATAACCCTACGAAGATATGAAAAGCCTTCAAAATTATCAGATAGAGAACTTGTAAGAAAGCTATGCTTATCTATAGGCTTATTGCAGCCAGGTGATTCAAGAGATGTGATTGTGGACATTCTTCACGTTTTATTAAAAGCTAATAAGCAAAAAAAACTGCTAGAAAGCGAAGAAATAGAAGAAGAAGTTATAAATGCAAGAAAAAAGCAAAAACTTGCTTTGCAGGGTATAGCTTCTTCAAATATAAGAAGACAAATAAAAAGGCTTAGGGATTTACTCTTAGTGGAAAAAGTAAAAAACCAGTATAGAATTACTGAATTCGAAGAGCTAGGCACAATTTTCGAAGAAAAGATTGAGAAATTTTATTTGAAATCCATAGTTGACAGGGTTAAAGAGTATTTTAATAGTTTGAGATAAAAAATATATTTTTATTCTGATATAATAGTAAAGTATAACAAAATTTTTAAATCATTGCCTATAAGTAAGGATAGAAATACATTTCACAAGGAAAATAATTGGGATTGGTATGGCAAAGTATATTATTGGTATGGAAAAGTATATTAAACCTAAAGCTTGTCCAAGATGTATAGGTGGTGACTTGTTTATAGAGAATGATCATGGTGAACTCTATGAACATTGCCTCCAGTGCGGTTATGAAAAAGAAGTTGGTTATCAAAGAAAATTACCAGATAATAGGCCTGTGACTTCTAATGGTAATGGAGTATTAGAAGATATTATTAAAGCACAAAGAACCAGTTCTTAGTACAAAAACTAGTCAATTTTTGCAAAACCTTTATAAATCAAAACCTATTTCTTAATATGGTACTGAGGTTTCAGTATAGATGCTTCTTTTCAATTTTTCTGCCTTAGTTTTACCAATAGTGTATACTGGAAAACATAAGATTTATAAACAAGCAATAGGTTGTTATTTTTTTAATATGAACTTCAAAAATCGTGACATAATCTCTATAAACGATTTCTCAAAACAGGAATTGCTTTTCATTCTTAAAATTTCAAGGTTAATGGAAAATAAGCCAAATCCGAATTTGCTGAAAGACAAGATCTTAGCAACTTTATTCTTTGAGCCTTCTACTAGAACAAGGTTAAGCTTTATGTCTGCCATGGAGCAGCTTGGAGGAAAAGTAATGGGTTTTGCTAATACAAGTATAACTTCAATAAAAAAAGGCGAGACCTTATGGGACACTATAAAAATGGTTGAAGCTTATTCTGACATAATTGTAATAAGGCATCCATTAGAAGGGTCTGCAAGGCTTGCTGCAGAAGCATCCTCTAAGCCAGTAATTAATGCAGGCGACGGTGCAAATCAACATCCAACTCAAACAATGCTTGACCTTTATACGATCCAAAAAGTAAAGGGAAAATTAGACAACTTGCATGTTGGAATGCTTGGAGATTTAAAATATGGAAGAACAGTGCACAGCTTAACGGTTGCTTTGTCCCATTTTAATCCAACATTCTACTTTATAGCGCCGCAAGCTTTGCAAATGCCTCAAACATATCTTGATGAATTAAAAGAGAAGAAAATAAAATTCTTTACAGAATCAAATTTGCTTAAAGTAAGCAAAAAATTAGACATACTTTATGTTACGAGAATACAAAAAGAGCGCTTTCCAGATCCGGTAGAATATGAAAAGTATAAAGGAATCTATAAATTAGACAAGAGCTTACTGGAAAACATAAAAAAAGACCTTAAGATAATGCATCCCTTGCCAAGAGTGGACGAAATAGACAAAAGCCTTGATGAAACAGAACATGCTGTTTACTTCAAGCAGGCAGCAAATGGGATATATGTAAGAAAAGCATTATTAGCATTACTACTCGGAAAAATAAAATGAAGAAAGAACTTAGCGTTTCAGCAATAAAGGATGGGACTGTAATAGACCATATACCCAGCAGCGCAACTTTAAAAGTAGTGGATATACTTGATCTGAAAGGTATAAGAAGCATTATTTCTGTAGCTACAAACCTCAGCAGCAAAACAATGGGCAAAAAAGGTATAATAAAAATCGGTGGAAAAGACTTAACAAAAGAGGAAGTTGATAAAATTGCATTAATAGCGCCAAATGCTACTGTGAATATAATAAAAGACTATGATGTAAAACAAAAAATAAAAGTTGCACTACCTTCAACAATAAACAAAATAATTAAGTGTTCTAATCCAAACTGCATAACAAATAATGAGGAAGTAACCACAAAATTCTATGTTCTTAACAAAAATCCTTTAAAGATAAGGTGCAACTATTGTGAAAGGAATATGGAAAAAGATGATATATCACTTTTATAAAAAATGCTTGAAACAAATTTATGCAAGATAAAGCTACGCAACCCTACAATCTTGGCTTCTGGAATTTTAGGAGTAACAAAAGAAAGTGTTGATAGGATTGGAAAGAATGGCGCTGGAGCTGTAACTTTAAAGTCCTTATGCCATGAAGAAAGGAATGGCAATAAAAATCCAACTATGTGCAGTTATGAAAATGTATTTCTAAATGCGGTTGGACTGCCTGGCCAGGGCATAGATAATGCAATTAAAGAATTCAAAAGATTAGACGACTTAAGTGTTCCTGTTATTGGAAGTATTTATGGATATAAAATTGAACAATTTGGCCAAGTAGCAAAAAAAATGGCTTCCTTAAAGCCAGCAATGATTGAAGTGGATGTCTCTTGTCCTCACATGGACTATGGCAAACCTTACTATGCAGATCCAGAGCTTATATCTAAAGTCACAAAAGAAGTGAAGAAAAATTCAAGAAAGATTCCAATTAGTGTGAAGCTAAGCCCGAATGTCTATGATATAAAGGAGATAGCAAAAGCAGCAGAAAAAGCAGGTGCAGATGCAATTACAGCTATAAATACAGCTTCTGGCATGAAAATTAACATTGACGCACGCAAGCCAATCTTGGCAAATAAAATTGGCGGTGTTTCAGGGCCTGCATTAAAGCCAATTGCAGTAAGATGTGTTTATGAGATTTACGAAGCAGTAAAAATACCAATTATAGGGACTGGTGGAGTAACTTATGGCAAAGACGCAATAGAAATGCTCATGGCAGGTGCAACAGCTGTTGGCATTGGAACAGGAGTTTATTACAGGGGCATTGATGTTTTCAAAAAAATATGCAGTGAAATGGAACAATGGATGAGAAAGAATAAAGTCAAAAGTTTGGGGGAAATAAGAGGTTGTGCTCATAAATAAGTACAACAAAATAATAAACAATAATAGAAATCCAATATAATAAAGATAATATTAATAATAAAATTAAACATTGAAAAATAAAGTAATAATAAAAAATATTGGATTAAAAACAATTAAAATGATTGTTATTAACAATAAAAAAATAATTTTTTAAATGTTCAAATGAAATAAATGTATATATAAAATAATGAGTTAACAAATAATTGTTAGGGTTGTATAAAACAAAAATTAATGAAAAATGTCATGCGGATCTTGCAAAGATATACCAAAAATATTGGAAATTAATAAAATAATAGACGAAGCAAAAGACCATAAATCATTTTTCTTCAGGCATTCTTTAAATGCCAAGCCTGGCCAGTTTATTATGGTCTGGATTCCAGGCATGGATGAGAAGCCAATGGCTGTTTCTTATCAAAAAAAGAATGAATTTGCTTTCACATGCCATGAAGTTGGAAAGTTTACTCATGCTTTATTTAATCTCAAAAAAGGTGATAAAGTAGGCATAAGGGGGCCTTATGGAAACTGTTTTTCTGCTAAAAACAATGCTTGTGTTGTTGGTGGCGGCATTGGAATGGCTCCTCTGTCTACTTTAATTGAAAAAATAAAAAATCCACTAATCATAAATGGTGCCAGAAGCAAAGACCAATTACTTTACAAAAAAAGATTCAAAAACAAGAATATGATTGTTGCAACAGATGATGGAACTTGTGGTAAAAAATGCTTCACAACAGATATTTTAAAAGAGCTATTAAAAAATAAGAAACATAAAATAAAGATTGTTTATACATGCGGCCCTGAAATTATGATGAAGAAAATTTTAGATATTTGTAACAAATATAAAATCGAATATGAAGCTTCTCTTGAAAGGTTTATGGGGTGTGGCTTTGGTGTTTGTGGAAAATGCATGATAAATGACAAAATAATATGTATAGACGGGCCAATTTTCAATTCAAAGCAATTGAGCAAAATGTCAGAGTTTGGAAGCTATGCAAGGCTTAAAAGCGGAAAAAAAGTTTCATTAAGAAATTATCATTCCTCGCGTGGATAAATTAATTGGATAAATTAAAAAGGAAATTTAAAAAACATTTAATGCTTTAATTCTTTCTCTGCTTTTGACTTTTTAAACTCCTCATTCAGCAACTTATCAAACATCTCCACAATATCTTTAACATAAGGATTATTCATGTTCAGCTTAAACAGTTTGGCATTTCCTATGTTTCTTGTATGCGCAACTAATTTTGATTTTTCTATTTTTGGCCATAATCTGAATAAAGTAACGCGGTTTATGCCTGCACCTTCAGCTATGTCCCCTATAGAATGGTCTAACTCCCTTCCCTCTAACAAATATTCTAAAACCCTTACTTTCGGTGTATCTCCAAATAATTCCCTGAATATAGTTGGTTCGTCTTGAAATTTCATATTAATGATTAAAGCTAACTTATATTTAAATATTTCTATTTTGCAATATTAATATTACAAATTTGTAATATATTTGAAAAGTTTTAAATAGGCTTTTTAAACTTCTGAGTTAATGGCAAAATTTAGTAAAGAAGAAATAATTATTATTCAAAAGAAAATGGTAAGAATGCTAAAAAACAAAAGAAAATTTGGCGGTGCACATACAGAAACCATTCATTTAAGGAATTGCGTTCCCAAGCACTTAAGGGGAGAAAAAATTGTTGACATTGCAATAGAAGATTTGTTTGCTAAGGGAATATTAATAAACAAACAATCTACTGGAGAAAAGCATTGCAGCTTAAATAATGCAAAATTAAAAGAAATAGAAGAAATTGAAAATATCTAAAAATGTCTCTCTTAATAAAAAACGGGAAAATCTACAGAAATGGAGCCTTGATTAAAAAGAACATTTTCATTAAAAAAGGAAAAATAGCAAAGATAACAAGCCAAGAAATAAAATCTGACAAGACTATTGATGCAAAAAACAAGATAATAATTCCTGGATTGGTTGATGGACATGTTCATTTTCGCGAACCTGGACTAACATATAAAGAGGATTTCTTGACAGGAAGCATGGCAGCTGCTGCTGGAGGAATTACAACAGTACTTGATATGCCAAACACAATCCCTCCAACAACAAATCTACAAAGATTGGATGAAAAAAGAAGGCTTGCAAAAAAAAGCATTGTTAATTACGGCTTTCATTTCGGCTCTACAGATGATAATATAGCTGAAATACAGAAAGTAAAGAATATAGCATCCGTCAAAGTTTATATGGAATCCACTACAGGAGACTTAATGATAGACGATGAGGACGCATTAAAAAATATATTCTCAAGCAGCAAGACTATAGCTGTACATGCAGAAAACGAGCACATCCTCCATGCAATAGAGCTAATAAAAAATTCCGATAGTGATTTGTACTTCTGCCATATAAGCTCGAAAGAAGAGCTTCATTATGCAAGAAGAGGAATGCTCAAAAATCAGAGATTTTCGGCACCAACTGCGTTGGCAATAAAAAACAAAGTTTATGTTGAAGTAACACCCCATCATTTATTCTTGAGTGCAAAAGACCTAAATAATTTAGGAAGTTTTGCAGAAATGAAGCCACATTTAAAGACAGAAAAAGACCAAAATGCATTATGGCAAGGAATCCACAATGGAAAAGTTGATACAATAGCAACAGACCATGCGCCGCATACCAAAGAAGAAAAGCTTGACCTTAACTATCCTTATGGTGTCCCTGGATGTGAAACAATGCTTCCATTATTATTAAATTCATTAAACAATAAGAAAATAACATTGAAAAAAATTATTCAGCTTTGTTGTGAAAATCCTGCAAAGATATTCAAAATAAAAAACAAAGGTTTTATTAAGGAAGGTTTTGATGCAGATCTGACAATTATTGACGCAAACTTGGAAAAAGAAGTTAAAAATGATGAATTGTTTACAAAATGCAAATGGAGCCCATTTGACAGCTGGAAGCTTAAAGGGTGGCCTGTAACAACACTGGTAAATGGGAATATCATATTTGATAATGGAAAAATTAATAAGGTAAAGGCAAAAGAAGTTTTATACTATGAATGAAAAAATAGCAAAGGCATTGTCAGACGCGAATGTAGTAAAATTCGGGGATTTTACATTAGCGTCAGGAATGAAAAGCCCGATTTATGTTGATTTAAGAGTGCTGCTTTCTTACCCTGAATCAATGGCTGTTATAGCAGAAGAGCTTGTAAAAGTGGTAAAAAAGCTAAAGCCAGAGGTTATAGCTGGTGCAGAAACTGCTGGGATACCATTAGCAACAGCAATTTCATTAAAAACAAAAATACCTATGATTTATGTCAGAAAGAAGCCTAAAACGTATGGAACAATGGAGCTGGTTGAAGGCATTTTGAAAAAAGGGCAAAAGGTTATTTTAGTCGATGATATGGCAACAAATGCGTTTTCAAAATTGCAGTTTGTTGAAGGAATTAGGTATGGGGGGGGAATTGTGAATGATGTTCTTATTGTGCTGGACAGGGAGCAAGGTGGGGTAGAGGCTCTTGCAAAAGAGAATGTTAAGCTGAATTCTTTAATTACATTAAAGGAGTTATTAAGCTACATGAAAGAAAATAACATGATAGATGAAAAAAAGTTCAATGAAATATTGATTTATTTGAAACAGAATAAATAAAAATGCAAATAATAAAGTTAAATAAAAGCATAATACCAAGCTGCGATGTTTCTGATTTAAGCAAACTAAAAAATTTAGTTAAGGAAACATGTTCTGTTAATGGGGTTGGAGCCTATAAAATTGGATTAGAAATATGCTTACCATATGGGATCCCAAAAGTTGTGGAAACAATAAGGTCCTTAACAAATCTTCCTATAATTTATGACCATCAAAAAGCTGCTACAGACATACCAGAGCTAGGGGAAAAATTTGCAAAAGCTGTAAAAGGGGTAAATGCGGCAATTTTATTTCCTTTCACAGGCCCTGAAACAGAAAAAGCATGGATTGAAGCATGTAAAAAAGAAAAGCTAGGCATAATTGTAGGTGGTGAAATGACCCACAAAGCATTTTTAGAAAATGATGGGGGTTTTATCAGTGATAAAGAAGCATTAAAGATTTATGAAATTGCTACTGAATCCGGGATAAAAGATTATGTTGTACCTGGAAACAAGCCGGAAAAAATAAAATTATACAAGGCTTTTTTAGAAGCACGGGGCATTAAGCCTGTCTTTTACTCTCCTGGATTAATTGCACAGGGAGGTAATATAACTGAAAGTGCAAAAGCCGCTGGAAATAACTGGCATGCCATTGTAGGCAGGGCTTTATATAATGCAAAAGACATTAACAAGGCTGCTAAGGAATTGGTTAAGTCTTTATAAACATCGGGATAATTCTATAGTTACGATTTAAAACAACAAAAAATATAAATAACCAATAACAAGGGTATAATATAAAAAAAATGAGGTCGAATAGTCTGCTTATAATAATTTTAATGGCTCTTTTTCTTGTTATGCATGCTGTCTATTCAGCTGAATCCAGCAATTTAGATACTGTACAGCAGCAAAAGAAAAAGTAAAAAGAATTAACAAGAAGTTCTTTAATTTATAAATAAAAAAATATTTAAACTCAATTATAATCAAAAAATAATAAAAGTTTAAATAATACGTATTTTTCACTTTTTCTATGAAAATTGCAATTTGTGGTTCCAGTTCAATAACAAATGAAGAAATAGCAAAAAAAGCATTTGAGATAGGCCAAGAAATTGCTAAAAGCAATATCTTATTGTTGACTGGAGCTGGAAAAGGTTATCCCTATGAAGCTGTTAAAGGTGCTGCCTCTATTAATGGAAAAGTTCTTGGATTTAGTCCAGCGAAAAATAAAGAAGAACACATAAGCAGATATTCGTTTCCCACAGAAAATTTTACCAAAATTAAATGCACTGGCTTAGGCATTCCTGGAAGAAATTTTCCTTTGGTTAATGAAGCAGACGCGATAATTGTAATTTCAGGCCAGACAGGAACCCTAAATGAGTTTACAATTGCTTTCCATGAAAATAAGCCTATTGGAATTTTAGCTGATTCTGGAGGTATAATAGGTATTATAGATCAAATTGTAGAAATCTGCAATAAAAACAATGAAAAGGATAATATTGTTTATTCTGAGGATCCAAAAGAATTGGTACACTTAGTTATTAACAAATTAAAACAATAAATTAAAAAACAATAAGAGATAGCTTTTTCTTTACGGGCCCGTGGTCTAATCCGGCATGACGCTTCCTTCGCAGGGAAGAAATTCTGAGTTCAAATCTCGGCGGGTCCATTAATACAATAGAAATCAATTCTTTTGATTTATGCAATCTTTAATTTTTCCCATCTTAAAATCTGCTGCTCAACAAGTTTAATTTCATCTAGTAATTGTTGTCTGCGAATAAGTAATTTTTTGACCCTCATGCTTAGCTGGGAATCAGAACTTTGTTCAACTTTAGGCCCTAATTCTTTTATTAGATTTTCTACGTATAACACAGCTTTCTCAAGCTTACCTTTTTCTTCATTTAACCCGATCAATTGCCTATCAACTTTTTTTTCATTTTCTTCTTGTTGCATGACTCCTCTTTGAGCTAGAATATCTTGCTGTAGCTGAGCAACACGCGAGGATTGCTGTCCAGTCGCTCCAGAACGGGCTTGTTGTATTTCCATACTATCTAATGCTACTATCTCTTCTGCTTCTTTTATAATCCTAGACGCTTGTTTTCCTTCTTTAAGCTCTTCTTTTTCAACTTTTCTATCTTGGCGAAGCAGTCTTACAACATCTTTTATCCCCTTTTTTGGTGCTTCGCCTCTTGAAATATTGCCAAGCTCTTTAACCTCTTTTCCGACATTTCTCCTTTCCTTCCTTTCAATTTTAGCTTGCCTTGCCCTTACCTTGTCTTCCTTAACCCTTAATTTCGCTTTTATAGACTCTAATTTAGCTTCTCTACCTTCAGTATACCTCGACTTTCCAGAGAGTAAGTTCCAAAGCCAACTCCATAATCCCATAGCATTAAATTCTTGAATTACATTTATAAACATTTTGATATTTTTATTAATTATACAACGCTATCACAATGCCGAACTGCAAATCAATTTATGAACCAAGAGAAGACAGCATTTTATTAGAAAAATATGTAAAAAAATATGCTAAAGGCTATGTTTTAGATATAGGCACAGGCTCTGGGATACAAGCAATATCTGTTGCTAAAAATAAAAATGTTAATTCTGTTTTAGCACTAGATGTTCAAAAAGAAGTTGTAGAGTATTGCAAAAAAAATATTAAAAATAAAAAAATAAAATTTTTAGTCTCTGATTTATTTGAAAATGTTAATGGTAAATTTGACACAATAATATTCAATCCACCTTATCTTCCAGAAGATATAAAAGTTAAAGATTTAACTTTTGAGGGTGGAAAAAAGGGTTATGAAGTTATAGAAAAATTTCTTAATAAAGCCAATAATTTTCTAAAAACTAATGGTATAATTTTAATTATTTTTTCTTCTTTGACAAAAAAAGAAAAGATTGACGAATTCATTCAAAATAATTTACTGGAATCGGTATTATTAGACAAAAAACATATTTTCTTTGAAGATTTATATGTCTATAAAATTAATAAGTCTCAAATATTAAAAAAAATAGAAAAAAAGAATGTAAAAAGCATAAAATATTTTTCAAAAGGAAGAAGGGGTTTTATCTTTGTTGGGAATTATAAAAACAAAAAAGTAGCAATAAAAACAAAAAGGCCAGATAGCAAAGCCATTGACAGGATAAAAAACGAGATTAATTTTTTAAAAATATTGAATAGAAAAAATATTGGCCCGAAATTATTTTTTTCTGGCGAAGATTTTTTGATTTATGAGTTTATTGATGGTAATTTTATAATCGATTATTTAAAATATAATGAAAAAGAAAAAATAAAAAAAGTATTGAGAAACATTTTTGAGGAGTTATTTTTAATGGATAAATTAAAAATAAACAAAGAAGAGATGTCCCATCCCCAAAAGCATATAATTATTAATAAAAAGCATAAACCTGTTCTCATAGACTTTGAAAGGAGCCATTACACATTAAAGCCTGGCAATGTAACTCAATTTTCAAATTTCTTGATTTCCAATAACATACTTAACATTTTAAAAAATAAAAAAATTATTATTAATAAGAATAAGATAATCCATGCTGCAAAAAAATATAAAAAAAATCAAACTAAAAATAATTTTAATAATATATTAAAGACAATTAATAATTAAAAAATGTATAGAATAACAAAGTTCCAAAAAAAGGTTTATGAATTATGCAGAAAAGTCCCTAAAGGAAAAGTTACAACGTATAAAGCAATAGCAGAGAAAATGAAAACAAATGCTTATCGTGCAGTAGGCACTGCTTTAAACAAAAATCCATTTGCAAAAGTCCCATGCCATAGAGTTGTAGGGAGCAATGGACATTTAGTTGGTTTCACATCAGGATTAAAAAAGAAAGCACAGTTACTAAGGAAAGAAGGCATTAAGATAAAAAATAATAAAATTGAAAATTTTTATAGATTTTTAATTAAATAGAATTTTTTCAATCAATCAAATCCTCAGGTTTTTCAAGCATAGCCCTTAAGTCATTCATGAACCTTGCTGCTTCTGCACCGTCAGTTACTCTGTGGTCATATGTAAAAGATATAGGCATTATCTTTCTTACTTCAATTTTTCCATTAACTAGCCAAGGCCTGTCTTCAATCCTTCCTGTTCCCAATATGCATGTTTCAGGATAGTTGACTATTGGTGTAAAATAAGTAGAACCAATGACTCCAATGTTAGTTATTGTAAAAACTCCTCCTCTAAGGTCCATCAAGTCAATTTTTCTTGTTTTTGCCTTTTCCACAAAATTATTCACTTCTTTAGCCAAGTCATATAATTTTTTCTTATCAGCTCCTTTTATTACCGGAACGATTAAACCGTCTGGAGTGTCAATAGCAACCCCAATATTGTAATATTTCTTTATTATTATTTCATCACCTTCCACGCTCGATGCAATATAAGGGTGTTTTTTCAAGGCTTCTATTGTAGCTTTTATTATAAAAGGAAGATATGTCAAATGTATTCCTTTTTTGGCTGCTTTTTCTTTTTCTTTTTCTCTTACACTCGAAAGCTCGGTAACATCAACATGGTCGTGATGCGTAACCATTGCAGTATTATTAACAGCTTTTCTCATCTTGTCGGCAGTTATTTTCCTTATTCCTTTCAATGGAATTCTGTCGACATAGCCAAAGAAATCATATTTTTTCCTTACTTTTGGCTGTTTTTTTCCAGATCCGGAAATTTGCATAACATCATGTTCTGTAATTCTGCCATTAGGCCCTGTGCCGGGAATCTTTGTAAGATCAACTTTAAGGTTTTGTGCAAGTTTTCTCACAGAAGGGGATGCAAAAACTTTCTTTCCAGGCTCTTTAACAGCTTTTTTAACTTCTGTTTTTTTCTCTTCTTCAGGGGCTTCTTCCAGAAACCCTACAACAGATCCAGTGTATGGCTCTTTTTTTGCTGGCTTTTTCTCTTCTTTTTTTGGCCCTATCTTTTCACCTTTTTCTCCTATAACTGCAAGAACTTCTCCAACCTGTATTGTTTCTCCTTCCTTATGATTTAGCTTTAATATTGTGCCTTTCTTAGGGCTTGGAGGCTCAACAACTGCTTTATCAGTTTCAATTTCTGCAAGAACTTGGTCTGCTTCTACTTTGTCGCCTTCCTTAACCTTCCATTTTATTATAGTCCCTTCTGTAACTCCTTCCCCAACATCCGGAAACTTAAATTCGTAAGTCATTTTTCAATTATTTTTTATTCAATAGTTTTTATTTTTGTCTTATTTTTCACAAATATTTGTCAACTCATTATTAAATATTACAATTTTATTTCATTTGGGCATTGAAAATTATTATTTTAATCATTAATAACGACTATTTTAGTTTTCCAATATAATTTTTATAAATTTTTATTATTTTTTGTTAATTATTATTTTTATTGAGTTAAACCTTCCAATTGTGAATTAATTTTATCTAAATATATAATTGTTCTTGTGTTTCTTTTTGAAATCTTCGATTTCTGTGATATTGGAATTTTATTATTGTATTTGTCAAAAACCACTCATCACAGATGGGTGGCATGATTTCATTAGCATGACATTATATGGTTTTTGATGCTCAAAATTCCACTTATTGATGGGTTGTTTTTGAGCACACAAAATTCCATGTAATTTATTGTTTGCATGTAAACCACTTATGAGACATAAGTGGAATTTTGTTGTTTAAAATTTTATTGTTTCATAACACTATCTACAGTTTTTAAAATTCTTTTTTCATCAGGAATATAATAATTCTCTAGTTTAGACAAGGGGAATGGGCAATCATATCCTGTTACCCTTACAATAGGTGCTTCTAAGTTAAAAAAGCATTTTTCATTTATTCTTGCAATAATTTCATTATGGAAGCCTGCTGTCTTTGGAGCTTCTGAAACAATTAAGCATCTTCCTGTTTTTTTGACTGAATTCACTATGGTTTCTGTGTCTAAAGGATTTATGCTCCTTAAGTCTATTATTTCTATTGAATGGTCTGATTTTTCCAAAGCCTCCCGCGTGTATTTTAGCATAGCCCCATAGGATATTACAGTCAGGTCAGAGCCTTGCTGGACAATTTCTGCTTTTCCTAATGGCAATGTGTAAGGTGTTTCAGGAACCTCTTCTTTAATTGCCCTGTAGATTCTCATGGGCTCTAAAAACATTACTGGATCAGGATCCCTAATAGCAGAAATAAGCAAGCCTTTTGCATTATAAGGCTCTGAAGGAATTACAACTTTAATACCAGGAACATGCGCTAAATGACCTTCTACAGATTCGCAATGCATCTCCAGAGCCCTTATTCCTCCACCGTATGGTGTCCTTATTACCAAAGGCACTGAAAATTTTCCACTGCTCCTGTTCCTTATTTTAGAAACATGAGTATATATCTGGTCAAAAGTTGCATAAACAAAGCCTGAAAATTGGATTTCTGCAACCGGCAGCATTCCATTAACAGCTAAACCGACAGAAGTTCCTATTATGCCGAGCTCTGCAAGAGGCGTGTCAACAACCCTGTCAGCCCCAAACTCTTTTTGCAGGCCATCTGTACATCTGAAAACACCGCCATTTACTCCAACATCTTCTCCTAAAACAATTACTCTTTTGTCTCTTTTAAGCTCATTCCTCAACGCTGATCTTACAGCCTCGACAATATTCATCTTGGTCATTTTAACTCATCAAGCTGCTCTTTCAGATCCGGGGTTAATTCGGAATATACATATTTTAGCATCTCTCCCGGCTCTGGCGCCGGTAAATCTTCATAAGCCTTAACTTCTTTCTCGACCTGCTCAACAGCTTTTTTTACAACTTCCCGCTTGTATTTGTCATCCAATAATTTTTTGCTTCTCATGTATTTCTCCAGCCTTAATATTGGATCCTTTTTCATCCATGAATTAAATTCCTGTTCTGTCCTGTATCTTTTTGCATCATCAGAAGTTGAATGGTCACACAGCCTGTATAACACCATTTCGATTAGTGTAGGGCCCTTTCCTGCTCGTGCATTTTCAACAGCTTCCTTAGTTGCTTTGTAAACTGCAAAGATATCCATTCCGTCTACCTGGATGCCATTAATGCCATATCCAATAGCGCGCTGAGCAATTGTTTCTGCCGCTGTCTGCCTCTCCCTCGGAACTGAAATTGCATATTGGTTGTTTTCGCAAATGAAAATCGCAGGAACTTTAAAGACCCCTGCAAAATTCAGGCCTTCATGAAAATCCCCTTTGGAGCTTGCGCCATCTCCAAAATAAACCAAAGAAACAGCTTTCTCATTTTTAAGTTTAGAAGCCCATGCGCATCCTGTTGCATGCGTTATCTGCGTTCCTACTGAGATTGCAATTGGGAAATTGTTCATATTGTCCGGGCTTACCAAGCCCTTGATGTCGCCGCCACCATATTGCAATAGCTTGTGCATAGGGTGTTTTCTCACAATTAGTGCTCCCATGCTCCTGTACATTGGAAACATCCAGTCCGAATCTTTTAATACATATGCAGAGCCTATTTGAGAGGCTTCCTGGCCTCTGAACTGTATATAAGTCCCTATTCTTCCTTGCCTTTGCAGGGAAAAGGCCTTGTCGTCAAAAGCCCTTGCAATAATCATCAGCTCGTAAAGCTCTTTTATCTGCTTAGTGCTTAATTTAGGCATGAGCTTTTCATCTACATTGCCGTTTTCGTCCATAACCTGCAAATACTCCACACTAAAATTCTGCACAACTTTTTTTACCATAAAATGCACCTATACTCACGGACAATATTAATTGAACAATAGTTGTCCGTTCGTAATAAGTAAAGGGCATATCTATTGCTCAAATTATTGTGCCCTTTACTATAAATAATATTTTTTTATTTTAAGCTATGTGATTTCCATTGAATTATTTCATACATTACCCATATTATCAATATTACCCCTATTATTGCTAGGGTTATTGAGAGCATTTTCTTTATTGACTCAATTTTTTTCTGTTCAATATTTTAGATTAAGATTTTGATTTTTAGAGCATTTATAAATGTTTCTGCAAAACTATTTGCCTTCTGCCCATGCCTTTAATCTTTCATATTTTGCATTTCCGCAAATCTTTTTTCCTGTTTTCTCGTTGTAGAAAAACGGAATTCCGCCGCAGAATTCATTTCCCTCTGCATCCTTGTCATATTCTTTCAGCAGTTTTGCATTCTCACTGTTGTGCCATACTTCCAGCCTTGTAAACTTTACTCCAAGCTCTTTCTGCACTTTCTCTATTATAGGTTCCATTTCTTTGCAGTGCACGCATTCAGTGCCGTAGAACTCTATAAGCCTTTCCCCCATTTTAAATCAGGATTTTAGAAAAAGTGGTTGTATTTAAAATTTTAGGTTTTTGGGCTTTTTTCATTTGGAATCTCAGAAGGCTTTTCCATTTCTTTAGTGCATTCATTAATAAAAATTATCAAAATTAAAAGTGGAATTGCTTTTTTCAAAATGAATGCCTCTTTTTATTAATTATTTAATTAAGCACTATTTAAAGTTTTTCAACAGAAATCCGGCACCCCCAGTCATAGATTGCGGGATTGCTCGTTCGCTAACGCTCACTCGGTCGGATTTCTGAGAATGTAAATATTCCAGATGAAAGTTGTACTCTCAACCACTAGCCATAGGCTAAATGGAATATTTGCATTTAACAAAATCTTTATATATACTCCTTATACCCTTTAAAGCATGGGTGGAGATAAAAAAATACCTTTAAAGTTCGAGGTATACTCAATACTGTATCCTTTTAA
>Ga0209541_10006646_pt1 | contig 19640 bp, 26 predicted proteins | sample RifCSPlowO2_01_FD_184027 | JGI IMG/M metagenome (GOLD analysis project Ga0209541, IMG submission 184027) | Groundwater microbial communities from Rifle, Colorado - Rifle CSP2_plank lowO2_0.1 (SPAdes) (version 2) | ecosystem: Environmental > Aquatic > Deep subsurface > Groundwater | place... | reverse complement strand
GAGGGTGTATGTGATAGAAAGATATTTAACATATATTCTCTTAGCCATTAAATAAAAGGGGAAAAGTGAAAAATGATATTCAAGCCAGATGCCAAGATTTATTCTTATGAGGTAGAGAGAGAAGCAGGGCAGGATGTTATGTATCTTAATTATTTAGGGGCAAGTTATATTCCGAGCCTTATTGATTATCCTGAAATCATGGCGAGAACAATTGATGCTTTGATTGAATCGCCCAATGTTTCGAGAATTGTTTTTGTCCAGCAGAGAAATTATAATCATGATTTTTCACAGGTTTCTATGCTTTTGGAAATTGCACAGCTTTATACACATCTTATCAAACAGGAAAGAGTGATGTCTATGGAAAAGCTTGCATTTGACAGCCATAATCTTGCTGCAAGGTATAACCTTGTAAGAAACCTGCTTAATCTGCTTAAATTAGACCCGATAAGGTGTTATGTTGAATTGAAGCAGAATTTGTTTGAGCAGAGACTGCTTTTAGACAAGATGGTTGTTAATGAGAAGCCGAGCCAGATGAGTTTTATAAGATTATTAGAAAGACTGGTTGCTTATCTTGACGATCTTGCTTTGATAAAAAAAGCTGTCCCTTTTCTTGATAGTTATAAAAGAGGGGAAAGAGGGATTTATGAGCAGTTTTTCAGGCCAGATATTATTCCTAATTTTACTTTTACAAGGCTGACATCTTCTTTGCCTGAAGGTTCCAAGATTATTGACCAGTATAGTTTAAAAGAAGGATATGAGGAGAGCGTTGTTACAATTTTGAAAAAAGAAAGCGAGAACAAGTATGTTTATCATATTGTTCCGCCTGAATATTCTTTAGATGAGGATCATCATCTTCTTTTGAATCTTGCGAGAAACGTTTTAATTGAGCATAGCCCAAAAGCAGAAGAGTTTACAGACCCTGAAAGAACAAGGCATGTTTTTTTTAATATATCGCGGGATTTATTGCAGGAGCTTTCTTCTTCAAAAGGAATAAGGCTGAATTATACAGAATTGAACAGGCTAGCAAGCATTCTTGTTAGATATACAATTGGTTTTGGGATTATTGAGATTTTGCTGCAAGATGAAAACTTACAGGATATTGTTTTAAACGCTCCAGTGATGCTTAATCCTATTTTTGTAAGGCACGGGAAGTATGATGAGTGTGTGACAAACATCATTCCAAGCAAGGAGGATATTGATTCATGGGCAGCTAAGTTCAGGATGATATCAGGAAGGCCATTAGACGAGGCAAATCCTATTTTAGATACTGATCTGAGTGTTGGAAAGTCACGGGCGAGAGTTGCAATTATACAGCCGCCATTAAGTCCGTATGGTTTAGCTTATGCTTTAAGAAGGCACAGAGAAAATCCATGGACACTTCCTTTGTTTATTAAGAACAGGGCAATGACAAGCATTGCTGCTGGCTTATTGAGTTTTTTAATTGATGGGGCGAGGACAATGCTGATTGCCGGAACAAGAAGCTCAGGAAAGACATCGATTTTGGGAAGCTTGATGTTAGAGATTTTGCAGAAGAACAGAATTATTGTTTTGGAGGACACGCTCGAATTGCCTGTTGATTCTTTGAGGAAACTTGGTTATGACATATTGAGAATGAAGGTTAGATCTGCCCTAACACAGACAACAACAGAGATTGCTGCTGATGAGGGAATCAGGACAAGCTTGAGATTAGGTGATTCGTGTTTGATTGTAGGGGAGGTTAGAAGCATGGAAGCCAAGGCACTTTATGAGGCAATGAGAATTGGCGCATTGGCAAATGTTGTTGCAGGAACAATTCATGGTGCTAGTCCTTATGGTGTTTTTGACAGGGTTGTTAATGACTTGGGAGTTCCTGTTACAAGTTTTAAGGCAACTGATTTGGTTTTAGTTTCAAATCCGATTAAAAGTCCAGATGGCTTGCATTCGTGGAGAAGAGTCATTAGTTTGACTGAGGTAAGAAAGCACTGGACAAAAGATCCGCTAGAAGAAAACGGGTTTGTTGATTTGTTGAGGTATAATGTTGAGAAAGATGAATTGGAATTAACACCTGAACTTATTAATGGAGATTCTGAAATTATAAAAGCGATTGCAGGAAATGTCAAGGGCTGGGCTGGAAACTGGGATGCGGTTTACGATAATATTATGCTGAGAGCCGCTATAAAGCAAGAGATAACAGATACAGCAGAGAAGCTGAAGACTCCAGCTTTGCTGGAAGCTGGTTTTAATTCACTTTCTAATTCCAAGTTTTATGAGATTTGCGATTCTGTGAGGCAGGAAATCGGGCTTCCTCTCATGAAGCGGGTTTTTCCAGAATGGAAAAAGTGGATGCTCAAGGAAGCGAAGAAGATTTGATAAGATTTATAAATCCCCCCTTCCTACCTTTCTTATAAAAGATACGTATTATATCTTTAAGATACTATAAGATATAAAAAGATACAAAAATCCAGAAAATTTCAAATTTTCTGGATCATTAAATTTTAAAAATTTAAGATGGTGAAGATACAGATTGAGCTTAGCGAGGAAGAGGATTATATTGTTGAAAACTATAAGGCACAGGAGAGGCTTAAGGACAAGAAAGAAGCTGTGAGAAAGCTGATAAAAGAAATGAATAAGATTAGGAAGATAACAAAAACAAAGGGGAAATAAAGATAATAACTAATAATAAGAAATTATTAGGTAAATGAAAAACATAAGGTAATAGCTGAAGATGAGAGAGTAAGTTAACAAATTAACAAAGCAGAATAAACTTATACTAAAAAGAGGCAAACTAAAAAATGGCAGGTGGGAAGGCAAATATTGAGAGGATATTCAAGAAATATTCGAGAGAGTTTGATGTAGAGAGAGTCGGGGATGTAAGCAGGGAGTATGCTACATTCAAGCAAGAGGCAATGCCGCAGCTTTCAAGATATGAGAAGTTGTGCAAGAGTGTAGGAAACTTTGTTAACATTAAAATCAGCGAGAAAGACAAGGCTAAAATACAAAAATCACTTTCTATAGCGCATATAAATGTCACACCGAGCCAGACTGTAAGTCTGGCTATAATAACCGGCCTTATTGTGTTTTTTATAGGATTGATAGGCTTTGTTGCTATATATTTAATTACTGAAAGTTTTTCCCTACTTTTCTTATTTTTATTTTTGGTTTTTTCAGGATTTATTTTTTATTATTTTTACACAGCTCCTGAAAGATATTCTCTTACATATAGGCTGAAGGCAAGCTCACAAATGGTTCCGTGTATTTTGTATATTGTTATTTACATGAGGCATACAAGCAATTTGGAAAGAGCAATTAAGTTTGCTTCTGAACATTTGCAGGCACCGCTTGCTTTTGATTTCAAGAAGATATTCTGGGATGTTGAAACAGGCAGATACAGCACAATAAAAGAAAGCTTAGATGCTTATCTTGACAGCTGGAGAGATTTCAGCATAGAGTTTATTGAGAGCTTTCATTTAATTGAAAGTTCTTTGTATGAGCCAGATGAAGCCAGAAGAAAAGCTATACTAGAAAAAGCACTTGATGTGATTCTTGACGGAGTTTATGAGAAAATGCTGAAGTATTCTCATTCAGTTAGGTCGCCGCTGACAAACCTTTACATGCTTGGAATTGTTTTGCCTACGCTTGGCTTGGCTCTTCTTCCTCTTGCTTCTACACTGCTTCAGGGAATGATAAAATGGTATCATGTTTTGCTGTTTTTTAATGTTATAATTCCGTTTTTTGTTTATTATATGACTTCCAATATCCTTGCAAAGCGTCCGGGGGGGTATGGTGAGAGCGAGATTTTAGAAATGAATCCGCTTTACAAGAGCTATATAAACAAGAAGCCATATATTATTGCGTTTTTTATAACTCTTCCATTTTTACTTATAGGAATTTCTCCTTTGCTGTTCCAGTATACAGGCTTGCCAGGACTACTTGGATTAAGCCAGGATTATTCATTGAAAGAAATTGGCTTGGGATTTTTTGGAGATTTGAAGCTGTTTGATTTTAAGCAAGTAGGAGATGGATTTGTAGGGCCGTTTGGAATCGGGGCTACAATCTTGAGCTTGTTTATTCCGCTTGGCATAGCTTTTTTCTTTTCTATAGCATATAACTTGAAGACAAAAGAGCTTGTTAAGATAAGAGACAACAGCAAGAAGCTTGAGAAAGAGTTTGTTTCAAGCTTATTTCAGCTTGGAAACAGATTAGGAGATGGTGTGCCTGCTGAAGTTGCGTTTGCGAGAATTTTAGAAAATGTTAAGGGGACTTCAACTGAGAATTTTTTCAGAACAGTTAATCTGAATCTGCAGCAGAGAGGCATGAGCTTGGAAGAGTCTATATTTAATAAAAAAGTAGGTGCAATTTTATATTTTCCAAGTGCCTTGATTTCAACCAGCATGAAGATTCTTGTAGAGAGCGTGAAGAAAGGTTTGAAAGTTGCTGCCTTGAGCCTGATGTCAATTTCGCAATATGTCAAGAATATAGACAAGATAAATGAAAGGCTTCATGACTTGCTTGCAGAGGTTTCATCTGACATGAAAGGAAACATGACATTTCTTGCCCCCTTGCTTGCAGGAATTGTAGTTGGATTGTCAAGCATGATTACAACAATTTTGAGCAAGCTGACTGGATTGTTCAGCTCCAATCTTGCTGATACAGCTCTTATGGGTGCGGGAAATTTTCAAATAATCACACAGATATTTGACTTGACTAAAATGATTCCGCCATATTATTTGCAAATAGCTGTCGGGATTTATATTGTTGAGATTGTTTTTATATTGACAAATGCCCTTGTTGGTATAGATGCAGGTGTTGATAAATTAAAAGAAAAAAGTGAGATAGCAAGCAATTTAAAGATAGGTGTTTTGCTTTATTTTATAACAGCTCTTGTTGCAATCCTGCTGCTTTCTTTACTTGCAGGTGTTGCGGTTACTGGGCTGGGATAGATGGGTTTTCTTGTTTCCTTACCTGCTCCTTATTATTGTAATTAATAATATCTGCTAGTTTTTATTAATAATAATTATTTTATTACTGCGGAATCGGCGAGCATGAGGAGCTGATGGAGCAGAGAATATTAATTGCGAGCCGAGCCGAAGGCGAGGCGAGGGTAAAGATAGTTTTATAAACGCTTTTTCTTAGTAGTTTTATGGGGCTTGCAATATTGCAGATTAGGATTATGCCGGAAGGTGTTGATACAAATTTAGATGAAGTCAAGAAGCATGTTGAACATAAGATTAAGGAACTTGGGCATTTGCTTCATAAAACAGAGGTTAAGGACATTGCTTTTGGTTTAAGGGCTTTGGAAATTTTTGTTGGCATAGATGAGAAAAGAGACCAGTCAGAAGTTGAGGATTCACTTGCTAAAATTGAGCATGTTTCCAGCGTGGAGGTCCTTGATTACAGAAGGGCTTTTGGATGAACATCGAAGAAGTAAAAGGGGAATTGATAAAGCAGGCAGGCAACTTGCAAGAAGATATAAGGCAGAATTTTATAGAGAAAGTTGAGGCAATGTCTGAACAAGAGTTGCAGGATTTTTTAAAACAACTTGCGCAGAAACAGAAGTCTGGCAAGGGAAATGAGTGTATATTTTGTTCTATTGCAAGCGGGAAGATTTCCAGCATGAAAATTGCTGAAACTAACAATTTTACTGCTGTTCTTGACATTAACCCGGCATCTGAAGGGCATTTATTAATAATTCCGAGAAAGCATGTTGAAAGTTTTGAGAAAGTTGGGAATAAAGCTGAACTGATAAGGATTATTGAAGAGTTAAGCAAGAAGATAAAAAACAAGCTTGGTGCTTTAGATGTTGCTATTTTGATTTCTTCTGCAGGGCATTTGATTATTCAGCTTATACCAATTTATGAAGATACAGTTTTGCAATTTCCGAGAAAGAAATTTGAAAGAGAGAAAATGGAGGAAATTGCTGATAAGCTGAAGACGGAGATAAAAATTGATAATAACAAAACTGATAATAATAATGAGAAGGAGACAAAAAGCAAGAAGGTTGAGAGTTGGGCTAATGGTGGAGAAAATAATTCTCTTACAAGAGAATCAGAAGACAAAACTAAGAAGCCAGAGAAATTAGAAAAAAGATCAAAGCGTATACCTTAATTATAAATATTTTTTCTATGTCCAATTCTCACAACAATAATCTTACTCATAGAAATAATAACATCAACAATTGCTCGATAATCCCCAATCCTCAATCTCCAAAGCCTTTCACCTTGCAATCTTTTAAGAAATCTATAAGGGTTTTCTCTTATTGAAAATATCTTATCTAAGATAATCTCAGCATCTTTCTTTTGTAGCTTTTTAAGAAAGTCTTTTGCTGTTTTAGTAATCTCTACTTGAAACATATTTATTTTAAGATTATCCCTAATTCTTTTGCAACAGATTCAATAGGATAAACTTTCCCCCTTTTGATATCTTCTAAACCCATTTGTATCTCTTTAATTTCTTCCTCACTTAAACTTTCTTCCTCACAATTATCTATCAAATTATTTAGAACCTCATCATAGGATTGCCTTTCCATATTTTTAAGTGCCTTTAATCTTTCTAGGGTTTCAAGGTTAATCTGTATAGTTGTTTTTTCCATGTTATACAGTAATTATAGCTAGTATATAAACCTTTCTATAGATACCCGCTATAAGACTTTAGTAGTATCAAGGCTAGGAAAGCTATTAGAAAAGCAGGCGAGAAAGGAATCCCGTTTTTTATTTTAACCTGAAGATTGGATTTTTTTATAAGTTCTATTTCGTGTTTTGACAGGCCCTCCCATTTTGGCTTTATTGTTTTTCCTTTTATTTTTATTTGTTCTGCGAGCCAGTCACCCTCTCTTAACTCCTTTGGCTTTGTTTTTATTATCATGAATTTTTCAATTGTTTTTGTGTATGTATACAACAGCGGCAGGACAAGCAACAAAACTGCCAGAATTATTAAAGAATAGATTTTGAAAGTTATCAGAAGCATTATTAAAACTATTGTTGCTATTAAGGAAACTGCTATTGGTAATTTGTATTTTTTAAATTTATTTTTAAATTCCAATGAGAATTTTTTCTTATTTTTATTAATTATAACTATTGTAAACAGCAAATTGTAAATTGCGCCTGCGAATAACAATAAGATTATGAAATAGAAGAATGTTAAAAGGTTTGTTGTTGTGATATTTGATAAAGGCAGGATTGGGCCGAGTGCCATTAAAAGCTTTGCATCTCCGCCTGCGAAAATTCTTGAATAGTAGAAGAGATTTGCTATTGCAAAGAAAACTGCAAATCCTATCAGTCCTTGTATGATTGAGTTTGGATTTTTCTCTTGTATAGACATAAATGCCCTAAAAACAAGAGCTATTATAATTAAAGAGAAATTAAGCCAGTTGTCTATTTCTTTTCTTTTCAAATCCTGCATAACCGCAATTATTAGCCAGACTAAGGCGAGAATGTAGAGAATCATTTTTTAGCGGTTCTCTTCGCGCCTCCCTTTTTATAGACATCTCTTTTTTTGAATTTCCCCTTTTTGGTTTTTCTCTGATGCGGGATTGCGTAATCCATGAATTAAATTAGTGAATTAGGGTTTAAGAGTTTTTGGATTTTTGTATGTTGCTAATCTCTATCTCTGAAAAATATTTTTATTATTAGTTAATTAGACATAACTGTGAAACAAGGAGTTCCGAGCTTGTGGAGCAGGGTATTTATCTGAGCAGGGGTGTGGTGCTTAATCACAGAAATATTTAAAAGATAGATAATCTTAGGTTTTGCATGCATAAAATAGGTGTAAGGAATAAAAGAGCGCAGGCAATACCAGTAGTTGCTTTGATATTGGCAATTGCTATTTTTATGGTAGTTTATTTATTCTTAATGCCTAAGGATGACAAATGCACTTTAATGCCTACTCTTGCTGAATGCAATGCAAATTATACTTCTGGCGGGAGCAGTTCATCTTCATCTTCTGCTGAAAACCAGAGCGTGAAGGTTGTGTTGGACAAGGCGCCTGGAGAAATTTTTCCTGTATCTGGGGCTGTAACGTATGAATTAGATAATATTGATTTGTTTTCTGTTGATAAGGTTGAATTTAGTGTAGAAGATAATTCTCCTGTAAAATCCAGTTTGTTTTCAAGTGAGGATAGGGAGATTACATACCCAAAGCATTCACAAGTCAAGAGTGTTCAGTTGCTTCTTGGAATAAGCGAAGCAAAGGGAAAGCTTTATGTTTATCTTAATGGGGATAAAATCTGGACAGTAGACGGAGAAGGCGCACAGATTATTGATATCCCTGTCAGCAAAATGGAAGCTGAAAACTATATTAGCTTGAAAGCCAGCAAGCCATTAATTGGGGAAAATTATTACAAGTTCAGTTTTATAAAAATAAAAGAGAGTTATACAATCTCGCAGAGCAGTTTGACGCGGGATTTTGAAATTGAGCAGGAAGCTAAAGATGTTAAATCAACTGAGCTTGTATTTGAAGCAGAGTGTTTAACACAGAATTATTTAGCAATTGCTTTGAATGGGAAAAGTATTTTTTCTGAAAAAGTTTGCGGCGAGAGAACAATTGATTTAGGAGAATTAGAAGAGAAGTATAATAAAATTACATTTTCTTCATCTGGAAATTACTTTTTACATGATGCTGAAGTTAAAGTTAGTTTGTATAAAGAAGATTATCCGGTATATTACTTTACAATTTCAAACGAGGACAAACGGGATTTGGAGAATGGAGAGAAAGATGCGAGGCTTTTCCTGAGCTTCCATGATGACAGGTGGAAGAAAATTATAATTTATATAAACGAGAAGAAGCACGAGGTTTATACAAAGCGGGTTGAGTATGAATTCCCAATTGGCTCTTATTTTAAGACAGGTGTTAACAGCATAAGGCTTTGGTCAGAGCAGACAGGAATACAGGTAGACAGACTGAAGCTGACAATCTCCGAGCCCTGATAACTGCAAATAGATAGTTTTATTAATTGTAAAGATTTTAGAAAAATCTTTAATCAAAACAACGTATCTTCGATATGTCATAAATCTTGCATGATTTCTGAGCACAAGAAAATCGCGAGATTTTCTGTGCAGAAAATTCATAGAATTTTCATGCACCCCAAAAACTCAAAGAGTTTTTGATACGTTACATCAATCAGTGCTGTTGATTTAATAAAACTATAAAATAGATAGTTTTATTAATTATTTTTTTCTTAATAAGTTATGATAAAAGGGAAAAGGGGTTTGGAGAAAGAGGAACTTGGAAAGTGGGTTATAGCTGTTGTTGCTTTATTTCTTTTGATTGCAGGGGTTATTTTGTTTAAAGATAAACTTATTCAGTTAGGGGAATATCTAAAGCATATCCTGAGGTTTGGTTAAAATGGCGGGAATAGAAGATTTAGTAAAACTTGGATTAGTTGTTTTAGTTGTGGCTGTGGTTATTATTGGAGCAATTTTTATTTTTAATCCTTCTTATAATTTTTTTAGGAATCTTTTTTCATGGAATGATACTGGGATACATCCGAATCTAAATGATGTTGCTGATACTAATTTACAAATTCCGAGCGGGTGTTATGAGAAATACAGCGAGTGTAGGATTTGTGTTATAGGCTGGAAAAACAAAACAAATTCTTGGGTACGCAATATTTTAGCTGGAGAAGAAGTTTATTTTCTTTTAATGGGAACAGAGGGCTGCAGGGGTGAGAATGCTTTTATTTCTGTTTGGAAAGATAATTTATTTGTTGATGAACTAGAAACAGAGAAAAAAGTTGAATTTTCAGATGAGAAAGTTCCAGCAGCCAGTTTTGCACTTAAATTTAATAGAAAGGGGACATATTATCCGTATGTTTTTAAGGATGATATAAGCCAAGAAATGATTAAGAAAGCCAGGGCAAATCAGTTTGAAAATTGGGTTTATAAGCAAACGGGGGTAGAAAACCCAACTCCTATTTGGGAGCATAAGATTATAGCAAAATGATGAAAATGAACAAGAAAGCAGAAGAGACATGGCTTGCAAGAAAAGATTTAAAAAATCTTTTATCAAACAACGTATCTCTGATACGTTACATTAACCAAAGACTGTTAATGGATAAAAAAGCAGAAGAGACATGGCTTGCTGGAAGGACATTGGGTTGGATAATTGCAGCTTTGTGCATTGTTTTGATTTTAGTCCCTTTAGGCGTTAAACTTTATGCTTCAATGCAGGAAGTTAATATTGACAAGGTTGTTGGAGATTTGAATGAGATAAGCAGCCTAATTGAACAGGCTAAATCTGGAATTGACGGCAAGGCTTTAATAAATGTTCCTAAAAACTGGCAGATAGTTTCTTTTTACCAGGATTTTTATAAGCCTGTTCAGTGCGGGGAATTTTGTGTTTGCATCTGTTCTGATAATGATATTAAATCGTGCGAGAAAGAAGAAAAATATTGCAAGGATTTTGATAATAAAGTTGTTATTAGAGGGGGCAAAATCGGAATTGATGAAACTATTGAATTAAAAGCAAATAAAATAGCAGACGGCTTTGAGGTCTATAAGAATGAATAGAAAAGATTTAAAAAACTTCAGAAATCAGAAGATTTCTGATAGCTTCAGGATTGAAAATCCTGATAGTCATCGAAAATTACATTTTCGAGATCATCAAAAGCACAAAAAACAAAGTTTTTTGGCTCCAGAAAATTCTAAAAATTTTCTAGGATTCAAAAGAATTTTGAGATCTTTATCAAACAGCGTATCGAAGATACGCTACATCAACCAAAGACTGTTGATAAAAGATAAAAAAGCAGAATATGGTGAGTTTATGGGTATTTTATATTGGATAATATTATTTGGGATTTTATTGCTTGCTTTGGGGATAATTTTGAAAAAGATAGGAGTTTTTTAGTATGGTAGAAATGATGAGAAATAAAAAGGGGCTGACATCAGGAGCACTAGTTAAGATAGTTGTCTTAGTTGTATCTTTTTCAATTTTAGTATGGGCTTTTTCTGCGTATCTTTATCCTATGCTAAAGGGCGGGATTTCCGATGCAACATGCCAGCAAACTATTGAAATGAGGGCAGGGGTTAGCGGAATTGGGGCTCAATCAGCTGTTCCAATAAAATGCCAGACAAAGAAAATATGTTTTGTGAAAGATAAAGAAGAAGGGTGTGTTGAGTTTAAGGGATTGGATTACGAAAAGGTTATTATTAAGGAGAATTATAAGGAAAACTTGATCAAAGAAATTACGCTTTTACAATATGATGCCTGGAAGGTTTTAGGTGAAGGAAGGTTAGACTATGCTCCAAGTGAATTTTGGACTCTTAAGACGGAAAAGAGTTATTGTGCACCTTACGCAAGACTGGCTTTCTCGCAAGAATTAAAAAAAGAATTTGAAAAAGAAATAATTTTCTCTTACGAGTTTATTGAGTATCAACAGAAAAATTTAGTGCCAGACAGAAAGATAAGCTATTTTAGATTTTTATATGGGGCAGATTCTTTAAGTGATGTGAGCAATCAGATTAAGAATGAAAAAGGAATTGATGTAGCTGAATTGAAGTTTGATATTAATAAGCAGTATTATATTATGTCTATTGCTGTAAAGGAAACCTGGTTTAAGACAATTGCTGGAGGGGTTGCAGGAGGAGTTGTTTCAGCTGTCCTTTTGTCAACAGGGGTTGGCATTTTGGTTGTGGGGGTTGCAGGAGGGGGAACAATAGGTTATTTGACAAGCAGTGGAGAGACTAGCTTCATGCCGCCAACTTTAATTGAATATGACGCCGAGGTTCTTAGCGGTTTGAAATGCGATGATTTTGACTTTTCACCTTAGATTTATTTTATCTGAACATGAAATTGATGAAAAACAAGAAAGGAAGCGAGAATATATTGATGATTTCTGTAATCATGCTTATCTTGAACATCGCGCTTTTTGCGGGTTTGTTTTATTTTGCTGTTAAAAAAACAGGGACAGTAGAGCTAGAGGAAATTTATGCTAAGAAGTTGGCATTGATTATTGATGCTGCCAAGCCAGGTATGCAGATTAGTTTTGATATAAAAACAGCTTTTGAGTATGCAGAAGAAAATAAAGTCGATATAAAGAATGCTTTTTTAATAAATGAAAATGTTGTTTATGTCAAATTGTCTAACAGCAAGGGGTATTATTATAGTTTTTTTAACAATGCAAATGATACTACATTTCAACTTGATGAGGAAAATAAGGTTTTGAACATAAAAATAACATGATGAACAAAAAAGGCGGAGAGGACATCTTAACAATCTGGTGGTGGATTATAGCGGGAGTTGTGGCTGTTGCTATTTTTATTATTGTTACAATGTATGCCTCCAAGCCAATTGAGGTTAGAGATGTTGAAAATACAGTTTTAATTGAGAAGATTATAGATTGCATTGCTGAAGATGGAAAATTAGTTGCCGATATTAGCAGCTTGGATTTAAAAAGTTGCGTTAATCTTGAAACAGAATATTCTGAAGGGCAGTTTTTTATTAAGATTCAAGAATTAAAGACAGATTGCGAAAAAGACTGCCTGATATCTGAAAAAATAGAGGGGAGAAAAGATTTTGAGATTTATTGCGGGAAAGAATATGGGGGAAAGGTGCCAAAATGCAAAGAGATTTCAGTTTTATTGTCTAAAAAGGGAGTTAATGAGATTTTGAAAATAAAAACAGCGATTGGGAAGGTGGATAAAAATGTTAAATAATATCGGTAAAAAAGGTTCAGCAGAAAGCAGCACTATGGTTTGGGTATTTGTGACTTTAATTATTTTTATTTTTGTGTTGGGGCTTGTTGCTTTTGCATTGTTTTTAACTAGCGAGAAGCAGATAAAACAGGCTTTTTTTAGCAAAGATGAAGAGGGTTTTATTGATTTAAGGGGGTATGAATCTGCTGAGAATTTTTTAAATCAAGAAATTGATGGGACGAAAGTCAGCGAGTTTATTGTTTATAGTGTTAAAAGGGGCGATTTAGGAAAAGTTAATGACGAAGATTTAAGATATGAAGATGAGATTAATAGGGATTTTAGAGCATTTGAGGTTAAGATTAAAAATTTACTTAATGAGCTGCCAAAACCTGTTGAGCAGTGTGGTTGGGGATTGATTGTAAGTCAGCCGTATAGGGATATTAGAAATTTAGATTTGTCTGGGCCTGAAATTAAAGATTATTATAAGTCAAGAATTTATTTAGACAAAGATTTGTATTCAGAAATTTATTTAAAATGTATAGGGGCATATTCTGGAGATTTGTAAAATGAGAATTTTAAAGGATAAAAGAGGTTCGGCTATTTCAATAACAACTTTATTAGTGCTTGTGCTCGTTTTAGGAGTTGCTACGCTTGGAGTTCTAGTAAGGCAGAATTCAAGAGTTGCCGAAGAGTTAGATTTGAATTCTATCCAAAAGATTAAGGTTATGGAAAAACAATCTGAATATTTAATTAAGAATGTTGCAGAATCTATGGCTGTTGAAAGTTATGCCGAAATTGTAGATACTAAAGGTTATGTTTGGGAAGATTGTGAGGTTAAGAACGGGATTGTTGTTTTTTGCAGCTTGAATAAGGAGATTGATAGTAAATTTAAGGATGTTTTTAAAACAAAATTAGTAGAAAGTTTTCCAGACGAGTTTTTGGTTTCTAGAGAAAGTTTAAATGTTATTGTTAATAGCGGGAAGGTTGATGTCAAGGCATTTTTTGAAGTTTCAGAATTCCAAAAGAATTCTGAGAACTATCAGAAATTTTCAATTTCTGAAGTTTCTAAGATTGAAAATTTGATTGTTAATTATTTGTGGAAAGAAGAAAATTCGTTTAGTTTTAATGAGCTTGGTTTAGATTATTTTGATGAGATTTACAGAGGAGTTGAGAAGTGCAGGGACGAGGAGAGCCTGGCAGAGGGAATGAAAGAGTGTCTGAAACTTGATAATTTTGAGGTAGTTGTCAGCAAGACTAATGATGATTTCTTGGTGAAGCTGGAGAGCAAGAAAAAGTTTGTTCTTGGTAACGAGTATAAATCTCTCAGCTTTAGTTTTTTGATTTAGGGGGTTAGGTTGTTTGATTGGCATCTAACCTTTACTCTTTACTTGATGACCTCTTTTATTTGTTTTTAATTGTTAAGACTTCAAAAATGCTCTTTGCGTACCCTGCCTGTTTTAACTCGCAGAAAACAAAGGCATTTTTGATAGCTTCAGAAATCAAAGATTTTGATAGTGCTCAAGATTTGAAAATCTTGACATGATCAGAAATGCGACTTTAAGAGCATTTCTGACATCAGCGGGCCCCGAGCTGATGGAGCAGGGTATTTTTATTGCGAGCCGAGCCCATCAGGGCGAGGCGATGGTAGCAAGGTTTTTAAATGAGATTTATCTAATTAAATAATGGGAATTAAAAATAAAAGAGGCGCAGAGATGGCAATTGGAACATTGGTTGTCATTGTTCTTGCTGTTTTAGTTTTAGTTGTTCTTGCCCTAGGATTTACAACAGGCTGGAGCAATTTATACAGCAGAATGACAAGCTTTTTTTCAAGTGTCAATGTGGATAGTGTTGCTCAGGCATGCAGTGTTGCGGCTGTAGCTCAGAACAAGTATGACTATTGCTGTAGTCCAAGAAGCATCAGATTTGCAAGTGGGAAAGAAGCTATATCCGCTACTTGTAAAGAGCTTAGCGATGGAGTACTTGACAAACCGGCAGACCAACCAAAGGCTGGAGAGAATGGATTTAAGAAAGTAGTTATAGAGACTAAGCTTGATTGCAAAGATTTTACTTGCTGAGTACAGATTATAAAAGCTGAATTTGAATTTTGTTTTATGTCAGAAATTCTTACAAATTTTGAATTTCTGAGCACAAGAAAATCCTACTTAGAGGATTTTCTTGATTATTAAATATACTTTTTTGTATGCGTTTTCTACCGCAATAATCCTTATAAACTGTTTTTCTTTTACTTTCTTAGGTGAGAAAAAGATGGATTATGAAAAACTTATTGAGAGGATTGCCAAGTTAGGCAATCTTGGTATTGATGAGATTGATAGAAGAGTTATTGCAAAAAGAGCAAAGCTTTCCGGGCTTATCAGCAAGGAAGGAGCTGCGCAGGTTATTGCTGCTGAACTTGGCATTAATCTTGATAAAGAGAAAGTCAAGATTAATGAGATTGTGCCTGGAATGAGGAAAATAAATCTGATGGGGAAGATTATACAACTTTTTCCAGTAAGGCAGTATAAAAAGGACAACAGAGAAGGGAAAATAGGGAGTTTTATTGTTGCAGATGAGAATTCTAATATCAGAGTTGTTTTATGGGATACAAACCACATAGCACTTATTGAAAATAACTCGATAAAACAAGGGGATTTTGTTGAAATCAGCAATGCTAATTTAAGGGGTACAGAACTGCATCTTACTGGTTTTTCAAATATAACTATAAGCAATGAGAGAATTGATAGCGTCAAGGAAGAACTTGTTGTCCATGAAAGAAAATTAGAGGAGGTTAAGGTTGGAGAACAGATTAAAGCCAGAGCATTTATTGTCCAGACTTTTACACCGAGATTTTTTTATCAGTGCCCCGAGTGCAATGGGAGAGTTGTGCAGGATCCTGGGGGATTTTTATGCGAAAAGCACGGAAGAGTTACAGGCAATAAAAGAGCTTTGCTGACACTAATTATAGATGATGGGACAAATAATCTCAGGGCAGTGTTATTTTCAGAGCAAATTGAAAAACTCGGCTTAAGCTTAGACGAATTAGAAAATCCAGAACTTTTTTCAATAAAGAAGATGCATCTTATTGGGAAAGAGATGTATTTTTCAGGAACAATAAGGCAGAATAAAATTTTTAATAACAATGAAATTTTTGTTTCTGATATAGGAGATGTTGATGTGGAGAAGCTGATAGAAGTTTTGGAAAAGAGGCAATAAGATTTTTTATTAGTTAATAGTTAATATGTTTTGATTTGTCATAATGGATGTTAAGAAGATGACTTATTATTTGTTAGCTGATAAAACAAAGTTATCAGGCAGGTTAGAACATTAGTGTTAGGCATTAACAAAATCTTTAAATATATACTGACTTTATCTTTTTATTAAAGAGGAAAACATGCTGTTATATACACATTTGGCTGCTACAATTCTGGCAATAATTGCTTTTTGGCCTAGCGTGCATTCTCAATTAGTTTTTTTAGTTGTTGCTTTGCTTGCTACCCTCCTACCTGATATTGATACTCCTGGCTCTAAAATAGGGGGCTTATTTCCCGCAAAAGTATTAAGATTGTTTACAAGGCACAGGGGAGTTTTGCATAGTTTGACTTTTGTTATAATCATCAGCGTTATTTTTGCGTTTGTAATTCCTGTAATTGCTCTTGGGTTTTTTGTAGGCTATTCGTCTCATTTAATTTTAGATTCTTTTACAATAGAAGGAATAATGCCGTTTTGGCCGTATAAAAAAGTGGTTTCGTGGCATGTTAAGACTGGCGGTAAGAGAGAGACGATATTTTTTGGAGTGATTGTCATCTTCATAGTCTTGGTTTTTGCTGCGAGATTCTGACTTTTGATTATATATCTTAAATTGCGATAATATTTATATATCTACATTTTTTAACTTCTTTATGGGGGATTCCGATTACAAACCAGTTAATGAATCTCTTAAAAAGTTAGATGAAATTCCAGATAAAATAGCTAAGATGTACTATAGGTTCGTTGGCAGTGTGTTTTTTGTAGCTGCGGTCTTTGTTGCCGGGATGTTTGCGGGATATGACACTGGAAAAAATGAAAACAGGCCCATGATTTATGGGTTGGAAGGGGATTTAGATATTGATAATGATGGACAGACTGGGGATTTAGTTATAGACGGAAAAGATAGAAAAATTATTTTTTTAAAAGAGATAATGTTTATGAATTAATAGGGAGAGTTGATGGAGAAATAGAGGAGAGAGTGATAGAAGCTTTAAGAAACAAAAGGTAGTTTTCTGATATATCCTAAAGAGCATAATAATCTTTAAATATAGCTTTGAGATGTTTTCTTTATGGTAGAAAAGAAAGAGGATTCTGAAGATAAGAAAAAAGAAAAAGAGATGAAGCTGACTGATTTGCCTGGAATTGGTGCTGTTGCTGCTGAAAAATTAGAAGCAGCAGGTGTTTATGATTTAATGGGGCTTGCTGTTATGTCGCCTCCTGCTTTATCTGAACTTTCCGGTGTTGGAGAAGCTGTTGCGAGAAAAGCCATTCAGGCAGCAAGAAAAATGATGAACCTTGGCTTTATGGATGGTATGGAGTTTGCCAAGAAAAGAGAGGAAGTTTGTAATATTACAACCGGAAGCAAGAATTTAGATGATCTTATGGGGGGTAAAGGGATTGAGACGAAAGCAATGACAGAAGTTTTTGGTGCTTATGGAAGTGGGAAAAGCCAGCTGGCTTTTTGTTTGGCTGTGAATGTGCAGCTTCCTTTGGGGAAAGGAGGAGCAAACGGAAAAGCTGTTTTTATTGACACAGAAAGCACATTCAGGCCAGAAAGAATTAAACAGATTGCTGAAGCTTTAGGAGCACAGCCAGATAAAGTTTTAAAGAATATTTTTGTTGCTCGTGCATTAAACAGCGACCATCAAATTTTATTGCTCGATAGGATTACAGAGATGATAAAGAATGGTGAGCCAATAAAACTTGTTATTGTTGATTCTTTGACTGCTCATTTTAGGGCTGAATTTTCTGGGAGGGGGCAACTGGCAGACAGGCAGCAGAAACTAAATAAATATCTTCATAATCTTATGAAACTTGCTGAGCAGCACAATCTTGCTATTTATGTTACAAATCAGGTAATGGCTAATCCTGCTATGATGTTTGGAGATCCTACAACTCCTGTTGGAGGTAATATACTCGGACACATGAGCACTTATCGCTTGTATTTTAGGAGAGGAAAGAAGTCTAGCAGGGTAGCTAAAATGATTGATGCTCCTAACTTACCTGAGAATGAAACAATTTTCTTTTTGACAACCGGCGGCTTGAGTGATGAGGCTAAGGAATAAGCTGCTGTTGATTGATAATAATGTTTATTTTGTAGCGATTGGTTTCTTTTATTATAATTGTTAAAGGTTTCAAATTAATAGAGTTATAAGTTTTACAGATAAGATTTAAATATCTAGGATATTTTAACATGTTATGGAATTTAAGGGAAGTGAGACAGAGAAAAATTTATTGAAGTCGTTTGCTGGTGAAAGTCAGGCAAGAAACAGATATACATATTTTGCTTCTAAGGCTAGAAAAGAGGGTTATGAACAGATCTCAGCTATTTTTTTAGAGACAGCTGATAATGAGAAAGAGCATGCTAAGGTTTTCTTTGGTTATCTTGAGGGAAGAGATGTTGGGATTACAGCTGTTTATCCTGCCGGGATTGTGAAGAGCAGCGAGGAGAATTTATTGGCTGCTGCTGATGGTGAAAAATTAGAATGGGGAACACTTTACCCTGAATTTGAGAAAGTTGCAAGAGAAGAGGGTTTTAGCGATGTTGCAGATTCTTTCAAAGAAATAGCAGAGGTTGAGGAACAGCATGAAAAAAGATACAGGAAGCTTTTGGAGAATGTAAAAAAGAAAAGTGTTTTTAAGAAAAATGTTGTTGTGAAGTGGCATTGTAGGAACTGCGGATATATTCATGTTGGGAAATCAACTCCCGAAATATGTCCGGCATGCAAGCACCCACAAGCTTTCTATGAATTGATGTGTGAGAATTATTAGAGTCGGTTAAGTTTTTAAATACCCTATGCTTTATAATAAAATGAAAAAGAGGCAAAAGAAAAAAAAGCTATCTAGCCCGCGTTTGAAAGACTTAGAAAAAGATTTTAAAAGAATTGCTAGCGCAGAAAATTATTTGGAAAGCGAAAGGAAAAAGTTAGTGAAAGATAAAGAAAAAATCAGAATTAAAATAAAAAAAGAAAAAGAAATTCTTAGATTAGAAAATCAGATCAAAAGAGTTAAAAGCAGAAAAAAGATTTAAAATGTAATTCCTCTTTAGAGCATTACACCAAAAGGTTCTACTCCTCAACATTTATTTCTCTTGTTTTATCGTCGGTGATTAGGATGCCACCACGAGGATGTCAGAAATCCTCGCCAAACTCGGATTTCTGAACACTATCAAAATCTATGATTTTGAAGTTTGAACCTCTTCGAGGTTCAAATATGTCCCTACTAGGACTCGAACCTGGAATGCAACCTCCGCAAGGTTGTGTCATATCCAATTTAACGATAGGGACTGTAAGGAAACCAAGGTTTCCTTTACAATCAACCTTCCTTTATTTATTAAGTTTGTTATAGAAAAATTATCTTGAAAATTCTCTTTATTTGAATTTTCAATGTTTCCAGACAATGCGCTCGCTTGTTGATTTTTCTGTTGTTACTGGGTAAATAGTTTCTGCAAGCTGATCTGGTGTGAACCAGAGTTTTATTTCTTTTTCTGCTGACTGCTCGCTGTCTGAAGCATGAATAACATTTTCAAAAACCTTTGTCTTGCTGTTAATTCTTCCATATTTTCCACGGATAGAGACAGGGTTTGCTTCTTCTGGGTTTGTGCTTCCGACTATTTCTCTTATTTTTTTTATTGCATCTTCTCCATGATATACCAAGACAAGAACACGGTCTGTGTGAAATTTTCCCGTTATATAATTCTACCTAAAGATATCTACAGACTTTAGTCTGTAGCGTAACTTATTTCTATTTGATTTACTTGAATATGAATGAGCTAGTTGTAGCTCATTGAAC
>Ga0209541_10006644_pt1 | contig 19642 bp, 17 predicted proteins | sample RifCSPlowO2_01_FD_184027 | JGI IMG/M metagenome (GOLD analysis project Ga0209541, IMG submission 184027) | Groundwater microbial communities from Rifle, Colorado - Rifle CSP2_plank lowO2_0.1 (SPAdes) (version 2) | ecosystem: Environmental > Aquatic > Deep subsurface > Groundwater | place... | reverse complement strand
GCGATGGGAAGCACCTATTCGGTGCACGCACTGCGCAATATTATTTACTCGTAAACCTCTAACGGAATGAAAATTTTAGGATTGGTCACGGCACGTGGCGGAAGCAAACGAGTACCGCGGAAAAACATTAAAGAATTCTGCGGAAAGCCCTTGCTTGCCTGGACTATTGAAGTTGGAAAAGCGAGCGGCGTGTTTGACCGATTTGTCCTTTCAACGGAAGATAGCGAGATTGCCGAAGTTGGGAAACAGTATGGCATCGAAGTGCCCTTCACCCGTCCTACCGAACTTGCCTCTGATACAGCCGGTTCATTCGGTGTAGTAAAACACGCGATAGAATGGCTCCGAGACAATGAAAAGTATGAGGCGCCATGGATCATTCTCCTTGAACCCTCTTCACCGGGGCGACAAGTCTTTCATCTGCAAGAAATTGTAAAGCTTCTTGATGAACGCACTGATTTTGATTCACTTGTCGGCGTCTCCGAAACGCCGGGCCATTTCAGTTTTCTTAAACAGCTTACACCGGACCAAAACGGCATTCTCACGCGGGTGGGGGATGGGGCGATACTGCGTAATCTCATTCATCGCAATCAGGATGTGTCGAAGTCATATTTCATCAACTCCGCGGTCTACGCCTTCAAAACTAAAAATCTTTTTGATGGAAATAATTCTTTGTGGGGAGATTCAACGTATGGCTACATCATGGATTCAAAATATGCGCTCGATATCGACACACCCGAAGACTGGCTTGTCGCTGAAATAAAAATGAAGAAATTGCTTGAAGAGGAAAAGTAGGGGATGCGGATAAAAAAAGAAGAAAGAACGGCTCAACGCGCTTGTTGAGCCGTTCTGTTGACAGGGGGTATTTTTTCTGTTACCACTAGCCCAGCTTGTTCGCCGCGAAAGCGGCTTCACCAATCTGGGAGATGTAGAAATGGACCCCATCACCGGGCTCCTTCTTGCGGTGCTTGCCGGCATCCCGAATGGCATAGCGTGGTCGCTGTCCTCAATCTTTCAGCGTCTACCGGCAGCTTACTTCGCTGGCGCAGGGTACATAGTTGCAAGCGTTGTTGCCTTCGGGTGGCTTATCCTCCTCGAGGGAACGCCAGCTCATGTCGATCCGAGCTACTGGCTCAAAATGTTTCTCACTGCGGGTCTTCTTGCGGTGGCCTTCATCCTTGCGACCGCAGCGCCGAGGGTTGCCGACCTTACCCTTACTCGCCCCATGACCCCGCTCACGATAGTGCTCATGTTCGTGAGTGGCCCACTGCTCGTGAAGCTTGGGGAAGAAGTCAAATGGAAGACGACCAATGACTGGGGTGACTTCGGGATTGCCGTTGTGGTTACGAGTTTCGTTCTTCTGCTGCTTGTCCGCTCGAAACTTCCTGATGCCCCTGCAGAGGCTAAAAAATCAAAATCCCGAGGGGTGGGAATGATGCTCGTGGTTGTGGCTCTCTACTCGATCACGGCGTACTACGACGCTATTCTTGTAGATGCTTCGAGTCCAGCGTTTTACCTCGCCACCATCTTCTTCGTCATCGGACTCATGTGCCTTGGGCTTGGGGCGCTCGACCGTCGTTTCTTCTTCTTGCACCTTGAGAAGGGGCGGGAGGTCTACGAACACTGCTGGTCGTGGAAAAATATCCGTCCTTGCGTTTTCTTCGGGGTTCTGTATGCCTCGGCAACGGCATGCCATATGGTTGCACTAAAAGCAACTGGGCATGTCAATTACGTGGTTGCCATCAAGGAAAGTCTGTCCGCAGTTGATGCGGCGTTGGTTACCTGGCTCCTCGTGCACGGTACGAAGAAAGGGTGGTGGTGGCGCCGCCGCGACGCAGAAGCCGAGAAAGTGTACGTGGCGAAAAGAAACGAAGCCGAGACACTTCCGCGGCGCGTCTGGGCGATGCTCGGTATCGTTGCAGGAACTACCATTCTCGTAGTCCTCGGCACTACCTGACGGAGTGTCGAGCGAAGATTCTGGAGCGCGGTCGCTTGACGGCCGCGCTCTTTCTTTTATGCTTGAGCCATTACTTCTCATCTTTGATTATGAAACCACTGAAATTTGGGAAGCTCACAATCGGCGGGCCACGCACGGTTGTCATCGCGGAAATAGCCGATTCCCACAACGGCTCGATGGAAACCGCAAAAAAATTGGTGGATGCCGCGAAGGAAGCGGGAGCTGATGTCGCGAAATTTCAGCTTCACCTTGTCGGTACAAACGAAGTGGATGGAAAGAACGAAATGATTCCCGGTTCCATTAATATGTGGGATGGGCCTTTGTACGATATTTTACAGCGCAATCTTTTCTCTTTTGAGATGCACAAGGAAATTATGAAATATTGTGAAAAAATCGGTATCGAATATCTCTGTACGCCTTTTTGTACCGCTGCTGTCGATGTATTGAATGACATTGGGGTAAAAGCATTTAAAACGGGTTCCGGTGAACTTGATAACCTTCCCCAGCACCGCCGGCTTGCGCAGGTTTCTGCAAAAACCGGCAAGCCAGTCATTGTTTCAACCGGGATGTCCGTCTGGAGTGAAATTGCAGATACCGTGAAAGTGTATGAAGAAGAAGGAGCGAAAGAAAATCTTGTGCTCGTGAACTGCACCTCGGAGTATCCGCCGAACGATTATTCGCATGCCAATCTTGGGCTCATCAAAAAATTACAGGATGATTTCGGCGTTATTGTCGGGCAATCCGACCACACGATGGATAATTACACGGCGTATGCTTCTGTAGCGCTTGGTGCCAAGGTCATCGAAAAGCATTTCACGCTGTCCCGAAAACAAAAAGGTCCTGACCACTTCATCGCACTGGAGCCGCAGATGCTTAAAGACCTCGTGGACGGCATCCGGAAAATTGAGGTGGCGCTTGGGAGCGAAAAGGTTATTTCAAAAGAAGAGCAAGTGGTGCGCGACTGGGCATTTCACACGGCGACCACCTTCCGCGATATTAAAAAAGGGGAAGTGTTTACACTCGAAAATCTCATTGAGCGCCGCCCCCGGCAAATGGAGCGGGGTGGCAAAGTCGTTGACGGCATTCCTTCGAAATATATGGATCCGCTCTTTGCCGGCAAACTCATCGGCAAAAAAGCGGTCCGCGATATTCCCAAAGACACCATGCTCGTGTGGGAGGATGTTGTCTAGAAACCACGAGCTGATGCTTTTTGAGCGCTGTGGCCGGTTAAGCTGACCCAAAAAGCATCAGTTCGCTAGATCAGCAACTTTTAGCTGCAATACGCGGTTAGAAACAGGGTAACCGAGCCCCGTTTTCTGTATTAGGCAAATGCCACCTAGACCAAAAAAGAAAAAAAGAAAAATTGCGATTATTGCCGGCTCGCGGGGCGAGTACGGCTATTTTCGTCCGGTTATCAAGGAAATTCAGAAGCGCAAAAATCTCGACTACGGCATCATCACTTCGAATATGCATATGCTCGAGACCTTCGGCTCGAGTATAGAGGAAATCAAACGGGATGGCCTTAAAATCCACGCCTCTATATTTAATACACTCGACGGGTATAACCATCTTACGATGGTGAAATCACTCTCCATTTTCATGCTACAGCTTCCGGAGCTTTTGAAACAGATGGGAGCGGACATGGTGCTTCTTGCGGGGGACCGCGGGGAACAGCTCGTGGCGGCGATTGTCGGAGCGCACCTGTATCTTCCAGTCGCCCACATTCAGGCGGGGGAGGTATCGGGGAATATCGACGGCGTCTCGCGGCATGCAATCACGAAGTTCGCCCATCTTCATTTTGCTGCGAATAAAGATGCGGCAAAGAGGGTGGAGCGAATGGGGGAGGAATCAAAGCGTATTTTTACTGTTGGGGCGCCGATGCTTGACGAACTTGTCGGGGGATTCGTGACGCCGAAAAAAGAAATTTATCGCAAGTTCAATTTGACTCCTGGTAAGCCCATGATGCTTGTGGTACAGCACTCAGTAACCGAGGAGTTCAACGATACCGCGCGCCAAATACGCGAAACCGTGGAAGCAGTTAAACGTTTCCCTGGATTTCAAAAAGTCATCATTCTCAATAACTCCGACGCCGGGAGCACGGTGCTCCGGCGAATTATTATGGAACATAAAGATGAGTCCATGCAGGTGTTTCCGAACGTAAAGAGGCAGGATTACGCAGGACTCATGCGCGTGGCCAAGGTGTTGGTCGGCAATTCCTCAAGCGGTATTATCGAGGCACCGACCTTTAAACTTCCTGCGGTCAACATCGGCAACCGCGAAAGGGGACGTCTATGCGGCATAAACGTCATTCACGCGCCGCACGAGACAGGGGCTATTGAGCGCGCGATCAAAAAGGCGCTCTCACCGGCATTTCGAAAGAGCGTAGAGAAGTGCGTAAATCCCTATGGCGACGGGGACTCATCGCGGCGGATTGTCGATATCCTCGAGCGAGTCCCGATCGATGATACACTTCTCATAAAACGCATCACCTATTAATTTTCTCCTATGGCAAAAACAAAAAAGAAAAACGTACTCGAGAGTAGTTTTGTGGTTTCCCTAGGAGCGAGCATGCGAGACGCCATGGGTGCCATTACCGATAACCAGCGTGGAGCGGTCATTCTTGTTGATACAAGGGGACATCTGTATGGCATTCTCTCCGACGGCGATATCCGCCGCGCGATGCTCTCTGGCTTTACCCTTGAAACACCGATTGAAAAGATAGCCAACACTCACCCGGTGACGGTTACCGCTCTGGCGCGCGACAAGGGAAAAGACGAAGAAATCTTCGCGAAAGAAAGCTCCATCACGATGCTTCCCGTCGTTGGTTCAAAAAACGAGCTTCTTGATATTGTCATCCGTGAACCGAAAAAGAGGAAGCCGTGGTAGCTCTGGAAGAAACATTCTTACTGCCTGTCTTAAGCGGAAACAGTTACTAGCATAGACGCTTGCCATGTCGAGAGTATTAGTTACCGGGGGGTTGGGGTTCATCGGATCGACTATTGTCGATGCTTGTGTGGACCGCGGCGACAACGTCATTTCAGTGGACGATCTTTCGACGGGTAAGGAGAAATATGGTAATCCGAAGGCGCTAAACCACCGTGTCGACATTTCCGATGCCATCGTTCTTGAGAAGGTATTTGAAGCGGAGAGACCGGAAATCATTTTTCATACGGCGGCGCTTGCCCGTATTCAGCCATCGTTTGAAAACCCCGAACGTTATTTTGCCGTAAACGCGGTCGGTACAAAAAACGTGCTTGCCGCGGCGAAAAAATACGGCGTTAAACGCATCGTGTATTCCGCTTCCTCATCTGCCTACGGCGAGCAGGACGCTTCTTCCCTCACGGAAGACATGAAACTCGGAGCGCAAGCGGCACATCCCTACGGCTCGACGAAGCGCATGGGGGAGATGCTTATGCGCGACATGGGGAAGGCGACCGGTGGGCCGGAAACCGTATGCTTACGGTATTTCAATGTGTATGGGCCTCGGCAATCAACGACCGCAGAGGGTCCTTATGCAACAGTCATTGGTATTTTTCTCGACCAACGACGACAGGGCAAGCCTCTGTCCGTGGTGCCCGATGGGAATCAACGGCGGGATTTTACGGCGGTGGACGATGTTGTTCGAGCGAATCTTCTCGCCTCTTTATCTCCTAAGGTGGGGAATGGGGAAATCATTAATATCGGTACCGGGCGCAATTACTCGATATGGGAAGTTGCAGCTCTGATACTCGGACTTCCGCTCGGGACTTCTTCCGAGGAGCTTCTGACGTCGGGTAAGTGTATTATGACGCCACCGCGACGTGGCGAGGTTCAGGAGACGCTTGCCGATATAACTCGCGCCAAGACATTACTTGCCTGGGAGCCGGAGGTTTCGTTTCCCGACGGTATTTCACGTTTGCGAAGTTAGGGAGTAATTCTGTACCGAAATGATTATTGACGGAAAAGCAGTTGCGGAAAAACTCAAAGGTGCGATAAGGGTGGAAGTAAGGCGACGAGAGAGTCCGCCGACGCTCTGCACTATTATGATTGGAGAAAACCCGGTGAGCGAGCAGTTTCTCTCCATTAAAAAGAAATTTGCCGCCGAGGTTGGTATTCCGGTGCGCGATGTTCGTTTTCCCTCCTCGGCAGCCGAGGAGAAGATTATCGCGAAGCTCGCGGAACTTTCGAAAGAAAAACAGATAGGGGTTATTGTGCAGCTGCCGCTTCCACCCTCGTTCGACGCGGAGCGCATTCTCAATGCCGTATCACCCGCGCAGGACGTCGATGTTCTTTCGAACGATTCTGTCCGGCAATTCGAGGCGGGGACACTCTCTGCACTTCCTACGGTTATTGCCGCATTCGACGCGATTCTTACTGAACAAAGAATTATGCTCTCGGGTAAAAAAGCGCTGGTCATCGGGCGGGGAAAACTGGTCGGGGCGCCGGCGGCTGTATGGCTCCGGCGCGCCGGCGCCGTAGCGACGGTTGCCGACAGCACTACTTCTGATCTTATGGCACTCACGAAAGATGCAGACATCATTATTCTTGGCGCCGGCGCGCCGTGGATTCTCACCCCCGACATGATCAAAGAAGGAGTAATTATTTTGGATGCGGGTACGAGCGAGCAGGGGGGAAAAGTAGTGGGCGATGTCGACCCTGCGTGCGCAGAAAAAGCGTCTCTTTTTACACCAACCCCTGGCGGCATCGGTCCCATTACCGTTGCCATGGTATTCAAAAATCTTCTTACGCTCACGAGATAAAGAAGTACTTTTGCTGCACCTTGCTTGGGCAGGTCACCTGACCCCCCCCTGTCTTTTTACACGTTACTTTTTGGCTGGTTTTAGGATTATACTAAGTGTCTCATGGCGGCTCACATTCCTATTTTGGGTACCTCAAAAGCCTTCGGTGAAGGCGTTTTCTTTATTGCCGAGATAGGGAAGAACTTCATACAGACAGAAGGGGAGCAGCCCGTTGCGGAATATCTTGAAAACGCGAAGAAATTAGTAAAAGCCGCGAAGGAAGCAGGGGCGGATGCGGTGAAATTCCAAACGCATGAAGTGGAGGACGAACAGCTAAATCTCAATATCGTCTCACCCCACTTTAAAGGTGCGGATCGCTACAGCTGGATTACCCGCAACATGTTAGCGAGCCCAGTTGACACTTTCTGGAAGCCATTAAAAAAATATTGTGACGAGATCGGGATTCTTTTTTTCTCAACCCCGATGAGTCGCAAGGCCGCCATAAAGCTCAAGGAGGTCGGCGTGCCGTTTTGGAAAGTTGGTTCGGGCGATGTACAGGATTATGTAATGTTGGATTTCATGATCCAGACGGGGAAGCCCGTCATTATTTCAAGCGGTATGGTCTCTCTTTCAGAGCTCGACGAAGTCATCAATTATATTCGAAGCAACCGCGTGCCGCTCGTTGCGCTCTACTGTATTAGTCAGTATCCGGCGCCGAAGGAGTATTTTAATCTCGCAACCATTGAGTATCTCGCGGAGAAATATCCGGATGTCGTTATCGGTTTTTCCGACCACTCGCTTGGGGATGAAGTGGCGCTTGCCGCCGTAAAGGTCGGCGCAAAGGTAATCGAAAAACATTTTTCATTTTCGCGCGATTTGTGGGGGGCGGACCACAAGGTTTCGATGACGCCGGAGGAATTTAAGGAGATGGTTGAAAAAGTCCGTAGCGGAAAGTACCAGAACGTCGATGAAAAGCCCTATTATGGGCGCAAAGATAAAGAACTTGAGGGAGCCGAAAATAAATTTCGCCCCTACTTCAATAAATCGCTTATGGTGGGGAAAGACATTCCCACCGGCACAGTTCTCACCCGAGAGATGATTTTCGCGATGCGCCCAAAAATGTACGCCAAGGGACTTCCGGCGCAGGAGTTTCCCCGGGTGCTTGGTCGAAAGACCACGAAGGCCCTGAAAAAATTCGACCCGATTACCGATAGTGTTTTTTCCTAGTATGCCTGCCACGAATAAGAAAAAACGCCGCATCTGTTTCATCATCACGAGCTTCATCCACTACAGCCGCTCACTTCTTATTCTTGATGAGCTCAAAAAACGCTCTGATGTCGACCTTCATATCGTGATCGGCGGAACCGCACTTCTTGCGAAGTATTCATCGAGATACGCGTACGTCAAAAATATTCTTGAGCAGGAAGGGTTTAAGAATCTCTATGAAGTGTATTTCAATTTAGAAGGAGACAGCGCGGCCGTAAAGGCGCAGACTGCCGGATTGGGGCTTATCGAATTCGCGCACCTTTTCAACAACATCAAGCCCGATGTTGTTGTGGTACGCGGTGATCGCTTTGAAGTGCTTTCAGCCGCGACCGCCGCTTCCTACATGCACATTCCGATCGCTCATATCGAAGGGGGTGATGTTACCGGAACGCTTGATGAGACCGTGCGTCATTCCATCACCAAACTTGCCCAACTGCATTTTGTAACGAATGAAGACGCACGACGCCGGGTGCTTCAGATGGGGGAGCCCTCGCGCTATGTCTTCAACTTTGGCAGTCCCGAAATCGAAATAGCTGAAAAAGTAACCCGCCGTCCGTTGCCGGTTGCGGTCATGGGAACCGGAAGCGGGGCGTCAGTTGACCTTAGAGAGGGGTATCTCATGGTGATGTATCACCCGGTTATAGGTGAGGAGAAGGAACTTTCGGAAAAGACACAGAATCTCCTTGCCGCCGTCTATGCACTTGCGATACCAACGCTGTGGTTCTGGCCGAATTTTGACATCGGCGCGGAAGAAATTTCACGGGAACTTCGCATATTCAACGACACCGTTGCCGATCACCAAATCCGGTTTTTGCGCTATTTGCCGCCGCAAGAGTTCCTGACGCTTCTTAAGGGCGCGAGTTGTCTCATTGGCAATTCCTCGGCGGGTATCAAAGAGTCAGCATACTTCGGTACTCCGGTTGTGAACGTTGGCACTCGGCAGACGGGGCGGCTTCGTGGAGAAAACGTCTGTGATGCGCAGGAGGACACGAAGAAACTTCGCACCGCCATTAAAAAACAGCTTGGGGTTGGGAGATATTCGCCATCACATTTTTATAGGGCGGAAAGCACCGGGAAAAATATCGCGAAAACGCTGGCAACTACTCCCCTGTATGTCCAGAAAAAATTCCATGAAAACGGCGCTAAAAAATGAATCTAGACCCCCCCTATCCCTGTGGTCGAGGTTTTAAAAACATGTTAGGGTAGACAAATGCAAGTGAACGCCATTTTGCGAAACGCGCTTGTGTGGGGCTTGTTCCTCACCCCTCTTATCCCGCTTATTGTTGCAACCTCGCCGCTGCCTTCGCTTTTCTTTCCCTATATCACCGGTAAGAATTTCACGTTCCGTATCTTGGTTGAACTTACGACGGCAGGTTGGCTTATATTGGCGCTCCGCGATACTGTCTTTCGTCCGCGCCGGTCACTTCTTCTCATTGCCATTGCCCTCTTTACATTTATCGTCGCCCTTGCCGACGTTTTTTCGGTGAATGCTTTCAAAAGTGTTTGGAGCAATTTTGAGAGGATGGAGGGACTTGTCACGATTGCGCACCTCTTTCTCTATTTCCTTGTGCTCTCTGCCATGCTCCGGAGCGAAGGATCCTGGAGAGGTTTTTGGCACGTTTCGCTCGGGGCGGCGTTTGTGGCATCCTCCTATGCTTTGACCCAGCTTTTGGGCTGGTTTCCGATGCACCAGGGGGATCGTCCTGATTCGACACTCGGAAACGCCACGTACCTGGCTGGCTATCTTCTCTTCCATGTATTTCTTGCTGGTTTTCTTTTTATACGCGCGCGGCAAAGGAGTTTGAGATGGGTCTATGGCATCCTTGGCGCGTTTTATGCCGCTATCGTGTATCTGACGGCAAGTCGGGGCGCCTTTCTCGGTCTTCTTGCGGGGCTTCTCGTTGCGGCGGCTATCACGGCTCTATGGGGACGCGAAAATCGTCATGCACGGCAATGGGCTCTCGGCATCATTATCGGTATTGCGGTTCTCGGAGGTTTTTTCCTTGCAGTTCGACATACCGACTTCGTTCGGGAAAACCACGTGCTCGGGCGCTTGGCGTCCATCTCGCTTGAGGAAGGTAAAAGTCGCTTTCTCATCTGGAACATGGCGTGGCAAGGGTTTAGGGATCGCCCGCTTCTCGGCTGGGGACAGGAGAGCTTTAATTTTGTCTTCAGCGAATATTATGACCCGCAGATGTATGATCAGGAGTCGTGGTTTGACCGCGTCCACAATGTATTTCTTGATTGGCTCATCGCGGCCGGAGGGCTTGGTCTTTTGTCCTATCTATCGCTCTATGCCGCGGCACTTATAAGCATCTGGCGGCGAGGGCTTTTTGATACCATCCTTGAGCGCGCCATCCTTACCGGTCTTATTGTCGCCTATGCAGTGCATAATTTCTTCGTGTTCGACAATATTGCAAGCTATCTCCTGTTTTTCTCCCTTCTCGCATTCCTCTCTGTTCGGGCGGGAGCTGAAGTGGCACCCCTGCTCGGGCGTTTTGTGCCGAGCCGTGGGGTTATTGACCGTATCGTGACTCCGCTCATTCTCGTTGCGGTTATATGGGTTGTCTATGCGATTAATATTCGGGGCATTCTTGCCGCCCATGATTTGGTGCAGGCACTTTCGTTCCAAGAGAGCGGGATTGAGGTAAATCTTGCTCAGTTCAAACAGGCACTTTCGCGCAATTCTTTCGGGGAGCAAGAGGTGCGCGAGCAGACGGTGAGTGCAGCGAACCAACTTGCGTCGCTCTCTGTTGACCCCGCGCTTAAGAGTGAATTTTTTACTTTTGCGCGCACTGAGATGCAAAAACAAATTGACCGCGTGCCGAACGATCCCCGTTTTGATCTTTTTATGGCGTCGCTTCTGGACACCTACCAGCAATATCCGGACGCGATCCCCTATCTTAAGAGGGCCCTCGAGCTCTCGCCGAAGAAGCAGATAACGCTTTTTGAAGTTGGCAGCAATTTATTGAATCAAGGCCAGACCGAGGAGGCCCTTATGGTGCTGAAACAAGCATATGAGCTTGCTCCCAAGTATAATACCGCGGCATTTCTCTACTCTGCCGGCGCGATTTACGCAGGGCAACAGGAGCTTGCGGATAAGATACTCAGTGATTTTTTTGGCGACAATATTCCGCCGGACCAGCGTCTCATCCAGGCATATAGTAGAACAGGACAATTCGATAAGGCACGGGTTCTTTTGGAGAAGAGTGCCGCGGCTAATCCGGGTAACTGGCAGGTATACGTGTCGCTTGCCGCTTTGTACCTGGAGCTCGGGCGGCGGCAGGATGCGGTTACTGCAATTGAAAAAGCTGCGGCAATAAACAGCGACGAGGAATTTCAGAAACAAGCGGTGTTCTTCATACAGGAAATCAAGGCGGGAAGGAATCCGTAAAGAGACGCTCGCCTCATGCTTTTCCGGAGACGCGTCCATCAAGCTCCTCCAAAGCACGAGGCTCGCTTAACATAGAAGTGGACCTACGGGACTTGCACTTTTGGTCGATCTATGCTAGCTTACTTTAGTGCGTGCCAATCGGGCACCTGAATAAAAGTCTACGAAAATCCCGCCTTTGGCGGGATTTTCGTTTGTGTGTTACCGTGGTGGAAAACCCTCTTGCGCCAAGCGGTGGGGGGCGGCGGCACTCACGAAGACTTTTATTTTTTGGAGCTCGCACCCGCTCCCCGCCGATTGGCACAATAGAACTACATCATGGATCCCGTTAGAGATACTAACAGTTGGTACTATAGCTAAATGGTAAGGATTTCATGGTTGTGATATTGCCACTTCGGTCTAAAGCTATAAACGGAAACGCTTCAAAAAACGCCTGGTCGATGACCATTATTGATTTCTACAGTAGGGAAGGCTCAGGACGTCAGTTGGGCGTTTCCTATCTCTAACGGGATGGAGATAGAAAGGGAGGTGCTCTTGGCATCGTTTACCACATTTCAGATTGGGGGCAGGGCGCGTTTTTTTGCTCGTGTGCGCACACCTCAAGATCTGAAAGAGGCGCTTGAGTGGGGAGAAAAAGAAAAGGTCCCCTTTTTCGTTCTGGGCGGCGGATCGAATCTTCTTATAAGTGACGATGGCTTTCCCGGGCTTGTCATAAAAATTGAGATTGGTGGCGTCTCACTGAAGGAGGAGGGGGAGGTGTTTCAGGTTGTGGCGGGGGCAGGAGAACCCTGGGACCCTTTTGTTGTCAGAACCATAGAGAGTGGTCTTTCTGGACTCGAGAATCTTTCCGGTATTCCCGGTACGGTCGGAGGAACTCCAGTTCAAAATGTCGGGGCATATGGAGTGGAAGTAGGCACTGCGATTGCATGGGTTGAGGCCTACAGTATGAAAACATACAAGAAGCGGCTGTTTCAAAACACCGACTGCCAGTTTGGATATCGAACAAGCTTCTTTAAAACCGAAGAAGGGCGGCAGTGGATTATCACTCGCGTTGCTTTTCATCTTTCAAAAAATGGAGCGCCGAATCTTTCCTATCGTGAGGTTCGGGATTATTTCACTAATCGCGAAACTCCCCCAACTCCTCTTGAGGTTCGCGAGGCAGTTCTTTTGATCCGCAGCAGAAAATTTCCTGATATCAAAGTAATCGGAACTGCCGGCTCTTTTTTCAAAAACCCTGCGGTTGACAGTACGACTCTTGCAAAACTTCTCAAGGAGTTCCCGGATTTGCCCCATTTTCCTCTTAGGGGCGGCGGAAGCAAAATTGCTCTTGGTGCTTTGTTAGAGCGGCTGCAGTGGAAAGGGGTACGCCGCGGCAGAGTCGGAGTATTTGAGAAACAATCTTTGGTACTTGTCAACTACGGCGGCTCAACCGCGCAGGAAATGCGCGAGTTTGCTGAGAACATAATCCGTGATGTCCGGGAAAAGACCGGTATTGAGATTGTCCCGGAGATCGTGTTTATTGGAGATCGACTTCAAATACCCGGCGACTTGCCGCGGGGATGAGAAGGCGAGTTGTGTTCTGGGTCGGCGGCGGCCGACACATCTTCCAAAAAAACAACCTGGTGTCCCGTGGAATCCCCACAGCGAGCTGTGGGGATTCCACGGGACTTGTTTTATACCGGATTCGCGCTCAAAATAATTTGCATATCGTAGTGTGTTTCTAAATCCATACGCACGTACACAAAACAGTGTATCGTGTACGAAACGATTTCAAAACTTTGGCAGAGCAAAAGAACGAGGGCACGTAAGTGTCGTATGGGGGTTATCCACACCTCGTGCATAAAAATCATTGTATGTGTACTTTGAATGAGCGATACTGTAAGAGAAACGGCTGAGCAGTAATTTTTTAAATATTTTGCCGCTTCATATTGCGGCGACAATGGTCGGAAATTACTGCATACGATATACGCTTAGCATAACCTAGTAGCACTTATGGCAAAGAGAAAGAAGGCCGCGAAGAAAAAGAAGAGATAATCTCCTTACGTAGCGAGACGTCTCGGCACCGCCACACCCATTACGGATGTGGCGGTGCTTTTTTGTGCGGTTTACGCTACAATAAGTCCTCATGTTTTTTAATAGCTTATTTAGCGAGGGGAAGGGAACTAAAGTTCCGAAACAATACGAAGAGGTTGTCAAGAATATCAACGAGTATGAGCAGAAAACTCAAGCTCTTTCCGACGAGGAACTTCGGGAAAAAACTCAAGTTTTTCGGGATAAGCTTGCCCACGGCAGAACACTTGAAGCCATACTACCTGAAGCTTTCGCCGTAGTGCGCGAAGCGGCAAGGCGTTCTCTCGGGGAGCGGCATTTTGATGTTCAACTCATGGGCGGCATAGTGCTCCACTACGGCAATATTACAGAAATGCGCACCGGCGAAGGAAAAACGCTCGTCGCGACACTTCCCGCATACCTCAACGCACTTCCCGGCAAAGGAGTACATGTGGTCACGGTCAATGATTACCTTTCGCGGCGCGACGGCGTATGGATGGGGCAAATTTACTCGGCACTCGGACTTTCGGTTGGCGTCATTAATCATGAGGAGTCCTATGTGTACGACTCACAACACACAACCGACAACTCACCACGGGAAGGAGAGTTGGACAAAACACGAGATACACTCGGTTCATTCAAAGTGGTGCACGAATTTTTGCGTCCGGTGTCGCGACGGGAAAGCTACGAAGCCGACATTACCTACGGTACCAACAATGAATTTGGCTTTGATTATCTGCGTGACAATATAGAATACAATCCCAAAGGGTTACGCCAACGGGGATTCCACTTTGCTATTGTCGACGAAATAGACTCAATTCTCATCGACGAGGCTCGTACCCCCCTTATTATTTCAGCTCCGACAACAGAATCCGAGAATTTATATGCGCTTTTTACCAATGTTGCGCGAGAGCTTCAGCATGACATTGATTATACCGTTGATGAAAAACATAGAACCATAATTCTTACTGACGCGGGCATTGAAAAAACAGAAAAAATCCTCGGCATTGGCAACCTGTATACCGAAAAAGGCATCAAATACGTACACCACCTTGAAACGGCAGTGCGCGCTAAGGCGCTTTTTGAACGGGATCGGCATTATGTGGTTCGGGATGGGGAAGTCGTCATTGTAGATGAATTTACGGGACGTCTCCAGCCCGGCCGGCGCTGGTCGGAGGGGCTGCATCAGGCGATTGAGGCGAAAGAGGGGGTGGCGGTACAGAAAGAGTCGCGCACGTTTGCTTCGATTACCTTTCAGAACTATTTCCGTCTTTATGGGAAACTTGCCGGAATGACTGGTACGGCGCTCACCTCCTCAGAAGAATTTTACAAGGTATACGGTCTCGAGGTCATGGCGATTCCGACCAATAAGCCGTCTAAACGGCACGATCACAATGACCTCATTTTCCAGACGGAAGCAGGAAAGTTCAGGGCAGTTGCGCGCAAGGTAAAAGAGCTCAATGCTAAGGGGCAACCGGTCCTCATCGGCACGGTTTCGATAGAGAAGAACGAGCTCTTGGGAAAATTTCTGACGCAGGAAGGAATCCAACATGAGATGCTGAATGCCAAGAACCATGAGCGTGAAGGAGAGATTATTGCACAGGCGGGAAGGAAGGGGCGAGTAACGGTTGCCACGAACATGGCTGGCCGCGGCGTTGATATCAAGCTCGGAGGTAACCCGGCGACCAAAGAGGAACATGAAGGGGTGAAAGATCTCGGGGGGCTCTTTGTGCTTGGTACCGAGCGCCACGAAGCGCGGCGTATCGATAATCAGCTTCGAGGGCGCTCCGGGCGGCAGGGCGATCCGGGTGACACGCAGTTTTTTGTGTCGCTTGAAGACACTCTCATGCGTGTTTTTGCTTCTGACACCATAAAGAAAATGATGGGGCGCTTTGGTATTCCGGAGGATGAGCCGATTGAAAATTCACTTATCACGCGGTCGCTTGAATCCGCGCAGACAAAAATCGAGGGATTTAATTTTGATGCTCGGAAGCTCGTGCTCGAATATGACATGGTGCTTAATCACCAACGGCACACTGTTTACAAACGCCGCCGGAAAGTGCTACTCGGAGAACCATCGGAATTCGAAACACTCCTTGATGAACTCGTTGGCGACAGTGAAGAAGCGCGCAAGGCGATTGCTGAGAGAAGGCAGCAGCTTGGCGATACGGAATTTTTATCCTCCGCACGACAGCTTCTCCTTCAAACCATTGATATGCTTTGGGTAGAACACCTGGAAGTAATGGATTATATGCGCGGCAGCGTCAATCTGCGCGCCTATGGACAGCGCGATCCGCTGGTTGAGTACCGCAAGGAGGGACTTCGGCTTTTTAAGGAAATGGAAGAGAGCTTTATCGAAACGGTACTGCGCCTTCTGCCGAACATCGGCGCGGAGGCATTTATGCGCGAGGAAAAGCAATTGACGGAAGTACATCAACAGGCGCGCTTTATCGGCGGAAGCCTGGAATCAAAAAGTGAAGAAAGAGCGCCCGCCAAAGGTGGGTCCGCCTCCGGCGGAAAGGTGGGACGTAACGACCCCTGTCCGTGTGGTAGCGGCAAAAAATATAAGAAATGCGGGATGCTTAATACAGAAGAGCATCAGAAAAATTTGGCGAAGAAGTAAGGAACATTTTTGATTCTCGCGAGGTTGTAAAAACTATGAAAAGCGGAAAAAAGGATGTCGTAATCGCGGTGAGCGGTGGTTTTGATCCTCTTCATGTCGGGCATGTACGAATGTTTGAAGAAGCACGGAAACTCGGAGATCGGTTGGTTGTCATCCTCAATAACGACCGCTGGCTTCGAAAAAAGAAAGGGGTCATTTTTATGCACGAGGATGAGCGCAGAGAAATCATCAAGGCTCTCAAAGCGGTTGACGAAGTTGTTCTTACCCGTCACCCAAAGAACCCGTCGGATATGAGTGTCTGCGCCGAGCTTCGCGCCCTGCGGCCCAATATTTTTGGCAACGGCGGAGATCGAACGAGAAAAAGTATTCCTGAAGCGTCAGTGTGCAAGGAACTCAATTGCCGCACGGTTTTCAATCTTGGAAAAGGGGGAAAAGTCCAGTCAAGCTCCTGGCTTCTCTCAAAATACGCTCTGCGCGCAAAAAAGACATAGCATGTAACTAATGGATGCACAGAAAAAGACAGTTGATGCAAGGTCGGCAGTGGTATTCGATGTAGATAATACCCTGACGCCGCCTCGCCGGCCGCTCGAGCCCGAAATGGCGGCGGCGCTTCAGCATCTGTCCGTTCCGTTTTTCGTGTGCGCCGGAAGCGATCTTCGGCTCATTGCCGAACAATTTATTGAGCCTCTGCACCGCTTCGGATATCGCGGCTCATTTGAAGCATTTGTATGCAACGGTACTGCCCGGTATCACTGCAAGCTTTTTGAAAAGTTGTCGACCGAGCTCGTTGAACGTTTTGAGATGTGCTCTCACATGGGAGAAGCACGGTTTCAACACCTTATGCAAATAATTGAGCACGCACTCAAGCTGCCGGAGTTCCAACTACCCTCTCCGATGCGTATCATAGGAGACAAGATTGTTGACCGAATTTCGATGATTAACGTAATACCTATTGGGAGACCCCGAGAGCCTTTAGGAAATGAAACCTATGCCAATCGCGCTTTTTTCAAAGAATACGACGAGCGCACGGGATTTCGCCGGCGTTTTCTCAAGCACCTGCGACAAGAATGCTCCCGTCTTTCTTTGGAAGAAATACAAATTTTTCTCGGAGGAGAGACCTCCTTTGATGTGGTAGTACAGGGTTATGATAAGAGCTATGCTGTTCGTTCAGTCCTTGGTCGCGGTTTTGAGCGCCTGTGGTATTTGGGTGATGCCTTATTTGAGGGAGGCAATGACACCGCAATACTCACCTTCATTGATACCTGGCAGGGGACACATCCCTGTCCCGTTAAAGCGATACAGGTTAACAACTGGCAAGACACCCTTAAGACACTTCATACACTCAAACTTCTCTAGAGCATGTTCCGGGACCCTCGGCAGGCATGCGTTTCTCCGGGTACGCCGTTTTTTCTGGTGAAAAAATGGCTGAAATGCTCATGCCGTCGCGTTCGCAACCCCCTCCGAAACGCATACCTGCCTCTGGGTTAGGGATTTCCAGACATGCTCTAGAAAAGCCATGGAGCCGAGAACTCGGGGAAACGAGACATACAAAAGCTTCTCGATTAAGCGAGACACTTAGAAGAAAGAGACTTTTTGAAAGTTTCTGGTTGGTGAAACTGTTTTGCATTTTTTACTTAGGTCCTCCTTCCCAGGAAGGGGAGGAAAGTTGCGCGGACTTAGGACTATGCCCCGTGAGATAATGCTCTCTACATTCCATGGTAAAATTGGAGTACTTATATCTCACGGGGTGTGCTTTAATGACTGCACCAATAGTATTTAGTATGTTGCTTCGACTTCTCCTCAAACTTGCCATTACCGCCCTGGCACTCCTTGCGATCGCGAAGTTTGTCCCGGGAATCACGGTCTCCGGGTGGTATCCGGCGATTATCGCCGCACTCATTTTAAGTATCGTAAATGTTACCCTGAAGCCCGTACTCGCGATTTTAACGCTTCCGCTTACGCTCATGACGCTCGGGCTTTTCTCATTTGTTTTAAATGCCGGCCTTTTTTGGTTTGTCGGTTCCTTCGTTGACGGGTTCGATGTTGCCGGTTTTGTACCCGCTCTTGTCGGCGCCTTTTTGCTTTCTCTCGCCAGTTGGTTTGTTCATAAGCTACTCTAGTTTTTTATGGAATATCGGCCGACCATCGGGTTGGAGATTTTCACCCCGTTAGAAATCGGGACTTCTAACGGGGCAGGTGCTTCACGCAGGTAAACTATGGAATATAAACCAACAATAGGACTTGAAGTACACGCGGAGTTGAAGACCCAAACGAAGATGTTTTGCGACTCCAAAAATGACCCCAATGAAAAACGTCCTAACGTGAATATTTGCCCAGTGTGCATGGGGCACCCGGGGACACTCCCGACAATTAATAAGGAGGCAGTAAAACAGGTATTAAAAATTGGTGTGGCGGTCGACGGGAAACTTGCCGACAAGACTATTTTTGACCGAAAAAATTATTTCTATCCGGATTTACCCAAGGGCTATCAAATTAGCCAGTACCAACATCCATTGGTGCAGGGAGGAGTTTTGAGCGGCATTCAACTGACCCGGATACATCTTGAGGAAGACACTGCCCGTTCATTTCACGAAGAAGGGAACTACAGTTTGATTGATTTCAACCGAGCCGGTGTTCCGCTTATGGAGTTGGTTACTGAACCAGTGATACACAGTGCGAGGGAGGCGGTTGCCTTTGCGCGCGAGTTGCAGCTCCTCTTGCGCTACCTTAATGTTGGTGATGCACATATGGAGAAAGGGGAAATGCGCGTTGAAGCAAATATTTCAGTAAGCACGACAGAGAAATTTGGCACCAAGGTTGAAGTAAAAAATTTGAATTCGTTTCGTGCCGTTGAACGGGCCATTGCCTTTGAGATCAACCGTCAGAGTAAGGTACTCGAACAAGGAAACTCAGTAACACAAGAAACACGGGGCTGGGACGAATCGAAGCAGGAAACGTATTCACAGCGCCTCAAGGAGGAATCACATGACTATCGATATTTCCCTGAGCCCGATCTCCCACCATTAGAGATATCGAAAATCGATGAATTTAGAAAGACATACATTGTTGATTCCTTACCCATATTGCCATGGGCAAAAAGACAACAGTATAGAGAATTGTATTCTCTCGATGACAAAACGATTGAAACCCTAATTCAGGACATACCTTTGCAGCGGCTATTCGATGGTGCTACCGGTGGCTCTAGTGACAAGAGTATCGCCAAACTAGCGGCAAGCTACATAACATCTGACTTGGTTGGTCTTTCTCGTGATACCGAAATTGTTGGTTCCATTGAAAACATTGACCCAATAGCACTGGGAGCGCTCTTTGAAATGCTTCAAAAAACTGTTTTATCCTCAAGGGGAGCAAAGGACATTCTTAAGGAGATGTATGTACGTGGAGGTGAGCCAGGTCAAATCGCTGAAAAGCTTGATGTCTTGCTTACCAAAGATGAAAGCTCCCTTATGAGGATTGTTGAGCAGGTTTTGTCTGAAAATGAAAATGTTGTTATAAGCTACAAAAGAGGGAAGACCAGCGCGCTTAAATTTTTGCTTGGCATGGCTATTAAGAAGTCCGGCGGGACAGGCGACCCAATTTTACTTGAACAGATGATAAAGAAAAAAACACAGTGTATTGACTGA
>Ga0209541_10006642_pt1 | contig 19644 bp, 20 predicted proteins | sample RifCSPlowO2_01_FD_184027 | JGI IMG/M metagenome (GOLD analysis project Ga0209541, IMG submission 184027) | Groundwater microbial communities from Rifle, Colorado - Rifle CSP2_plank lowO2_0.1 (SPAdes) (version 2) | ecosystem: Environmental > Aquatic > Deep subsurface > Groundwater | place... | reverse complement strand
AGCGGCAATCGGCTTACTACTAAATATTTCCCGTTACCGGGTGGCGGTTAAACATGGCCGCTAAAACAATTGTGTTAACCGGCACCCATTTAACCCCAGCTTGGGCGTTGATCGAGCTTTTGAAAAAGAATCACTATAGAATAGTCTACTTAGGTCGAAGCCGGTCGATGAAGGGCTCGGGTAAGGCCGCGGCCGAAAAACAGCTTTTAACTGATGCCGGAGTTGAGTTTTATCCACTGGTCACCTTGAGACTGCCCAAGGCTTTGGTAACTTTTCCCATAGCCGTCATTCAAGCTTTAATTCATCTAATTAAACTCAAGCCTAAGGCGGTGGTAAGCTTTGGCGGCAATGTGGCTTTGCCGGTGACTTTAGCCGCTAAACTTGCCGGCGTACCTCTGGTTATTCACGAGCAGACTTTTGGTGCCGGCCTGACCAATCGTTTAACCTCACCCTTGGCTGATAAAATCGCCGTTTCTTGGGAGTCTAGTGCCAAGTTTTTCCCGCCCCAAAAAACCGTGATCACCGGCAATCCATTAAGACAAGCGGTGGTGGCAGCCAAAAGAAGAAAAAGAAAGCAGGGAATAAAAACCATTTACATTACCGGTGGTAACCAGGGTTCGTTAACCATTAATTCTACTGTCACGGAAATTTTGCCTGAACTACTCAAACGCTACAAAGTTTATCACCAGTTTGGTTTGACTCAAACCGAATCTTTATGGATTAAGCAAAGCCGCTGGGCCCACTCCCTGCCTGATAATTTAAAGAAGAATTACCGTTTAAAGCGCTGGTTTAACGACGAACGCTTAACCCAAATTTTAGCTTCCCGGCCGCTGGTCATTGCCAGATCAGGCGCTAATACGGTTACAGAACTGTCGTTTTTGGGACTGCCGGCAATCCTTATTCCTTTACCAATTGCTGCTAAAAAAGAACAACTGGTTAATGCTTTGTACCTGGTTAACCGCGGACTGGCTTTGTTGCTGCCACAGGGAAAATTAACTCCTACAAGTTTAAAAGCAGCGGTCAGTCAGGCTCAAAAAACTCTGCCCCGGAAAGTTTTGACCGGTTCTACCCCGACAGGTTTAGCCGCCAAAAAACTCTACCAGCTTGTCGTCAAGGCGGGAAAACGTGCTTAAGAAACTTAAACGCCAAACTAAACCGTGGTTGTCGCTGTTGCCTTGGTTGCTTTTAGTCCTTTTGATTATTGCTCTTAGCCGTTTTAAAGTGTTTGCCATCAAAAAAATTGATTGTGACCTGGAAGGCTATCCTTGTCCGCTGGCTTATGAGCCGGCCTTAGTTGGCCTTTCCGGCAAAAATTTACTAACTGTAAAAACTATCGGTGTGGTCAGTTATTTGCAGGCAATTGACCCGACCTTAGTTGACATTAAGATTAATAAAGCTTTGCCTAATTCTGTCAGCGTGGTTTTGAAAAGAAGTCCGGCAGTGGCTTACGTGGTTACCAATGACTCTTGGTTTCACCTGGATGTCCAGGGTAATTTAGTCGCTTTGCCGGAAAAACCCAGTCTGGTATTGCCGTTAGTTAAGCTTCCAGCCAATCTAAGCGTCGAGCCTTTAAAGCTGTCGGAACTGGTAAAGGCTTTAAGCGCCGCCCCGATTTCCTTTGCCGAGGTCAGTTGGGAAAGCGAAAACCTGGCTTTAATTAAGACAACCTTGGGTCCCCAAGCCTTGATAAATCCGTCACAACCTATAAGTCCGGCTATTGCCACTTTACAATACATCTTAACAAACCTTAAAATAGGAGAAAAACTACCAACTATAATCGATTTAAGGTTTGATAAGCCGATTTTAAATTATTGAAGCATGGCCAAAAACCAAATTATCACTGCCATTGATATCGGCACGACTAAGATTGCTACCTTAATTGCCAGTCTTACTCCGGAGTCGGAAAAAATTAGTGTCATTGGCGTGGCAGTTGAGCCATCCAAAGGCTTAAGGAAAAGCCAGATTGTGGACATTGACGAGACCATTGAATCGATTACCCAAAGCGTTGAAGCGGCCGAAAGAATGGCCGGTTACTCGATTTCTTCGGCCTTGGCTTCAATTTCCGGTTCCCACATTGAATCGATTAACTCCAAGGGGGTAGTGGCGGTAGCCGAACCGGAAGGCGAAATCAGCGACAACGATGTCAGCCGGGTAATCGAGGCAGCTCGGGCCGTTTCTTTACCCACCTCCCGCGAAGTTCTGCATGTTATACCCTGCGATTTTAAGGTTGATTCCCAGGAAGGGGTTAAAGACCCGATCGGGATGAGCGGAGTCAGATTAGAAGCCGAAGCCCACATCATTACCGGACTTTCTACCGCCATGCGCAACATTTCAAAATGCATTGCCGAGATTGGTGTTGAAGTTGACACCTTAGTCTTTTCCGGATTATCAAGCGCTGAAGCGGTTTTGACCGCCACCGAAAAAGAACTGGGCGTGGTTTTAATCGACCTGGGCGGCGGCAGCACCTCGATTGCCGTCTTTGTGGAAGGGGCGTTGTCCTATTCTTCGGTTCTGCCGGTCGGGGCCAAAAATATCACTAACGACCTGGCTATTGGTTTAAGAGTGAGTTTAGAAACAGCCGAGAAAATCAAAATCGGTCTGTCCAAGCTGCCGGCAGCCGCAGAAGGTGAAGATGAGGATAGTCTGGACAGTAAAAAACTGGGGTTAACCGAAGACGTCGGCAAATTAAGTAAAAAAACTTTGATTGAAGGCATTATCAGGCCGCGCTTAAACGAAATTTTTACCTTGGTTGGTGAAGAGCTGAAAAAATCGTCTTTTGGCGGGATGACTCCGGCTGGTGCGGTCGTTACCGGCGGCGGGGCACTAACCACCGGTTTGGAAAGCGCCTGCAAGCGGACTTTATCCTTGCCGGTCAGGATCGGTTACCCTAAAGGCTTGACCGGTTTAATTGATGAAATTAAGTCGCCGGCCTTTGCCACTGCCTGGGGATTGATTCAGTACGGAGTTAAAAACCGGACTTCGCTTAAGCCGGCAACGACATTTAAATCGATGGGCAAGGTTATTGGTAAGATCCCGGTCAAAGCCGTGTTTGACAGAGGGATCAAGCTGATCAAATCGTTCTTGCCTTAGTTAAATTTTTGAGCTAAAGTTATATAGGTCGCTTCTGCCCGGGGACTTTAATTAAATAAATTATGGCCTTAGTAAAACCGGATTTAAACACTTTTGCAAAAATTAAGGTATTGGGGATCGGCGGCGGCGGCAACAATGCCCTTAATTCAATGATTGCTTCGGGTCAGATCAAGGGGGTGGAGTTTGTGGCGGTTAACACCGATGCCCAAGTCTTGCTGGCTTGTAAAGCAGAAACTAAACTTCAAATCGGTGAGAAACTCACCCGGGGATTAGGTTCTGGCGGCAAGCCGGACATCGGCCGGCAGGCGGCGGAAGAATCAAGGGAAAAGCTGGCGGAGTTACTGTTTGGTTCGGACATGGTTTTTTTAACCTGCGGCATGGGCGGGGGCACCGGTACCGGGGCAACATCAATCATTGCTGAGATTGCCAAAGAAGCCGGGGCTTTAACCGTAGCGGTAGTCACCAAACCCTTTTTGTTTGAAGGCACCAGGCGGATGGTAACAGCTGATGAGGGGATCGAAGCGTTAAAAGGAAAAGTTGACACTTTAATTATCGTTCCTAACCAGCGTTTAATGGATGTAGTCGATAAAAACATCACTTTACTTGAAGCCTTTCGGATGGCTGACGGGGTGTTGTCCCAGGGCGTCCAGGGTATTTCCGACCTGATCACCACCGCCGGATTAATTAACGTTGACTTTGCTGACGTTAAATCAGTGATGCTTAATGCCGGAACGGCCTTAATGGGTATCGGCAGCGGCGTGGGAGAAAACCGGGCTCAAACAGCCGCCCGGACCGCGATTGCCTCGCCTTTATTGGAAACTTCAATTGAAGGAGCCAAGGGGATGCTATTTAACATCATTGGTCCGACTGACATCACCATGAGCGAAGTTCACCAGGCAGCCGAGGTCATTTCCCGGGCGGCCGATGCCGACGCCGAGATTATCTTTGGGGCGGTGATTGATGATACTTTGGTTGATCAGATTAAAATTACCGTGATTGCTACCGGTTTTGACGAAACCAGGCAAAAGCTAAGGGAAATCTCTTCCCGGGCAACTCAAGTAGCGCCTAAATCCATCCAAGGAGACGAACCGGAAAAACCGAATGAGCCCCAGCCAAAAGAATTTTCTGAAAAAGCCCCGGATGAGTCCGACGAGTTCGACATCCCTGCCTTTTTGAGGCAGGGAAGGTAAATTTGGTATAATACGCGACTAGATTATGACAATTGATGCCGAAGCACCAAAACCAATATCCTTGAGAGATCGATGGGATGGTTTTAAGCTAAGCCAGGCAGCGGGGGAATTATTGGCAACAGCCAGCCCCACAATTGACCGTTTACATACTAAGGCAATAGCAGGGGCCTCAATGACTTTCAATGTGGCTAGCGAAACTATTTTTGACCACAGTTACGCTGCTCCGGACACAGGTATTGTTAACTTGTTCATTACTTACGCCCTCATCATGGAAGATAGTCATGACTATCGACAAGTGATAGTTAAAAGTCGGGAAAAAGGTGGGAAAGAGTATGAAGCCCTTTTTGATCAGATGGACGGAGGCAGATTTAAGCTAACTTACGTTGAGCCGAAAGATTTCGACTTCGAACTGACAGCTATAGAAAAAAGGAGAATATTAAAAGAAATGACCACAGTGATTAAATTTGTTAACCAGGCTAATGCCGCCGAAGGAAATTACCAAGACTAAAATTGGTATAATACGCGACTAAGATGATTGAAAGAATACATGCAGCCGGGAAATCGCTAGCCCAACGGTACGATGGTTGGATGAACAGAGCTGTAGACAATATCAGAATCAACCAGGAATTTAAATTGGCCAAAAAATCCCTTGAAGGGCAAATGGAGTTTGTAGTAAGCAGAGTAAAACTGGAGAACCCCGATGTTCTTTATCAAACAAAACAGCTGTATCCTACAGGTGACGATGTGATCGGGACCCCCTTACGGGGAACAGATCTTATACAGGCAACAATCAGTTTTGACAGTGTTATCGATATTAGTGATATTGATGGTTTAGGAATTCGGACTTTTGATACAGTTCGTTTAGCTATGTTTTTCTGCGATAAAAATGGTAAATCCGTAAAATTAATGAATTTTCATTTGAAAGACAATGGTCGCTTGTCGTTTCTAAACGCCGTCGGCGGAAAACAAGGTGAGTCTATAAACAAACAGGAAACAACCAAACTATTAAATAAAACTAACTTGGCGCTTAGTGGAATTTACGCTTTGCCATCGGCACCGACAGTTTCGATATAATACTGATTTATGTACGGAAGCGAATTACCACCCCCAAATTCAGCTAGGATTAGTATTGGCCACAGATTGGGCAATTTGTATGACCGTTTAGTGACAGGTTTAAAAATCAGCTTGATGGGTTTACCCACAGATGAAGAAATGGTTGGTGCTGGACGTAAAGATCCGTTATTAGTTGAAGTTGAACAGGAAACCCAAGTTAACGGCGGGCAGGCGGCTTTATTACTTGCTCCTCTTGCAGATGAATTAGTAAGCCAGGGTCAGTCGGAAAGAGTTTTATTTCAGGCAGGACCAGTCACTGCTGAACACTGGCACGAGCACGGGTTTAACAGTAATTTTGTCGGGCAAGTTAAATTGATGGTTGATAACCAGAAACCGGCAATTTTTTACTTGGAAATTAAGAAGACGGATTACTTTGAGGAATTTAACGCTAGCCGTCTGGTCTTTGAACGTCAAGGAGCCGTTTTTGGTTTTAAAGGGCTTGAAGTTTGGTCTAAGGGCGGATTGGTCGAAGCAAAAGATGGTTTGGGAAATGGGTTCGAAAAAGAATTTACTCCTGGTTGGTATAATTCTTCCGTTTCAACCGCTCTTAAAGAAACCCAAAGCGCCTTGGCAATGTTGAAAAATCTGGGTGGGAACTTCCTTGATGGTAAGCGTTGATGTTGATATCAAGCCTAATTTTCGGAACAGGATGAAAAAAGTTACCTTTCTTTTGCCAACACGTGGTACAATACGAGCCTATGGTCTCTGTGGCAGAAGCACCAAGACGAACATCATTGGGTGAACGTTGGGTACAACGACAGGTGAATGGCTCCTCAAGAAAACTATTAAACAATCTCACGTCTACTCTTAATTCTCTTCATGAAGAAGCAATGGGGGGAAGTTCAATGGCGTTTGGATCAGCTAGTGCCACAATTCTTGACCGCGAAGATCCGGTGCCGGGGACAAATATTTATGGCTTGGAGGTTGAATACGCTATAAGTATGGAAGATATTCACGATTACGGTCAAATCAACATTACCACTTGGGAAACACGAGGAAAAAAGTTAGAGTTGTTTTTTGAGAACACAGATGGAGGTAGGTTTGAGCTTGCGAAAATCGCCCAAAATAGATCGCAGGCTAATCTGTCTTTAGCTGAGCAAAAGACGGTTCTTCGCGACGTTATAAGGGCGGTCAAATTTGCAAAAAGTCAGTTAATTATTGAAACATAGCGGTTTATCTGGTAACAGGTTAGCCGCGCATCCCGACGTAACGTCGGGATTTTTGTTATCATATTCTCATGAACTTTAAACCAGTCGATAGCCACCCGGATTTTGTCAAATTGGAAGAAGAGCTGTTACAGCGCTGGTATGACCAGGGGATTGTCAAAAAGTATTTGACTAAAAACAACCACTCAAAGAAGAAATTCTCCTTTTTAGACGGCCCGATCACGGCCAATAACCCGATGGGGGTCCACCACGCCCGGGGCCGGACTTATAAAGATTTGTGGCAGCGCTACAAAACCATGCAGGGATTTAACTTAAGGTACCAAAACGGCTTTGACTGCCAGGGTTTGTGGGTGGAAGTGGAAGTGGAAAAAGAGTTGGAGTTTAAGAGCAAAAAAGACGTTATAGCCTATGGTGTCGAAAAATTTGTCAATAAATGCAAAGAACGGGTGTTAAAGTATGCCGTCATCCAAACCGAGCAAAGTAAGCGTTTGGGCATGTGGATGGACTGGGATAATTCTTACTTTACAATGTCGGATGAGAATAACTATGCCATTTGGAACTTTTTGAAGGTTTGCCACCAGCGGGGCTGGATCTATAAAGGCCATGGTTCGGTTCCTTGGTGCCCCCGGTGTGAAACCGCTATTTCCCAGCACGAAATGCTGACTGAAGACTACGGCGAAATTACCCATGACGCTATTTACTTCACCTTGCCGCTAATTGGCAAAACCGATGAATATTTACTGGTGTGGACAACCACTCCCTGGACACTGGCCGGCAACATTGCTGTCGCTGTCGATAAAGACCTAACTTATGCCCTGGCCGAAGTTAAAACCGGCCAAAAATACTGGCTGTTAAAATCATTGATCCAAACGGTTTTGGGTGATGACTTGGTTAAAGTGGTCAACACCGTTAAGGGTAAAGATTTGGTGGGTTTAAAATACCAAACTGCTTTTGATGACTTGCCTGCAGTCAAAGCAGTGGCTGATAAAAACCCGGATAAGTTCCATTTGGTAGTGGCGACAGACAGCCGGATTATGCCGATTTCAGAGACCGACGGCACCGGCATGGTCCATACCGCCGTGTCGGCCGGGACTGAGGACTTCCAGCTTGGTAAAAAACTTAACTTGCCAATGATTCCTTTGATTGCCGACAACGCTGATTATTTGCCCGGTTTTGAGCAACTGTCCGGCCAAAACGCCAAAAAGCACCCGGAGTACGTGTTTAATTATTTAAAGTCAAAGCCGGGTCAGTGGGTTTACAAAATTGCCCCTTACAAGCACCGCTACCCGGCCTGCTGGCGCTGCAAAACTGAGTTGGTTTGGAAAGTAACTGATGAGTGGTACATTGCCATGGATAAAGCTGATCCGTCTGATAAAACTAAACGGACTTTAAGGCAGGAAATTATGGCGGTGGCTAAAAAAATCAACTGGATTCCCGGTTTTGGCCTGGGACGGGAGCTGGATTGGCTTAAAAACATGCACGACTGGCTGATAAGTAAGAAAAACCGCTTCTGGGGTTTGGCCTTGCCCATTTATGAGTGCCTTCAATGTCATCACTTTGAAGTTATCGGCGGCAAAGAGGAGCTGAAAAAACGATCTGTCAGCGGCTGGGATAAATTTGAGGGGCACACCCCCCACAAGCCTTGGATCGATGAAGTGAAAATAAAATGTTCAAACTGCGGCCAGTTGGTGAGCCGGATCGAACCAGTGGGCAACCCCTGGTTGGACGCCGGGATTGTGCCGTTTTCGACTTTACCTTCCGGTTGGTTCCCGGCCGATTTTATCACCGAAGCCTTCCCCGGCCAGTTTAAAAACTGGTTTTACGCCATGCTGGTGATGTCGACAGTCCTAAAAAAAACCAACCCTTACGAAACGGTTTTAGGCTACGAAACCGTGGTTGGGGAAGACGGCCGGCCGATGCACAAATCCTGGGGCAACTCGATCGAATTTAACGAGGGGGCCAAAAAAATCGGCGTTGACGTGATGCGCTGGCTTTACTCAAAAGCGCTGCCGACCCAGGTGTTGCCGTTTGGCTACACTCCGGCCGGGGAAATCCGGCGCCAGTTTGTTTTAATTTTATGGAACTCCTACCGCTTTTTTGTGGCCCAAGCCAACCTGATTGGTTGGAAACCCGGCTCAAAACCATTTAAGCCCACCCATGTTTTAGATACTTGGATTTTGAGCCGTTTAAACCACACCATTAAAACTGTCAGCAATAGCTTGGATGCTTACTACTCCGGCCCGGCCACACTAGCCATAGAAGAGTTGGTCAGCGATTTTTCCACCTGGTATCTTCGCCGCTCCCGCGACCGGTTAAGTGCCGACACTTTCCAAACCATGCACCAGCTGTTAACCGGCTTGAGCTTAATTTTGGCCCCCTTTATGCCTTATTTATCCGACCTGATCTACACCAATTTAACCGGTGAGGTTTCGGTCCACTTGACTGACTGGCCGAAAGTGGATCAAAAACTGCTGGATTCGGAGCTCGAGACCAATATGGCCAAAGCTCGTGTTGTGGTTGAAAAAATCCACTCTCAGCGGAAAGGACTGGGGATTAAATTAAGACAGCCATTGGCTTCAATGGTTATTTCCGGCAAAAGCTTTGGTAAAACCAATCTGCATCAAGTGATTCTGGATGAAGTTAATGTCAAAACTTTGACCTTCAGCGGCAAAGGCAAGGAGCTAACGGTTAAACTCAATACTAAATTGACGCCGGAACTTCAAGCTGAAGGTCAGGCCCGTGACTTGGTGCGCCAGATTCAGGAGCAGCGAAAAACGCTGGGCACAAAATTGGATCAGCTTATCGACGTTGAGTTGCCTGATTGGCCCAAGAGTTTTGAAGACTACATTAAGAAGAAAACTTTGATCCGTAACTTAAGGCACGGCAGAAAGTTGAAAGTATGGACCGCGGCCTGATTTTTCCTGCTGTCGGAGTGTTATTAATCGGTTTGCTGGCTTTAGGCGGTATGTCGCCGGCGTTATTGGTAAGCCAATTAGTTTTTTTGGGCATAGGCCTTTTGGCTTTTTGGTTTTTTTCCCACTTTGATTATTTAAACCACCAGTATTTATTAAAGCATTATGCTGTCGGCGGCCTGGTGTTACTTTTATTGCCGTTTTTATTCGGGATCGCCACCCGGGGAGCAGTCCGCTGGATTCCTCTGGGTTCGTTTACGCTCCAGCCTTCAGAGATAATCAAGCCGTTTTTGATCCTGATTTTAGCCTGGTTTTTAAGCCGGTCGGCCCCGAAACTGCTTGAGTTAAAAACAGGTCTAATTTATTTAGGTTTATTGGCAGTGCCGGCGCTTTTGATCTTTAAACAACCGGATTTAGGCAGCGCTTTAGTGGTAGCGGCCATCTGGCTGGTGATGCTTTTAATGTCGAAAGCGCCAAAAACCTATTTAGTGATTTTACTGCTTCTGGCGGCCGTGGTTTCGCCGCTGACGTGGCGTTTTTTGGCCGATTACCAAAAACAGCGCCTCACCAGTTTTATCGACCCTTACGCCGACCCGAAAGTCAGCGGCTACCAATTAATCCAATCGGTGGTGGCCGTGGGTTCGGGTGGGTTTTTGGGCCGGGGTTTGGGACATGGCTTTCAATCCCAGCTTAATTTTTTACCGGAAAGGCAAACCGACTTTGTCTTTGCCACCATTGCTGAAGAGCTGGGAACCTTAGGAGCAGGAACCTTGCTCGTTTTATATGCCCTGCTATTGCTGCGGCTGTTAAAAATTGCCAAAAATACCAGCGACAACTTTTCTTTTTTGATCGTCATCGGCGTCTTTGCCCTCATGACCATCCAAGGAATGGTGAATATTGGAATGAATTTAGGTTTAATGCCGATTACCGGAGTGACTTTGCCTTTAGTCTCTGCCGGCGGCAGTTCGTTACTTACCACCTTGATTTGTTTGGGCCTGGTTTACAACATTAGCACTAAAGGAAAACTTGGTTTATAATAACCTGTTTATGAAGTACGCAGTCATCCAAACCGGCGGCCAGCAGTTGAAGGTGAAAGAGGGAGAAATTTTGGCTGTGGCTAAACTAGAGGGCAAGCCCAAGGCTAAGTTAAGCTTTGACAAAGTTTTATTGGTGGTTGACGGCGATAAGGTTAAACTGGGTGCGCCTACTCTCAAAGGTGTTAAAGTTACCGCCGAAGTTGTCGAGCAGTTTAAAGACGAAAAAATCCGGGTGTTTAAGTTTAAAGCCAAATCCCGCTACCGGAAACGCCATGGGCACCGACAGCAATTGACCCGGGTTAAAATCGTGAAAATCTCTTGATTTCGTGAAAAATTAGGGGTATATTTAAGCAATGGCACACAAGAAAGCAACCGGTTCAACCACTCAGCATACGACCCGACCGGGTAAACGGAGGGGAGTAAAGGTTTACGGCGGCCAAAACATTAAAACCGGAGGCATCATTGTCAGGCAGAAAGGAACCAAGTTTTTTGCCGGCAGCGGAGTTGGTTTGGGCCGGGACTTCACTTTATTTGCTTTACGAGACGGCGTGGTTAAATTTTTCCAAAAACAGGGTAAAAAATTAGTGTCAGTGGTGAAATAACTTATGGCTAACAAAGACCAGATTGAGCAATTAGATATTACCCAAATCCAGGCTAACCCCTTGCAACCCAGAGGAATGATTACTCCGGATTCGCTGATGGATCTGGTTGACTCGATTAGAGAACACGGGATTTTAGAGCCGTTAATCGTGGCCCACACTCCGGCCGGCTTCCAGATTATTGCCGGGGAAAGACGCTGGCGGGGAGCCAAACTTGCCGGGCTAACTCACGTGCCGGCAATCGTTAAGGAAACCTCGCCTCAAGGTATGCTGGAGATGGCCTTGGTGGAAAACGTCCAGCGGACTGACCTAAACCCGATCGACCGGGCCCAGGCTTTTGAGCGGCTGATGGAGGAGTTTGACCTGACTAACGCCGAGATTGCCAAAAGAATCGGCAAGAGCCCGTCGTACATTAGTAACTCGATTAAATTACTGGAACTGCCGGATGCCTTAAAAGATGGTCTTATTTCCGGTTTAATTTCCGAAGGCCACGCCCGGGCATTGTCTTCAATTGACGACAAGGGCTTAATGATTGAAGCCTACAAAACCATTTTGAAAGAATCCGGCTCGGTCAGGAGAGCCGAAGAGTTGTCTAGAAGAATGAAATCTAAATCCGGCCAGAAGGTCCAGAGCGCTTCTACCCGGCCGGCCCACATTGTTTCTGAAGAGATAGATAAAATGGTTAAACACCTAAGCGGTACTGTCGGTGATAATTCTTCAGTCAAACTAGTCAGGACCCAAAGGGAAACCAGGTTGCAGATTGTCTTAAAAGGCAGCCCGGAAAAAACCGAAACTAAACTCCAGGAAATCTATAAATCGTTAACCAAGTAAGTTTTTTCGGGTATTTCTTAATCACCCCAAACTGGTTTATCGGCCAATATTTCACCCAGGCTTTGCCGACGATGTTAGTAGCCGGCACAAAACCCCAGTCGCGGGAATCAGAGGAGTTGCTACGGTTGTCGCCCATGACAAAGTAGGCAGTGGGCGGGACAGTCACGGGCAAGTCCTCCTTTAAAAACAGCCCCGGCCGGGTGACAACTGTGCTAGCCAAATAACCGGATTCATCCAGGATCACACCGTTAACAAACACCCGGTTGTTATCAACCATCACCTGGTCGCCGGGCATGCCGATAATCCTTTTAATATAGTCAAAATCCTCGTTTTGGGGAGCCTTAAAGACAATGACATCGTCACGCTGAGGTGAGCCGAAGCGGTAGCTGACTTTATCGGTCAATAAATATTCGCCGTCGTGGAAATTGTCATCCATGGAACTGCCTTTGACCTGGTGGGGTTGGAATAAAAACTGGTAAACCACCACAAAAATCGCTAAAGCAATCACAATGGTTTCGACAAAATCCAGGAAGAAAAGCCAGATTCTTTTGAGAATGCTTTCCATCAATCAATGGTAAGCCTTTTGTTATAATAGTTCAACCGGGACTCTTAGCTCAACTGGTTAGAGCGCTACATTCACATTGTAGAGGTTGAAGGTTCAAGTCCTTCAGAGTCCACATGAGGCTTTGGCTGGTTATTTTTCTTCTTAATCTTAGTTTGATGACCGGTCATTACTTGGCCACCGGCAATATTGTTTGGGGGGACGGCCGGTATTATTATGCTTACACCCGTTCCTGGATAATTGATAAAAATATTGATTTTACCAACGAAGCTGCCACCCACCCGTTTTTCTTTGAATCAATTGTTACCCCGGCAGGGAAACTTTTAAATAAATATTCCATCGGCGCGCCGATTTTATGGTCGCCCTGGTTTATTCTGGCCCATCTTTTTACTTTAAGTGATGGTTTTGGTCACAGTTATCGCTTTCTTATTGCTTTGGGATCGGTTTTTTATGCCAGCACCGGTATTTACTTAAGCATGTTGGCGGCCAAAAAATTGGTTGGAGAAAAAGCGGCGCTTCTGGCAACTATAGCTTTATGGCTGACGACCAATTTAATTTTTTACAGCGGCATTGACCCGGTCAACTCTCACGCGAGCAGTATTTTTGTCAGCGGTTTGCTGGTATATCTTTTAACTTTTTACCCCAAAATTAACTTTATTTTTATTGGTGGTTTGACCGGTCTGCTAACCTTGGTCCGGCCCCAGGACGGAATTTGGTTATTGGGCCTATTATGGCTGTTTCCCAGGAAAATCCTGAAATTGCTTTTAGGTTTTGTGCCGGTCGCGGCCTTGCAGTTTTTGACTTGGTATTTGATGATTGGCAGTTTCACCAGCCCTTATGTTTTGCTGGGAGAAAAGTTTAACTGGTTCAAGCCGGAGTTACTCCCGGTTTGGTTTTCCCAAAACAACGGTTTGTTTTACTATGCCCCGGTTTTACTGTTAAGTTTGTGGGGGCTTTGGCGGCAGCGGCAAACTTCTTGGGCTAAGTTGGGCCTAGGTTTATTTTTTATTCAATCTTTTGTTATCGCCAGTTGGCATGGTTGGTGGGGAGGAGCCAGTTATGGCGCCAGGATGTTTTTAAGCCTGACCCCACTTTGGTTGTTGGGGTTGGCTTATTTTATTCGCGACAAAAAACTGAGCCACTGGCAATTAACCACAGTTATTTTTCTTTTAACTTGCCTCAATTTTTTCCAAATCTTCCGCCTACTGAGTCTCAACTAAGGAATTAAAACCCATAGCCTTGATTAAAGTTATTGCCAGGATTAAAATCTCAGCATGAATCCGGAAGTAACCCGCTCAATGGAAAGTTTATACCAGTTGGTTCCACTGGTGGCACCAATGATTGGCGGGGTTTTGATCAAATTGAGTAATGGAATTAAGGCAGAAAAAGTGTTGACACTAAGCGGCAAAAAAGATATTACCAATAAGTCCGCCAGTGAGGATCAACAAACAGTCACTGTTAATGATGGGAATCATGTAGATATTTTCTTAAGTAATGGGGAAAATATGACGATAAAAGATTATCCTCCTCAAAAAAATATCAGGAAAAATAAATTAGGGAAAAGAGAAAGGGGCGGTAAAAAAGGGGGCCGAGCAGAAGTCAGTTTTACAGGGCAAAAAAGTTTCTGGTTATCAAAAAACCGCTCTCATAGAGTTGTCAACAAGGAGATAATAGTTACCTTCATGAATAATTCTAACCATGTCGAAAATGAAAATTTGCCTGCCTTAATGGAAACTGAGTATCGTCAGCGAGTGCCTTATGGAGAACAAGGAAGTTTTGCCCAAGTCGTTCAACAGGAGCTTTCGGCAAATCCGGGGAAATTACAACATTTGGCAGAGTCTGAAGTTAGAGCTACATTTGCCCAAAGGCTGAAGGCGGACAATGAAGGTTGGAGCCGTTCAGATAAATGGTGGGAAGCAGCTGTTGACAGCGCCTTACTAGGCAAAAATGGCAGCTATCTAAGCGTAAACTTTACTTAATCCTATAGTCTTGACAAGACTAGTTTAAGTGAGCGTTGACAAATTGACCGGCCGAAATGCCCTGATATCTAGCAATTGCAGGCAAACTGTAAATACCATGAGGATATTGTGTCACCATTTTTTGAGTAGTCTCGCTAAGCACCACGCCGGGGTGTTTTTGCATAGCGTCTATCAGAAAGTGCGTTTTGGTAGCAGTCGCTCTTTCTAGAAACATGTCTTTGTCAATTAACCCGCGGCCATTCATAAAATCTCTGATAGTTGAGCAAGCAAAGGCAACAGCGCTGAGAGCTCCAATCGGGTTTTTCTTAGCGTAAAGCAAAAAATCTATGGGTGTGATCAAGTCACTCGAGTCTGCTTGATTAAAACTAACTCTCGGATTCATTGAACCTTCTAGAGAGGTAGAGCTATTGTCAGTCACTATTCCTCTAACAAAACCGCTTTTGATGGCCTGCCAGGTAACTGTACCAACTTCCTGTAGATACTCATCTGCACCTCGATTGGCTAAGTAAGCAATGCCTGAAGTAAGAGCAGAGGCAACAGCCTTCTTGATCTCTTTAAGCGGTTTTTCTTTTAGTTGATCAAACGTTTCTACATCACCAATGGTTGAGTCAAAAATCCCCAGGGCAAAATCAAAGGCTTTAAGCATTGACGGATCTTTGACAAAATATAAAGCATCAAATTCAACAGACATAGCGCGGATTATAGCAGAGAAGATTGATTAATCAATCAATTTATTCGCTTCCAGGCTTAACAACCGCGACACCACACTTTTCATCCAGGCTTCTGGAAGACTTGAATTGATGACTTCAGCCGCCTGATTAAGCATCTCAAGGCTTAAATTATAAGCATCTCCGGCAAAGACATTGTCGCTGACTGTGGTTAAATTTTCTGCTCTAGCGGCGTTGATTTTTTGACTGGCGGCTAGATGGTTGTTAACCATTCTAAGGTTTAATTTTGCCCCACTTTGGTTAAAGATTCCGGGGTAGGCGTCAACTAGTAATTGTCCCGCCTCATGTGACTGATTTTTTAAGTCAGTTCGGACTGAATCAGCTAAATTAATTTTTTCGGCCATAAGATCAAGTTTTTGGCGCAAGTAATAGGCATCAAGAATTAAAAGATAGGTATATTTTTCCGCTTGAGAGTAATTGCCGGCATCGATCATTATCAAATCTGCATTAATTGACCTGTCAATTTTATCGAGATGGTTAATTACTGGGTTCTTATATGGCATGGTCGTTTTGGTCCAGTTTAATTGATTTATCTGGTCACGAATTTGCTTAAAAATTAAGCCGGCCATACTAACTTGAGTTTTACCAGTTGGATCTACGAGCGGTTGTTCTTCTGGGTTATCTCCGTCAAAATTAATTTGATAATGATCTGTTTCATTATTACTCGTTTGACCAGTAAGGCCCATCCAAACATCTTTTGGTTCTGTTAGTTGGCCAATCTCCAGTTGATAGTCTCCTGTGTCGGTGCCAACAACTTCAATTTGATAATCCCCCTCACCAGCGCCGTAGATTACCAGAAGTTTATCAGCTTCAGAGTATAAGGAATTACTAATTGGTGTCGTTACTCCGTAACCAGCGTGACCACCGGCTGGAGTTGTGACCTTAATTTGTGCTGGGGAGTGGAGTAAAAACACTAGTGATGGATTTCGAACGGGGCTAACAATTTCAGTTGATGGTTCAATTTCGCTTAAACCCAGAGAGTCCAAAACTGCTTGAATACCAGTTTGGTTAGCTAAAAGCCCGGCGTGTTCAGAGGTGACAGTGGTAGAGTCGATCGCCCCGTCAACCAAGGCACTTAGTTCAAGTACCGTTAGGTCGCCTTCAGGAATAGACTCGTAACTTTCCGGTTTGCCGTCGACCCATTTGCCCAAAAGTTTGTCGGCTAAACTCCTGTTAGTTAAATTCACCCAGCGCCTTGTATCCTTGTCAGGATTATCTTCGTGGCCGGCAATTGTAACCAGCAAGTTTTTCACTGCTACCGTCAAATTATTTTTCAAGTCATTTAGATAATTATTAAAGTTAGACATAGTGTTGACTGGTATGGCGATGCCGTCTTTTTTAGCAAAGTCAAAAGTCGGCATTAGATTATTAACCGACGGCGCCAAGCTGTGAACGGCGTCAACAGGGGAGGCATACTTACCTTTTTGTAGCTGTAAATACAATTCTAAAGCCAACCAGCCCCAAGATAGTTTGTCACCCTGCTCGGCTCCGGTCCAAACTTGCCAAGCGGTAACAGCGCCCTGATGGGGTGAGCCGGCAGTGACAATTTTATTAATCTTATCCAGGCCATATTTTTGAGCATAAGCTTTAGCCAGTAAGCCACCCAGGCTGTGGCCGACTAAATTAACTTTGGTGTTTTCTGGCTTTCCGGCTAAAACTACGGTTTCCAAATACGTTTTAAATTGATCAGCAAGATTATCTAATGGTTTCCGCCAGTCATAATAAAACTCAAAGTAATCTTGACCTTCAATATAACCCCCGTTTTCAACAAAAGTGTTTTTAAAGTTATCATAAACTTTGACAAACGGAGTTAATTTCCAGTCAATACTTGGTTCGCCAGTCAGCATAGCCTCTGTGTTCCAGCTAGCTCCCAGTCCTGGAAGTAGGACAATTGGAGTCTTTCCCTCTGGTTCAGGTGGTTCAAGTTCATCAACACTTCTGACTACGACATTATCAAAATAGGTTTCAGATTCAGGATCTCCCCCAACACTTGCCTGTAATGCTATTCGTCCCGTTGGAAATCTAGCTCCAGCATCAGGGTAGTCAAAAACCTGATTATCGTTAATAAAAAGTTGAATGTGTTCTCCGTTGACAACAACCTTTAAGTGATAAATAACATTCTTTGAAAGCGCATAGTTAACTGAGTCAGAATATAGATTTGTATTAAGAACTCTTTGTAGAACAATTGATGAGTTGGCAGGATTTGGGGAAACAATAAAGTGAAATCCATACCAATCAAAATTTGGAGACCCTGTGTATCTAAAGGCCAAATTGTGGTCCGTTCCTCTGACAAATTCAACATCGGTTTCAAAAATATAGTTATTCCAGCTTGAATTCCACACGCCATCAGTAGGAGAAACTTCAGTTACGCATCCAGGGCCAGCAATATAGATTCCAAATCGACCATCTTTTATTTCCCAGTCAGTTGGCGACCCATCTTTATAGCAAGGATTTGATTGATTTCCCCATTGCATGTTTCTTGCAACAATCCAGCCATTTGAATTTCCATCGTCAAAGTTGTCTTGAAATAATATTTCCCCAAAAACCTCCTTTGGTAAAAATAGGAAACAAGAAAGTATAATAAGGGAATACAAAAATATTTTGAGCAGTTTTCGAAACAACCTAGTTACCCCCTGGTAACTATAGTAATCGCATTTTCTTTATAATGCAATAAGTTGACTATGTTAAAAGAGAAAAATAACGTGATTTTTTATGATATCTTTCATAAAAAATCAAGCGCAGTTGACAAAATTATTCCAAGTAATAATTTTACTTATTTCCATATTCTTAAAATAATTAACAGAATTCCTTTAGGAGACAAAAAAATATTAGATATTGGCTGTGGAGATGGGACACTATCATTATATTTGGCAGCCAATGGTGCACAAGTTTTTGGTTATGATGTGTCTAAGCTTGCTATTAAAATAGCGAAGCAGACAGCAAAAAGGCTTCGATTAAATTCGGCTCGATTTTTCTATAAAGACCTAGAAAACATAAAAAGTATTGAGGGTTCATTCGACATTATTATTTGTAGCGAGATATTAGAACACTTAAAGAATGATGATCTTTTATTAAAGCTTTTAAAGAAAGCTCTGGCTAAAAATGGGCTTATTATTGTTTCCGTTCCATCACTTAAAGCTCCCATTTACAGGCTTGGGTTTGCAAAGAAATTTGATTTTCGAGTTGGCCATCTCAGGAGATATTCAGTTAGTTCTATAAAAAAGGCGATTGAAGGTGTCGGTTTTAAGATTATCAAAACGTATAGAACTGAAAGCATATTAAGAAACTCTTTATTTTTATTCAAACCACTTGGGTTTTTTATAAAATTTATCAGGGGATTTTTAGTGAAGATATTTCATGTTTTTGACCAGTTATTAGTTTTAATATTCGGAGAATCTCAAATATTTATTGTGGCAAAAAAATGAATTTTATACTGCTTCAAGATAATAACTTGTTCCTTTTAATAATCTAGCTTTTGTAAGAATAACATCGAGAAGATTCAGAACCTTTAACAGAGGATATTTAATTGAATTTTTTATCTCTAAATGGGTGGAAATTGTTCCGACAAACGATGCGAATGGAGTAAATTGTAGTATTTTGTAATTCTTTCTTAAATAATTGATGCTTTTATCACCGGAAATTCCTTCAAAGGGTGAAGCTCCGCAGGCATCCATCAGTCCTTGGGTTCGTTTCAGTATCTGGCCCTTTTTAAAAATCCGTTTCAATTTGTCTTTGTAGGGAATGTCGGTGGGGAGAAGAAATAAAAGCGCGCCGCTAGTTAAGGCTTCTAATTTTCCGCTTGGAATAGCGTCATCGACCAAGATCTTTCCACCCCTTTTTAAAGCATTATTAAGATTTCTAAAAAGATCTTCCAAATTGATTAAGTGATGGAGAACATTTCTAATAACGATTATATTGTAAGTGTTTTCTGGAAAGATAGGAAAATTTAAATCAGTTACAAAATATGAGGTTGAGCCTTTAAATTTTTCTCGTTTTTTACATTTTTCGTAATACTTTCTGGCTATTTTAATGGCTTCTGTTGAGATGTCGTGTGCGTCGACATTTGCATTTTTTCTTGCCATCTCTAGGGTAAACCACCCGTTATAACAACCTAACTCAAGAATCCTGTCACCCCGATTAATGTTTTGAAGCATTTTCATTACATATTTATTGCGATAAATTTTATAGGGGTCTGTTTCTTTATAACTTTTATAATCAGGAGGCATTTTTGTCAATTCTTCTTTAGCGGTTCTGTTCCATAGGGCCGCTTCTTCTTTAGCCTGTTTTTGGTATTCTTTATTACTGGCAACTGGCATAATGTATCATTATAGTGATTGACGTTAAGATATGACCATAATAATGCTATCCAAGTATTTCTACCCCCACATTGGCGGGGTGGAGACGCATGTGGAGAAGGTGAGTCGGGAATTAATTAAG
>Ga0209541_10006641_pt1 | contig 19646 bp, 20 predicted proteins | sample RifCSPlowO2_01_FD_184027 | JGI IMG/M metagenome (GOLD analysis project Ga0209541, IMG submission 184027) | Groundwater microbial communities from Rifle, Colorado - Rifle CSP2_plank lowO2_0.1 (SPAdes) (version 2) | ecosystem: Environmental > Aquatic > Deep subsurface > Groundwater | place... | reverse complement strand
AGTTTTGGAAAGGTGCGAGCCAATCATTCTGCGTGTGTGAAAGAGAGACCATTTCTTCTTCGAGCGACTTCTTTTGCAAAAGTAGTTTTCCTTTTTCAGCACGATATATTTCCTTTTCAATATCTTGGTCAAGGTAGCCATTAAGAAGTCGCTGGAGTTTTACCTCAATACTTTTGATTTCTTTTTTCACTTCTTCTACAAAAGCAGAATTAGACTGGGCGGAATTTTTGAAATCCTTTTCTGCCATTTTCAATAATTCTTCCGCCCAGTCTTGTGGCAAAGAAACTGATTTGATGAGTATAGAGACACAAATTTATTGAAGAATTAACTGCAATATGTGATAATTAAAAGATTAAACATTAATAATAAAAATATATGAATGATTCTAAAATAATAAGAGAAGAGATAAGAAAAAAAGGATTTGAGCTAGAAAAGGCTAAAGATGAATTCAGAAGAGAGGAAGATGATATGAAAAAAGCGCAAAGAGCTTTTGAGGAAGCGAAAAAATCCGTTGATGGTACTGTACGTAAAATCTCAAATTTTGAAAGTGCCATAAGACAATTAGAGCGCGACTTAAAGTCCGCTGAAGAAAAAGAAAGACAAGAAAGAAAAAAACAACTGGAAAAAAAATAATTTTTATAAAAACATCAGTGTCTATTATTCACAAAAAAGATTGACATATACATTTTTATGTTTAGTATTATAAATGGAATAGCACAAAGTGGCCCTGTGCTGTTCCGCTGGCTCCTAGAGGAGGGAGCCAAATGCGCGTCAGGAGGGGGCCATGTAAGACCACCCCGCCAGCAGACCCTGTAATGGGGGCACTTGCGGGGAAAGGGAATAGGGGTTGTTATGAGCAACCCCGAGTGGTTCTGGACCACTATAAAAATCCTCCGGAGGGTGGGTGCCTCCGAAAGAAATAACCACACCCCAAAGGGCGAGCGTCTCCGGACCTCGCCCAAACTTTTTATTTACACAAAGAATTAAATGTGTTATTATTAAACAAAGCCTGAGGGCTTTTTTTATTAAAATAACAAGCGAAGCAAGTATATTTTTATAAACCCTGTTAAATAATTTTTGCAAAGCAAAAATTGTCCGAAGGACATTTAACAGGGTGACGTTTTTATACTCACTACGTTCGTTAAAAATCAATCATGGAAATTAGAAACATAGCAATAATAGCTCACGTGGATCATGGCAAGACTACCTTGACTGATGCGCTGATGAAGCAAAATGGTGGACTCCAAGATGAAGGAGTATCAATGGATTCAAATGACTTAGAAAAAGAGCGTGGTATCACTATTTACTCCAAAAACACTTCTATTTATTACAAAAATACGAAGATAAATATCGTAGATACTCCGGGCCACGCGGATTTTGGCTCGGAAGTAGAACGTGTTTTACGGGCAGTTGATTCAGTACTCCTCCTCGTAGATGCAGTTGAGGGGCCGATGCCTCAGACTAGATTTGTTTTAAAAAAGTCTTTAGAACTGGGACTCAAACCCATCGTGGTCATAAATAAAATAGACAAACCAGCTGCCGATCCGCATCGAGTACACGGGGAAATTTTGGAATTATTTTTTGAATTGGGCGCAACTGAAGAGCAGGCCAATTTTGAAACAGTTTATGCTATCGGGCGCGAGGGTAAAGCTTTTAAAAGTCTTGGAGATGATTCCAAAGATTTGTCACCACTTTTAGAAGTAATCTTAGAAAAAGTTCCAAGAGCAGACTTGTGTCAAGGGGAGTCCTTGACAAGTTTGTCAAGGACTCCCCTTGACAACCCAACGCTTCAAGCGCAAGTTTTTAATTTGGGTTACGATAATTTTTTAGGCAGAATGGCTGTTGCTCGAATTTATTCGGGTAAAATATTATCCGGAAGCGCAGTTTTTGTAAAAGGCCTGCCCGCCGTGGAGGGAGAAAACGGCACCAGAAAAGGTAAAATAACAAAACTCTTTTCTTTTGAGGGAATAGCTAGAAAGGAAGTAGCGGAAGCAAGCTGTGGCGATATTGTGCTTTTGGCTGGAATTCCGGACATATACATTGGAGAAACATTGTGTGAAGACGAAAGCGTGAAACCGTTGCCTCATATCGCTATCGATGAACCTACGCTATCCCTTAATTTTTTAGTAAACGATTCTCCATTTGCAGGCCGCGAGGGAAAATTTATCACTTCCAGGCAAATTAAAGAGAGATTAGAAAAAGAACTTGAAATAAATGTGGGGCTTCGGATTGATTTTTCCCCGCCCGACCGAACGGTCGTTCGGGCAGGTCCCGACCAAAGTTTCTTTAGAGTATACGGCCGAGGAGAACTGCATATCGCAATACTCTTGGAGAATATGCGCCGAGAAGGATTTGAACTGCAAGTTTCAGAACCGGAAGTTATTATAAAAGAGGTAAATGGAGTTAAAACAGAACCATACGAAGAGTTGGTGATTGATGTTCCGATGGAATTTTCCGGCAGTGTGATAGAAAAAATTGGCAAAAGGCGCGGAATAATGAAGAATATGGCAAAAAAACACAATGTCGCAAGAGTTATTTTCGATATACCGACTCGCGGACTCTTAGGCTATCGCAGTGAATTTACTATAGATACAAAAGGTGAGGGAATAATGTCTTCTCGAGTTACCGGCTTTAAAGAATACGCGGGAGAAATAAAAAAAAGGAAGTATGGTTCTATGATTTCGATGGTTGCTGGCAAAGCGGTTGCTTTTTCTCTTGCAAATTTACAAGAACGTGGTATATTGTACATAGAACATGGAGTCGAGGTGTATGAAGGAATGGTCATTGGGAACGTTTTGAAGGGGGATGATATGTCAGTCAACCCGACAAAAGGAAAACAGCTTAGCAATATGCGAGCTTCCGGTACCGACGAAGCCATAACCCTAAATCCTGTTTTCACTTTAAGCATTGAGAGAGGGCTGGAAGTTATCAATAGAGATGAATATTTAGAAATTACTCCGAAATCCGTCAGGCTGCGCAAGAAATATTTAACCGAGCTTGATAGAGCCAAAAGCAAAAGATAAAAATTACTTGTCCCATAACGCTTCGCTAATTTTTGATTACGGGACATAAAGATAAATATTATTAATAAAATTTTAGTACTGGGATGTCAACAATATCTTTCAAACCAAAAAAAGTCACTAAAAAAATAACTTCCGAGCTTCAAGATCGCGCATCTGATGTTATTTTGAATCGTTTTGGTTTGACTACTGATGGAAAAAGAAAAACCCTTGAAGAAATTGGCAAGAAATATAATATTACCAGAGAGCGTGTTCGCCAGATAGAAGATGCCGCGCTTTCTTCCATTAAAAAATCCAGCGCCTACCGGGCAGAGCAGGCAATTTTTGATGAGCTCAAGCAGCTAATGCACAAGCTGGGTTCTATCGTCGCCGAGCACGAGCTTCTGCCTTATATTTCCAAAGACAAAGCCACCCAGAATCATATTCATTTTTTCCTCACTTTGGGAGACGCTTTTAAGAAACATCGCGAAGATGATCACTTTCATGCCCGCTGGAGCGTGGATGACGAGATGACTGACAAAGTGCATGAGTCTCTAAAGAAGCTTTACGCGAGCTTAAGCGACGAAGACCTGGTGCCAGAGACAGAAATGATTAAAAAATTCCTGGACCACATGAAAGATCTTGCCGAGCAGTACCGAAACGAAGAGATTGCCCGAAGGTGGCTCTCCATGTCTAAAAAGGTAGCAAAAAATCCCCTGGGCGAGTGGGGAAAAGCAAACTCCCCGAATATCCGCACTCGCGGAGTAAAGGACTATGCATTTCTGGTGATGAGACGCCATGGCTCGCCAATGCATTTTAAGGAGGTTGGAGATGCTATCGGGAAAACTTTTAATAAAAAAATTCATTATGCCACTTGCCATAATGAACTGATCAAAGACCCTAGGTTTGTTTTGGTTGGCCGGGGCATGTATGCTCTGGCTGAATGGGGTTATAAGGCAGGTATTGCCCGCGAAGTTATTCGGGATATCTTAAAGCGGGAAGGACCGCTATCTAAAGAAGAGGTGATTAAAAAGGTAAACAAAGAAAGATATTTTAAGAGTAATACTATTTTAGTAAACCTGGTAAACCCGAAGTATTTCAAGAAGAACAAAAGTGGACTTTATACTGTGGTTTAGTAAAATGTATAGATGGATGCCTTTGGTGATGCTTTTGAGGATTTTATAAAAGGATATTGGCACTGGCTTTTGGTCATACTCCTTTTATATTTCGTTTGGGAGTTTAATCTAATAAAAGAAATTTTATATTTGATTGGGCTAATAATCTTGGGTCGGATTGCTTGGATTTGGTGGGTTCACTACATCCAGCAGGATTTTATTTCCGGCATTGATTTTGTCCTTTTGGAGATCGTACCCCCGCGGGATGTCCTGCGTAGCCCCAAAGCAATGGAACTTTTTATCACCAACGCTCTTTATCATTTTAGTTACAAAGGTGGAAAAGAAGAATATTGGCAAGGAGCAGTTTGGTTTTGGTTTTCTTTAGAGATTGTGTCTCTTGAAGGACAAGTGCATTTTTATATCCGCACACCAACGCGCATTCGAACTTTAATTGAAACACAAATGTATGCTCAATATCCTCAATCGCAAGTAAAAGTAGTGGAGGATTATACTTTGGCAGTTGACGAGATAACTCCCAAGAGCGCTTGGAATGGCTGGGGGTGCGAATTTGGATTACTGAAACCGGAAGCCTATCCGATTAGAACTTATATTGACTACGGATTGGACGTAGATCCAAAAGAGGAATATAAAGTTGACCCCATTTCTCCCGTTATAGAATTTTTTGGTTCACTCGAAAAAGGAGAACAAGGGTGGCTACAAATTATAATTACACCCTCAAAGAAAACATATCATACTAAGGGAACTTGGTTTGGATATCATGATTGGGTTGCGGAATCCAAAGTACAATTGAATAAACTTTTATTACCTTTTAGTAGTTATAAAGATGCTAAGGAAGTTAAGGATATAGGAATAGGCAGAAGTAGAATAGAGGTGCGTGTCCCAGAGCATTTTAGGAATGTCGTAAAAAGAATTGTTGAGAAACCCAATAAACTTGGCTTTGATACCGGAGTTAGATTGATGTATATTGCCAAAAAAGAAGTATTTCCAGTTAGCCAGAGGACTAATAATTCTAGAAATATCCGTTTAATTTTGCGTCAATATACCAACCCTGATGCCAACGGTTTTGATCGTAGAAATTCAGCTCAAGGGGATGCTCTTAATAGTAGTGTGCTTACACTTTCTTCTAAACAAGTAATGATTTTGGCAGATAGAATGCTTCATGAATATCGCGAGCGAGCATTTTTTCATCTTCCTCTTAGGCATCATATTTTTTCTATACATGTTTTTGAAACCATATTTCCAAAACCAATTATTCATCCCGTATTCATGACTATGATAAAACCATTTTTCTTGCCCTATGTTCATCATCAGACTTATGTTTTAAATGTGGAAGAGCTCGCAACCATTTGGCACTTCCCAGGCCAGATATTGAAAGTTCCAACCTTGGAGCGTATTGAATCCAAAGAAGCTTCTCCGCCTACCAACTTGCCGATATAAACCTGTCCCGTTAGAAATTCTACGGACATATCATAACAACTATGTTTATTAATTTTAAAATTTCTAATGGGATGAATAAAATAAAAATATATATCTTAATACTTTGCGTAGTTACTTTTTTATTTTTTTTAAACGCACCGGTGGATTTTCCAATTGGAACCATAGTTAAAATAGAACAGGGGATGAGCTTGAGCAACGTGTCTTTTTTGTTGGAAGAGCAACATATTATACGCTCGCGCCTTGTATTCGAAGCCCTCGTAATAATTTTTGGTAAAGAAAAACGCGTGATATCCGCGGACTATTATTTTGAAAATGAGCTGCCAGTTTACGAAGTTGCACGGCGCATATCGAAAGGCGAACACCACATAGCGCCGATGGTGGTTACAATTCCGGAGGGGTTTGATAATGCTCAAATTGCTCAGGCTTTTGCTTCCAAATTAATAAATTTTGATAAGGCTAAATTTCTCTTAGAAGCCAAAGGACTAGAAGGTGAACTTTTCCCAGACACTTATTTTTTCCTGATTACAGATAATCAGAAAGATGTCTTAAAATTGATTAGTGAAAATTTTGAGAAAAAAACTGCAACTCTTCGCAAGGAAATTGCTTCATCTGGCAAAACAGAAAAAGAAATTATAATCATGGCTTCCATTATTGAAAGAGAATCAAAAGGAGAATCTGATCGGGAATTTATTTCCGGAATTTTATGGAAAAGACTAAATCGAGATATGCCACTGCAAGTGGACGCAGCGCCGGAAACGTACAAAAGAAAGGGCTTACCCAAGAGTCCGATTTGCAACCCAGGCCTCACAGCCTTAAAAGCTGCCATATATCCGCAAAAATCACCTTATCTTTATTACCTGCATGACAAAGATGGCAATATCCATTATGCGAAATCATTCAGCGAGCACCGGCAAAATATATTAAAATACTTAAGTGGAAATCAATGAGCAAAGCGACTATGATTTCCCTTACCCTGTTAAATAATTTTTGCTTTGCAAAAATTGCCCGAAGGGCATTTAACAGGGTGTCGATTTTAATACTCGTTTCACTCGTTTAAAATCAGCCATGCGAAAACATAATTTTGCTTTTTTAGATATAGAAACTACTGGTCTTAGTTTAATCAAACACGAGATTATTGAAATTGGCTGTGTCGTCACGACGCCGGAACTAGAAATGATTGAAGAATTTGAGCTAAAAATAAAACCAGAACGGATAGAAGACGCTGACCCGGTGTCTCTAAAAATTAGCCATTATAACAAAGAAGATTGGGAGGGTGCCTATGTTTTAGAAAAAGCAATGAAAATTTTTTCCAAAAAAGTAAAAGATTGTATCATGGTCGGACAAAATGTAGCCTTTGATTCCGGATTTTTAGAATATGCTTTCGGAAAGATCGGAGTGGCCAACAGCATGCACTACCATAAACTCGATACTGTTTCTATTGCCTTTGCCAAGCTCCACAGAGAGCCGGATGTAGAACATTTTTCTTTGCGTGAATTATGCTTGCGTTTCGGGATAAAAAACGACAAAGCGCACACCGCCCTCTCGGACGCGCGGGCGACCTTTGAGCTTTACAAAAAGCTGATGGAGTTATAAAATTACCATATGTCTCAATTTTTATCGCAAAATAGTGAAATTATTATAAGGTTATTGGTGGCGGTAGCGCTTGGGTTATTAATAGGAGCAGAGAGGTTATTCGTGCACAAGGAAGCCGGTATGAAAACTCACGCTTTAGTCTCTTTGGGTTCGGCAGTATTCATAGTCATTTCTGAAATTGTGGCTCTTAAATATGGGGGGATTGGAGGTCTTGACCCGACCCGGATCGCTTCGCAGGTAATCGTCGGCATTGGATTTTTGGGGGCCGGATCAATTATGCTCCAAGGTTCTCGGCTGAAGGGACTTACCACCGCCGGCGGGCTTTGGGTTACAGCTGGCATCGGCATGGCCGCCGGGTTCGGGTTTTATAACATAGCCGTTATTACGACTCTGCTGGTGTTGTTTGTTTTAGTTGTCGTGAACAGATTTGAGCAGCCAATTAGAAGAATTTCTGACGATATGGACAAAGAGAATTTTAACTAACTAAGATGGAGTCAAATGAAGTCAGGTCAAGATTTTTAAAATTTTTTGAGGCCAGAGGACATAAAATAATTTCTTCTTCTTCGCTCGTTCCGGAGAATGACAAATCCGTGCTTTTTACCACTGCCGGAATGCAGCAGTTTAAAAGTTATTATCTAAACCCTGAAGATGCGGAAAAAGATTTTGGCGCAAAAAATGTGGTCACAGTACAAAAATGCATAAGAACCTCGGATATAGATGAAGTTGGGGATGACACCCATCTGACATTTTTCGAAATGCTTGGCAACTTTTCTTTCGGCGGATATTGGAAAAAAGAAGCAATACAATGTGCTTATGATTTTATAACCAAAGAATTAAACCTAAAGATTGATCATGTTTCAGTTTTTGAGGGAGATAACGAAATTCTAGCAGATGTGGAATCACGAGAAATTTGGGCAAAAATTGATTCTAATTTAATTATTAAAAATCACAATCGCGCAGATAATTTCTGGGGGCCAACAGGAGAAGAAGGTCCATGCGGGCCGACAACAGAAATATACATAAATGGAGTTGAAATATGGAATATAGTTTTCAATGAATTTTATAAAACCAAAGATGGGAAATATAAACCGCTTGAAATTAAAGGTATTGATACTGGCACGGGGCTGGAAAGACTTTTAGTTCAAGTGCAAAAGAAAAAAAATGTTTTTGAAACTGATTTATTTAGTAATGAAAAAACAAAAGAAGAACGCGTTGTGGCAGATCATGTCAAGGCCTCTCTTTTTATGATTTCTGATGGTGTGGTTCCCTCAAATACTGGAGCCGGGTATGTCCTTCGCAGATTAATTAGGCGCGCAGTTAGATTTTCAAAAAATCCTTTACAAGAGGAAGTTGAAAAAATAAGGAAAATTTACGAGAAAGTGTATGTTCTTAATGATACAGGAGAAATAAGGAAAGAAGAAAGTAAATTTCGACAAACACTTGAGAAAGGAATAAAAGAATTTGAAAAGGGAACTAATGCTTTTATTTTATTTACCGCATATGGTTTTCCGATTGAGTTGACTTTAGAGCTTGCCAAAGAAAAAGGAAAAAAGATAGATCTGGAAGACTTTAATAAAAAAATGGCAGAACATCAAAAACTTTCTCAAAAATCCTCTGTCGGCATGTTTAAAGGAGATCTTGCAGATTAGTATTTTTTATCTTTTTATTTGTGATACAATTAGCTAGATGGCGATTTTTTCGAGGAATAAAGATAAAGGTGAATTAGTGCTGGCTTTTGATATTGGATCTTCTTCGGTGGGGGGAGTGTTTTTTTGCACACAGAAGTCTGGAATTCCAAAGATAATCACAACCGTTCGGGAACCGATAACTCTAGAGAAAGATATTGACGCCAGCCAGTTCTTGGCTTTAACCATGAAATCTCTGGATATTGTTGCCGGCAAAATATACAAGGCGGGCTTGGGTGCGCCCAAATCTATTTTTTGTGTTCTTTCTTCGCCCTGGCATGTTTCTCAAACCAGAGTTATTAAGCTTGAAAAGAATACACCTTTTATCTTTACGGCCAAACTCGCCAATGAATTAGTTAAAAAAGAAATAGCACTTTTTGAAGAAGAATATTTAGTAAAATATCCAAATACTGAAAGTAAAGTCCGTTCAATTGAATTTAAAAATATTAAAACAATGTTGAATGGCTATGAAACACCAAATCCTCTAAATCAAAAAGCCAAAGAATTGGAAATGACCATTTTTATTTCAATTAGTCCAGAGCAGGTTTTAAAAAAGGTAGAAGAGACGATAAGAAGTCATTTTAATTTTGAAGATATAAAATTTTCCTCTTTCATACTATCTTCCTTTAGTGTAGTGCGCGATATGTACATACATAATGAGGATTTCCTGCTGGTTGAAATTGGCGGAGAGGTGACAGATATAGCCATGGCAAAAAAGAACGTACTTCGTGAATCAATTTCTTTTCCGTTTGGTCGTAATTTTATTATACGCAAAGTCGCGTCAATTCTTCATTCTTCGCTTGACGAGGCTAAATCTTTTATTTCTCTTTTGAAAGATGGACACGCGAGTGTGCCTGTGGTAAAAAAAGTTACTCCCGTTATAGATAAATTGAAAATGGAGTGGCTAGGTAAATTTCAGGAGTCTTTAGTTAATCTGACGAATGATATTTCTATCCCCGCGACTATTTACATGAATGTAGATAAAGATTTATCAGATTTTTTTTGCCAAATAATTAAAACTGAACAATTTAACCAATATACCCTCACAGAGTCTAAGTTTAAAGTTATTTTTTTAAGTGCCGAGTTTTTCCATGGCATGGCCGGATTTGATGAGAATGTTATTCGTGATCCCGGCCTTATTATTGATTCTATCTACATTAATCGTTTTTTGAATAAAATATAATTATGTCCAAAAATTTATTTCAGGATATGGTGAAAGTGAAACACGCAAGGCGCGAGATTGAAGTTCATTCGATAGAGGTAAAAGAATCAAGAGAGGCGCCAAGGAAAATTAAAGATAGACCTCGATCCATGCTTTGGTTTGTGGCCATTATATCTCTTGTGTTTTTTCTTTTCGCCCTTTCTTATCTCTTCTCAAAAGCGACAGTAACAGTCAACCCGAAAGTTCAAGAACTCGTTTTGGATGAAAATTTGTCTGCAAGTCGTGATGGAAGCACGGAGGCACTATCTTTTGATTTAGTAGTAATTTCTGGGGAAGAAAATAAAATAGTACGCGCTACCGAAGAAAAAGATGTCTCCTTAAAGGCTGAAGGTGTTGTCGTGATTTACAATGCTTTTAGTTCTGCTTCCCAGTTACTTTCTATAGACACCCGACTTGAAGGTTCAAATGGAAAAATTTATAAAACCAAAAAACAAATCAATGTACCGGGGATGGCGAAAGATGGCATACCTGGATCGGTTGAAGTGGGGATTTATGCCAGCCAAGCAGACGAAGGATATAATAGTGCCCCGCTCGATTTTAAAATTTTTGGTTTCAAAGGAACACCCAAATATTCTAAGTTTTATGCTAGGTCAAAAGGAGCAATAACTGGTGGACTTAAGGGGAAACTTCTGATTATCTCTGATAGCCAAAAAGCGAGTGTGATAAATGAAATGAAAACCAATCTTCAGATACAACTGTTTAAGAAAGCGACAGATCAGATTCCGAGCGGATTTATTTTATTTAAAGACGCAGTATTTCTGGATACCGACCCAAATAGTATTGACTTTACTTCCTCAAAAGACAATCTTTTGCCCATAAAACTGAAAGGCACATTGTACGGTATTCTTTTTGATGAACAAAAGCTCTCAAAAAAGATCGCCCTAGACTCCATTGAAAATTATGATGACAGTGGAGTTTATCTACCGAATATTAGAGATTTAACTTTTTCTCTTTCCAGTAAAAATAATAATTCATTTGCGGATGTAAAAAACATAGAATTTAATTTATCAGGTCCGGCAAAAATTGTTTGGAGATTTGACGGGGATAAGCTTGCGGGTGAACTATTAGGCAAATCAAAGAAAGATTTTAATCAAATATTAGCGCAATATTCTAATGTAGATTCTGCTGAGTCGCAACTCAGTCCTTTTTGGAAAATGTCCTTTCCTAATAAAATCAAGAATATAAAAGTGATCGTGAATTATCCTAAGTAGTTTGAGATCTTTTACACTTGACTTCATTGTTTTTTTTACTATAATTATAGCATATATACATGAGTGATCTAAAAAAGGAGAAGTTATTGACAGTAAGGGGAGTTGTCACTGAAGCATTGCCCTCTACTTTGTTTAGAGTTCAAATACCTGCCCGCAATGCTTCGCATAGCGATGCAGGCGGGGGAGACAAAAGCGAAGACACTACGGAGGAAAAGAAAGAAATTCTGGCATATCTTTCAGGGAAGATGCGTATGCACAGGATTAAAGTTTTGATTGGAGATTCAGTGGAAATAGTGCTTGATCCTTATGGGGGAAAGGGAAGGATAGTTAAGAGGTTGTAGTAGGGTTGTAATTTTTTGCAACATGGTGTATTATATCAGTTACGTTTTTAAAAAGATATAGCGTTGAAAAATAAGGGTTTTTTCCTTGTTTTTTGTTTTTTTGCGTCAAATATCAAATATTATTATGAAAGTTAAATCGGCAGTAAAAAAGATTTGCGATAATTGTAAAATCGTCAGGCGGGCTAGGCACCTGCGGATAATTTGTTCTAATCCTAAGCATAAGCAAAAACAATAATTCAAAAAAATAATTTATGATGAGAATTCTTGGGATTACAGTGCCAAATGAAAAGAGACTGGAAATCGGTTTAACTTGCCTCTATGGTATTGGTATTTCCAAGGCCCGAAAAATTTTAGATCAAGTAGCTATTGATCGTGGTCGCCGTGCTAAAGATTTAACACAAGAAGAGGAGAATAAAATTCGTGTTGTCGTTGAAGGGATTTTAATAGAAGGAAATTTGAAAAGAGAAATCGGAGCCAATATTAAAAGACTGAAAGATATTAAAAGTTACCGAGGTATTCGTCATATGAAAAGATTACCAGTTCGGGGACAGCGAACAAAAACAAATTCTAGAACCATTAGAGGCAATGTACGAAAAACAATGGCATCAGGCAAGAGAAAAGAGAGCAAGACATAATTCATCCACCGAAATTTTTCACAAAAATTAAGTAAAATAATTAAAAGATATAATATTAAAAAATTTAGGCGGATAAAAATGGGAAAGACAAAAATTACAACAGAAATAAAAGAAGAAAAAGGTAAGGAAATTAAGGAGGCCAAATCCGGCAAGACCGGATCGCCCGACGCTTCTGTTGAAGTGTCTAGGGAAGTAAAAAAATCTTCAAAAACACCAAAAAAGAAAGTAACCTCTGGTGTTCTACACATTGATGCTACTTTTAATAATACTAAAGTGCTTTTTGCAGATAAGGCGGGCAATACATTGTTTTGGTCAAGTGCTGGAAGTTTGGGTTTTAGGGGGGCAAAAAAGGGAACCCCATTCGTGGCGGGCAAAGTGGGCGACCTAGTCGGCGGCAAGGCAGCAATGCTCGGAGTCAGGGATACGGATGTGGTAGTTCTCGGTGTCGGGTCTGGTCGCGAGCCCGCCATCCGGGCGTTTATGGCTCACGGAATTGAAGTTACTTCCATTAATGATGCGACTCCGGTGCCTCACAACGGACCGAAGCCCAAAAAGCCACGAAGAGTATAAGTGAAAATCAATGAGCGAAGCGAATATGGTTTTCCTTACCCCTCCCCAGTTTTACAAAACATAAACATACAATGAAAGAAATTAAATTATTATTAATATTTGCAAAGAAAAATTTGTCTGTAAGACAAATTTTTATGAGAAATTAAAAGTAAAACTGGGGAGGGGTGTCGATTTATATAGTCGCCCTGCTCCTTAAAAATTAGCCATGATATCCAAACCAAAATTTAAAATTTGCCGAAGACTAGGCCCGGGAGTGTATGATAAATGTCAGACCACTAAGTTTTCTACTTCTTCGGGCAAATTCGCCTCTCCTGGCGCGCGTCGCCCAAAGGCACCCTCTGAATATGGAGCCCAGCTTATTGAAAAACAAAAAATACGCTTTTCGTACGGCATATCTGAACGCCAACTCTCCAATTATGTTAAAAAGGCTTTTCACACCAAAGGTTCCGGTACGGCAGAGAAACTCTACGAAGGGCTTGAATTTCGTCTCGATAATGCAGTTTATCGAATGGGTCTGGCAGTCAGCAGACGCGCAGCAAGGCAAATGGTTTCTCACGGACATTTTATTGTCAATGACACAAAGGTTACTATTCCATCGTATGAATTAAAATCTGGAGACACTATAAAAATTCGCGAAGGATCTAAAAGTAAGAAAATTTTCGATAATATAGGCGAGAAAATTAAAGATTACAGTCCTCCAGTATGGGTAAGTTTCGATATTGATAGTATGGAGGGAAAAGTTTTAGATAAACCAAAAAACGCAGAAAGTTTCCTTGATCTGAATGCCGTACTCGAATTTTACAGTCGTTAATATTATTAATTTTGTATACTTGTCCGCCTTTGGCGGAAAAAATTATGCCTGAATATAAAATAATTATGCCTTCCAAACCTCGTGTTGTAACAGAAGAGAGCAATAAAGGAATGTTTGAAATAGATGGTCTGTATCCGGGGTATGGTCATACCCTGGGAAATAGCTTAAGGAGAATTATTCTCTCTTCGCTGCCCGGTGCCAGTGTTACCTCGGTGAAGATTGAAGGCGTAACTCATGAGTTTCAGACTATGGATGGAATTAAAGAAGATGTGATCATAATGATTCTGAATCTGAAAAAGATTCGCTTCAAGATGCTCTCGGACGAGCCACAGAGTGTCACACTTTCTGTTAAAGGTCCGAAAGAAATTACGGCAGAAGACATAAAAACCGGTGGGCAAATAGAGATTTTAAATCCCGAACTTCACATAGCAGAAGTTACAGGCAAGGTGAATTTAAATATTGAAATGAGGGTTGAAAAAGGACTAGGATTTATTGCAAAAGAAGTTTTTCAAAAAGAAAAAGTCGATGTCGGCACAATTGCGGTTGACGCCATTTTTACTCCAATTCGTCGAGTTTCTTATGAGGTTGAAAATATGCGTGTTGGTGATAAAACCAATCATAATCGTTTAAGAATTTCAATCGAAACAGATGGTACGCTGACACCGCGTGAGGCGCTTTCACACTCTATTGAAATTATGATTAACCAATTGAAAGCGATTATTGACTTTAAGGAACCAGAAGCTATGACGCCCGAAGGGGTCGGGATCTCGACTGCAAGCGTCGAGAGAGAAAAAAAAGAGGGTGATTTTGACGACGTTTTAAAGACGAGAATTGATAGCCTGGACCTTTCTACTAGAACACTAAATGCGCTTACTTCTGCGAACATTCGAACTCTGGGAGGGCTGGCTAGAAAGAAAAGGGAAGACTTGCTGGAGGTCGAAGGTATTGGCGAGAAAGGAATTTCTGAGATTAAAAAAGTGCTCGGCAAGTTTGATCTGAATTTAAAAGAATAAAATGCGGCACCATAACACCAACAGAAAATTTGGTAGAGTCAAGAAAAAGAGAACTGCGCTCTTGAATTCTTTGGCCCTCAGTTTAATCGTGCGGGAAAGAATAAAAACGACCGAACCCAAAGCAAAAGAACTCCGGCCTTTTATGGAGAAACTTGTTACTCGCGCTAAACGTGGCGACTTAGCTACCCGTAAATTAATAATTTCTAAGCTTTCAAATCGCAGTCATGAAGTAAAAAAACTTTTTAATATTATTGCGCCAAAATATGTTAATAAAAATGGGGGATATACTCGAGTTTTAAAGTTAGGAGTCCGAAAGTCTGATGGCGCCAAGATAGTAATTATAGAATTTGTATAATCCGCCAAAATTTTTCACAAAAATTAACATTTAAACTAAAATATAGACATTATTAAAAAAATTTAGGCGGATAAATAATGAAATCAATAGACACCAAAACAATAGACGCAAGTGGAAGAACTCTGGGCAGAGTGGCTAGTGAAGTAGCTTCTTTCTTAATGGGTAAAACTAAGGCCTCCTTTGAGAGAAACAAATATTCCGGTATTCCTGTTCTAGTCGTCAATGCTTCAAAGCTTCGCATTACTCCCAAAAAATTGGCAGAAATTTATCATACTAGATATTCAGGTATTCCGGGCGGACTTCGCATTACCAGCGGTACAGAAACAGCGGAAAAACAGGGACTCAAAGAATTAATCAAACTTGCGACCTATCAGATGTTGCCAGGGAATAAATTACGAAGGGAAATGATGAAAAATTTAAAAATTGAAGACTAAATCCACCGAAATTTTTCACAAAAATAAATTAAAACGTTAAAAGATAGAATATTAAAAAATTTAGGCGGATAAATACTATGAAAAATACAACAGCAGAAAAATCAAAACCTGCCCGCAATGCTTCGCATAGCGATGCAGGCGGGGAGAAATACATCGAAACAGTGGGAAGACGAAAAACCTCCACGGCCAGAGTGCGCATTTTTGAGTCCAGTAAGGCGACTTTTATTGTCAATGGAAAAGATGCAAAAGAATATTTTAAAACAGAAGAAGCGCGTCGCCTGATTTTAGATCCAGTGATAAAAGGTCTAGCGACAGGAAAAACCGGTTTGAAATGGAATGTAGAGGCGCGAGTTTCCGGCGGCGGATTTCACTCTCAAGCCGAAGCTATCCGTCATGGACTTGCTCGCGCCCTTGTCTTGTCAGATGCAGGATTTCGCAAAAATTTAAAAACACTCGGATACTTAAAACGCGACCCGAGAGCCAAAGAACGCCGTAAATTCGGATTGAGAAAAGCAAGAAAAGCGCCGAAGTGGAGCAAACGATAATTGATTATCGTTTGCTGAGGTCTGCGAAGCAGAATTGCCGGTGCGAATATAAGTGAGCCGGCAATAACGGGACTAAACGATAATTGATTATCGTTTGCTGAGGTCTGCGAAGCAGAATTGCCGGTGCGAACATAAGTGAGCCGGCAATAACGGGACTAAACGCTAACTGCTTAGCGTTTACTGTGGTTTCATGCAAGAGAAAATTTCCGTTGCGAACCGTTTTGGCGGTGAGCCGGAAATAGCGGAGGACGTTACTTGACCACGACAAAAATCCTCTTGAAAAGGGGATTTTTATGTTAATATGACAATATGGATGACGAAGAAAAGGAAAAAGAAACTATTTCAGAGCCCGAGGATGAAGTTCTTGAATTTGAATTCAACGACGACGGGGAAGAAGACCTAAAAAAGACTCTAAAGAAACTCCGGGCTGATTTGAAAGCCTGTAAGGCTGAAAAAGAAGAATATTTGACCGGCTGGCAGAAAGAACGAGCGGACTTTGCCAATTATCGGAGACAGGAGGAAGACAGACGTGCGGGTTTTTCCGAGTCTGTGCGCGAGCGGGTGCTTTCTAGATTTCTCTCAGTGATGGATAGTTTTAATATAGCCTTTGCCAACAAAGAAGCCTGGGAGAAAGTGGATCCTGATTGGCGCAAAGGTGTAGAATACATTTATGGTCAGATGAATACGATATTTGAAGAATACGGAGTGAAAGAAGTGGGTGAAGTAGGAGAAATTTTTGATCCAAATATTCACCAATCTATAGAATTGGTACCGACAGATAAAAAAGAGTTTGACCACACAATCTCTAGCGTAATTCAAAAAGGGTACAAGCTGGGCGAACGCGTCATCCGCCCGGCGCGGGTAAATATTTATGAATACAAAGAAAACCGACAGTTATAAATTAACCTTGTCTACCAACTTAAACATATGTTTATTTCCGTAGACATTTAAAAATAGAATGAAATCTGAAACAAAAAATTGTGTTGATTGTAAAGAAGAATTTGAGATAGATTCTGGTGATTTAATTTTGTATGAAAAAGTAGGATTGACTATTCCAGAAAAGTGTTTCGATTGCCGGATGAAGCAATATTTTATATTCTCTATATTTGGCAAGTTCAGAAAAGGAGTTTCGGATTTATCTGGCGAAAATTTGATAACTGTATTGCCAGAAAAGCTTAGATTTCCGCTTTATAAGTTGCATGAATGGTGGAGTGATATCTGGGACCCGCTCTCTTTCGGTCAAGATTACGATCCATCCCGTCCTTTCTTCGACCAATTAAAAGAACTCCAGGAAAAAGTTCCAAGACCACATCAAATAGGAAAAAATAATACCAATTGCGATTGGTGCGATGACGCATGGGAATCAAAAAATTGTTATTTAACACGCTCTATTCTTAATTGTGAAAATTTGAGTTACGGATATAGATGTATAAAAGTCAAAGATTCTTTTGACATATTTTACTCTTTTAACCTTCAGAATTCTTATAACTGCTTGGAATGCCATGATTCTTTCAATTTAAATTTTTCACAGAATTCCAGAGATTGCATTGATTCACTTTTTCTTTTTGATTGTCGCAATTGTCAAAATTGTTTTATGTCTTACAACTTACGCAACAAACAATATTGCATAAGAAACAGACAATATTCAAAAGAACAATACCCAAAAGAACTCGAAAAAGTTAGGCTCGATTCTTACGAGGGTTTGGAGAAGTTAAAAGAAGAGTTTGAAAATATATTAAAAAAAGAAGCGGTTCATAGAGAAAATTCTAATTTGAGATGCACCAATTCTGTCGGCAACTATATGACTGACTGCGATAAGTGTATAAATGTTTTTGCTTGGGAGTATTCGCAAAATTGTAGAAATTGCCTTCGAGGTTTGAAATCCAAAGATTGTATTGACATGGCCTTTTCTTGGAATCTGGAACTTTCAGGCGGCAACAGCGGAGTGGATGGCGGATACCAGATAAAATATTCGGCAGCTTCAGTAGGTAAATATTCGGAATATGTTGACCTTTGCAAGGATGTGGAATATTGCTTTGGCTGCGTGGGACTTAAGAAAAAGAAATACTGCATCTTCAATAAAGAATATTCAAAAGAAGAGTACGAAACACTAAAAGCAAAAATAATTTCAGATATGAAGGAAAAGGGAGAATACGGAAAATTTCTGCCTTACTCTATGAGCCCTGGACATTACAACTTATCCAATGGGATGATTTATTTTCCTGATATTACAAAAGAAGAAGTTGAAAAGAACGGCGGCTGTTGGCTGGATGAAGATTTGTCCCAAACAGACGGTTCCTCATCCTTGGAATTGCCAGACAGCATATCCGATACCGTCGCCGAAGTTTCCTCAAAAGCATTGATTTGCCCTGAAACTCATTATCGCTTCAATATTTCTCCCGCAGAATATGAATTTCATAAAAGGAAGGGTTTTGCTCTGCCGCGGCTTCACTTTGACCGACGAATCTTAAACAGAATGAAGAAAATATCGGTTCTTAAAAGCTACCCATATGAATGTTTTTACTGCCAAAAAGATATAACGGCTTATTATCCTCCGGAGTGGGGATATCAGAAAATTGCCTGCGAGGAATGTTACAAGCAAAACATCGCCTGACCTCACCCCGCCTTTGACACCCCTCTCCTTAGCAAGGAGAGGGGAAGGGGGTGAGGTGAATCGAGAATAATATTATGAAATCTGAAACAAAAAACTGCCAAAATTGTAAAAAAGACTTCGTTACAGAAAGCGAGGATTTCAATTTCTACGAAAAGATCAAAGTCCCGCCGCCGACTTGGTGTCCGAATTGTCGACAGCTTCGGCGGTACGCTTGGCGGAATGAACGGACGCTTTACCGGCGCAATTGCGATCTTTGCCAAAAGAGCACGGTCACTATCTATTCGCCCAATAAGCCTTACAAAGTCTACTGCAACGAATGCTGGTGGGGTGATGGCTGGGACCATGCATCCTACGGGCGGGAGTTTGATTTTACCCGGCCGTTTTTTGACCAATTTGCGGAATTACAGCACGATGTGCCCCGCATGGCGCTCCTCAATAAAAATAGCGTAAATTCGGAATATACCAATCATTCCAGTGACAATAAAAATGTTTATCTTTCTTTTGCTACTTTATATAGTGAAAATGTATATCATTCCACTTGGGTTATGAAATCTCGAGACTGTATGGATTGTAGCTATGTTTATGATAAAGGAGAAAGATTATATGAAACTATAGATTCTCGAACTTCTTATCAATGCCAGTATGGTCTTTTCTTGAAAGATTGTTCTAACTGTCTGTACTGTTATGATTGTCGAGGCTGTAATAACTGCTTTATGTCAACGAACTTGCGTAATAAAAGTTATGTTTTTAAAAATAAACAATATACTAGAGAAGAATATTTGGAAAAGATGAAAGATTATGAATTATCCTCTTTTACAACTCGCGAAGGACTAAATAAGGAGTGGCGTGATTTAATGGAGCAAAATGCTATTCATCGGTATGTTATAAGTGAAAGAAATGTAAATTCTGTCGGATCTCTGATTTATGATTGTAAAAATGTAACTCAATCTTTTGAAGTAAATAAAGGTGAGGATTGTAAATATAATTACGGTAGTATTGAGATTAAAGATAGTATGGATGTTTATCATATAGGATACAACGTAGA
>Ga0209541_10006638_pt1 | contig 19654 bp, 19 predicted proteins | sample RifCSPlowO2_01_FD_184027 | JGI IMG/M metagenome (GOLD analysis project Ga0209541, IMG submission 184027) | Groundwater microbial communities from Rifle, Colorado - Rifle CSP2_plank lowO2_0.1 (SPAdes) (version 2) | ecosystem: Environmental > Aquatic > Deep subsurface > Groundwater | place... | reverse complement strand
TTTCTAAGATTTTTTTTAATTCATGATATGTTTCTGAAACTAATTGTGTTGCCTCTTCAAATGAATTAACTTTGATTGGAGCTATCATAAACTCTTGAAATTTTAATTTTGAGAATGAATGTTTTCCCCCATTGATAATATTTGCAAATGGAATTGGAAGATATTTTGGATTACCCAAGTGTGTATACAACGGTTTATTCTTAATCAAAGCTGAACATCTTGCACAAGCTAAAGAAATTGATAATATTGTATTAGAACCCAATCTCGATTTATCTTTTGTTCCATCTAAGTCTATTAAAAAGTTATCTATTTTTTCTTGATCTTCTACATTAAAATTTTTTAATTTTTTATTTAGAAAAGTATTAATTAGATAAACTGATTTATTTACAGATTTGCCAAAATAAGGTTTTTTATTATCTCTCAGCTCTTTAGCCTCATATTTTCCTATAGAGGCACCTGAAGGAACTATAGCTGATCCCTTATAAAATTTAGTACAAACCTCTGTTTCTATTGTTGGATTTCCACGAGAATCTAATAGCTGTCTCGCATAGAGTTTGATTATCTTCATATTATAAACTTAATAATTTATTATTTATAATGGTTTTGTTAGTTATGTAAACAATAATTTAATCTTAGAATTATTTATATATCCAAATGAATGAATTTTATTATAAAAAAGAGGTAATAGGCCTTTTAATAAAAAAAATAATATAGAATAAGACTACTGCTTATCTTCTTCTTTTAGCTTTTTTAGTTGTTGCTCTTTTAGCAGTTTTCTTTGCTTTTTTTCTTGCTACCATTTTCACCTCCTTTTGCTTAAATAAATAAGCATCAGTAATCTATTAATTGTATCATTCATTTAAAAATGTTTTGGTTTTAGAATATTTTTTTAAAAAAAATTAAAATTTATTTTTTGATAAGTTTCAATTCAATTGTAGATACCCTTACTTGTTTTCCTTCTTTATTTTTAAATTCTTCAGAACCAGTTAGTGTTTCAACAATATCTGCATTTCCTTCTAAGAATCTTTTTGTTGTTACTTCTGCTACATCTACAGCTTTAGAAATAAATTTACCCCTTGCTTTTATTGTAACATCTTTAGCACCCTGCGTTGTAAATTGCATAACCACACCCGTTACATAATTCATAAAAGGTTTTGAACCAATAAATACTACATGGTCATCTGTTTTTCCATCTTGTTTCTCTATTGTCATTTTTTACCCTCCTTGTTTTTCATTTCTTGTTTTGTTAATTTGGTTAAATATCCAGTTAACACATTTCTAATCTTTTTCGACGGTATCTCTGTTATCTTAAGTAACTCTTTTTTATTATATTCATAATCATTTTTAAAAACTACTAGATTCTTATTTTTTAACTTCCTAGCTGTACTTTTTATTAAATTTGTTCTTATTCTTCCCATACTTTTGGGGATAATACTAATATATTTAAGGTTTACTATTCAATTTTGCAAAATAATTATTGTTTCTTTATTTGAATAGATTTTGTTTTTTGTTTTTTCTAGTCTCTCTTTTAAAATGTTATAATTTTCTTGATAACCTCTCATTTTCTGCGCATACTCTCCCTTTGAATTAAACACTAAGAAATTATATCTTTTATAATTTTTTTGTATAAAATTATTATCAAAATTAGTTGTTTGAAAGTTTGTTTGTCTTATTTCCCCATATTTCAATAAAAAAATAGGGTAATAGTCTAACGAAGCGATTATTTTATCATTTATGTTTGTATTATCCAAAAGATAATTAAATGGTTGTATAATTTGATTATTAAAAATATAAAAGGTTTCATTGTCATATAATGTTAACGAACTAACTATACATAATGTTATTAAAATTATTAAGAAAACCGTTTTTAATTTATAAAGATAGTTATAATATTTTAAAGATAAAATAATAAAACCATAAAATAGAATTAAATAAGCTCTATCATCCATATTTAAGTTTCCTGCTATAAATATACCAACTACAAAAAATATTACACTTGCAAAAATCATTCCAATATAAAAACTAATCTTTTCCTTTTTAATTAATTTTAATATTGAGATTAAACTAATTATAGTTATAACAAATAAAATTACAATTCTAATTATTTTTGTTATAGAAAAAAAGTTAATTGTTATAGACGTTGTTTCTTGTGTTAAAATTTTTTCAAATATTTCTCTTAAAACCAAATTAGTTAGACTGATATTACCTAAAAAATAAAGTATCCCCATCACTAAAATTACCATTAAAATTATTATATTTATATTAGGTTTTTCTTTAAAAATTAATCCATAAATAGCTGCGCCTAAACAAGTCAGTGCTAAACTTAAATAACTCGGTAGATTAATTAGAATTAAAACTATACCTAAAAGCATAATAACTAAACTGTACTCATCTTGATTAGTTATTATTTGTGAAAAAATTAATATTGTTAAAAATATTCCAATTGTTGCAGGTGCTAAATGATAATGAATATAAATATTACCAATAGTTATTAATATAGTCCCAATTCTTGCTATTCTTTCTTCAAATATATTTTTTAATAAAATATATGAAGCTAAGGTAATTAAAACAGTTAACAACAATGGTATTAATTTTGTAAAAAACAATAGATCTTCTGCACCAGCCATTGAAAATATTGTGGCAAAAATTAAAAATCCTCCTGGGTTTTTATTTAAATAATCTTTATTAAAATTTTGATTATATTCTAGTAGTTCATTTGACGATTTAAATAATTCTGGTTCTATTGTATGAGATTTTATTATAGTTAAGGTATTACTCATATGCCAATAACTATCATGATTTCTTGGCAAAGATTCTATTAAAATTGGAGTTCCAAAAAGAATTAAAGTTAAAATTATAATATTTAAAAGAAATAAATTTCTATTTTCTATTTTTATTGCAGACAGAAAACAAGAAAAAAGAACTATTACATAAGAAAAAAACCAAAATATTGGTAGTTCAGCCAATAATCCAAATTCTGTATCTATTGGGATTGTTGAGACTGTATTTTTTACTGTAAAATATAAGAATAACAATGAAGTAAAGATAAGTATTAAACTAAATATAATTAGATATTTACTTCGCAGTAATTTCTTCATGTTTTTTTTAGTTTTGAATAATATAAAAGTTTAATTGTTGTTATTTAATTTATATTTTTTTCTATTTATTTTATGATATATAGGTTTAACCTTTGCTAAACTTTATAAAGATAGATTATATTTTCAATAAATAAAAGGAGGTTTTAAAATGAAGAAAAAAATATTTGTTTTTTGTATGTCTTTGTTGTTATTAGCAATGGTTGTTCAGGCAGCTGTTGACGACGAATTTACACACAATGAGTGTGATGACTTAAGTACTGGTTGGACACATAATCAGTGCGATCAGTGGAACGGATTAGTTAGGGATGTTGGTACCTTACCAAGTAGTGAAATTACACATGACGAATCTGATTCATATGGTTGGACACATGATCAAGCAGATGAATGGAATGGTTTAATTGCTAATGGAATTCCAAGCAGTCCTGCTCCTGTTGTACCGCCAGTTGTTCCTTCAGGGGGGATTACACATGACGAAGCCGATACTCTTGGAATTACACATGATGAAGCTGATATAATTAATAGTGGCTATCCTAATAGCTACCCAAGTACTAGTTATTATTATCCTTGGTATGGTTATTATTCATGGTATTATCCTTGGAATTGTAGATTCTTAACTAGTCCACAATGTTATGATATGGGTATGTCGTATCAACAATGTCAACAATATAATAATCAAGTCAGAAGTTATTGCTATTGGTACCCATATTTCTGGTGGTGGTAAATAGAAAATAATTTTTTTATTTTTTATAATTTAAAATATTAATTCTGGGGTTATGATTATTTTTCTTAGAAGTTAGGATTAAAATAGTATGAATGGAGTTTATTATAAAAGTCATTTTATTAATCTCATGTTTGTTTTACTAAGTGTTTAAAAAAGAATCTTTGTCATTTTGTTTTAAATATATAAAGGGAGGATAAAAAATGAATAAGAAAAAATTATTTTCTTTGTTAGGCGCATTATTGATTATTGGAGTAGCAGTAGGAGTATATGCTGCATGGTATAGGGAAGTACCGGTTAGTATTACAGTAGGGGAATCTGTAAGTAGTGATATTAATAATCTAGGTTTTACAAACTTAAATCTAATGCCGTGTGGTGTAAATGATAGTGATAGAGCTAATCAAACAGTCACATTTACAAATAATGTTAATAGAGATTTAACAGTAAGGGTGTCTTTTGTAGAAAGTAATACAACTACAACAACATATGATTTATTTGGAGTAGATCCTATAACTAAAACACAAGACTATCTCGTACCAGTAAACGGAATAACAACAAATTTAGGAATTATAGCAAAATGTCCATCTGATCCAGGTATAATAGATGGTAAATTTACCTTCGAGATTTTATCTCCAGCATAGGTAATCGATAGGGGGAACAAATGATTGCAAAAAAGTTAATAGCGTTGGTGGTTATGCTTACACTATTAATAACAATTGTAGAAGCAGCAACAAGTATACCCGAATTTAGTGTTAACACCTCCAATAGTCCCCTTTACCAAAATATCTTTAAGGGAAAATTTATAGCATTTCCTCCATTTGTTACACAACAAGCCCTATACAAAATCTGGTTAAATTGGTGGAATACAATACCTCATTTAAGAGGGGAATTTATCTCTTTTGATGAAGCAGTAATACCAGGAGAAACAGTTACTAAAAATTGGACTATATTTAATCAAGCATTTAAGACAGTTAATATAAGTGTAGATTTTTTTGAATTGAGTAATGGGAATATAACTTATAACGTAATCGGTGAACAGATTTATAATTTAACACCTGGAAGAAATGTTATTGAGGTTGGTATAAGTGTTGATGAAAATTCAGCTAGTGGAGTATTGAATGGAAAATTTGTACTACAAGAAATCTAATTTTTTTATTTTTAAATTAATATCTATTGCATGTAGTATTACAAACTAATCTTAATTTGCTAGTGTTTTTAGTATATCAGTTACATTAACAGAAATTTCAGAATATATTTTTAGTGATCTTTGTTAAAGTTTAACAATATTTATAAATTAATTTTAAAACGAAATTACTAATGAATTATAACAAAAAAGATAATGCTAAAAGGAGGCTTGCAAAATGAATGCAAAAAAAAGTTTAAGTCTATTAATTGGACTTGTTTTAGGAACAATGTTAGTATTTGCAGCGACTGTACCAAATGCACCTGTTAACTCATATACATTTGATGATTACGCAGCTATTTATGGTTGTCAACAGTTTACAGATAATGAGGTAGATGCATACGGTTTTGAATGGACACATGACGAGGCTTCATTGTGGAATGAATATGTTAGGAATGGTTGTACTACTATCCCGATGTATGAACCATTCTATTGTCAACAATTCACTCATGATGAATGTGATGGGTTAGGTTTAGGTTGGACACACGACGAATGTGATGCTTGGAATGAATGGGTTAATCTTTATTGTTATGGCCCTATGCCAGCACCTATGCCTTGTGACCAATTAACACATGATGAATGTGATTTGTTAGGTTTAGGTTGGACACACGACGAATGTGATGCTTGGAATGAATACGTAGTTGATATGTGTATGCCAGTTCCAATGCCACCACCATTACCCCCAGCACCAGTAGTTCCACCTTTTTACTGCCAACAATTTACACATGATGAATGTGATTTGTTAGGTTTAGGTTGGACACACGACGAATGTGATGCTTGGAATGAATACGCAACTAGTTTTTGTTATGGCCCTATGCCAGGACCTATGCCTTGCGAACAATTAACACATGACGAATGTGATTTGTCAGGTTTAGGTTGGACACACGACGAATGTGATGCTTGGAATGAATATGTAGTTGATATGTGTATGCCAGTTCCAATGCCACCACCATTACCACCACCATTACCACCACCTATGCCTATATTTACACCTTGGATGCCATCTTATTGGGGACCATTCTGGGGATGTGAAGAATTTACACATGATGAATGTGATTTGTTAGGTTTAGGTTGGACACACGACGAATGTGATGTTTGGAATAGTTTTGTAAATGACTTTTGTTACGCACCAATGCCAATGCCATGGTTTCCTTTCTAAAACCTAATTTTTTTTTTAACTTTTTAAATAATTATTTTATAGTTACTAAATTCTATTAAATCCTCTCTAAAAGCTAAATTTTATGAATATTTTATTTGTTATTGCACATCTTGGTGGTTCTGGGGGACAATCTGTTCAATCTAAGAGATTAATTGATGAACTAGCTAAAATACACAATGTTAAAATTTTAACTTTAAGAAATGGAGATTATCTAGATCTACCTGAAAACTGTGAGGTTGTTGCAGATTTAAAATTAAGTTCTATTTTTAAATTATTTAAAAAAATTAAAACTATTAGTAAAAATTATGATATAATTCAAGTTTTAGATTCTTATTATTCTTTACCTGCTGTTTATTTAGCTAATGTAAAAAAACCTGTTGTTTTAAGATTAGGAGCTGACCCATTAAACGAATTAAAAGATAAGAAGCTATATTTTTACTATTTTTTTTACTATTTTTTAGAGAAATTAATGTTTAAAAAAGTAAATTTTTTTGTTGTAAATAATATTCATTTTTCTAAAAGAATCATGAATAGAAAGAATTTAAAGTGGATTCCTAATGGTTTTTTTCCTGTTAAATTTAACAAAAAAAAGGAAAAGAAATTTACATTAATCTTTGTTGGTTATCTATCTAAAATGAAGAATGTTGAATTTATAATTAAAGCCATGAAAAATTTAAATTCTTGTAAATTATATGTTATTGGAGATATAAAAGGAGAGTATAGAAAAGAATATTTAAGATTGATTAATAATTATGATGTAAGTAATATTATTTTTACTGGAAAAATTCAAGCTAAAGAAGTTAGTACATATTTAGAAAAAGGAGATATATTTGTTTCTTCATCTTTAAGAGAGGGTTTCCCTAATTCTGTATTAGAAGCCATGTTTCATGGTCTACCTGTAGTTTGTAAGAATATTGATGCTATGAATACAATTATTCGTAATGGAGAAAACGGTTTTTTATTTAATAATGAAGAAGAATATATTAAAATTATTAAATTATTAAAAAAAGATAAAAAATTAAGAGAAAGCATATCTAACTTAGCTTTAAAAGAAGCATACAAAAGATATCAAATAAATAAAATAGCTAAAGAATATTTAAAAATTTATAAAAAATTACTTTTTGTTCCAAAACAACCTTAAATATCAAATCTTAGCTAGGATATATAAAGCATTAGATGTATAATCTAAATATTGAGGAATTAAATATATCTAAATTTTTTTCAAAGTTAACTCTAAAAAGATAATTAAATAATAAGGTGAAAAATTAATAAGGAAGACAACATTCTAATTCTTGATACCTTATCTGATATATTTGAATATCTTGGTTAGAATATATTTTTTGAAGATATAAACTATTCTCTAATTTATAAAAAGATATATCTTCAGAGTAGGTATTTATTGTTTTGTCTTGATAAATATTTGGAATTATAAAATATATATCTTGTGATGCTAAATAATTTAAATCTTGATATTTTATTTTTTCAGATGGACCAAATGCATTTCTAAGTTGATTATCTTTATCAATATAAACCTTTTTATTTTGATAACCACCTATAATATTATAAATCAGTTTATCTCCTATTATCCCCCCATTTTTATCTTTCATAAATTCAGATGCTATAAAAATTGCTGGAGTTTCATGTATAAAATTATCATTAGTTAATAAATCTTTATCAGTAAACAAATATCTAGCTTGACCACCATCAATTAAAACATTTCCTCCAATAAATATAATTACTAATAAAAAAGGCAACAAATAATTTAGATATTTATGTTTCTCAATCTTTTCTAAACCAATTACAATTAAAGGAATAAAGCCAATATAAGCAAATTCAAATATTCTTAAAAATATATACAATCCCTCTGTTGGAATAAAGGTTGTTGAAAATATAGTAATTAGGCCACAATAAAGGAATGAGATAGTTAAAACCATATTTTGCTTTTTATAAATCAAACCAATAATTATTGCGATTAATATAATTAAACTGCTAATTAGAACCATTGAGATATCAAATGGAGAAAGATCTATTCCAATATAATTATCACTTAAACTGTTTATATTTGAAAAATCCAGCCAATTTGTTATATTAACTAATTCTAGTGTATGTATTGCTAAATTTCTATTAATAGCTGTAGGAATAAATAATAAAGAAATAATTATAAATAACATAAATATTATATATTTTAATGCATTTATAGTGTCTTCCTTTATTAGATATCTTATAAATAAACCTATTGAAAGAAAGATAATCCACCCTATTAAAACATAACTCGAAAAATGATGAGAAAAAAATGTTAATAAGCTAATTATAGCAGCAAGAATTATATTTATATAATTTTTTTCTGCATTTATTAATAAATATAAAGTTAATAAAATAAATATTATTCCTATCCCTTCTTGATGAATATGTGTTTTTAAAGAAGGAGATGTAAAATAAAGAAGTATTGCAAGAATCATATATTCTTTTTTTACAAATGGTTTAAAGATTAAATATAATAAAAGAGGTATTAAAATAGCTCTTAAGATACTATGAAAATAAAAAAAAGTTATATCTAAATCTATATTTGTTATTAAAGAAATTGTTGCATTAAGTATTGCTAAACTTGGAAAATAGCTATACGCCTTTGCATAACCAGTTCCTTCCCCCTTTTCCCAATATTTATTCTCTATTAAATTTTCTGTATTTTGTAGATTATATATAGAATCTCTTCCATAAGTTCTTCCATATGGAGAAATCAAAGCATAATTTAATGTTGTAAATAAAATAATTATTACTAATGTTGCAATTTTTATTTTTTTATTACATTTTAGTGCTATTGGCAATATTAGAAGAATAAATCCAATCCAATATAGGATTTTTATAGTTTCATATTCAGGGATTGTAGTTAATGGGTGTTTATATGAAATTAATACCTTTGTTGTTAAAAAGAATAATCCTAAAATAATGCCTCCCATAAGTGTTGATAGGAATAACATTCTATCTTTTAGCATATTTATTATAGATTAGAAATCTTTATAAATATATTTCTATTCTTAATTGTTGAGTGGTAAAATATGGATTTTGATTATGATAATTTAATATATTATTTTTTAGTAGTTGTTTTAGTAATTATATTTTTTAGTGTATTAATAGGAGCATTTGTTTATACAGTTAAGGAAGGTTATAATGAGTATTATTTTGATGATGAACTTGAACAAGCCATAGATATAAAAACTAATTATTGTCATAATTTTATTGTTTTTAATCATAATTCTAAAGATTTATTTTATACATACGAGATAATTATGGAAGTATATGGAACAAAGTACGTTACTAAAGGAGATGATATCTTATGGAGTGAAAAAATAGACCTAGGTGTAGGTACTTTTTTCCTAAAAAAAGATAAAAAACAAATTGTTAATTTTTGTTATAATATAGAAAAAGAATTTGATTATGCCAAAATAACAATTAATTTTTTAGATGATTCACAAAATCTATTTTTTACTGTAGTACCTAAAAATTAATTATCCTCTATGATCATTATACCAATTTTGATCTACTATTTCGCAATCATTTTTTCTTCTAGAGTACCATGTTAAGATCGCCATAGCTCCCGGTTTTAATCTATTTCTTCTATTATAATCTAATGTATTAAGCAGAAAAACTCTTGATCTGTATATAGGATTTAATTCCCTTCCAGGAAGATGATAATGACCACAAAATGTATAGATTGGTTGTATCTCTTCTATTAACTTTCTTGTTTTTTTAGAACCTCTTTTTTCCCTAGCTAAACCATATGGGGGTATGTGTGTTAAAAGCACATCTATTTTTCTCAGTTCTTTTAAAGCATCTTTATTTCTTTTACTTAATGCACCCACCCTTAAACTATTATTATACACCTGACAATCTGGAAGATATTTTAATTTTCCATTAGTATCAATAGGAATAGGAATTTTTATTCTATCTAATCCATCTAAAAAAGTAATATTATCATGGTTACCATGAATAAAAACAATTTCTGCTAGATTATCTGGTAGATTAGATCTTCTTCTTTTTGGATTTATTATTCTATTAAATATCATTCTTTCAGGTGATGTTTTAACTATTCTTTCTGTTGCTCTATCCACTTCTTTTCTTTTTGGCCAAACCCCAAAGTCTCCAACTTGATAAATTGTATGCAATTTTCTATCATTTGTTCTCTCCCATAATTGAGCTAACTCTATTGCAAGAGCAATATGACCATGCAAATCCCCAAAAATAGCTATATAAACAGGGTTATCCATTTTTTTTATACCAATCTATTGTTTTTTCTATACCCTGTTCAAAGTCAACTAAAACCTTATATTTTAAAAGTGCTTTAACTTTATCTATATTTGCTAAAGAATGTATAATATCCCCATTTCTAGGTGATATATATTGATGAATTATAAAATCTTGATTTTTTGTTATTTTTTTTAAAAGTTTTAGATTTTTTATATCACCCCTTATAAATTTAATCTTATTGCTTATATCATTCAAATTATGTAAATAACCAGTAGAAAGATTATCTATTACTGTAACATCTTCTCCTAATTCAACTAGGCGATGTGTTATATTACTACCAATAAATCCTGCTCCTCCAGTCACTAGATATTTCATTCCTTTATTGGTGGTAACAAGATTATTTTTAAAGATTTATAATCTTTTTCTAAAGTTTTAAATAAATTATGTTTTGATATAATTATATGAAAGTAGCAATTATTAATCCCATAATGTGTTCATCTAATTTTAGAAGTTTATTCAAATGGAATAAATTAATTATTGAAAATGATAATGAGTTTTCTACAGTACAATTAAAAAAAGCCTTAGATAAATATTGTAATGTTAAAATATTTAGTTCAGACTTTTACAAACCAAAAATTAAGAGTAATCATGTAGAATATTGTAAAACATCTCCGTGGTTTTCTCCAATAATTGCTCCTTTTTTTAATCCAGATATTAATGCTTATCACAAAATAATTTGTGTTGATTTTCTACAACCAGCTACTTTAAAATTACTAAAAAAGAGAAAAATTTATGTTTGGCAGGATCTAAATCATTATCCTAGATATAAAATTATTTTTAAACTTTTAAGATTAATTTTTTTTAAGAGATTTAAAAATGTTATAATGTTTATCCCAAAAACAGAATCTGCTAGAAATTTTTTGTTAGAGAACGGTTTTAAAAAGATTGGCCCAATTATTGGCGGAGGAGTAGATCTTAATAAATTTAAAATTATAAATCTAAAAGAAAAATTTATTTTGTGTGTTGGAAGATTAAGTAAAGAAAAGGGGCATGATATTTTAATAAAAGCTATGTCTGGTCTAGATAAAAAATTAATTATTGTTGGTGATGGTCCTGAAAAAGAAAATTTAAAAAATTTAGCAAATAAATTAAAAGTTAATGTTGAATTTAAAGGTTTGGTTAAGAAAAATGAATTATGTATCTTATATAATCAGAGTTATTTTTTAGTTTTACCCTCTTTATATGGTGAAACATTTGGATTTGTTATTTTAGAAGCATTTGCATGTGGAAAAACAGCAATAATTACAGATATTCCTGGGCCAAGAGACGTAGTTAATAGTAACTTTAGTATTATTATTAAACCAGGAGATGTTAAGGCTTTAAATAAAGCAATGAAATATTTATTAGAAAATAAAAAAATTAGAAAGAAATTTGGCAGAAGAGCTAATGCTTTTGTTAAAAAAAATTATTCTTGGGATATTTTAGCCAAAAGATTTTTTGAAATAATTTCTAAAACAAAGGTTTTTAACGCCGAGACTGGGATTTGAACCCAGATATCCTTTCGGAAACTAGCTTACCTGATTAGATACTCAAGGCCTACGCTTCTTGTTTAGCAAGAATTAGCGCACTACCAGGTTATGCGATCTCGGCATATAAACAATAAAAAATTAATATTTAAGCTTTGTTTTTTTTACTATTATAAATTTGTCTGATAATTAATAAAGAAATTATGATTATTAAACTTATAGCGATTCCTATAATATAATTTGGTGTTTTTTCTATTTTTGGTCCAATTGTTTCACCAGTTATTATCTCTAGATTAGTCTCATTTGTTTCTGTGTTATTTTGTCCAATTTTATGAAATAATATCTTTGCAGTTTGATTATCTAGAATACGAATTAGCTGTATTTCAAAATCTTCCTTTTTGTCTTTGTTCACGTCGATTTTTGCATAATTATTCTTTTTTAGAGATACATACGTTGCTTCTTCTCCATTAATGAATATATCTAAATCTACCCCCTCTTTAGCCTCATATATTTCATCTAAGATTATTATTTGTGTTTTATTTAATAACTCAAATTCTACTTTATCTTTTAATGGAAAATAATAAAAAATCTCTTCGTCATCTTCGTTAAAATATAGAGTTTTAGAGTTTCCAAATGCTAGAATCATTGGGGTTATAATTATTAATACTAAAATTGAAGTTATAACTTTTGTTTTCATTGTTTTAGTGTCCTTTTTTAATTTATATTGTTTTCTATGCTTAGATTAATTTTTTAAATAAATATGTGGTTTTGAATATATGGATTTGGGTATTGGAAATTGGATAGGACTATTTGGTATAATTGGTTTAATAGCTTTAATTATATTATATTTTATACAACCTAAAATAAAGGTTTTAGACATACCTTCTTTATCCTTTTTTTTTAAGCAGAAAAAGACAAATTTAAAGAGTATTTTTTTAAGAAGAATTAAGTTTGATTGGTTATTTTTGTTACAATTAATTATTGTTTTGTTACTATGTTTAGCAGCTTTAGATATTTGGATTTTAATAGATAGAGATTTAGTTTCTGGAAATACTGTTTTTGTTTTAGATGTCTCTGCAAGTTCTAAAGTAATTAATCAAGATGGTAAAACTAGATTAAACATTATGAAAGAGAAAGTTGACGATGTTCTAAGTGATAAGAATAGTGTTATTTTAATTAAAAAAGAGCCAGTTATTGCTTTGCAAGACGTTGGTAAGGCTGAAGTTAGGAATTTTTTATCTAAATTAGAGTCTACAGACAGTAGTAGTTCTGTAGGTGATGCTATGCTAGTGGCAGGTGATTTATTAACTGGAGAGAAAGGAAGGATTTTTGTTTTTAGTGATTTTAAATCAACATACGGTGTTGATCCAAATATAGCTAGAAGTGTTTTATTAACAAAAGGATTTGGTGTTGATATGATTGATTTAAGTAGAAAAGATGATCAAATAAAAAATATAGGCTTTGTTAATATATTATTAGATAAAGAATTTGTTGATGTTTTTATTAAAAATTATAATTCAAATAGCGAGAATGTTAAAATTGATTTTGGTAAAGGAGCAGTTATTAATATTAAAGGAAATAGCGTGGAGGTTATTAGGTTAGATTTAGAGCTAGGAATGAATAACGTTAAATTAGAGGCCTTAAATAATGATTTTAATATTGATGATACGTTATATCTATATAGACCGCAGAAAAAAAAGGTTAATGTTTTGTTAATAAGTGATAATGTTTCTAATTTTTTAAAGGCAGCTTTGCTTTCTTCTGGTGATGTAAATATTGATATCAAAGGTTTGCCTGTACTGCCTGAGAAAAGGTATGATGTTTATATAATTGATTCTATAGATCATAATAAATTATTACCTGGAATGTTTTTAGATCTAAAAGAAAGGGTGGAAGAAGAGGGTAGCACATTAGTAGTTAATACTTTTGATGGAATAGAGGATAGTGAGGTTTATGATGTTTTAGGTTTTAGAGTTAAGAACCTAGTTAATCAGGTTACTAGTTTGGTTATTGAAAGAGAAAGTGATTTAACACAAGAGATTGATTTTGGTTCTGTTGTTAGTTATTATACTTTAGATGGAGAAAACAGTGCAAATTTAGTTTCTGTTAATGGTACATCAATAATTAATATTAATCAAATTGGCAAGGGTTATATAATTTATAATGGTGTTAGTAATAAATATAGTGATTTTTATTTGTCCCCATCTTATCCTGTTTTTTGGACTAGAGTTGTAAAAATGTTTGGTAATTATAAAGGGATAAGTGATGTAAACTTCTATTCAGGAAATAATTATGAAGATCTTGAATTAGATATGGTTGGTTTTTTAGAATTAAATGACCAGATTATTGGTGTTAATTTGTTAAATGAAAAGGAATCTGATTTATCAGAGAGTGATGGGAAAGAATATGATATAAATGAATATAAAATTGAGCCTATCAGAGAGGGAGTGAGATATGAGTTAACTTATTATTTGTTACTAATTATTTTTATTTTATTTATTCTTGAATTAGGTTATATAAAGTTAAGGGGGGATGTTTAATTAATCTTGATTTTTTGTTTGGGTTCTTTGAAAAACCGTCGTGGTTATTATTAATAATCCCATTTATAATTTTAATCTATTTATTAGTCAATTATAATTTTATTAATTTAAATAATAAGATGGAACATAGGAAAAGAGTTGTTTTTATTTTAAGATTATTGATGTTAATCTTTTTGTTATTAGCTTTAGCATCTCCATTTATTCATAGATTAGATATTATCAAAGGAACCCCTAGAGTAAAGTTGTTAGTAGACGAGAGTAATTCGTTTAATATCTTCGATAAAAACAAAGTTAATGATTTAGTAGGCCAGTTAGAACAAAAAATTCCTGTTGAGAACAAAGTGATGGTTAGTGGTGAGGTTTCCAATATTGGAGATGGTATTCTAGATGAAATGAGTGATGGAGATAATTTGCTTTTAGTTACAGATGGAAATAATAATAAAGGAATAAAATTAAGCGAAGTTGGGATAAGTGCTATTGCCAGAAATATTACAATTAATGCCTTGGATTTACCAATAATTGATTTTGATGCTAGTGTTGAGATTGTTGGCCCAGATAAAACAGTTGGTGGTGTAGAAAATGAATATTTAGTTGTTATGACTAAAAGTAAAGATGGCTTAGTTAGATTAAATATTGAGGTTGATGGTAAGATTATTTTTAATGATTGGACAGATAATAGTTTTAGTTTTAAAGCAAAATTCAATGATGGCTATCACACATTGAAGGCCTTTATAGAGCAAGATGATTTTTTTAAAGAGAATAATGTTTTTTATAAAGTTGTGAAGGTTGTTGAGAAACCAAAGGTTCTAATTTATTCACAAAAAGATACTGCTTTAGATTTAGTTTTAAGTGGAATGAATCAGGTTGATGTTGTGAATGATTTAAATGAAAATCTATTAAAAGAATATTATGCATTAATTATTAATGATATTCCATATTCTGATTTAAGTGATAAGATAGATTTTATTACAAACTATGTTAGTGAGGGTAATGGGTTAGTTGTTGTTGGTGGGCAGGACTCTTATGATAAGGGAGATTATGAGAATTCTTTATTAGAAAACATATTACCAGTTTATATTGCTGAGTCTCAAAAAACCAAGGGCGAAGCTTTAAGTGTTGTTTTATTAATTGACATATCTGGAAGTACTGGCGATATTTTTGGTAGTGATAAAAAGGTAGATGTTGAAAAGTCAATAGCTTTAAGTGTTTTAAGAGATTTAAGTTTAGTCCATAAAGTAGGAGTAATTGCCTTTAATAATCAACCTTATTTAGTTTCTAATTTAAGTTTTCTTTATGAACAAGAGGGCTTAGATGGAAAGATTTCAAACTTAATAGATGGGGGGTCTACATATATTGATGTTGGTTTAGTCAGTGCTGTTGATATGTTAAAAGATGCTCCAGGAAGTAAAAATATTATTTTAATTTCTGATGGTAATACTAGAGATATTGATAAAGCCATTGATGCAACCAAATATGCTTCTTCTATGGGTATAAAGGTATTTACAGTTGGTATTGGTGGAGATACAAATAGTGAATTAATGCAAGAGATAGCAGAAGTAGGGATAGGTAGTTATTTTAAACCTAGTGAAGAACAAAAGATTAAATTAATCTTTGGTGAGAGTGAAATTAGTGGAGAAAGAGGGGCTATTCCATTAACAATTTATGAGGAAGATCATTTTATAACTCAAGGTGTTGAACTTAGTGCTATATTATATGGTTATAATGTTGTTAGTCCCAAATTAACTAGCAAATTATTAGTTGTTAGTGATATGGGAGATCCAATTGTTACTGCAGGCAGATTTGGTTTAGGTAGAATTGTGGCTGTTAGTACGGATGATGGGGGATTATATGCACCTGATTTATTAAATAAAGAGAATTCTAATCTATGGACGAGGATTGTTAATTGGGGAATAGGAGATCCTGAAAGAAAAAATGATTATTTTGTTGATTTTGCTGAGTTTAGGGTTAATCAAAGTGCTGAAGTATTATTGAAGACTAACAAAGAGCCAGAATTAGGTTTTAATTTTGTTAAAATAGACAAAGATTTATATAAAGCCACATTAGTTGAGAATAGTGTAGGTATTAAAAATTTAGCAGGCGCTTTATACGCAGTTAATTATCCAATAGAATACTCTTTGATTGGAATAAATGATGAATTAAGGAATTTAGTGATTGATACAGGAGGAGAATGGTTTAAGGTTGAGGATGTAAATAGTATTTTAGAATATATAAAAGCAAAATCTTATAGAAAAATATATGTTAATGATAGTCTATCTTGGGTTTTTGTTTTAGTCGTTATTTTTTTATATATTTTAGAGATAGGTTATTTAAAATTAAGTAATAAAGGCAATATTTAAAAGTATGTTTATTAGAGAGAATATATGACACATTTAAAGTGGGATATTAAATTAGGTCCTATAACCTTAATTATAATCTCTGTTTTGTTATTAGTGTTTGTTAGTGTTTTTTCTTATTATAAATTTGCGGATATAAATGAAGAGTACACTTCGAAAATGAATGAATTAAATAAATTAAAGGATGAATTAGATAGAGTCAAATTAGAATTGAATACTACATCTTCAGAATTAGAGTTAAAGAAAGAAAGAGAACTAGGTTTAAGTCAACAGTATGATACTGTACTATCTTCTAAAAATGACTTGCAGTTGGAATTAGAAAATATTATAGAGGATAAAGAAAATTTGCAAATAGAATTAGATTCTTTAAAAAGAGAGGTTGGGTCTTTAAATTTGAAATTAATTGAGATAGAAGGACAACTAACAGACAAAGAGAATTTTTTATTTCAAGCTTATCTAAGATTAGATTGTTATGAGGTGACATATCCAGATGCAACTTGTTGATAGTGTAATCAAGGAATTGAGAAAAGCAATAAAGATTATGCAGATTTGCGATTTTGCAAGCAGGGTTGCTTTATTATTTTTATTTATTTTATTAATCTTTAGTTTTTTTGAGATAAGCTGGCTATTTGCTTTATTTTTTACGTTTTTTTATGCTACTATCTTAGGAATTAAAATTTTTTCCATGAATGATTTTAGGTATGTAGAAGAACAATCTCCTATTTTAAGAGATGAATTAAGGGCTGTTGTAGACAATGCTAAAGAAGATAATTTTATTATAAATGAGTTAAGAATTGATGTTTTAAAGAAATTAAATCAGTTGCATGTTTCTAGTTTAATGGATAAAAAGGTTTTAGGAAAAAGAATAGGAATTATTGGTTTTTTATCCTTTTTGATTATTTTAATGGGTGTAGGGAATTTACATTTTAATCTAGTAGATTTTGTTGGGAATGTTGTACAAGATAATTTAGATAAAGTAGATATTGAAAAAGAAATTAGAAAAAGTGGAGAGGAATTAGTTTATATTGATGAAGATCTAGTTTATGGAAATTTAAATGATGTTTTAGGAGAAGGAAAGTTAGCAAAGCTAGGTGATGAAGAATTAATTTTAGAATTAAATTTGGTGGATAGTCAGATTATTTTAGGTCAAAGTGGTGAAATTAAAAATAGAGAATTTTTTCCACCAAACTTTCCAAAAGAGATATATACTAGTTATGATATTTCATATAATGAAAAGGTTAGTCAGGAGAATATAGATGTTGTTAAGACATATTTTGAGACAATAATGAGGGAGGCTTAAATTTATGGTTTCTGTGTCTGAACTACAAAAGAGATTTGATGTTTTATTTCAAGAAATGGGAAAGGTTGTGGTTGGACAACAAGAGGTATTAAAAGAGATTGTTATTGCTTTAATGTGTGATTCTCATGCTTTACTAGAGGGCTATCCTGGATTAGCAAAAACTTTAGCTATTAAGACTCTAAGCCAGACCATGGATTTAGGATTTAGTAGAATACAAAGTACTCCAGATTTGTTGCCTGCAGATATTATAGGTACATATATTATTGATGAATCAAAAGGGAAAAAACAGTTTGCTTTTCAACAAGGTCCAGTATTTGCTAATATGGTTTTAGTTGATGAAATAAATCGATCAACTCCAAAAACACAATCAGCTTTATTGGAAGCTATGCAAGAAAGACAAGTAACTGTGGGAAACAGTACATTTAAATTAGATGATCCTTTTTTTGTTTTAGCAACGCAAAATCCAATTGAACAATTAGGCACTTTTAAATTACCAGAAGCCCAGAGTGATAGATTTTTATTAAAGATTAAATTAGATTATCCTTCTTTTGAGGATGAGTTTGAGATTATAGAGAGATATGCCACAGGAAGAAAATTAGTTGCGCCTAAAAAGGTATTTACTAAAGAGAGCTTAAAATATGTTCAAGAGATTACTAAACAAGTTCCAATGTCTATAGATTTGAAAAAATATGCGGTTTCAGTTGTGACAGCTACAAGAAAGAGAAAGGATATGATTGAATATGGAGCTTCACCTAGGGCATCTATCGGTTTAATATTAGCAGCAAAAGCTAAGGCTTTAATTGAAGGACATAAATGTGTTATGAAAGAAGATGTAATTAGTATGGCTTATCCTATTTTAAGACATAGAATAATATTAACCTTTGAGGCAGAAAGAAATCATTTAAATGAAGATGATATAATAAAAGAGTTGATTAAGTGAATCACCCACCATTAAAAGGATAGGCTTCTAACTTCATAGAAGATACTTGCTCATTTGATTGAGTATTGGTTTCTTCTCCATTAAGGCTAATTCCTAGCCTTCCGTACTTAATTATACTAAAAATCTTCTCTGAAGATTTTGGTATACCAAAAGTGCTTTTTGCACTTTTTAGTATATTTCTAGCTGCATTTTCATCTCTATCTAAAATTAATCCGCAAGAACAATTATAGATTCTCTCGGATAATTTTATCTTTTGTATTCTTCCACAAGAAGAACATTCTTGAGACGTTGGAGCAAATCTATCACAGAATATTATTTGACAATCAGCACTTTCAGCCTTATTAATCAAATAATTATTCACAAACCTACTCCAAGCAGACTTTTGAAAGTTTTTAGCATTATAGGATTTAATCATTAAATCTTTAACACTTAAATCTTCTAAGTAAATTACTTTATTTTCTGTTACTAATTTAGTTGATAATTTATGAAAAAAGTCATTCTTTTGGTTATTTAATTTATTATAGCTCTTTTGTAATAATTTAACTGTCTTTTTTCTGTTATTACTTCCTTTCTTAGTTCTTGATAGCTTTT
>Ga0209541_10006636_pt1 | contig 19655 bp, 24 predicted proteins | sample RifCSPlowO2_01_FD_184027 | JGI IMG/M metagenome (GOLD analysis project Ga0209541, IMG submission 184027) | Groundwater microbial communities from Rifle, Colorado - Rifle CSP2_plank lowO2_0.1 (SPAdes) (version 2) | ecosystem: Environmental > Aquatic > Deep subsurface > Groundwater | place... | reverse complement strand
AAAAGGAGGCGGCCTCGTAAAAACAGCTCGCCCTGAGCATTTAAGAGATGTAACGTACCATTCACTCGAACGTGATTTTGGACATAGAGTATTTGCGGGCATTTATTTTACGAACGATCATGGGAATAATCCAAGTCTGCCAAATAAAGTCAGGCTGTGCGCTGAACTCAATCCACAATTCTTCATTGAGGATAACTTAGACATTGCACGCGCGTGCGCAAACGAAGTTCCACGTGTATTCCTTCGAGATCAACCGTGGAACCAGACAACAGAACCGCTCCCGGGAAATGTGATCAGAGTCAACTCATTAACGCATGCGTATGAAAGCATGAACGGCGGGCACTAGAACTATTCTGGAAGTGCACATCCCGTCTTCGCTGCCAGAGTTTCAAACGATGCTTCTCCTTCTACTCGCGAGCCGTCGTCAAAGACCCATGTGGGATATCCTGTAATTCCCGCTTCACGGCATTGCGGAGTTTGCCCCGCGTTTTGGGGGAGTGAGCATTCAACATACGTGACGAATTTCCAGGAGCCGCCAAATTCTTCCTTCTGGTTAATGCAGTGAGGGCACCAGTACGCTCCGTACATTGCAGCGCCTTTTTCCGTAAGGCATTCTGAGAACGTATCATAATTTTTGCCGCCGCATCCTACAAGAAACAATAAAGCAAATACAAAAAATATTCTTTTCATATAGCGTGAGATAATCACCCCTTTAAGAATCTTGTGTAAACTCCGGGGGCCCGGGAGCGCCAGAGAGAGGGGTTCTTCTTTTATGGTGTAGCTGACGGAGGTAATTGATCTCTTCACTTTTCAGTCCAAAATACGGGTTTAGGGCTTTTTGCATGGTTCATCACCTGTTTGTTATGTATGAAGATGTACACCCCGGTCGTATATATACTCCGTGAACCATTGTTCTGGCTCATCGTTTCACAAGCTTTTTAAACGAATTGCGTTTTATCGTCCATATGTTCGAAGTTGTCTACACTCCCCGATGGTTCTATGGTAAAGATATTGCAATTGATGTTGTGAGCATTCTTGTCCTTGCGCTCATTGCCCTCTTTTCATTACGCTGCGCGAAGCTGGACAGACAGAACAAGAATTACCTCTGGCTCTCGGCGTCGTTTGGCCTTCTCGCGCTTTCTTTTGTGTTCAAGATCCTTATGAACTTCACGCTGTATTTTTATGGGCAGGAAACAGCGATGGTTGGAAAGATCACGGTCGTCTATAATGTGCTTGAGCCGACAACAACGCTGTTCCTCATAGGCTTTATCGTGTATCACCTGCTCGGTTTGCTCGGGTTATATGCGCTTTTCTCAATATACCACAAGCAGTCGCGCTCCACAGTCATCCTTGTATTGTACCTGCTCGCGACGATTGTGTTTTTTAGTCATGTAACGCATTACCTGTTTCATTTAACCTCTCTGATTCTGCTTGCGCTGCTCGCGTTCCATTATGCACAGTATGCGAAGAAGAGCAAAGCTCTAACTACGAAGATGCTCACGGCAAGCTTTCTTATCATTGGGTTAAGCCAGCCCTTCTTTATCTTCATGGGCGTGCGTCCGGATCTTTATGTCGTCGCAGAGTGCATCCAGCTTGTTGGTTATCTTCTCTTGCTGTTTACGTTCCTAAAGGTGTTGTATGGCAAAGCGAAGCCGTCTTGACATCATCGCGGATATGCTCTACGCGATCCAGGATAAGGGCGGCAGGATCAAGCCAACACATCTTATGTATAAGTCTAATTTGAGCCATACGCAGATGATGACGTATCTTGAGGAATTGCTGCACAAGCATCTCATTGGAAAGATCAATCAAAAGGGGTATGAATACATCATCATCACCGATCAAGGCTACCAATTCTGGCATAAAGTCAAGGAGATGCGCGAGTTTGAGAAAACATTCGGCATTTGATTTCGGTAAACGCATGCAGAAGAAATCATGGGAAGGCGTTGATCACAACAAAGAATTCAGAAAGCTCGGCATTATTCTTCTTGGGCTCATTCTTGTGCTTATTTGCGTTGTGATATTCTTTGTTTGGCTGAAGAAGTGGGTGTGAGTGTTGCCGTAGGTAATCAATGCTTTTAAAAACAGTAACCCGTTCTGTGCAGTAATCACCTAAAACAATGACATTTCAACAGCTTAATCTCATCGAACCGCTTCAACGGGCGCTTGCTCAGCAAGGATATGCTACACCTACCCCAATTCAACTGAAGTCTATTCCTGACCTTTTGGAAGGCAAAGATTTGATAGGCATAGCTCAGACCGGAACGGGCAAGACTGCAGCGTTTGTGCTGCCTATTCTCCAGCGGATGACTGAAAAATATCCCCGTGTGCTCCGCACATTAGTGATTGCGCCGACGCGAGAACTAGCTGCCCAGATTGGCCAGAGTTTCGCCGCGTACGGCCAATTTCTTAAATTTAAACATACGGTTATTTTCGGCGGCGTTGGTCAAGGGCAGCAAGTAAATGATCTCTCGAGGGGCGTTGACATTGTTGTTGCCACACCTGGCAGGTTGCTTGATTTAATGAATCAAGGCCATGTGAGTTTAAAGGACATAGAGTTCTTTGTGTTGGATGAAGCTGATCGCATGCTTGATATGGGATTCATTCATGATATCAAAAAAATCATCGCAAAATTACCGCACAAACGCCAATCCTTTTTTTTCTCTGCAACAATGTCGCCAGAGGTGAGCCAACTTGCCCATCAATTGCTCAGGAATCCCGTTCGCGTTGAAGTTACCCCTCCAGCGACTACTGTCGAACGTATCAAGCAATGTGTTTTCTTTGTGGATTCAGGTTCCAAGGAAAAACTGCTTTTAGAGCTGTTGTTACAAAAGCATCTTACTCGTGTTTTAATCTTTACTCGCACAAAGCATCGCGCAAATAAAGTAGCGGCGTATCTCAACAATCATCATGTTAAAGCAGACGCAATCCATGGCAACAAATCGCAAGGTGCACGAACATTGGCGCTTCAGAATTTTAAATCAGGCAGAACTAAAGTGTTAGTTGCTACAGATATTGCGGCGCGCGGTATTGATATTGATGATATTTCTCATGTAATCAATTTTGAGCTTCCGTTCGAACCTGAAATTTATGTCCACCGAATTGGCAGAACCGCGCGCGCAGGGGCGGATGGAACCGCGTATTCCTTTTGCGCCGCTGAGGAACGGGCTCTCCTGCGGGATATTGAGCGATTAATCCAATTGGAGATTGAAGTTATGGACCAGCCGTATCATTCACATTCGGCTCAGCATGCTTCTGGAGCGACGGCTCGACCACCGCCAAAACAACAAGGAAGACGCAGTTTTAGGCCTCACCAGGGAAAATCACGTTTTCGGTTTCGCCGTTAGAACATAAAAAACTTGTCTCTATAAAAACCTTTAAGAGTACTTCTCATTTCTTCCCAGTATGACCCCCTTTCCTTTTGGCAGACTGTGGCTTTCTCCTATGGAAAGCGTTTCTGATCTTGGGTTTAGAACGCTTTGTTATGACCATGGCGCTTCGCTCACGTTTACGGAGATGATACGAGCATCGGCGTTCGTGCAAGGAAATAAAGCTACGACAAGCTTGGTAGATAGCTATACTCCTCCTGTCAAAACCGGCCTTCAGCTCTTGGTGAGCAAAAAAGAGATTCTTCAAAAAGCGTTGGCCATGATCAGGAGGGGAATTGAGAAAAAAGACGGACGATTTTCCAACCTATCCGTTATCGATTTAAATTTTGGCTGCCCTTCTCCGGAAATTATCGGCAAGGGTCATGGTCCGGCGCTGCTCAAACGAACGGCGAAGATGAAAGAATTGTTAACGACATTGCGGAAGGAATCCCCTCTTCCTTGCGGGATAAAAATAAGGCTGGGTTTAAACGAAATGGAAAAAGCTCAGAAAGTCTATCTGCGGGTGATTGAGATCGCGAATGAAATTGGCTTGGATTATGTGACGGTGCACGCTAAAACCGCTGCGGATCCTTCTAGTGCTTCCATAGACTGGAATGCGTTACAAGAGATTATTGCTAAATCAAAAATTCCAGTTGTCGGAAATGGATTAGTCGTTGACGGTCCCAGTGCGAAGAGAATGCTGGATGTAGGATGCAGCGCGGTCATGATCGCCCGCGCAGCTGTCGGCAATCCTTGGATTTTTGAAGAGATTGATGCCCATTTGAGAACAGGAAAACAAGTTCATAGCGAGAAAACGGTAGCTGATTATAAAACGGCTTGGAATAAATATGTGGCAATTGCGAGCAAGCATGGAACAAAAAGGAAATTCTACGACTATCATCAACGGATATTCAAGTTGCGCATGGAGGGTGATATGAGCTATCATTCACCGTCAAGGATCTTGGAATGGGTATGATCTGGTAGCACTTTTTTTCATATGTTATCAACTTGTTCCTCTTTTTTCACTAATTCAACAACCGCCTCGCTATGCGGCGTCTGCGGGAAAAAATCAAAGAGCGCGGCGCTTTTCACTCTGTACTGCGGGAATTTAGGCAAATCTTTCGCGAGCTGCTCCATATTACATGAGATGTAAATTACGACTTCCGGCTGCAGCTCACGCAACCGCTGAATTGTCTTGGGATGCATTCCTGAGCGCGGTGGATCTGTAATGACAAAAAGAGGCGAAGGCAATTCCAGTTTCCTAAGCTGCATCGCGTCCAAACAGATTCCTGTTACATTTGATGCCGAATTGAGAGAAATATTCTCGTTGCAAGCATCAATACAGGATTGGACACTCTCTACAACAACTGCTTTCTTGAAAAGCGAAGCGTTCAGAATCCCGAATGTGCCAACTCCTCCATACAGATCAAGCAGCGTTGCGTGTTGAGTATCATATCCCTTGAGTAATCCCTGAACGTACGAATGCATCTCCTGCAATAGCTCTGAGTTATTCTGAAAGAAACCTTGAATGCTGTACTTAAACTGTTTTCCCAGGATGGTTTCCGTTAAAAATGCATCGCCCTTGATCACGAAATTCTCGTCCGAGACACTGCTATCCGTCTCGCAGGACACATACGTAACAAGAACATTCTTTGCGGTGCTTTGTTCGGCAAATGTTTTGATCCGTTCGATCGCATCCTGTTTGTTGGATGCATCTTCGTTGAGCACAAATGAGATGCTTGAATCATGCTGTGGTGTTCGAATGACCGCATACCGATACAACCCTCTTTTTTTCTTGACGTCAAACGCTTCAACTTCGTTAAATGAAGAGCGAACTTCCGCAAGAAGCGTATTCAGATTTGCATTCGAGATTACACAGCGTTCAATATCAACGATACTCCACCATTCACCTTTCCTGCGAAATCCAAGGCCCCTGGGATGAAACACAAAATCCATGCGATTGCGATAGTGATACGGATTTCCGGTAATGACACGAACCTCTTGTGTTCCTGTTGCTGATTCAAGCGCTTTTCTCTTTTGCAGCACTTGATCTTCATACGCAACATGCTGCGATGTACATCCACCACAGGTTCCAAAATACGGGCAAAGCGGATCGACCATGAAATCAAAAAATCAGCCGTGTTTAAAATACATTGCTAGAGTTGCTTTTTCTCTTGATGCTGAGATCCAAGGTCCTTTGAGCCGTATGGTTTCTCAACTCCCGTTGGAAAAAAGAATACTTGCCCCCATCCGATGGCATCTCCTGGCCGAATTACTCTTCCACCGTATCCTTTAGGCTGTCTGCCAAACACGCCTTCGTATCCTGGATCAATCCAACCATCTGTTAATTCAACAAGATTTGTATTGCGTAACCATGTCATGCCTTGCAGGTGATCATATCCTCTCTTACAAAACCGACGCGATGAGAAATTATCCCAGAAACGAATACCTATATGCGGGCTGAGTTTGAATCGTTCAAGGGTTTTCACAACAATCGATTCGTTAGGCTGTATTGTGTATCCATTGCGTATATCAATCGATTCTCTCAATTCATCCTTGAGTGCGTCCCTATCCGAAAACTTGAGCACGCCATCTAATTTTCGGATTCGATATGCCTCATCACTCGCATGCACCTGGACATATCCTTGAAACCACACGAGTTTTGGAGCCACTTCAAAAAAGCCTTTGTCATGCAAAAGCTTGATCTGTAAGTTTTCTTGAACTTCAATCCCCATTTCAAAAGACCTCACTTCGTCTCCCGAAGGCAGCGCGTGACAGCACCCTTCGTGCATGGAAGTAAAAGACAAATCAGCGAAGGGATCAACAAAAAAGAACATCTGCGCAATGCGCTCACCAAACGCAAATTCCCAATGGTTTGGTCCAAAATTACCAGGGTTTATCGGTGTATAAACTGATTTATCTCCCCAGCGTTGCAAGTACGATCGCCCAAGCCCAGAATTCCCCATAAACCCGCCGAGACGACAGAAACTTGAACGCGCCTCAGCTGAATGAAGCATGAATTGTGGTCCTTTAGGTTCTTTGTTGAGACGCTCATGATTAATGAGAACTGTCTCTGTCAACGCTGCCTCAACCCAGGATCCTGCATGAATGACTCTTAAACCAATCCAATTTGGTCTCTCGTGCTGAAAATTATCCAGACGATTGATTTCGTCAACTTCCGCGATCTTTACATCCAGGGTCGCAGGCTGAATCCGCGTTGTATCTGAAGGGTCAATAGTAGGGAGAATTTCAATATATCCTGATTCCAACGCTTTCTTGATGCCCCTATCATTAAGGATGCGGCGTGATGGATAATAGCTACGTACGCGATTATCCAATGGATTGGGAAGGCTCACCATGGGATATTGAAAGTTACAACGTATTTAAAAAGATCATTATACCTGAGTGGGTGATAGTTAAATGCTAAACGCTTAAATACTTGACAATCTCGTTTCATCACATGGCAATCAAAGAGGTAGAGAAGAGAATCATCCAGCCGAGGACAATGCTCGTCGTTCTTATTGTCGTTCTCGTGGTTCTTCTATTGAGTTTCGTGCTCAGCCTTCGCATCAAATTTCTTCTGCATGATGAGCTCCAGATCGACCTCGTCCCACTTGACGCAAGCTTTCACATAACAAACAAGGAAGCCGCGAATGTGACCTTTAAGGTCCAGAATAGGAATTTTGGAGAATGTCAGAGCATATGCGCGATCACGCTCAGGGAGATTGGAACGGGGGAAATACTCTATAACGATACGCGAGGGCTTTCTCACAATGAAGAGATTTTTGAAAGCTTCAGGTTTCCAGCGCCAGGTCATGGATCCGGCCAATTTCTCTTCAGTTTCAATCTCAATTGCAAGAATATCAGAAGTTTCATCTGCCCGAGCACGGAATATCCTCGCTATCACACTGCATTGATTACCGTTAATTATGACCTGACTGAAGAGGAGCGAGCTGCGCAATCGGCAGTCTTGCCTTTGCTGCAAAATTGGTCTGCCAAAATAGGGCGGGCTTCATATCTCCTTAACGAGAGCAGTGTGCTTGTAGCTCGGATTCCCAAAAACAATCTCGACGGCCAAAATTTTATGGTTCAACAGCAATGGCTCGAGGAGGATCTTTCCATAAAACAGCATTTTTTTGATGAAGCGTTTGAAGTATGGAATGCAGAGAATTATACGGCGGCGCTCGAAAAAGTGAATGCGGCTGAATCCATACATCTCCAGGAATATGAGACGCATACGAATTCAACAGTATTCCTTCTGCGTCAAATTAATGATAACCGTGCAATCTTAAGCAATATCTGGCAAAAAACTCCAGGGCTGCTGCAGGCGGCTCGCTGGTATGCAAATCACACAACCGTACAAAATTATCTTCTCCTCCAAGAAGCAAACGCTTCTGCACAGGAGGTGCTCGATGCCCAAACGGTTGCTGGAAACATTCATACGGAGGCACGACTCTTGGAGCTTGCCTCCCATGCAGATGGATCATTAGAATCAAATATCACGTACTTCAACAAGCTTGTGGACACAGGATATTGGCTTCAACGGTTGACCGCAACTCAACTCACGTTTGCTGGCATTCAGGTATCTCCCCTGTCAACATTTGAATGTCCTACACTGGTCACTCAGAGCGCGCTTATTGCTGCTCTGAATCAAAGTTACTTGAATGAAAGTCTTACATTACTCCTCAACGCCTCAAATATCTCAGTCGAGACGAACGCAAGCGGGTTTGCTACAAACTATTGTGGCAATACATCTTCAAGCATGCCAGCAGCGTTAGTATCGCTCAGCAAATCCCCCATTGTCATTCCGGTAAACATTTCCCTCGATGTTCCCGTTGTTGAACTTCCCTTCATGAATATTTCAATTCCTGAACCAATGTGCTGCGCTTTCGGGGAGTGCCAAGTATGCTGCAGCGGTTGCGCCGCGTATCCCGTGCTGTTTTTGCACGGTCATTCCTTTAATGACGCGAATAATCCCGAGTACACGTTAGCATACGTTGCCGAGATTCAGCAGGCGCTTGAAGATAGTGGATATATCGATGCCGGTATTCTGGATGTGACTTCAGATCCTAGCACGCTTGAATTTGGCGAGTGGGGCAAGTCTGGAAAACCGGTAACAGTCCGCGCAAGTTATTATTACATTCGTGATTATAATCTCGGTCCGTATCAATTGCATGTGCAACAATCAGAGCGCATAGAAAATTATGCGTTGCGTCTTCATGAGATCATCGATGTTCTCAAGTATCGCACGGGATCTCCTAAAGTAATTATCGTAGCACATTCTATGGGCGGATTGGTTGCGCGCTCATACATGGATACGTTTGGGTCAAACAGCGTTGACATGCTCATCACAATCAATACTCCGTATCATGGAATTTCTGACAACGTCGCGAAAGCGTGCACATTGCTCGGAGCTTCAAAAGAGTGCGATGATATGACGCAGGGAAGCGTGTTTTTGAATCGGTTGAACGCAAAACCATTGCCCCAGATTCCAATGTACGTGATAAGAAGCGTAGGCTGCACGATGGGGGTGGAAATTGGAGATGGCATTGTGACGAATGAGAGCGCATATCTTGAAGGGGTCGTCAATTATGAGATAGAAGGAAATTGCACGGACGCGTTGAATTCGGATCTGCATTCGAATGTCATGATTCCGAGATTGTATCCTGAGGTGCCAGAGTTGCTGAAGAAGATTTTGCTGGAAGACTCATAACAGATCAGAAAACTAATCGCGAAAATGTGTATTACTTCATCTCTTCCGGCTTCTTGATGCGCGTGCGCACGGGTAAGGGCGGTTTTTTTGCTTCTTGTCCCCACAAAAACCCTATCTTTTGCAGCTCCTGGCCGAAATGCGTAGAAATCTTGTACGTTTTCTTGTACAAGTCATAATCAATCAATCCCATGCTCTTCATGGGTGTAAGAATGCGATCGTAAAACTGCCTTTTATTGTAGCTGATCCTGATCTCCTTGCCTTTGTACACGGGATCATCAATGGCCGTGATTAATTTTCCTTCATGCAACTGCGTAGCGACCCAGCTCATGACAGACTTAGAAACCTCGCCACCATTGCTTTTCATCTCCTGGATGAGCACTTTCGCAACAATCTTTTGCTGCGGAGTAGCGAAGATGATCTCGTAAATATCTTCTGGCAGATGAAACTGATCGAATAGTATAACCATATTCCCCCAATGACTTAATTACATGAGTACTATATAAATGTTACGATTGTATATACTGGTGAGGGAAATCGCTTATAGTGGTAAGCTGCTACGTAAATGCTAATAAAAGCATCCTCGCTCCTACGCTCATGTCCTCAGGAAATTTATGTCGGATAGTGAAAGATGATTTCCTCCGGGAGTACCTTGGACATCTCGCATCCTATTCGCCACGCGTTTTGGCTTGCGCCCCTTGGAGGAAGTCACTAGACGAGCATCCCGATATGGGTGAGTTTGATCTTCGCGTGATTTTGCATCATGCTCCGAGCGAACTCGCGATTTCTGTTCCGCCGCTGTATGAGCATTCCACGGGAAGGTACATGGTCAGAGTTCATAATGTGACGAAACGTTAATATAACCTGCTTGTAATAGGTTATCGCTAAAGGACAATAATCTTTATAAAACCCAGGGTACTCTCACCCTGCTAGGGGTTGTAACACATGCTTGACATTGATATGGCGGAGTACTCAGCTGGACAAACCTTCTTAATCAAGTTTACGGAAACAATGGTCTATAATCCGTGGGACCAGCGTCGGGAAGTGCCCTTGATGCCCATTGAACCTTTTTTGCGGGAGCGCTTTGGCCAGCAGCCTACACCCGCTCAAGCACTCACCGCGGTGAGAGAGGCGTCAATGTTGCCTCTGAATGTGTTTGTTGCAACGTACGTTGGTCAAAGAGGGAATAAAATTAAGCTTCGACCCCTCCAGGGTCTTGGGACCATCAATCCCAGAGAGGGAGAATATTTTCTCGTTCCTAAAGAATGCATTGAAAAGATCACACCCGTACTTACGCTAGAAGCGCTCGTCACTTCACCGCTGTAATACTCCTTTTTTCACTTTCTCAATCTTGCCTTTCGCTTCCAACTCAGGACAAGTCTTATTTTTGCTTCTGACGCAAGGAAATTCACCGGATTTATAAAACCCCCCGCACTTTCACATGCATGAGAATCGCATTCCTTGCAGACTTGCATATGGACTATTTGTGGCATGAAAAACTTTCTGAGCAAAAAGAGCAAAAGATCGCAGAGCTCGCAAAGGAGGTCGATGCGCTCATTCTGTGCGGTGACAATGCTGCTGTTTTCACTAATCTTGAGCATCACAGAAGGCTCTACAGAGCGATAAGAGAACATTTCAACGGTCCTGTCGCGTCTGTTCTCGGCAATCATGACCTTTGGAGCGAGTATTGTTTGCGCACGATCCCTTTGTTAATGCACCATCATCCCCTGCTTATGGCGGAGTTTGACATTATCAATCTTGAAGCGCAGAATCTTGATCTTGACGGCCTCACAATCGCCGGTACATATGGCCATTATGATTATTCATTGGGCCTTCGCCAAGCCGATCTCGGCGAGAGCGACTGGGAAAATGGCGAGGCGGTCGTATATGGCCATCCTGAAAGCTTCCTTGACAAGAAGATGCAGGACTGGGAGGGAAAACATGACAGGGAAGTATGCAAGGAACTGCTAGATGCATTTGAATCACGGCTCGCATCTGCCGCGCAGCCCCTCATCACGATCTCACATACCGTTCCGCGGGCAGATTTGATCCCGCATCCGCAGACTCCTGAACATATTTTTTGCTCAGGATACCGCGGATCATCAGAGATCGGGAGGCTCGTGCATGCCTATACCTCAATGCTTCATGTCTCCGGCCATGCGCACGCGTATGGCCGCGCGAAGGAATATCCAACTACCTTTATTTCAATGGGTGCGGAGATTAACATTTGGACGAGGTTCGTCTTTAACACCCAAAACCGGCATGAATCCGTACATCTTGAAGCGCTGCGCGATGAGGATGAAGACTCCCAAGACGGATAAACCCCCCCTCAATTTTTAAGAACGATAATATTCCCTTTTCCTTTCTTCACTTTCTCAATCATTCCTTTCGCTTCAAGCTCGCTCAATACAAGGCTGATTTTCGCTTCTGAAACTGGGAAGTGCTTTCTAATCTCTTTCTGCGTTGTCCTCCCTTGTTGTTCTTTAAGCAAGGAAAGAATTTGGTCCGCAAGATCCTGGTCAAGCGCAGTTTTCCTTTTGGGTATCCTTCGTGCGCTTATGGCCACGGCGATTATTCCTGCGATTACTGCAATGCCTAAAAGCGCAGGAATCCAATAGCTCGTTGTCTGTGTCTCCTCATCAATCCCCTCAACCATGACATCCTCGTCGAGTATCTCCTCCTCCGGGCTTGTATCAGGCAAAACGATGAGATCCACATAGTAATCCCCTTCATCCTGAATGTGGATCTCTTCTTCAACACGGAGCTCTTCATTGTCAAGGACGTGCGCTCTGAGCGTGTAATTTCCGGGAGGAAGCTCAAAAGAATATGTTCCATCTTTTGAAACGTATGTTTGCTCAGGTACAGTATTCACTGTGATGATCACTTCCGGTATCTGCTCAAGGTCGAGGTCATAAACAACACCATGAATCGTCGCTCCTAGGACTGATGGAATCAGCAGAATAAACAGAACGACCACGGCCCCTTTTTTCATTATTTTGCATTTTTATGGCCACGGTTTAAAAAACTTGCGATGCCCGAAATCCTTGTTAATAAAGCGTCGTAAAGGATTTCGTGAATAATAAAGGGTGCGCGCATAAAGCCAACGAAAGCATCTTTATAAACGATGGAAGAAACAAGAGTACATGCCCGCATGGGCGGAGGAAACCACAATGAGGAAACTGTGGATATTGGCATTGCTTGCCATTATGATTGTGAGTCTATCCGTTATGGCTGACGAAGGCCGTGATGGATCGGACGATGATGACGATGATGATATTGATGACGATTCTAATGACGATTCAAGTGATGATGAAGATGATGACTCCGGAGATGACAGCACCAATTCAAGTGATGATGAGGATGAATCCGGTGATGATAATCCAGGTATGAGCAATCAGCGTGGAAAATCCGTTCGGGAGCTCAAAGAAGTCCGAAAAATAACTGCGGAACGCATAAAAGCGGCGCGCGAGGACTTTAAGGAAGCGCGCAAGCAATACGCGGAAGCCCAGAAGGAGTATCGCGAGCGTCTCAGAACGTATAATGAAACCCGCGCACAACTGAGAAATTGCCGCGACGATGATAGCGATGAGTGTGAGGAGCTTAAGGACAAGGTTGAGGATAATGTAAGAGGATTCCTTGAGAACGGCGCAGCGATGGCAATTGAGCAGCTTATGAAAGTGAAGGCAAGGGTCGAAGCCTCAGAGGAATTGACAGATGAGGAGATTGCACGAATCGTAGCGGAAATTGATGTGGCGATAGCGCGATTGCAGAATGCCTCCACTGCCGCAGAGAATGCAAACTCTACAGAGGATCTCAAGGACGCAGCCAAAGAAATCAGGGATGACGTCAGAAAGATAAATCACCGCGCTAAGATCCATGCGTATCGCTTAGTGCATTTAAGGGTTTTTAACATCATTCAGCGCAGCGAGCACTTAGAGCAGCGCCTTGCGAATGCGATAACAGAGCTTGAAGCGAAGGGCGCAAATGTCGATGAACTCGAGGCAAAACTCGATGCGTTCTCCGCGAATCTTGACGAAGCGAAGGAGTTTTATCGTCAGGCAGATGTCAAGCTTAAGGAAGCGATGAACGCGACAGATCCTGAACAGGCGAAGGAGCTTGTCAAAGATGCCCGGGAATTATTGAAGAAAGCGCATCAGAACGTAAAGGAAGCGCATCAGATCCTCATGGAGATCATCCGCGGCATTAAACAATCAGGCGGCTCAATCCCTCCGACAAACACGACGCAGCCTCCGGGAAATCAGACACCGGGAAACACTACGATACCCGGCAATCAAACCGAGACTCCGGGAAACCAGACAGAAACCCCGGGCAATCAGACTGAAATACCAGGTAACCAAACCGAGATCCCCGGAAACGAGACACAAGGTAACACAACGAACGCGACCAGCAACGTTTAAATAGAAGTGGCATGAGGTGAACACTATGAAAAGAATCATGATTGCCCTGCTGCTTCTTGGCACTATCGTTGCGGCAGGATGCGGACCAAAGGCAGAACCCCTAACAACAGCGCCAGCGCTCGATCAGGCTGCAAATGAGCAGGTTGCAGACGAAGTGGCAGCGGATATTGCTGAAATCGACGCGATCGATCAAGAACTCCAGGACGACGATCTCGACACGGTTGAGCAGGATCTCGAAAACGTTGACTGGTAAGTTTTTTCTTTTTTTTCGTAAACCTTATAAATGACCGTTCATTCTAACTCTCTATCAAGAGATACCTTGGTCACGGCTTGGGTATGCTGGCGACGGATTCTCGCCACTTGTTTAACATGAAGGTGAAACCATGGCACGTATGCATTCAAGGAAGCGCGGGCAGGCAGCCTCAACACGGCCTGCAAAAAGAACAAAGTCATCCTGGGTGAGATATCAGCCAAGAGAGGCTGAACTGTTGATAACAAAGCTGGCAAAGGAGGGGAACTCGCCTTCTAAAATCGGACTCTTAATGAGAGACGCGTATGGAATTCCCGACGTAAAAGCAGTTGTGGGGAAAAGCGTTTCCACAATTCTCAAGCAGCATAACATGCAATCAAAGCTCCCTGAGGATCTGACTGCATTATTGAGGAAAGCGGCGCTCGTCCAGGGGCACATGGAGAGAAACAAGCAGGACATGACTGCGCTGCGAGGCATGCAGCTTACGGAAGCGAAAATCAAGCGGCTTGTGAAGTACTATAAGCGCACTGAAGTGCTTGGTCGCGATTGGAAGTATGACACGGAAAGACTCAAAATGTTCCTCGAGTGAGCATGAGCTACGCGCAATTTAAGGATCTCGTAAAAGAGGCCGTGGATGAATTTCGGAAGATTCCGAAGACAGCCACCGTCCGCGTCGTGAGCCATTTGGATTGTGACGGCATCTGCGCGGTCTCACTCATGATCAAGGCGCTTATGGAGGATCATCGAGTCTACGCGCTGAGCATCATCCAACAGCTCAATCTTGAAGTGCTGCACGAGCTTGCGAAGGAAGAGCATGAGTATGTCATCTTCACGGATCTCGGCAGCGGTGTCGTGGATCAAATCGCAAGAGTGCTGGTGCATAAGAAAGTGTTTGTATTTGATCATCATGAGCTTGCTTCACCAGCAGCATATCCGAATATCGTGCATGTCAATCCGCATCGCGTGGGTATTAATGGAAGCAAAGAAATTTCAGGAGCCGGAGTTACGTACATGTTTGTGAAGGAGTATAACCCGAAGCTCGAGCCCTTGGCGTATTTGGCCATTATCGGCGCGCTTGGTGACATTCAGGATTCTGAGGGGTTTCTGCCGTTAAATCAGGAAATTCTCAAGCTTGCGGAGATTCATGGCACGATGGAAGTGCGCAAGGGCCTTCGGTTTTTCGGAGTCCACACGCGCCCTATTCATAAAGCGCTGGAGTATTGCAATGATCCGTTTATTCCAGGAGTTACCGGGAGTGAGTCCGCGGCGATTCAATTTTTACAGGATCTCAACATCCCCCCCAAACAAGGGAAGGAATGGAGAACATTCAGTGATCTTACTGAAGATGAGCGTAAGCGGCTTGCTTTGCATATTATCATGCGTAGGCATAAAGAGAAGCTGCCGGATGATGTGTTTGGAGACATCTATGTGCTGCCGCAGGAAACAACATATCCTCAGTTTAAGGATGCGAAGGAGTTTTCAACCGTCTTAAATGCGTGTGGGAGACTGCAGAAAGCATCTGTCGGCATTGGCGCATGCCTGAACGATCCCGTGTTCAAAAAAAAGGCCGTGACCGCGCTGCTTCAGTACCGCCGCGAGATTGTTGATGCTCTGAAGTGGTACCGCGAAAATCAAAACACATTTATCAGGGGAGAGAGATACCTGATCATCAATGCGGAGAGCAATGTCCTCCCTACGATGATAGGAACGATGGCTTCCATCTTGGCGAAGTCAGGAGAGCTTCCGGAATACACGTATATCCTTTCGATGGCCCGCTCTGCAAACAAGTCGACAAAAGTTTCACTGCGCATTGCATGCATGCAGGCCCCTGAGCATGTTGATCTCCATGGCCTTATTATGAGAATTGTGAGCCGCGTGGGAGGGGAATCCGGAGGGCATGCGAACGCTGCTGGTGCGATCATCCCAACAGAGTTTGAACAGAAGTTTATTGAACAGGCGAAAGCAGTATTATCTCAGGCTGCGCTTGAGGAACAGATTTCTTAATTCAAATCCCATAATGCGTCAAAATAATTTTGATGAGATCTTGCTATCTCTTTATTGTGTATCTTGATAGCTATTGGCTCATCTGACCATTGAATGAATAAGCAAATGTCACCGTATATAATGGTGGTTGTGGGGTTATCGAAGGTATCTTCTAAAAACTTATATGAAAAATATTTTGAATGTTCATGCTCCACAGTATCTCGTATACTCCTTGGGAATAAGGATCGTTGCTTAATACGTAACTGGTCTCTCGTCTTGTTCCACAGTAAAAAATATGGGCCTAAAAAGGATCTGAGCTGTAACGATTTTGCTGCAAGTATTGAAATCGGTTTTCCTGCTTCAAGAATCTCTTCAAAAATCAAGCGTAATCCTTTTTTTCCAACAAAAATAGATGCTTCTAACGGGTTTTTTGTTTCAGAATCGGCTTTAGGGATATTTTTAAGATTATTCACAATATTTTTTTCAATTTGCTTCAATTCAGCTTCCTTTTCTTTAATTAACAAAATGACTGAGGAAGGAGATTTTGCTTCGAACCATTTTACCCTATTTTTAACAACATATGAAACAACTCCTTTGTCCATTAACTTGTTTAATGCACCATACACATTGGTTCTATTTAACTTGGTCTCAACACTAATTTTGTTTGCGGTGCTGCCCCCTAGTTTAAACAATCCAAGATATACTTTTATCTCCAATGTTGTAAAACCTAATGTTGATAGTTCGTTTTCTAGCATAGTGGCTAGGGGTTTCTTTAGGCGTATTTAAATATTGTTGTTTATGACATGTACAACAATAGTTTAAGAGCCCGATGGAATTAACAAATTAAGATGAAAACAATGGAAAACGAAACAATTGAGGCTAGAGTAAGAAGATTTCTCAAATTTGCAGGAGTTGGTCAACTTTTACTTAAAGAATCGGTTGGAAGTGCTAGGGCACTGGAGATTTTGAGAGCAATCGACGTGAGTTCCCTTCTCAGATGCCCTTCAGCTAGAAAATATGATTGGCATATTGGCGACAGGAAGTATGATTTTGCCCTATTAATAAAGAACCCGCTTGATTACTTGGAGGGTATAGAAGATAGCAGTTTCAGCGGTACATATAAGCAGATTGTGCATCGGGATGTTGCATTAACTCATATACTAGTTTTGGATAATCAAATCCGATTTAATATACCTCAGGGGATCTTATTTGACGCACGTGTACTCTACTTACGAAGGGAAGGTTTACCTGATCCTGTAGGAAAGTCTCCTGCCAGATATAATATTCGATGGCAAACGACGTATGAAACTCAAAACAGGTATTGCGCTATTGAAACATCTCAGAATTAGACAATACACTAAACGAGCGGAGATCCCTCTTGTTTTTAGAAATTGGCAAAAGCAAATTTTACCATCCTCTCAAAAACAACAACCTTTATATATTCCTTCGTGTAACATTCCCATAACAATTTAACCTTATTGGAGGGGTGTTAGAGAATGAAAATAGGAGAAATAGTATTTATTGTAGGCATCGTGATTGCGATTGCCGCAGGAATCTTTGCGAGTGTCGCAGGCAACGTCTGGACGCCATTGGCAATAGTCGTTCTTGGTTTGCTCGTTGGATTCCTCAACATTTCGGAAAAAGAGGCGCACGGCTTCCTTATCTCAGGAATCGGCCTCATTGCAACGAGTCTCGTAGGAGAGACACTGAGCGTTATCCCAGTGATTGGACTGGCTCTGAGCAGCATGTTCCGATACATTGGCGTGTTCGTGGCTCCCGCAGTCATCGTTGTTGCGATCAAGTCCATCTACGGATTAGCACGGGACTAAATCGCTTTTTTATTTTTTTTTATTGTTCTCAAATTTGATCTGCAAACTACTCACATCCATAATGGCAAGATTTTTATATGAGCTTCAGGAACATTACCTCTTATGCCGATCCTTGTTGAGACTTATCCGCTTGATCCCAAAAAACCTCTTAAGAAGACGATAGAGCGCCTCCGATATTGGGTGGGTCTCCTTGTAATCTGGATTGGCATGATTGTCATTTCCGCACGTGTTAATCCCGTTGCATTTTCTTTGATTTCTCCACTGGTGATTATCTTAATAGCCGTGGTTTTGATTGCAATGTTAGCACTCGCTACATACATCTATGAATTATTCTACCTTAAGTATTACTTTTATGATATTGTTGGTTCAACCTTGATTATTAGGAAAGGAGTGTTTTCGCGAAATGAGATCACGGTAGCGTTCAATCGGCTTCAGGATGTTTATGTCGATCAGGATATTTTGGATAGGCTGTTTGGTTTGTATGATATTCATGTGAGCAGCGCGACGATAACTTCCGGTACACTATCGCACATAGATGGACTCCCAAAAGATCATGCCAAGGTCATTAAGGAGCTTATTCTTAAGAAAATAGGAAAAGATGACTAATCCCTACGCTATCAATGTAAGTAAGAAAATCTGGTTTGACCTATTTGCCAAATTGATTGGGCTCGTGCTCTTGGGAGCGTTCATAGGGATTATTGCTATGTTTTCCGTTGATACCACCGAAACTTTTATTTCGACAACGGTCATATTTTCAATTGTTGGAGTAGTTCTAATTTTAGTCCTCATCCAAACCGGTTGGGATTACCTCTACCTCAGTTCATACGTCTATGAGCTCGGCAATGAGCAAGTGTTTCTTAAGGCAGGAGTCATATCGCGGTTCGAGCGGAATATTCCATACTCCAGAATTCAACATATAACGCTGTATGAAACATTTTGGCAGCGAATGCTTGGTTTATGTACAATTTCCATAGATTCTGCGAGAGAATTTGGAGCTGGTATCACTATCCCCTATTTGAGCAAATCTGATGCACTTAAGCTTAGAGAGTCCATTTTGAAGATTTCCGTTCGGTATAAACCGGTTGCAGGAGTTTAGATTTTAAATTTTAGAGTTCTATATCTATTGTTGAGCACGAACCACGAGAATCAAATTAATGCGTCTGCGGAATTGCGTCAATGATTCTACGCGCATAGCACTGTGAAGTGCACTTAGAAAAGTCCATTCTCAAGTTATGAAGGGAACAAGAATAGCTTTAGCTTCCTAAAGCAGATTCCTTACTCCGTCAATGTGATCTGCGATGTCCTGGCCGCGTTTGGTCAGCGTGAGGAGTTTCAGCCGTCCTTGCTTCTCAAACTGGATGAGGTCTGCTTTCTCCATCTCCTGCAGAATTTTCACGACGTGTGAATATGTACAGTCTATATTCTTTGCCAGCGAAGAGGCGTATGTTTCTCCTTTAGCGTTCTTTAAACCCACCAACATCATAGCCGGCTTTTCTCGGAAAAACACATTGAACATATGTTTGTTGTTACCCATTCTTGTACCCCCCATTTCTCTTCTTCACCTCTTCTTTCGAGCACGGGATTTTAAACGTTTCGGTCAAAGGCACCATGCGGATCAAAACATTTAATAAGGATGTTTTCGATCTGAAATGATGTAGCGCCGCATTCTTTAAAAAGTTATCTACAATTTAAGGCCTGTTTTCAAAAGCCTTATATATTGTTGAGCTTTCGTCACAACCATGGACAAAAAAGATGGTTTTTTTGCCCTCTTCCCTTATGATGTTCTTCGCAATGGTCAGAGAGATATCATCTCATATATATCTTTTGCCATACAAGCAAGGAAGAATGCCCTTCTGCATGCCCCTACAGGCATTGGGAAGACCGCAGCTGCTCTAAGTCCCGCAGTGGAATACGCTTTGGACAAGGATTTGACTGTATTCTTCCTTACGAGCAGGCAGACACAGCATAAACTGGCTATAGAGACGCTCAGAGCCATTAAGGACAAGCATGGCAAGCCATTCCTCGCGGTTGACATCACCGCGAAACAGTCCATGTGCGCCCAGCCGAATGTGGACAAGTTCTATGCGCAGGAGTTTG
>Ga0209541_10006633_pt1 | contig 19661 bp, 23 predicted proteins | sample RifCSPlowO2_01_FD_184027 | JGI IMG/M metagenome (GOLD analysis project Ga0209541, IMG submission 184027) | Groundwater microbial communities from Rifle, Colorado - Rifle CSP2_plank lowO2_0.1 (SPAdes) (version 2) | ecosystem: Environmental > Aquatic > Deep subsurface > Groundwater | place... | reverse complement strand
TACCAAGCCCTCTGCTTCTGCGTTGTCAAACGCGGCTTTTACCGTACTTCCCGGGTCTTGCGAACTACCGAGACTCAAATTGACAACCTGCAACCCATTAGCGACTGCCCATTCCATAGCAGCAATCGTTGCGCTCCAAGAGCCGGAGCCAGAGTCGTTTAAAACCCGTAGAGAGTAAAGCGCGCATTCCGACGTTACACCGACTACACCCGAGTTGTTATCTTCCGCGCAGGCAGTTCCGGCAACATGCGTACCGTGTCCATACACGTCATTAGGATCAGTATCATTGTTAACAAAGTCATGTCCGCCAGCGTAGACAGCATTCAAATCCTGATGATTGTAGTCAACACCGGAGTCAATGATGCCGATTTTCACGCCTGTACCTTTGTTTCCACCGTCATGGACTGTACCCGAACCAACTCGCTTCACTCCCCATGCGTTATCAAGTTCTACATCAACTGCGTACACTGTTCCATCCAGTTCAACAGAAGTGACATGCGGACTATTCTGGAGTCCTTGAATTACAGATTCGGGGACACTCGCGGCAATTGCCGGAACAAGCGTATAACTATGTCGCACCGTCCCGCCCGCACGCTCTACAATGGCGCGCTCGGAAGCGCCAGGAGTTTTGTCAAAACTAACAAAAACATCAACGCGATTGCTGTTATTCTCCGCCGCTTGAACCTGCGAACTTAAAAGAACGACCGCCCCGATAGCCGCCACACTGAATACAACTCCCAAAATAAGTGAACGAGTTAGAATGTTGCTCATATTTTTGTTTATCTTGCTAAAAGCTTAATATTGCTAGAGAACCGAGATTTACCCTGCCCTCCTTTATACGGGGAAGTTTGTAAAAGTCAAGACCCCTGTACGGGTCCGCCACGTTTGGCCCTCCTCGGCCTGTAAATTGGCTCATTCCGACTCTACAGGGCGTTTACCCTGCGGGTCGGAATACACTCCCTGCGCACAAGCGCGAGTGCTTTCGGCCAATTTCTGACTCCCTGCCCCCTTCGGTGGGCAGGGCTGGGCTCGGAAATGCAAAAGAGTACTTTTGCATTTCGCTCGCCCTACGTCGCCAGTAATGTCGACGGTGCCAACAGGTACCGTACTGGCCTTTTGCGCTCTTGATGCCTGACGCCTGCCTGGCCGGTAGGCAGGGAACGGATCCTCGGCATCACAATGCTGTTGCGGGTGAGAAGCGAGTGAGCGTAGCTTCGCAAGGCCGGAGCACGGGTGGGAGGAAGGCTTGAAAGATTTTTCAGCCGGAAAAATACTTTTGGGCGATATTTGCACTGGTGCAAGTCCTGTCCGGTTCGCAGGGTGATTTTAAAACTCTACATCCGATATCCCTATCGTTGTCCAAGTACAGTATTGATCACTTTCTCAACTTCTTTGTCAGAAAGTTTAGATCCTGCAAGGCGTGTAGATGCGCCCGTAGAGGCAATGAGGGTTGCGCGACGAAGCTCCGCCAATCTCGCTGGCGAGAGGTCGATATTCTTTTTGATACGTTTAGGCTTTTTCATAGGAATTAAACTTATTTAAAATTAGTGTACCCTGATGAAAGAGCATTCGCCAGTTTCCGTTAGTCTTTTTCCAGATAGAGCTACGAAGAGAGCTTACAATATCAGTATCATTGATGGTTCGTTTTGTCTTGAATGTTGTTTAGCAAAATCATCCATAAGTTTGATACTTCAGGAGTTTTGCATTTTGTCATTTTTATTTTGGTAAATACGCATCATTCTTCCCAGTCGGGATACTGCTCCGGCCCGACGCCGCGCTGATCGACAAGGCGCGGCATGTCTTCGTCTTTGTGCTCTTTGCGCTCCTCGCGCGTCTCTTTCCATATGATGTCAAACCGGTGTCCGTCTCCAAAGTCGAACACGAAACCGAGCTTCGGGCATTTCTCGTAATTGATGTTTGCTATCCGAACTTGGTCGCTCTTGAATGTCGGAAACGGGTCGTCCTCCATTTCCGGCGCGTAGATGCCGTTTTCCGTGTAGGCATAGTATTTCATCTTGCCGCGACTTTCCGGCACAAAGAACCCATGCAGGTGGTCGTTCGCCCATCCCATTGAATCTATGATCGCATCGGCGAATTCCTCCAGCGTTTCGTGTCCGTGCAGTTCGAACACACGCCACACGGGATTCTTGAGCAGATAGTTGACGCGAAACGTGAACACCCTTCGACAGTCGGCTGCCTGCAAAGGGATCAGTATATTTTCGAATACTAACTTATATTCGTCGTATTGCTTGAGAGAGCGACGCAAATAATCCGCGTCAATATCACGATTTTCCTCTATTGTTTTGTTGATGGATTCAACAAAACCATCGTCCTCTATAACGGGAAGGGCCGGGAGAAATTTATTTTTCATACTTGGGAATAATGCCACATGTGCGCGCCTTACCTAATGAACAGCCGCGCGAGGCGGAGTTCGTCGTAGGAATAGCTTTCGCCTAAGATGGCGCGGGCTGGAGAGAGGAGGATTTTTCCTTCCGCATCGCGCACGGCTTCGAGTGCGGCTTTCATTGCTTTGAACCGTTTCGGCCTTTCAAGGTGTGATAGATCGCGTGATGCGTAGATTTTCCCTTTCAACTTTATTTCTTCCAAGTGATTGACAATGGTCGTTGAGGCAAGACCTCGCTTCTTCGCAATCTCCTCGATTGATCGCGCCTTTTCCAGAAGAGAGAAGGTTGCTTCGAGTGTTGGCACTCGCGCCACCTTCTGTTTCGGCCCCGCTCCGAGTTTCCCACCACATGCGCGGATGAAATTTGAATGCATCGTTGCCAGTTCCTGATTCGGCATTGCAGTAAATGTTTCTCGTGATTTTTGCGATTGCGCGCGGAACTCCTCGTCTTTGGCGCGTACTTCAGGATGCACTTCAAGCGCGCGCTGATTCAAGCCCGCGAGCGAGAGTCCGGCAAGCGTGCGTACGCGCGAGAGCGCGACATATCCTTGGCCATATTCGAAGGTTTGCGAGAGATCCATGTGGACGGCGTCAAGCGACATCCCCTGGCTCTTGTGCACCGTCATCGCCCATGCGAGACGAAGGGGAACTTGGATGATGCGCGCGAGAACGCGGCCGCCGTCTTCTATGCGCCATTCATCAGGTTCGGCGTATAGTGTTCTTCTGGCATTCGTTTTCACGATTGGAAATCCAGAGTCGGCAAATCCGGTCACGATACCGAGCGTACCATTCACGTAGCGATGCGTCGCGATGTCATTCTTCGTGAACATCACGCGCGCGCCGACTTTGAGCGAGAGCGTTTCCGGAGAAAGACAGCCGCGCTTCAAGGCGAGAACGAGCTTCTCCGGACCGCGGCTTTCCATTGCAAACGCCTTCGTCTCGCCCGGAAGTTTTTCAAGCTCGCCTGCGTTCTCAGCGTCAACGTCGGCATTGTGGCTGTAGAGCTGTGCTACATCTTCTTTCCGCCTCGGCGAGTAGCGCGTGCGCAGGAGCGCGCGCTCTTTCTCCGCCGCCTCGCCTCGCCGAATCGCCGAAAGAAAGTCCAGAAACACAGGATCTTCCTGACGATGCTGTTCGGAGAGATAGCATATGAGTGGGTTGAGTGCCTCCCATGCGGGAGACAAAAAGGCGAACCGTTTCTGTTGCGTATCTCCCGAGAACGATTCTTGCGCTTCTTCATTCGCTTCTCGCTTGTTTACCGGCCTGCCTGTGCCGTTTGCGTCACGGCAGACAGGCGGCAGTTGGAAAAAATCGCCGACAAGAACGGTCTGCAGTCCGCCAAAAGGTTGCCCGGACCGCCGCAGTTCGCGACACACTGCGTCGACCATTGCGAGCGTTTGCGCGGAGAGCATGGATACTTCGTCGATGATGAGGATGCGAGCATTGCCGACGCGCCGGACGACATTTCTGTTCTGCCCAATTCGGTCAAGATCGTAGTTTGTGAGATCGCGCCGCACCCCAATCCCGCTCCATGAATGAATGGTGTATCCGCCGATGTGCGTTGCGGCGATGCCGGTCGAGGCGGTGATCGCGGGCTCGATACCGCAGGAGCGCAGATACGCCACATATTGATTGATAGTGTGCGTCTTGCCGCTCCCCGGCTCGCCCGTCAAAAACACGTTCGCGCCGGTTTTCAAGATCGCGAGTGCTTCCGCTTGCTTCATCGGAACATTCTACCTCCAATCCTCGCGTGCAAAAACAAAAGGGGGCTTGTGCGAGTTACATTTGTTTCTTTCGTGCTTTCACAGCGGCGATGATGATAATGACGAGCGAGACGAGGAAGTAGAGGCCGTAGAGAATCATGAGAATGAACGGCCCGAAGCCAAATGAGAAGTATGCGTTGCCTTCCCCGCCGAAGATGAGGAGTGCGGTAACGGCAAGCACCGCAGGCACCGCCCACACGGCAAAGCGTTTCCATACTTCAAAGACGGTGGAGGCGAGGGGGAGAGCGAAGAAGGATGGAAGAATAACTAGAGTTAAATATGCAGCGATGTTGAAAAATATTGAAACGACGGAGGAATCGAGGATGCGAATGCATTTTTCTTGATGCATTAGGTTAGGAGCGCCACAAATCCAAAAAGCTACTAATGTGACAGCAGTAATGAGGCTGAAAAAGAAAACTAGGAAAGCTGCTTTTTTGGTTACCCATTTCATATCACTTGTTCTATCTGTTCCAATAATTGTAGCAGGACTTCGACGTCAGCATTATCTATCTTCCCTTTCTCCCCCTTCTTCACTATTGTAGCCGACAACTTTAAGAGCGTCTTGGTGAGTTGTTGCATATTCTCCAGTTTCTCCACGCGCTTAAGCAAGTTATTCTTGAGTCCTTTCTTGATATCAAGCGACTCTATTTTTTCTTTGAGCGCGACGAGTACCTCAACATCAAGCGCGACATTCTCCGCCTGTGCTTCAAGTTCTTCAAGAAGCGCGAGGAGTTCATCCGCATCAGCGGAGTCTAGTTTCCCTTTTTCCTCTTGCTTAGTGATTTTATTTTCAAGCTTGGCGAGAATCTTTGCGTTCTTTTCCTTCTTCTTTTCTATCTTTTTCTCTAGATTCTCTATTTTCTTGAGGAGGTTCTTCTTGAGTTTATCTTTGATGTCCATTCCGCCAACTATTTCCTTGAGCGCCGCGAGCAGTGTCGTGAGGGACGGCTCATCAAGCGTTATTTCTTCGCCATCTTCCGGTGCAAGCGTAAAATCAATTATGCCGTCGCCATCATAGTCCACCGTAAGTTCTTCTGCGTTCTGGATGGTTCCATCGGGAAAGCTCATTGTCGCGAGTGTGTTCGCGGAGGATGGAATACCAGAGAACGCAGAGTATGCGACTTGCGTGTCTCCTTCGTACTCTTCTATTTCAAGCGTGAAAGAGCCATCGTCAACACCGATGAGGGTGACGGTGGGATTCGCATCGACGGGAATGGTGATGACCTGCACTTCGCCATAACGTGTGTAAGTGGCTCCGAGAATAGTAGAAACGGTTTCGTTTATTTCGTTGCTTTCGCTATCTGTTACAGAGAGTGCGAGCGGCGAGTGGAGAACAAAGCGGAGGCGATTCTCAGCGGTGAATTCGGGAGCAAGATTGGAAACGTATTCGGGCAGTGAGTCTGTGGCAGACGTGAGGAGGTTGTCGAAGATGAAGGCGCGGAGTTCAGATACTTCAAAAATGTCCCCGTGATCTAATCTGAAGATCCAGCGTCGATCGTTATCTTTGTTATTATTTTTCAAATCCATCCACCATCTCCTCACATTCTCCGCACTGTCGCTCATCGCCAAGGCGCTCGGTACCACCACTGTGCCGTCGCCGTCGATAACTGTCTCGGGCGTGTAGGAAAGTTTGTTTTCGTATGCCAAGCAAATCTTACTTGCAAGAATAAACCTCGTACACTCCCGCACCGTCTTGTACGTGATGCCCGCAAGTGTGTCTTCGCCGATGCCCGCTATCTGGTGCACGGTTATGCCTTCTGGCGCTTGCCACGAGGAGCCGATTTCTTGCTGGAGCGTTTCGGCGTATGAGAGGAGTGCGGTATTGCCGAGCGAGGGGTGCTCAAGGTCGTCGTACGCGGGCGCAGTTCTTCCCTCCGTTCCCAGGAGAAAACCGCGAAGTTCGTCTGCGTTGCCTACCGCCATGCCATACGCGTCAATAAATGCCTGCGTCGCCTCACCCGTCTCAAAAACGACAAGCGGAGTAGTGATAGAGGCACCGGCATTGTTGTAGTAATCACTGTGCGGTAGGAGATGATAGGCGAAAGGAGCGTTCTTTGCGAAATCGCGAGCACGCTCCGGCGAGAGAATGAGCGGGAACCAGTCGAATGGAAGACCAGTATCGTAGCCGTGGAGGAGCGCGCCAACGGCTTGTGGAGTACCCAGCTGTGGAACGCCAACCAAGATGAGTTGCTCAATAAGTTCGCTTGCTTCAGCACCAAGTTCGTTGATGAGTGCTTTGGCGAGAAGACCGCCGTTCGAGTGCGCGACGATAGCGACCTTGCCGGTCTGCGACGATGCGGCGAGAGTACGGAGTGTTTCTTCGAGTTCGCCGTCTGCGAGAATGTCGGGCATGGATAAACGCCAATCGTATGGAACGGCCGCGTATCCTGCGATCGTCCCCGCGGAGCTTGCAGTTACAAGGTCGGTGAGAAAGGATTCGTATATATTTCCGCCCGTGACCGGAATTTCATCAATGACCTCCGTGACGGTTGTGTCCGCACTTATACTTTTCCCTTCTGCGTCCAGATAGAGCGCTTGCACATCTTCTTCACCCGAGGGTTCCCATCTTTTCTCTCCATCTTCATACAGCCGTGAGCCCATGATGCCTGGCAAAAAGAGAACGCTTGAACAGCATTCCTCCATTGCACCTTCTTCAGTGATAGTGAACCGTATCGTCTCGATGAAATTCTCGGGGGCCTGCGCGTGTGCGACTGTCCCGAAAAGATAAGCGAATATGCGCTGAAGCCATGGGACTTGCGTCGGAACAGGAGCGTCAACTTCATACACGTCAAGCTCATAGACGCCCGTCCCTTCCCATGCAAGAGTTTCAGAACCAAAAAAGCCGCCGATCGATGCAACGAACTCGCGTGCACCTTCAGGACCTGGAATGTGGAAGAGTGCACCTTCTGCAAGAAACACAAATGGATCATGGGTTTGCACCTGAACGTCTTTTGAGACGTTGAGCGGCACGGCATACGTGCCGCCATCCTGCATATTGACCGGATCGTCGAAAAATATCTCGCCGGTGTCTGGATCTTCTATAAGATCGCCCCAGACAAGGGTCGAAATCGCATGAGCACTCGCGGGAAAAATAAAAAGAACGACTCCTGCAAAGAGTGTCGCCGATGCAATCCACTTCATGAAGACGATTCTACCATCATTGCTCTGAACGAGTGCTCTCCTTTTTCCCAATGATTCATGCCTATTAGTACCGTACCGGCTTTTCGCGCATATGACGCCTGACGCCTGCCTGCCGGCAGGCAGGGAACGGATCCTCGGCATCACAATGCTGTTGCGGGGGACTAGACTCGTCGCTACGCTCCTCTTTGAGAACCCTCGGTCCTCAACGCTCCCCGCCAGTTGGCGGCTCACTGCTCTCCACCACGGACACAAACCCCCGACCCCCGTCTGGGGAACCCCTGCCTGCGGCAGGCAGGACTCGGTTTCCCAAACCTTCCTCCACGGGGTTTTGTTCTAAACTCCCGTTTTCTGACACTTTTCCAGTCTTGCCCCCGCAACTCGCGCACTCAAACGCAAAAACTCTCCCAAGCTGGGAGAGTTTTTGCTTTGCTAGTTGCCTGAGGCGATACCGTACCCCACCGGTCAAGCGCCATAAGGTTTCTTGACGTATCAATAGTATCTCGGAGCGATGGGGGCAAGTATGCGTCAGTTCCAACACATTTCGGATACTTTCGATGGTTTTTTACGAGCGAACAAGCGGAGCGGTACCGTACTACTACACGACGATTCTCGGGTCTTGCGAAGGACGCAAGGCGTTTATGAATTACGCAGAGAATGGGAGAAGTTTTCAAGTGCGGTTCGTTGAACGTCCTGCAGGTGCGTGGCTGGCCTTTTCTCTGTAACAAACGCAATTGCGTCATTTATGCCCCGCCCCTTGGAAATTAAATATGCTGCCACAAGTGTTGGTGCGCGCCCGTGCCCATTTTGGCAGTGTACGTACACTTTCTTCCTTTGTTCCACGAGAGTCTGGAGTGTGCGAACGCCGAGCGAAAGCTGATCGGGAGTCGGTGCCGTGTGATTCTTTATGGGCAACCAGAGATATGCCTCGACCCCGAATGGCTGGTCAAGACGCGCCGCCTCAAGAGAAATGTCTGCCATGATGCCTTCTTTCTTCAAGACTGCAGTAAGACCGAGAACACAGCATTGATTTGAGCCGACATAAATTCCGTCCGCAATGTAGTCGTAGTTCAATGTAACTTCGTCTTTGTGTACGTGCTCATTTTGCATACAAATTTATTTACTTATTAAACGCGGCAGTTTTTGATTAATCGCACTAATCATTTCGGAAATACTACTTATCTTATTCATCTCCTGCGCCGACAAAAACGAGGAAAGGACGTCCTTGTTCTCCACAAAAATCGCTGGTAGCTCCGTATGCGTCTCGTTCGGGTATGCGCGTCGAAATTCATCCTTGTGGAGGAATACCTTTTCCATGGGTAATGTCGTGAGGTGTTCGCTCCACTCCTCTTTTTTCCCCGTAACCCCGTAGGTTATTTTACATAAATTACACTCCTGCGAGTTGGGTGCGACGATTTTCCGCACGAAGTCGTTCGCGACGGCAAAAAACGATGAGTCTGCATTGTATACAAAGATAAGTTTATCCATGGCGAAGGAACGTTATGCGAATATCTTAATACCGTAGCTAAGCACGATGCAGAGTATTCCGAGGATGCCAAGACCCTGCTCCACTTTCATAATCTTCAAAACACGCCTATCAATTTTGCGTTCGGAGAGGACGCGACGATGCACGCCGAGCGCCGCAAAGGCGATAGAAATCGTTCCAACGGCATCAAGTGTTGCGGTAACAAATTCCATATTATGTGTAGGAGCGTCGAAGTAAGAGTATGCTGGATACGAAAATTAACAAAGCGCCGACGCTTGCGATCGAAAGTGTTGCCCACAGCGGAAGGTACAGGAGCGAGGCAAGTGCCGCGTAGAGTACGAAAGAGATGTGGTCAATTGGTCTGCGCGGAAATGAGTATTCCGTTGTACGCACCATGCCACGAAGGACGACGTATACCCCGACAATCATGCCCGGGAGATACAGAAACCCGATCCAATTCCATGCAGGATTGAGAAAGATAACGAACCCCACGCCGCCGAAAAACAAAAGGTCAGCTGTCGTGTCGAGTTTTCTTCCCACACGAGTTTCCGCACCCAATTCTCGCGCAAGCATGCCGTCCGCCTTGTCTCCAATCATCTGAAAGAGCATTAAAAGAATGAACATCGTATCGAACCTGAAATACAGAAACGCTGCCGCGGGAAGTGCCGCTATAAATCGCGCAAGCGAGATAAGATTTGGTACGTGACAATACCAAGGCGCTGCCCAGTTGATCGCACGTTCATTCGCAGATACTTCCATAACTTTTCATCAATCGGAATTGCATTAGTCACCATCACAGCAATAGATAACACTCCGAGCTGTTGCAATTGATGTGCTCGTGACGGTTCTTCGTAAGCACGCCCTCGTACTTTTCAATAGCCTCAAGCGCATCTTTTGGTGAGGAGACAATGGTAAAGACCTCGTATTCCTCCGGTCGCACCAGCATATTGTTCTTAAAGGAGTCCATGATTGGCTTCCAGAAATCTCCGTAGAGAATGAGTGGCTTGTGATGCCCGAAATACAGGCGCGCGAGTCCCCACGCCATACCAAATTCCGATATGGTACCAGTGCCGCCGTTGAAGATGATATTTATGTCGCTCAATTCGAGCAGTTTCTTCGTCCGAAGGACATAATTCGCCTCTTCGAATCGCTCGTCTGCATGATTTGCGGCAATTTCCCCGACAAATGAAGTCGTCAGTTCGGGACGGTAGTACACGGCGACAGTACGACCACCGGCCTCTTTTGCGCCTTCGGTCGCAGCGAGCATGACGCCAGGGCCGCCGCCATTCACAACCCTCCTTCCGCTTTTGGCCACGAGCTTAGCCACTTCGCGCGCAGCCTCGACATGGGTATCCCCAACATTTCCGCATGCGCATCCAAAGAACGAAACTGATTTAATTGTGTTCATAGATTAAAAACGTGAACCACCCGAAGGGTTATGGTCGGGCGGTTCCGTTTATTACTTTTTCCCGCATCCGCAATCGCAGACCCCATCGGCTTTATGTTCGTGATTGCACATCGTGCATATTTTTGCGGCACCCTCCTTTTTCATTGCACTGCATCCACATCCGCATGAGCCATCCGCTTCCTTGTGTTCATGATTGCACATTGTGCATGTACCAGATTTTGAATCCATATTTTTATATGATTATGTGTAATAACTTCGACCTCTACCTTCCTTCCCTGATTAGCTTCGCCAAACGTATTGGCATCATAAACAGGAGGAAGGCGATGGAAAGAAGAGCGAGAAAGATGCCGTCGAGGATTTTACCGACACCGACAAGTTTAAGCCGAAGAAGTTCTGATGGGTAATTCTGGATCTGCACGAGCTGTTTGTTTAGGTCTGACCCTGTTGGTGCGGCCTCGCGCTCAACTTTGGCGAGCGAAAAATACGAGCTTTGCAGCGCGTGGAATTTTGCCTCTTCTGCGGTTACCTGAGCGTGCATCGCGGTTCCTTGCCACGCAAATGATATGGCAGTAACAACGAGTGCAGCGAGAACCAAGAGCGGGACCATCATCTGTTTCATGTTTTGCATAAATGTATTTTAATTAATTACTGAATGAATAAAGCTAATAATTTTATTAACGTGTAGGCAACATTCGCGGTACACCATGATATTCACACAATTCACCGTGAATTTTATGATCACCGTAGGCGGTCGTCGCGGCGACGGCACCGAGCGCCGCGGCAGTGATGTCTTGTTTGAATGCTCCAAAATGATTGACGGTATCGCCTGCCGCGAACACGCCATCAACATTCGTTTTCATCGTGTTGTCGACCTTTATGTACCCCCGCTCGTCGAGCTCAACGCCGAGCGACTGTGCGAGAGATACGTTCGGCAGTGCACCAACCTCCACAAACAGTCCGCCTATGACAAGGTCGGTGGAACCGTTGAGCGGTTTTGAGAGCACTATCTTTTCAAGTCTTTCCTTGCCAATCAGCTCTTTAACTTCTGTCTCGGCAATTATTTCCACTTTACTCCGTAGTTTTTTCAACTGCTCAAGATTTATCGCTTCGGCAGTTACGTCTTTGCCCCGAATGATCAAGTACACTTTCTTCGCATACTCGGCGGCGAGATTAGCGCCTTTGACCGACGCATCTCCGCCTCCGACTATTACTATTGTCTCTCCGCTGTAGACTGGGCCATCGCACGTCACGCAATAATGTACTCCTTTTCCGGTCAACTCTTTCTCGTTTGGCAATCCAAGTCGTCTGCGTTCGGTGCCGACAGCAAAGAGGAGTGTGTTTCCGTTGAACGCCGCATCTTTGGTATGGACGGTAAAGCAATGCTTGGTGTTATTCCTCTCGACCTTCTCGACTTTTTGATTTTTCACTTCAACGCCGAGGGCGATTGCCTGCTCCTTGATGAGGGAGGCGAGTTCAAATCCGTCGATTGATTTGACGCCCGGATAATTTTCAATGTTCCCAGCGCTCGCCGTTTCTCCGCCAAATACTTCGCCGATGATGAGCACTTTCATGCGATACCGGCTCGCATAGACTCCTGCGGACAATCCCGCGACACCAGAACCAATTATGATGAGATCGTAATGTGTTTCCATAGTTGCTATTAATTCGCCCGCCGAGAAATCATTATGCCGAGCACCGCGCCCCACATCATATGTGAGAGTGCAAACACTATTGGATTTAGATTCAACATTATGGGATCAATAAAGGGGAGAGCAACGAACCACATAACGAAGAATATCGCGAGCGCATAGAGCGCGCCGACGACAGCTCCTACCATCAGCGTCGAGAGAAGACGTCCGAAGATTGCGGCGAACACGAGAGCAAGCACGACGGAATTCATCATGTGCCCCATCATGCCGAGGACAACGGGGATGAGAGAAAACGCGACTGGAATCGCGATTGTTTGCAGATCGCGCACAATGGTTGCGGCGATAAAAATCGGGGCAGACCAAAACCCGACACCAAACAATCCTTCATACACCATCTCCAACATCGCCATAACGATACTTGCGACGAGACCTGCGATAAGTACTTTTTTGTTCATAGTGATAATTTATTTGATAATAACGCTAATAAGTACACCCTCCCACCAACGCCTTCATAGTACTCCTGCGATTTTTACGAAGCATATGACGTTTCCAGTGATGGGTCGTGTAGCGTGAGCGAGTCGCGAGGATCACAAAGTTCTTTTTGAAGCAGCACCTTGTCGAATGCATCGGGGACTCCTAGGAAACGTAAGACGTGCTCCATATCGCGCACAGCGTTATAGAGACACACTGATGCTCCCGGCGAAGGTGTCATATTGAAAATAATATTATCGCCGATGATTTTTCCTTCACCGAGCAGTAGTTCGTGAGTGTTGGTGTTTACGCGCTGGAGTCGCATGCCACCGAATCCGCGAGCGCGGACAAAGTCCGCTCCGGTTAGCGTCGGTACGATTTTGCGGGCTTGTAGTGCAAAAAAGTATGGCGCGACGATCGGGATTTCATACAATACGTTTCGGACGAGGTACCAAAACCGGAGTGGATCGAGCAATATGACTGCAAAGCTTCTCCATGTGCGCAGTCGGTGGAGGCCGGAGACCGCAAAATAATCTAGCGAAGTTTTCCAATTGCGAGCTTCAAGGACGGGGAAGAATCGAGCAGTCGGACCCCAGCGAGTTTTCCCAGGGACGCGTACATCCGGATCGCCGTGAATCGCTGAAAAAGGGAGCCGCGGCTCTTGAACAGAGTAAACTTTTCCCTTCAGAACTTGCTTCGTGAAGAAAAAAGTACCCGCAACGGGAATCAACGAGAATTCCTTGCCGAGTCCGAGACGTTTGGCAAATAAAAGTGAGTACGCGTCCGCATCAAAGACAACGACGCGTGCTCGGAGCGTCTCGCCGTTAGCGCGCGACACTTTCCATTGACCATCTGCATCACGCGCCACATCGGTCACTGGTGAGCCGAGGAATATTCGTACACGCCCAGCGGCATCAGTTCGCGCAAGCGTTTGATCAACGAATGACTGCGCGAGCCTCTGGTAATCAACCGCGTATCCCATTTGTGCCAGCGCCACTATTCGCTTATGCGAGGGACGTCCCTTTACCACCAGCGGCTCCATCTCTTCGATATCGGCACGATTCAGCTTTCGCAAATTCGGAAAGACCGCGCGAATCTTCTCAAATCGCTCATCAAGTTTCATGACTTCCTCCGCTCCAACTGCCAGAACCATTTTGTGGGTGGGGAAAAGAATCTTCGAACGGATGTCATCGGGAAGCGAGGCGGCGTAGTGAGCAACCATTGAAGCCGCCGGGGCCACATCCTTCACTTTCTCGACCGAGTAATTCGTCTCGATGTCCCCGATATGGAGCGTCTGACTGTTGTTGTTTGCACGCGAGTTGACGGATCCGATCACTGCATACTTTTCGATCAGTGCGATTCGTGCGATTGAGGTATAGCGGGCAAGCGTGTACAAAAGCGCCGTTCCGGATGCGCCGCCGCCTACAATGACCACGTCATGGATTGCACTTTCTTTCATGGTTTGGGGGTAGCCGAACTCGCGATGCGTTCGACTGCCGTGATATAAGCCGCCTCCCGCAGCGATACCTTGCGCTTTTTCGAGACGCTGATGACCGTATCGGTCGCATCGTCCATAAGTTTCTTGAGCCGGGCGAATACGTCGGCTTTCTTCCAGTGCTCGTTCTTTCTGTTTTGCTCCCACTCAAAATAAGAGACCGCGACTCCTCCGGCATTCGCCAAGACGTCGGGTATGACCGTGATCCCTTTCTTTTCAAGAATGGCATCCGCCTCAAGTGTCGTGGGGCCATTGGCCATTTCGAGAACTATATTCGCCTTGATTTTCTTCGCATTCTTTTCCGTTATCGCGTTTTCAAGCGCGGCAGGCACCACGATGTCGACTGGCAGGGTAAGGATTTCGTCAGAGGAGATTTCGCGAGCACCTATGACATCTTTATTACTGACATCGCATACTGAACCAACGCAGTAGCATCCCGCGAGCATCCCTTTCTTCTCTTTGCACTTCTCCACCGCCCCAATACTTTCGATTCCTTTGGGTACGTAAATTCCGCCCCTTGAGTCGGAGAGTGCGACAATCTTGAATCCAGCCTCATGCAAATATCTCGCGAGATACAAGCCGACATTTCCAAAGCCCTGTATAGCCACTGTCATGTTTTTTGGATCAAGCTTCCTCTTTTTCAAAAGATACTGCAGAACATAGCTGCCGCCGAGTCCCGTCGCTTCGGTACGTCCTTCAGAGCCACCCTGGCCAATTGGTTTACCTGTGACAACTGCTGTCGCAGCAGCACCAGTCACTCGCGCGTACTCATCCGCAATCCACGTCATAATTTTTCCGTTCGTGTTCACGTCAGGAGCAGGCACGTCCACGTCGGGCCCAATAATCGGCGCGATCTTACGCGTAAACTCGCGCGTCAGTCGCTCCAGCTCTTCTAGGGAGAGTTCCTTCGGATTAACGGCAATGCCGCCCTTACCTCCGCCGAACGGAACACCGACGACCGCATTCTTTATCGTCATCCAAAACGCGAGTGCCTTTGCTTCGTCCATATCAACCTGTGGATGGTAGCGGAGCCCTCCTTTGTAGGGCCCGCGAATGTTGTTGTGCTGGACGCGAAATCCTTGGAAGACACGTACGCTTCCGTCGTCCATCCGAAGCGGCACAGATACCTCCATCACGCGATCGGGATTCTCTAGTTGCAGCGCAAGCAGTGGATCAATATTCGTGCGCTTGACTGCAGCACGAAGCTGTCGAAGTGCACGTTGCCACGGATTATTCTTTTGAATGTCTTTTGTGTTCATAATTATTTATCTCCCGTCCAAACAATGCCGTCCTTTTGGTGATGCACTGCCCACGCAAACCACATGCTGGTGTAGCTCGGCAGTTCTTTTCCTTCCTGCGTAGTAACTCGAATCTCACCATCTAGAAGACGTGCGCTGACTGTTTTGCCGAGGACGTCGACGACTGCGACAACGCCCGGCTTCAAATCTTTCACCTTGAATGCGATAGAGTGTTCGTTGAAATTGACGACATGCATGATTTCTTTCGCGGGCAGACGAGTATCCGTCACCGATACGGGAAAAAGGATGTCGTCCGTGTTGTCATAGTTTCCGTACGGATACACGGAATAGCTGCGACGATATCCAGTCTCAACGCTCAATATCTGGGCGTTCGGATATTTCTCGCGAATGGCTTTGAATGGGAGAACTTGCGAAGGATATAGAGCAAGTTTTGCGCCGGTCTTGTCACCGACGACCGCTTCGCCCTGCACCTGCGACCACAGACTTTCAGTCGCCTTGTCGTACATGAGAAGATTCGATTCATACAACTTGCCCGAGACGCCGAATATCTCTGGCTTGCCGTCAACCTCTGCTTCATACACGATTGCAGAGCCACAGAGAGGACAAAACGTAACGACGAGGTGCTTTCCCTCAATCACGTCATTCACGACTTCGTGCCATACAATGATGTTGTACGGATAGAAGCGCGAAGTTTTCCCGACAGTGACGAGAATGCCGTCAACGTCATCGGTGATACTCGAATCCGCAGCCGCTATCTTCGTAAATGCAGGCTGATCAAGCGCGGGGATACCGTCTTTCCCCGGGCCGCCGTCGAGGATTTTCTCGACATCGATTGAATGTTTGTTCATATCTGTTTGCAATCGCCCACCGTCGAATGTCGTGCGAGTTTCTGTTTTCACTTCGGCAGTGCGCAGATTCCCACTGGCGAGTCCCCGTGAGGAGAGAGTCCACACACCGAATCCGGCGAGAATGGCCGCGAGAGCGATGATGACGAAGTATCCCTTCATAAGGCGACAAGGTTGGCGAAGTCGGATTCGCTGATGTCCCCGGGTATCGTTCCGACGATGTCGCCATCTTTTCCTATCAACACGTGATAGTTGGTATATGCGACGCGATATTTCCGTGCGATCTCCCCCGATGGATCCAGAACAACTGGATACGTGAGACCAAAGTCGGATACAAATTTTTCGACAATGCTTGGTTCCTCTTGCAGATCTACCCCGATGACTTCTATCTGGTCTTTGTATTTCTCATACAGTGCTTGTTGGCGTGGAATATCGCGCCGACAATTCGGGCACCACGTCGCCCAGAAATCGAGGATGACCGGTTTTTTATCCTTATACTCGGACAATGTGAGAGTCCCGCCGCCGACTCTTTCAAGTGTGAAATCAGGTGCAGGAGCGGCTATCTCATTCTGGCTTCCGGCAACAGGTGCGGACGTGCCATTTGACGCGGCAAAAGCCAATCCTCCGATTGCAACAATGACAATCGCACCGATAATCCAATGATTTCTTTTCATAACGTTATAGGTAATTAATAATTGCGTCGTAATGAAGGAACTGCAGCGCGCGGTAGCCGTATGACACGAGGAGATTCATGTTGTCGGTGAGAAGAAGCACGCCGAGAACAATCAAGAAGATGCCCCCGATAGCGGATGATACGTGGAGAAAACGGTCAAATCGTGCGATCGTTCTTTCAGCACGACTAAGACCGAGAGCGGCAAGAAGAAATGGGACTGCGAGTCCGAGCGAGAAGACCGCGAGTAAGAGTGCTCCGCCGAGAGCCGTCGCGCGCGTTCCTGCAAGGAGCAAGACCGACCCCAGAACCGGTCCAACGCAAGGAGTCCAGCCGGCACCAAACACAATCCCCATGATCCCCGAATTGAGCGGCGTGCCGCGCTCAAACGGAGACGCGAGGTGAATGCGCTTCTCCGACATAAGTGCAGGAATGCGTAGGATGTTGAGCATCATGAGTCCGAAGAGAATGACGAACACGCCTCCAATTCGAGCGATCCATATGCGTGCTTCAAAGAAAAGTCCCCCGAGAATCCCTGCGAATACACCAAGGAGAATGAACACGACACTAAACCCCAGCACGAAAAAGAGCCCGTTCATGAGGACTTTCTTTCGAGATGGGGTCGAATCTTTCGCACTTCCACTGATGAAACTTAAGTACGCGGGTACGAGTGGAAGCGTGCATGGCGCAAGAAAGGTGAGGAGTCCGGCGACGAACGCTGGGATGATGAGTGCGGTTTCGATCATAGAGTTGGTGGAATGTCCTCCTGAACGGCACTCTTAATAATGTCGAGATTGCAGCTCTTATGTTCCGTGCACCACGCCTCGCACCTTTCTCCCATTTCGCGCGAAGCGTACTTCAGACCGCACACTTCGCACTGAAAGAGGTCTCCTTCTTTTCCTTGAATAACTTTTACCATGTCGTTATGCAATCGCGAGCAACTGTTTGAGACGACCTTCGTCGAAGCCGACGATCATGTCGGTGTCGACGAAAATTATAGGGACTCCCATCTGTCCTGATTTTTCGACCATTTCAGCTCGCGCCGCGGCGTCGCCTGCAACATCTTTCTCAGTATACGCGACATTGTGTTCCTTGAAGAAAGCCTTTGCCGCTTTGCAGTAAGAGCACGTTGGCGTTGAATAAATCGTTACATTTTTCATAATTATTTTTATTTACTTCCAGTAATTCTCTCCCACAGTTCTAATCCTCGTCTGAAGAAGCGTTTTTCCTTGCCCATACAAGTAAGGCATGAAGAAAATCGTTCTCCGGTTTTCAGATATTTCTTGCTCCCGCATGGCACACAGATGTAGAAGCCGTCTGTGGGAACCGTGCTTCCGACTTTGAATGTTTCGATTTCAGATTCGTCCGTGTAATCCATAGGTAATCGATTAATGGGTGTGTGCATGCTCGTGAGCATGGTCATGTTCGTGTGCCGCTCCTTCGTGGCGCTTTGCTACATAGAGAACATACACAAGACCGAGAACCACGCCGAAAATCGCGTGACCCATGAGACTCATAAGACGTATTGTGTCGAACGCATTTCCGATCTGCACGCCCATACCGAGGATGACCGGCATCGCAATGAGGGCACCGAGAACCCACCAGATAAGCCCGTAGAGAAGTCCATATCCAACACCTTCGCCGTAATTCCTCACCCACTTTGAGAAGATGAGCGCGAAGAGCCCGCCCGTGACCGCACTAATAATAAGATGCACGACCCAACCGATAGCAGTTGCCTGACTTCCTATCATGCTCGCGATCATTGGCATCATGCCCATCATCGCCATCAACATGCCGAAGATAATTCCTCCTGCAATTCCCCCAATTACTCCACCGATTACTTTTTGATCCATAAAGTATGTATTTAATTGATAATCTAATAATGCGCGTTACGTACAGATGGTCTTTTCGAGATTGTTTACAAACTCGTCGCGCACAAGTTTGTAACAAATGTTCGTGCCCATACGCTCCGACGTGAACATCCCATTGTCCTTCATCATCCGTAGATGGTGCGAGATCGTATTGATGTTCATGTCGAGACTTTCGGCGATATCGGACACGCATGCCTCTCCATACTCGTACATGAAGCAGAGAATTCGTATCCTCGTCTCGTCCCCAGCGAGGGAAAGGAGCCGAGCCCGTTTCGTGATGACGGGATCGATCGGAATCTTCCTATAGTGACCCGGTTCCATATGATTCTGGATATATTCTAATATTACTAGTAATGTTGGATTAGTATATCGGGCACTAAGAATGTCAATATGCGAGGGTGTGGATAGGCACCAAAACACCTGCGAGAAGGGATGCTTAAGGAGGAAAAGCGCAAGCTACTTGAACAGCTTCGTGGGAAGATTGTCCTCAAGGACAAGAAAATCACTCTCGAGAAGTAGTCCGACAACACCAAAGCCGCGACTTTCGTCGCGGCTTTGGTGTTCTTCGGGCGCTTGATGCCAGTTGGTACCGTACCGGCTTTTCGCGCATATGACGCCTGACGCCTGCCGGCAGGCAGGGAACGGATCCTCGGCATCACAATGCTGTTGCGGGGGCGGGACGACATTGCAAGACCGCACGCGAGAGTGTCCCACACTCTCGCTCCCCGAAACAGAAAAACCGCCTTGCGGCGGTTCCTCTGTTGCGGGGGCAGGACTTGCACCTGCGACCTCAAGGTTATGCACTTCCAACTACGGCTTTCGCCGCCCCTAAACGCTTTCGCGCCGGGTTTGTGAGCTGGACTATACCTTCTCCCTCGTCATGCTGACGATAGGGAGTCTGCCGTCTAGTCTCTACACCTGCCTACGCCAAAGCTACGGCAGGCAAGCCTTCTCTGTTCTTTCGAACGAGTTCAGCTTGCTTGCAATCCGAAGCTTTAGCGGAGGATTGGCTCGGTATTGCCAATTCGCATATGCGAATAAGGTTTCACCGAATTTGACAGAAAATCCATCTGGCATTCCTGCCGGATGAGCCCATATGAGCCTTGCGAGCTACTACTGCTCCACCCCGCTAAGGAACAGTATACAATACTATCCAATATAGTGAAATTCCCGGAAAATTCTTTCGTACAATCCGATAACGC
>Ga0209541_10006631_pt1 | contig 19662 bp, 19 predicted proteins | sample RifCSPlowO2_01_FD_184027 | JGI IMG/M metagenome (GOLD analysis project Ga0209541, IMG submission 184027) | Groundwater microbial communities from Rifle, Colorado - Rifle CSP2_plank lowO2_0.1 (SPAdes) (version 2) | ecosystem: Environmental > Aquatic > Deep subsurface > Groundwater | place... | reverse complement strand
CGCGTCCATGTACTCTATGGCGCCCTGCTTCAGCAGATCCTGCCATGTGAGCTCGCCCGCCTCAAGTTTTTCAAGATGCTTTTCATTCAGCACAGACTTGCCATTTTCCATTATAATAATTGGTCTTTGCAGCCTGCCCGAGTCGGTGTTTACATGCACTTCTTCGAAATCTTTGTTGTAAATTATGCTTATCTGCGGGTCTATGCCGCCTGAGCGTCTTTTGTTTCTCAGCTTGTTGACCAGTTCCTGCGGTTTCAATGAACGTCCGGCTATCTCGCCGTTAATAAATACTATGGTTCCTTCCTCGCTGACTTCCTTCTTGACCAATTCCCTTATCATGTCCAGATCTTTGCTTGTTTCCGTTATTACGCCGAAAAGTGCCAGGTATTTTCTGAGGCCGATGTTCACGCCTTCCGGAGTCTCCTCAGCGCACAGCCTGCCCCAGTGTGTTGCATGCAAAGCGCGCGCCTCGAAGTGTTCCTGCGATGCCGACAGAGGAGAAATAACATTCCTCAGGTGTGCTATGGTTCTCACGTGGTTCGTTCTCTCAAGGCGCTGGCAAACGCCCGTCCTGCCTCCAATCCACTGACCCGTTGCCATGTGGGATATTATTCTCTTTGTTAAGTAGTCAGACTCGACTATTGATCTTATCGAAGGCATCTTGCCTCTCTTGATTAGTTTCTGGTAGGAATATATTATTCGCGACACGAGACCGTATTTGCCCAGCAGTATAGAACGGAAAAGTATCTCCATGAAATCGCTGACCATTCTCAGCCTCTTGTTCTCGTAGTGGTCTATATCCTGTTCGCTTGCTTCGCCCAATCCGACGCGCAGGACTTTTCTTATTACCTGCGACAGGTACAGTGCCTTTTTCACCCTGTCGCTTTTCTTCTGGCCCAGGTGCGGCAACAGGTATTTGTCCATTATATCGTTTATTCTCTTGTCACGATACTCTTTCTGCGGTATTCTCATCTTCTTTCCTATGAATTCCTTCGCATCCTCCGCAGTTTTTACCTCGAACTCGTAAAGGTTGAAATATATTTCCTGCTTTTCTGCGTCCGTAGCAGCTATCGACTCGACAACTTCACGGTCCGTTTCCATGCCAAGCGCCCGCATCAGCACGACGACGGGCAGTTTCTTCAGGTTGGCAAAAGAAATTGTGATTATTCCGCTCTTCCTCTCTATGTTATGTCTTTGCACGAAACCGGATGATTCGGAGTTTATGCGCGCCGTTTCTGTGTCATTTTTCTTTTCTATTATTGGCCTGTTTGAAAGAACCTCTTCCACCATTACAATAACACGCTCGGTGCCGTTTATGATAAAATATCCGCCCGGATCGTCCGGGTCCTCGCCGTTTTCCACAAGCTCCTCGCGCGTCATCCCGTTTAGCATGCAAAGTTTTGACTTTAGCATTATCGGTAAATCACCCAGTTTGACTTCCTGCGACTCCTGTTCGACGCCGTTTATGACCGGCACCATTTCAACAAATATAGGAGATGAATAAGAAAGGTCCCTCATGCGCGATTCCATAGGGTTTATAGGCCTTGTTGCGCCGTCTGCTTCTTTCACTACAGGTTTTGGCACGCGAACCTTGCCCAGTTTTATCTTAAACTCTGCCAGTTCAGGCGTTTCCAGTTCGATTTCACCGATCTCGTCTATTATTCTCTGTATGCGGGAGTCGATGAACTCGTTGAACGACTTTATCTGGTGATCAACGAAGCCCACGTCCTTCTTGAACGACCTCAATAACGTCTTGAATTCGCGTGTATCGCTCATAAATATTATCTCCACTGTACATAACCGAATTTTTCTGAAGTGTATACTGTGATATTCTGTCCTTTGTATTGTTCCAAAAATCTTGTTAAACCTTTCTGCGTAGATATGAAACTTGGCTCGACCATCAAACCTTGGTGCAATAATGCAATGAACGGAAAGCTCAAATTCCGTGCACGGGGGCCGTAAGTATCAGGCATATCTCTTACAAATTGTACGCCCATTATGCAACCACCCTGTAATAATTGTATTCGCCGGCGACCATGGATTTTCTTGTTATTTTTAACACGTCGCCATGCTTTGCCTGCAGTATCTTGACAACAGGATCGTCGTCCTTTATTCGCGGAAGCTGCTTGAGCGAAACATTGAGCCTTTTCAGCATTTCTGCTTTCTCCTCGCCGCCGAGTATTTCGTGCTTTGGCACAAGGTTGCTCTGGAATATGTCTATCTCTTTCTCTTCTTTTTTTGTAGCCATTATTATCACTTCAACAATCTTGATCTTTTGAACCCCGACGTAGTCCGCTCTATCTTGTAGAGTGTTGTTTCCTGAATGCGTGAAAGCGCGTTGGATTTTCTCAGGAACTCGCCGTGCTCCCGTATTACTATCCTTTTGTCTGGTGTTACGATTTCGAACCAGCACAGGTCGTACGGTCCGATTCCGTTGAAATCCAAAATATTGCTATCCATTTTTCCACCGATTACGCATATTTTTCCGCCAGTGCTTTTTCCCAACTCGAGGAAAGTTGTACTTTCCTGAGTCTCCGGAAGATCTCTCATCTTCCGAGAGAAAAGGGTTGTATGGGCCCGAAGGGATTCGAACCCTCGACACCCGGCTTTCTTGATCCTAGGCGCTTATCCAAGCTGTCACCAAGGATGTAAAAGGCCGATGCTCTTTCCTGAACTTTCCGTTTTGGTTAAGCTTTTTGAAAAGCTTACCAGGTTTCTCCACCCCTCTTCTTCGCTGGTTCTTTCCGCCAGCGCTTTCTTCGAAGAAAGGGCTGTCTGAGCTACAGGCCCGCGCCTCGGCCGGGATTTGAACCCGGGTCAGCGGCGTGACAGGCCACTATGCTAGGCCACTGTGCACACCTTCTCGGTTTGCTGTTTCTTTGGTACAGCTTTCTTTTCAAGAAAGGTGTACTACACCACCGAGGCAATTATTATACTTTAGGCAAATTCAACGGACTGTATTCAAGTTTTGGTGCTCTATCATCAAAGTCCATTCTGTCGACAGTCGCTTGGGCGATATCTCCCGTACGACGGAGGCTTCTTTCTATTCCGTCGTATGATTCGCTTATTCTATCAAGCACTTCAGATGCATACCTTAATGCCGCTTCTGCATCCATGATTTCCTGCTCCGTCATCGAATCTGCATACTCAGGCATAATTATCAGCTCTGTAGAAATGCTCAATGAAAACCAGCAGGAGCATCATTGCATATCTGCAATGATGCTTAGTTAAGGGTATTGTGACAACACAATACCCTTCCTGCTGGTTTTCTCATAGGTTTTCTACAGAGCCTAATTATCACTAATTCTATAACTATAGACTAATCGGACAGTCCTTCAGCTAATTTGTAATTTTTAAGGGAAAATTGGTTATTTGTCACGACTTCACCAGGTGATTAATATTCTTGATTAATCTTCTTCATAAGAAGATTAATGGTAAGCAGCGTACAGTCTTTTCCAAGCGTTTGCTCAGTACTTGACATGTCGCAGGAGAGATTCACTTCTGTGTTCGAAATGGGAACAGGTCTACCCTCTCCGCTATGGCCGCCAACCTCTCATAAGTTACGGGGTAATGCATTTAAAGTTTACGAATGCCGGTTTTGTTAACTTATTGTAGGTAGATTGTTTGTATTTGAAAATTAATTCTTGAAAATTTAAAGCAGATTTGCAAGTTTCTTAATGTCTTTATTTGCTATGTGTGTGTAGATTTGTGTTGTTTTCAAATCTTTGTGTCCTAACAATTGCTGAATGTATCTGATATCTGCTCCAGATTCAAGCAAATGGGTGGCAAAGCTATGTCTCAATGTATGTGGCGTTACATTTTTCTTGATTCCAACTTTTTTGGAAGCATATTTGATAATTTGTTGAATTGTCCGTTTGTTATATTTTTCTTCTCTTTGGGAAACAAAAATTGGGCCTTCTTCCTTTACTCCATATATTCTCAACACATCAACCAGTTTTTTGTGAAGGAAAATTACTCTTTCTTTATCTCCTTTTGCAATTTTTAGATGAATGATTTCTCTGTCAAAATCAATGTCTTGCCAGCTAAGATTTCTCGCTTCATCTAGCCGAAGGCCTGCATAATAAAGAAACATGATAACAAGCTTGTGCTTCAAATTATTTGTGGAGTCTATCATTTTGTTTACTTCCTCTTTGCTTAATACAATAGGCAGTTTTAAGGATTTTCTTGCAAGAGGAAGCTTCTCTTCAAATTTAGTATTCAAAACATTTTCATGGAAAAATTTTAATGCAAAATACACAGACCTCATTGTCGATTTGCTTTTTGTTGTGTAGGATAGCAGAAATTCCCTCGGAGTCTTGCCTGAAGCGAGAAAGTCTTTCACAACGGAAATATAGGATTTGCCTGTTTGATAAGAATACCTTCTGAGTTTTACTTCCTCGATAAGTTTGCCAATCAGCCTATGCCTTTCTTCTGTCGAATAATTTTTACTCTCATTTACCATACAATCTATACTATGAAATAGAAATATATTTAATCTCGCTTTTTCTCCCAAATCGTGCTAAAAAACGAATATTTACCTCGCTTAATAGTTGTTATATTCAATCGTCGTGTAGAATTATAATGGGGGGTTTCCGCCTTTTAGTGCTTCGCACATTTAGCCTTTTTCTACGAAAAAGAAATTTTAATGGGGGGATTTCCTAACCAAATGTCAAAACTTTGTCAGATTCTTCAACTAAATTTAACAAATCTTTCATGGTTGAAATTGGACAAACATCGCTACCCTCTTTTTTTCTTGATTTTAAGCAAGTTCCACAAGCCAATATTTGCCCTTTGTTTTCAATAAATAAATCAGTCTGTTCTTTTACATTGTTTTTTTCATCTTTAATATCCTCAATTTCAACCCCTTTATTGATTAAGAAAGCTTTTACTTCATGATTTGCTTTTAATGACGTATTTCCAAATCTAAAAGCATTCCAAACAACTTCTGCTTCATTTGTCCCTATTATAATTCCAAATTTCATTTTTTACCACCTTTATTTTGCATGTTTTTCCATAATTTTAGAATCCAGAGATAAACTAAAATTATAAGTCCAATTAATAGAATTATATAGAGGACATTTATAAAATTCCAATAACCAAAACTATACCCCCCAATTTCCCATCATTCCTGAACCCATCATCATATTCATCATGCCTCCACCCATCATACCATAACCTATATAGACATTCTCGTTACAGTAAAGCCGTTTTGCCATGTTGATATGCACTTGTTTCAAAGATTCAGAACCTTCTCCACCCATCATGTTGTCCATAATTTCATGGGCTTCGCCCGGGTGCATTTGCTCCATATAATAATCACCAATGGATTCAAGCTGTTCATCTGTGAGTTTATCACAGCCAATACCTGAATCTATAAGCTGTTTTGTTTCAGCAAAATTATGTTCATGTGCAGATACCAGACTTACACTCAATAGCAACATACTGAAAATCACAATTATGGATATTTTTTTCATTCTAACACCCCATAATTTTTAACAATTTTTCCATTTTTCTTTAATTTTTCAGCCAAAACATCTCTGATTATATCAAATGCTTTGATGATTTTCGGATTTGTAAGTTTGTAATAGATGTTCTTACCCTTTCTATTTGACACAACAATCCCTTTAGATTTCATAATTGATAAGTGCTGGGAGATGTTGGCTTGACTTAGTTTTGTCTTTTTTATCAATTCTGTTACTGATAATTCTTTATCTCTCAATAAATTCAATATTTCTAACCTTGTTGAATTTGAAAATACTTTGCACATTTCAGCATGAATTTCATATAGTTCTTTCATATTGTTATATTAGAATAATCTAATATTTAAATACTTTTTGGTTATTAAACGGAAATCCCCCTCTTCTTTTTTTAAAAAAAGAAGCAAAAAACGACGGCGGAAACCCCTATAAAAAACAATAGACACGACGACTTTGATTTTTTGCCTTCGGCATCGTTGCACTAAAAATCAATCCTTAACGGGAGAATATAACAGGCATTAACCGACTACGAAACCTTGCAGGTTTCTCCGTTCAAATCGGCTACGCCGACTTCGGTTAATGCCGCTGTTATGCTCAATAAAAAATCAGCTAAGAATACGAATAGGGGAACTTTTTGTCCTTCGGACATATTGTCTTTACTTCGTAAAGAATTATTTTACAAACTGTTTAACTTCATTCCTAACTATTGATGTTGCTTGATATTTTTGTCTTAAATCTCTCAATGCCTCAGGAAATCTTTCTCGTGGTATTAGGATGTTTATTGCCGAATATCTATCCCCTGCCGTAACTGTTGGTTCATCAGAGCAAAGCCCTTCACTAGATAAATATTCTTTAGTTTCATCTATTTTATCATTTGGAACATTAAATTTTACATCAAAATATTTTCTTCCTTGAATAGCTCCAATAAGCAAATCAAATATCTCTCTAGCTTTTCCTTCTTTCGCACTATTACAACTAGGACCAGCATATAACCCGGCACTTGATTTCATAACTGTTTCAAGTTCTCTTAGACTATACGCTCTTAGAGTGCTACCTGTTTGGGTATTATCTACAATCAAATCAGCACCTTTTGCCATATATCCTTCGGTAACTCCATCAGAATTTATTATTTGTACTAATCGGTTTTCTCCATCTTGTAATCCCCTTACTTGGACAAGTGGTTTCTTTTCGCCAAATACCTGCTTGTATCCTGCATCTTCCATAAATCTTTGTCGTGTAAGATTTGGGTATTCTGTAAAACATAATATTGGTGTTGTTCTATCTTTCTGTGAACGAAAAAAATCTGAAAGTGATTCATAAGATGCGTCTTTTGGAACACCAATCACTAATCTTGTTTGACCATACTCTAAATCACCTATTTTTCTAATATCTGCCCCATTTACTGATTCTTCCTTAACCCAATCTTCACCTACAATAGCAACATCTAATAGTTGTCTGCTTAATTCAACAGGTGCACTCTGAGGTCGTGTGAGAAAAGCAATTATTTCTGGATCATTTACAATTCTTAACTTTGTATCTGATTCTTTCCCAGGTTCATAGCCTTGGATGTCATAACCTGCATCTACAAATAATTGGTGAGTATTTCCTCTACCTATAGTATTCAAGCTACCTTTTGGAAGACCTAGTTTTATTGTAGTCATAAGACATATTAGATATAGCAAGTATATAAATGTTTCGGTTTATAACCACTTAATAGTGACTAAAACTACTAAAAAGTTCCCCCTTTATTTTATTACTCAATTGGGCTTCGCCCTTGATACGCTGATTTTTTACTCGAAATTTTTGCCTTCGGCATCGTTGCACTAAAATTTCGTCTTCCTTTCAGTCAGAGAGTATAACAGGGCTTAACCGACTTCACTCGGTTGCACCTCGTTCCGTCAAAATTTTGCCCCATCTCTGAAAAAATTCTCAGCTCTGTTTCGGTTTTGTGGGTTGCCTCAAAACCTCACGAGGAGAATTTTTTCGAGGGCGTCCAACTTCGGTTAAGCCCGAACGTTCAACTCAATAAAAACGAAGTTTTTACCCGCCCAATAGTGCGTTCGCTCACTTTATTACTTTTTCAAGAACAATTTGGTCATCCCAACCTTTAACTCTCGCTTTTTTATAGAAAATTCTTTTGAAACCATTTTTGTAGTAAAAAGCTCGAGTTTTTTTGTATGGCTCGTAATCATCTTCATCTGGCAAAGTTTCAACTCTAATTGAATACAACTTATATTTTTTAGCTTCTTTTTCCAACCATCTCAAAAGTTTTTCTCCAATTCCTTTTCTTTGAGAATCTCTTTTAATTCCCATCCAGATAAGTTGTATTTTTCCACAATTAGTTGTATAACACAAAAATCCAGAAACTTTGCCCTTATCTTTCGCCACGACCAAATTGTTTAATTTGAAATCTGTTTTCATATTCTTAATTCCCTCTTTGTTAAACCATTCTTTCAAATTTTGTGCAATTTTCATTGCCTCTTTTTTATCTTGTTCTGTTGCCTTTCTTAATTGCATAATCTTAATATGAAAAACCTTACTTATTAATTTATCGCGAACGCTCATTTTGAATTTCCCACCCTAAACTTCGTTTTTACTTTCTCGCAATAAATTGTTCGAACCACATCCTGCGGACTTTCGTTTCACTCAGTACGTTGAACAGCGATTATCTGAGATTTTCCTGCGAAATTTCCCCAAATTTCACCTCGTGAAACTTCAGATAATCGCGATGTTATACGCAATTAAATTTTCACTTAACGACGAGTTGGGGGCACGACGAAACGAAAAGGGGCGAGAAAAATTATCTGTACGACTCAACAGCTACACCAAATATCCCATCAGAAAGAATTTTAATTTTATCTCCTGTTTTTCCATTTACATTTCCGTAATCAACTAAAGCAACATCATAAGTTTGTAATGCTCTAAACCAATTATGCGATAAAAATTGAACTCCACCACTTGCAATCCATGCTTTAGCATTTGGAAATACTAAATCAATATCTCTGCCATAATAAAAATGCATACATTCTTGATACAAACAAGTTTCATCTTTCTTCATTTGTGCATTTATTCTTTCAACTGCTTTATCAAATGCTTCAGAATCAACTCCGCCATGGGTGTCAGAGTCAATTCTTGCTACCTCTTCAGCATATGCTCTTTCAAAAGGGCTTAACTTCCATCCTTTTAGCAAAGCAGTTACAATTCTCTTGTGAGGTTTTCCTACAAGATTTTTTCTATATCTTTCTATATGCTTTCTATTCTCATGACTCGAAAGAGCTCTTGCGATAGTCAAATCTAACCCCTCAGCGTCAGTAATGCCAAAACTCAATCCGAACTTATGGACAGAATAATCTTCTCCTACATTTTCAAGTTCAGAAAAATCAATATTCCATGTTGGTTGCTGTTTTCGTCTAAAGGGTCTGAACTGATACACCGAAACAGGATTTGTTCCAAACTCCATATGATAAGTAAACCCAGTTTGAAAAGCTGGAAGTGCTTCAATTTGTCGATATAATGCTATTGCCTGTTCTATACCCTCAGGCACATCTTCAAACTTGGCTTCTGTAAAATCATACAGTCTTGATGAACAGAAATTAGTAACTTCTTGTAATTTACCCGTGCTTTCATCATAAATTAAATCTTCGCTAAACCTCGTATGGTCTGGAACAGGTCTTCCCATAATGAAAAGTAAATTTTCTTGATGTGGATGTCTTAAAATTCCCCAATTCCAACTTGAATTTGAATCTCTTTGAAAAGTCAAACCCATTTCAAGAGGAGCCTTAACTCTATGAATCTCTGCATATCTTAATGTATCTTCATCAGAAAGAGATTTTAATACTTGGTCAACAGAATGTTGTCCATAAAACTTAGTTGTCCAAAACAATCCAGCAAAACTTATTTCTTGTCCATCTTCCAACGGAGATGAACTTCGTACCAAACAATCGCCTAAATCTTTAATCTGAGGTTCATATTTTTTCCAATCTTCTCCAACTGGCACTAATACAAATGGTTCAATTGGCACATCTGGAGCATTACTTCTAACATAATCTAAAACTGCTCCTTTTGCTCCATATTTCAAAACATCAGCTTCTAAACTCATATTATAAATGGATATAAACATTCCTTTATAAATCTTACTTTTGTAACTACTAATGAGTTAAATATGAACTGTTTTTCTCGCCCTTTATTCTTGTTCTTGATAGCTCTCTTTGTTCGCTCGAATGAACGACTGCCCCCAACTCTAAACTATACACTTGGCTACGCCTCGGATTTATAAAAGTGAAAATTTAACTCTTCGGTTTCCCTTCGGGACGTTGCACTAAATTTCGTTTTTCTCTTCGAGAAAAAGCGTATAACAGGGCTTAACCGACTACGAAACCTTGCAGGTTTCTCCGTCCAAATTTTGCCCCAACTCTGAGAATTTCTCCAGCTCTGTTCGGATTTTCCAGCTCTGAACTGCGGTTCGAGGGAAAAACCTCACGAGGTCGAAATTTTCGAGGGCGTCCAACTTCGGTTAAGCCCGTTGTTAAATGCAATTGCTCGGACGCCTAAAATAGAAAGGGGAACTCGCTAAAATTTATTTTCTTTCGTAGAATTTAACAAGATTATCTAATGTTTCACTATAAAGTTTCTGGAATCTTTCTCTATGTTGAAGATTTTCTCCATTTGGACTGGCTCTTTCTTTTGCACGATAAAGAACTGTTTGTCCATTATTACTTAATCCTTTTCCAATAATCCCAAAATCACACCTTCCATCTAAACCTTCATCTGAAAATGAGATTAATTTATCTTGTCCAGAAGTTCCTTTTGGTCGCATCCAAACAGAAAGTAAATCATGATCATGCATTTCTAATTGTGCGTTTTTATTATGATTTGCAACCCACACAGTATATCTCCAATCACCAATCTCCATTACTGCTTGAACACCTTGATAATTATCACCAATTCTATGATTTGGATTAAACTGAAGAAGTCCGCTTTGCTTACTTTTGGTGATAACATATTCTGCTACTTTTCTAGCTTTAGCAGCACTTTGTTCATCCAATTGTGTATCTAAATCTGGTCTGGATGTCAATGGATACTGTATAGGATTCTGTGCGTATGCAAACTTAGGCACTGCTAAAGCCGCACCGCCAATTCCCAATGCTTTCAAAAATTCTCTTCGATTCATATTAAACACTAGAACAACTTATATTTAAAGCTTTCGTTTTGTTACTACCGATAAGTTATTCTACTAGCGAGTTCCCCTTAACGAATTTACTATAGTGGGCTTCGCCCTTTAACACGGCGTCCGAGCAACTTGCTTCGCACCACGTTGCACTCTAAAGGGGCGTATAACAGGAATTTTACGATTCACTTCGCTGCGCTCGCTCATCCAAATTGAATTTTCATCTCTGATTTCAGCTCTGTTCCGTTAAATTTTGCGGGATGCCTCAAAATTTAACTTCACGAGGAAATCGAGGAAAAATCAACTTCTCTTAATCGCGATGTTATCTGTAATTCCAGAGATTGCCGCCTAGAAAAAGTGTCATAATTGCGAGAATTACCTGACGTTTACTTTACAGCTCACGATTTGGGGAGCTTTGCACATACCGGTCAGTTCTTGTGGTGCCATTTCTTTTCTGCATGGTAATCATACCTGTACTTCCTCTTGTGGCCGTGGAAGTAGAACCAGCCCACGGCGCCTATTATGGCCAGAACGATTATCAATATTACAGTGTTTTGGCTTTCGCTAACCCCGCCCGTTGCGCCGGCGCCCGTTTCGGCCGTGCCGCCTGTTTCCGTTGGCGTGGTATTGCCGCTTTCTGAACCTGGCTCCGTGGCTGTTGGTTCACCACTCGGCCCGGCTGGTGAAGGCTCTGCAGATTTTATCGCTATGGCAAATATAGAGAATCCGGGCGTTTTGGCGCTGTACCTTATGAATGAAGCGTCCTCGCTCAATATCTCCGTGTTGAGTTCGCTCCAGCCGTTGTTGTACCTGTTAAGTCTTACCAAGTTTTTATCTTTTCCGGAAAGCCATGTCTTATTTACTGAGAATGCAATTACTGCGGATTTTATGTCGCCGTCAGAAATGTTGGTGGTATAGATTTTTATGTATTTGTAAGCATTCTGGATTGAAGGCACGCCTGGCGACGTAGTTTCCTCGACGCTTATTACAACATTCTTGACGTCCTTGAGCGCCTCGATGAATATACTGTTTATAGCCTTAGTGAATGTCACTGTCGAAGATTCGCCGGATTTTATTTCCTTAATGGTCCTTGTCTGCGCTGTTGAACCACCGCCACCACCGGATCCGCCGCCGCTGGTTGTGGTGCTGGAGCCGCTGCTGGAGCTATCGGCATTTGGTTCCGTCACCGTAGCGGATTTTGATTTTGTAACGGTCACTGACGACGACGTGCCTGAAGCAGTTATTGTATTTACGCAGTCTGACGCGCCCTGCAGTATTGTCCATGACCTTGACGCCTCTCCGTTATGCGACAAAGCCCCGACGTCCTTTGTGGCCGTATGACCGGAAGAGACGGTGCATCCGCCCGTGCCGCTCCATGTAAACGAGGCTGAGCCCAGATCGCCGCCTGCAATGAATGTGGCGGATACGTCGAACTCGTCACCCTCCTCGACAGAAGAGGCCGAGGTAGAAACAGAGATCGTTTTTATTGCCACCACGTTTACGTTGGTGTCTGTTACGAACGTGTCAGAGCTGCTGTCAATCAATATCGCCTGAAACTTGTTTGTTGCACCAGGCGCGACTGCCTTTATGCTTGAAAATGTTGCCGTCGTGCTGGCACTGGCGCCCAGTGTGCTGGAGAAACCCGTGCCGGAATAAGACGTCGCCTCTGCCCAGCTCCCGCTGACCAGGAGTGATACGGAGCCGATATTCGCCGAGTTCTGCGTGTCTTCGTTTTTTATCGTCGCCTGGCACGAGAACGTGTCACCGTTTTCGACTACGACCGTGCCAGACATCCCGTTGCACGTGAACGATTCAACGCTCACGGTTGCATTAGCTATGGAAACAAATAAGAAAAGCAGAATGATCACTATTTTTTTCATTTTTAATCACATTATCCAGAAGAGTTGAGTATTATTGTGAGGCGTGATGTAGAGCTTATATTCCCATTGAATGTATCATTGGCGAAGACCCTGAATACGTATGTGCTGGAGTTAAGGCCTGTTTGGTTTCTAAACCAGGTCAGTCTGGTTGACGAAAGATTGGTCATTGTATAGTTCGTGCCGTTGAATTCAAATCTGATGAAGTCTGGCACTTCATCAAGAGTGACATTGACATAAACATAACTAGCATTAACAGTCGATCCATTTCCAGGTGTCGGCGAAACAAATGTTATATTCGGGCCGAGCGAATCCACTGAGAAGTATAATGGCGCGGTACTGAAAATAGTGCCAAGAGAGTTGTTGGTAAATACCTTGACCCTATTCGAGCCCTGGTTTGCAGACATCGACATATTGGCGCAGCCCAGAGGCGTAGTATTTGCCGCATTAATTTCGGCCCAGCAGTTGGACGGCGTGCCGATAACTGTATAATTAAGATTGAGAGTTGCAGTCGTATAGGTAGTGTTCGTAGGATATGAGACATTTATTGTCAGTGTGACATTTGAAATGCCGCCGCTCGCAAGCAGGTTGAATGTGGTTGCATTTGTCGCGTAATTCCAGTCGGAGTCGTAGCAGTCGAACTTGACGGTATAGTTTTGGTTCGACGGCATGCTGGATGTCGGGTGCGCGTACGAATGCGACGTCGAGTCGGTTGATACCATATTGCCCGAGTTGCTCCACCACTTTGAAGCATATGCAGAATAGTTCGACGCTGTTATGTTATTGTATTTTGTTCCGTTGCACGCAGCAGTATACGATGATGTGTTTGTGTTGTTCGCAAGGCAATAATACGAATCGAACGTCTTGTAGTCATATAAGTAAACATTACAATTTGCCTGCTCGCTTGTAGTTGCTGTGAATGTTATGCTCGACGCATTTATGATCTGCTCCGCAGTCGGCGATGTTATTAAAACTGCCGGCGACGTTTTGTCTATGACCCTGAATGTAGCATCCTTGATGACGCCGGACTCTCCGCTTGCGTTATCCGTCATGGATATCTTGACGGCATACTCGCCTAGTTCCCACGAACCGCCGGACGCATTCATCCTGACAAATCCAGTGACGTTGATTTTGGAACTGCCGGAATTCAAAAACACGCCGCTGCTGAGATTCATGACCTCGAACGTAACGCTGGAGTATGATCTGCAGCTGTCGGTCCAGCAGTTGGAGCTGGTCTTTGCCACCTGAACATTTGTTACCGTTACATTGATACTGCTTCCTGAAAGGTTCTGCAGCGAGTAAATGTACATGGTAACATTTTCTCTGTTTCCGAAAGAGTTTTGCCACCATCCCTGACTGTTCACCGAGTACATATAGCCGGATATGGTCTGTTTTACATTGAAGTATACGTTGTTGTACGATTCAACTAAGGCTGTGGAGTCGTCAGTTTCTATGAACTGGAAATACAAGTAATTATATCCCTCGTTCCAGCCGCCCGCCGGAGCCACGACCGTAACTATTGCAGACCTGTTTATCAGACAGCTTGACGACGTAAGCGAGTCGCAGGAACCTATCAGGAACCTGTACGGGGTCTTGCTATACGAGCTTCCCGAATACACGATGGAAAGGTTTCCGTCAGTCTGCCCGCCGCCTGGCGCTGTTAGAGTTATATTCACGGTAACGTTGCTGCCAGTGCCGCTGTTTACATTTGACGTCCTGTTCATTGTATCGGTGAAGGACGTAGCGCGGAAGGAGAACCATGTTGTCTGCGTCTCATTCGTAAGATTATTCTTTACAGTTATCATTCCATTTCTGTAGCCGGGTTTCCACTTGCCGCCAGAGGGATTTATTTTCAATGTTGTTGAGTCGTTGAAGATGCCGTTCGTTCCGTTGTAAGTATAGTTGAGCGACACGACAGAGTACACACCGTTGGTCCACGTCGTGTCCTGCACGCTTGATATTATATAAGTGCCGTTCAGAAACGCGTTGTTGCTCCAGTCGGGCTCGTTGATGTTTATGTTGACAGTGACATTTTCCCTCGTGCCCACGTTGTACGAAGTAGTGGTTGACGAAACGCGGAACGGCTGGATGGAGAACCATATCCATCCCTTGGCGGTCGTGTTTTCCACATTATTATACATCTTCAGTTCGCCGCTGTAGTATCCGGTTGGCCAGTTGCCGCCGAGATACGTCATGTTTATTATGCCGCTTCCGTTGACAAGCAGCGGCGTTATGTTTATCTGGGCCGGGTACTTGAATTCCATCTGCGTTTGCGTCGTCTGGTCCCATAACCTTACAATGGCGTCCGTTATGGTTGCATTTATAAAATCTGCCGAGGTGTATGTCGACGTCTGGGATTTTGTTGTCGTCACATTAAAATAAATTGGCAGGTTGCCCTTGCTGTTGTATATGGAACTCCCGGCCGAGTTTGTAGTCTGCGCAGATACGTAGAACGTGACGGCGTTGAACCATCCGTAGCCGCTTTCGGTGTTGTTTATGTCGAGTATTACGCTGTAGTATCCGTTTTCCCACGTGCCGCTCGTGGGGGTTATGTTAATTATAAATTTGTTGTGCCTCGTGGTGTTGGCATTCGAATACCACGGGCTAGATTCGTTGACGGTCAGTACGTTGGATGTGAAATTGCTACTCGTAAGCTCGACCGCCGGCGATTGCGAATAGTCTATTATCTTCTTCACCTTTATTGTCAGGCTTCCAAGCAGTCCGGCGCCGTTGTCGTTATAGTTGCTCGCTTCCGTTATTCTTACGTACAAAGAAATATTCTGCTTCGAGTTTATTGAACCCTTCGATTCGTACGACGTCCCCACGATCTCGACCGGCGTCGCATACGCGTCCCAGTTTCTTATGCTGAACCACGCCTCGCCGTAGTCGACCTGGTTGTTTATTGTCGCCTTCATTACGGCCGAATAGTATCCGGTGGGCCACGTGCCGCCCGAAGTCCTGTTCGGCGTAAGCGTTATAGACCCCACGCCGTTCGTTATTGTTATATTTAATCCCGTCACGTTGTAGTTGTACTTTATCGGCGGCCATATCCATTCGCCTACGCCGCCGTAGTAATTTATGCTGTCGACAACCGCAGTTCCGGAGAGCCCGTTCGACGAGCTCCACCATCCGCTACCGGCCTCGTAGGCGTTAAGATTGAGCGTTATGCTTGAGTTTCCCTTGTTCGCCCAGTTAGAACTGTATCCGTACATGTAGAACGCCCTCGCCTCGAAGAATCCGTTGCCGTACTGGGTTGTTGCCCTGTCATCGCCAAGCACGCTGAGCGTCACGACGTGCCTGCCGCCGTCCCACATTCCGTCCGCAGCCCGGACGGTGCACAGATATCCACCGCTGTTGTCCACGCTGCTGCATGTCGACGATGTATTAAGTGATTCCGTATTACCACTCTGCATATTTAGGACACTCTGCACAGTTATAGTCGCGTTATTTACGGCACGCTTTTTTGTTGTGTCAAAACTGCATTGTGACGAGCGTCCGTATGTCGAGCTGAATCCTGACGCGTTGCCTATCGTGGCCCTTCCGACCGTGTTCTGTGCCTCGTTTATTTTTACATGGAAATATATTGTATCCGAAGTGCGGAACTGGTACCAGTAGTCGCTGCTGCTTGTATCCGAACTGCCCTTTGCCGATAGACACACGTCGTAAGGCTTTACACCAAATCGTGTCGTCACGGCGGCGGAGTTGTTGTTTACATATATTTCGATCAGATAAACGCCACCCGTCTTTGGCGGGTCTATCACAAGCCTGGACGAACTGCTGTTCCAAGTCCACTTGAAAGTAGAATCTGAAAGGTTCATGCTTGTTAGGTTGGCTTCGCTGTAGGAAATGCTGGTGCCATTTTCATAAATAACGTTCACGACATCGGCATCGTATATTGTTATGTTTGACGTCTTGTTTTTTCCTGACAGTGAAATATAAACGAATTCGGTCGTGCCGAACAGCTCTTTTAATGTGCCTTCGGAATCAGAAGGCTGGGCCGACGCGGTTATGTCGGTGATTTTTATCGTGCGGTCAGCGGCCTGGTAGTCGCTGCTGTGATTAAGCCCGACGGTCAGTGTGTAATCGCCTGTGATGACCGGCGTTGTAAGATTAAACTGATAGCACGCCTTTGCGCTGCATGTCGCATTGTACGCAACCGTCCTGTTGCCCACAATGCTTCCGATGTTATTTTTCAACAGCACCGTGATGTTGCTTGTGAGGTTCTCTATTACTGTCCCGTTCGCCCTTTCTATCGGGTACACCTCAAAGAAGACAGTGGTATTCAGGAATGCCGTATAACCGTATTCAAACCCCGAGCCTTGCGCGGCTTTTGTGAATGTAAGCGACCAGTCCCTCACCTGGAAATTTGTCGTCTCATTTACGGTCTCACCACCGGTTTTGCTGACGGAAATTTTCACGTTGTAAAACCCTACATTTATGGAGGACGTTATTGTAAATGGTATCTTGTCCACGAAGCCGTTTGTCGAATTGAGCAATACGCTTGACATGTTCAGAACGTTGACGCCGTTTGTATCAAACACCTGTGCCGAAGCGTTGTACGTTCCGGTTGGCGACGTCGAGTTGTAGCTTACCCTCACTTCCACGAAGCCCGATTCACTCCTCGCGAATATGTTCTTGAATGTCAGCGCCGAGCTGTCCCTCATGTACGCTTCCACGTCAAACGGCACGACATTGAAATTGGTGAATCCCACAAAATTATTTGCCTCAAGCAGATATGTTCCGGAAGACGAAAGCGCCGTCATGTTAACGCTGCACGCGCCTGTATTGCCTGTGACGCAGGACGAGGCACTTATAGAACTATCATTTGTGTGACGCATTGTCATGTTAACAGTTATATTCGCCACAGCAAGCAAGCTGTCTCCGACCCTCTGGACGCTCTTTACTGTCACCGTCATATTCTCGGACGTGTAAAAGTTGACCTTCAGCAGCTGGAAAAGCATGTCGTCTACTTTATTGCTGACGACCACTATATTCGCGCTGGCAGACGTGCTGGAGCTGTAATTTGCAGTCAGTATAAATGTCCCGGTTGCGTTCGGTGACAATATCTGCTGCGCAGATGGGTTGAAGCTGTTCCGTGTGAAAAAGGTCCCGTTTTCGTTCGTCAAAAATGTATAAGTGTTAAGAGTGGCGTTGTTGGTGTCGTTGCGAAGATATACTGTGATATTTCCGCCATTGACGTAGCTCGTGGTATTTATAGTAGAGTTGGTCGAAATGTTTATCAGCGTGCCCGTGACAGAAACATTTTCCAGCGGTCCGTGAACATATTTTGACACGACAAGTTGTATTTCATAAGAATTTGTAGAGAAACCAATGGGTAAAATCATCAAAAAAAGTAATGTTATAGTATACAACCTTTCGCGCATCCCTCTTGCCTTCTCCGACCACTAAGAATATATCAATTACGGCGGTATATATTGTTTTGTATCGGCTCTGGACAGGTTCTGTATGTGCTTGGAGACTTAGAATCAGAAAAACCCGGTATACTGGCAGGTATCATACGTCAATTGGAAGCACCCCACATATTGTCCGTTCAGTCCTTTTCACGATCAGCCTTGGACTTCGCGATGCTCTGTCTTATCCTTATAAACGAGACAAGCACGAAAAGCGTAAGGAAAGCGAATGCCGTCGAGCCATACGCAAGCGTGAGTTCGGTGGAAATGATAGGCGCGCCAATGAACCAGACAACCGACACGACAAAATTGGCGCCGAAAACGATAACGGCGAGGTCAATATTACTAAGGCGTCTCATACAACAAGATTGTTTTCAATGGATAAATAACAGACCTGTCAGCCACCCGAATAAAACCCAGCCCTTTTCAAGCCTTGCGTGCTATGTACGATGATCGTATACCTCCATGCACAACCTTTATAAGCTTTTGTCACTAATTAGAGGTTACAGACAGCCGTAAGACGCAAACCGAAGGACGTTCTTTGAACGTCAAGCATTTTGCGTCGTTCGGTTAAGATGGGTAAGACGTGGTCAGAATATGAAGGCAAAAACAGTAGATAAACCGACAGAGTTTGCAGAGTATTTAATTTCCAGAAGAGGGTTACTACCAGAGAATTATAGGGAATTTTTTGACAGAGGTGTCAATACGTACTTTACTACCCTAGCCGACTTACCAGCAGGTTTCATTAATAACTTTCAAAATACCAGACACAATACCACACCAGATGTAATGGCGTACTTTAATGGTATAAATGCTTGCATACGGGCCTCTGCTCAAACCAGCCCTACTGATGAAGATAGGAACTGGGCTGGGTGTCAATATCGTATTTGGGTGATAGTGTCTCAGGATAGAAAGGAAAAGTGATAATTATGAAGGCAAAAACAAGGATGTCAAGAATAAAGGGCTGGCTTACTCGCGACGACATAGAGATGCTAGAAGAGGCCAGCAAGAGGCAGCTGAAGTACGCAAAGAACCCTGCAAAGAAATACGCGTGCAACGCCTGCAGCTACATATGGCTCTATCATTCCTTGAGATGCCCGGTCTGCTCATCCAGCGAGACGAAGCAGGTCAAGGATTAGTTTTTATGACGCGAGAATCCGACATGCGCGATACAGTAAACTCCTTGCTTAAACAAATTGAGGAATACAAAGTGTTGTCGGATGAAAGAATGCTTCCAGACGTTTATGATGTATTAGTCAAAATGGAGCCGTACGCAAGACAATTGAATAAGACCCTAAGATTTGCACGGCTTGAAATACCAGAGCCTGTTCCTATAGATCAGTTAGGTCTATCAACTCGCACTGTGACAGGGGGCTCACAAGGGATGGATACAGGACTTCTCAGGAATTGTACGACGACGTTGATATATTGATTAAGAAAGGGAACCAGGTAGGTAAAGTAGGTATGGCAAGAATAAGAGAATCCTTGAAGTCTCTCGGTTACCCTTTAGATTAGTTATTTTATTGCCTAGAGCAATAAATTTTCATGCAAAAGGAAAAGCGTGAAAAGGGATTCTTCAGGGAAATACTGTTTTTGGGGATTCTAATTTTCTTCCTTCTTATTGTATATGTTTTGCTCACGTACAGCCCTGTGCCATGAGACTTCTCGAAGTTTTAAATATTAACCAAATCTTCTATCTATAAATCCCTCCGATAGCTCAACGGTAGAGC
>Ga0209541_10006630_pt1 | contig 19664 bp, 23 predicted proteins | sample RifCSPlowO2_01_FD_184027 | JGI IMG/M metagenome (GOLD analysis project Ga0209541, IMG submission 184027) | Groundwater microbial communities from Rifle, Colorado - Rifle CSP2_plank lowO2_0.1 (SPAdes) (version 2) | ecosystem: Environmental > Aquatic > Deep subsurface > Groundwater | place... | reverse complement strand
CTTCAAATTCCACGTCTACGACCGGACCGATAACTTGTTTTATTTTTCCGTTCATATTTTTATTCAATGGCCGCTTTACCGGCTGAAATTTCAGAAATTTCCCGGGTAATGCCAGCCTGTCTTATTTTGTTGTAAGTAAATTTTAAATCTTCAACCATTTCATTAGCCGCGTCTGTCGCGTTTTGCATAGCCACCATTCTTGCCGACTGTTCCGAAGCGACTGATTCCAAGATTGCCTGATAAATTTGTGTTTCCACGATTTTTGGCAGCATCATTTCCAGCAATTCTGATTTTTCCGGTTCAAAAAGGTATTCAGCCGCAGGCTGTAAGCTGTCGGCCGTAAGTTTCGCGCCAATTTCGCCCAAATCTTTATCTTTTATTACCGGCAGTAATTGCCTGACTCTCGGCTTTTGCACCAGAGTTGAGATGTAATCGGTATAAGCGGTGAAAACTTCATCATAAACTCCGTTTACAAAACCGTCCATTGCCATTTTAGCAATCGGTTTTATATTAACAAATTTTGGATTATTCGTTAAATTTTCAAACGTGGCGACAACCCCAAGCTTCTCGCGATGAGCAAAGCTTTCACCCTTTTTGCCCAAAACTATAAAATCCAATGAATACCCCCCTCCCCGCCTCCCCCCGACTACAGAGGGAGGATTAAAACGGGAGATAAAATGCTTTGTTTCCCTGAACATCTGCGCGTTAAACCCTCCGCATAGCCCCTTGTCGGAAGTAATCAAAATTACCAGCGACTTGCCTGTCTTTTTCTCGCGGAAAGTTAAAAGCGGATGCGTCCAATCTTCTTTTATCCGGCTCAAATTTCCGATAATATCCCATGCCAAATTGCTGTAAGGACGAGTTGCTAAAACATTCCCCGTGGCTTTTCTCATTTTCGCAGCCGAAACCATCTTCATCGCTTTGGTGATTTTTTTGGTGTTAGATATGGATCTAATCCTATGTTGTATAATTTTTGTTCCACCGGCCATAAATATTCAATTTAAATCTTCCGTGACAATGCTATATTGATATATCGTTAACTATTTTAGCAAGTATCATATAACAAATAACCGTTTACGCGCTCTTTTTATAATCCCCAATCGCTTCTTTCAGTTCTTTTTCCAGTTCTTCGGTTAGATTTTTTTCCGCGCTGATTTTTTGCATCAGGCCGCCTCTTTGGCTGTTCAAAAATTCGTGGAATTTTGTTTCCCATTCTCCAACTTTTGCAACATCCACATTATCCAAATATCCGTTAGTTACGGCATAAATAATCGCGACCTGATTTTCCACCGGCATCGGGGCGTATTGGCCTTGTTTCAAAATTTCTACGGTTCTGCGGCCGCGTTCTATCTGCTGTTTTGTCGCGGCATCCAGTTCGCTCGCGAACTGGGCAAAAGCCTCCAGTTCTCTGAATTGAGCCAGTTCCAAGCGCATTTTTCCAGCCACTTTCTTCATCGCTTTAATTTGAGCGGCTGAACCCACGCGCGACACGGACAAGCCGACATTCAAAGCCGGCCTGATGCCTTTATAAAATAAGTCTGATTCCAAATAAATTTGGCCGTCGGTAATTGAGATAACGTTAGTTGGAATATAAGCGGATACGTCGCCGGCCTGGGTTTCAATAATCGGCAGGGCGGTTAAGGAACCTCCGCCATGCTCCTGAGAAAGTTTTGCCGCGCGCTCCAAAAGACGGGAATGAAGATAAAAAACATCGCCCGGATAAGCTTCGCGTCCCGGCGGGCGGCGCAATAAAAGCGATACTTCTCTATAAGCCCAAGCTTGTTTGGATAAATCATCATAAACAACCAGCACGTCCTTACCCTGGTCCATAAAATATTCGCCCATCGCGCACCCCGCGTAAGGCGCAATATAAGAAAGGGATGCTGGGTCCGAAGCACCCGCAACTACAATAATCGTGTGCTCCATAGCGCCGGTTTCTTCTAATTTGGCGACAATGCGGGCAATTTTTGATTCCTTTTGGCCAATAGCTACATAAATACAAATTACATTTTTGCCTTTCTGATTGATAATAGTATCTATGGCAATAGCTGTTTTTCCGGTTTGGCGGTCGCCGATTATAAGCTCGCGCTGTCCGCGACCGATCGGAATCATGGCATCAATTGCCTTGATGCCGGTCTGCATCGGAGTATCCACGCCCTCTCTGGTGATAACGCCCGGAGCAATTTTTTCAATAGGATAATATTTTTTCGCCGATATAGCGCCCTTCCCGTCCAGCGCCTTGCCCAAAGGATCCACAACCCTGCCAACCAAACTCTCCGAAACCGGAACCGACAAAATTTTCCCCGTGCTTTTTGCCGTATCCCCTTCTTTAATGTGGCTGTATTCGCCCAAAATCATAGCGCCGACAACCCCGTCCTCAAGATTCAAGGCCACGCCAAAGATATTGTTTCCGAAATCAATCATTTCCTGCGACATACAGCTGGAAAGCCCGTCCAAGCGGACAATGCCATCCGCAACTTCAAGAACCTTGCCGATTTTTTCTCTTGAAGCTTCCGGTTTGAAATCCTCCAACTGCTTTCTAATGTGGTCAATAATGCTATTCTTGTCTTGCATATTTTTAACTTTTTAATTGGTTATGTAATTTTTCTAAACTATTTTTTAAAGTAAAATCAATTAGATTGTCATCATATTCCGCCATAAACCCGCCTAATATTTTTTCATCCGCTTCTGTTTGCAAATCATATTTTTTAAGCCCCAATGCCTTAGCGAGCTCTTGAACAATTTTTGTATCCAACGGCCGCGCACTTTTTATTTTCAAATTAGCAATGCCATTTTTCTTATTATAAAGTTTTTTAAATTCAAAAATTATCTTTTCCGTTCTGTGCAATTGCGATTTTTTCTTTAAAAGATTTAAGAAATTTAAAATTACGGAATCCATGTTTTCATTTTTTTCCAATAAATTGTACAAAACTTCAGCGTATATTTTGTTCAAATCTTTTTTCATGAAATTATAATTCTTTTAAACTCTTTTCTATTATTTTTCTGTCATTATCGGAATCCATCTTTGACTGCAACAGCTTTTCCGCGGCCATTTTTACCAGATCCGCGACCTCGCCTTTGATTTCTTTAAACATCAGTTCTTTTTCAAAGGCCAGCTGTTTTTTCCCCTGCTCTAAAATAGCGGCTGTTTCCAGCTTTGTCTTATTTGTTATCTCTTCCCGCAAGCGCGCCGAATCATTTTTAGCTTCCGTTATTATCTTTCCGGCTTCATTTCTGGCTTCGCGGACAATTTTTGCCTTTTCGCCCTCGCTTTCAAAAAGATTTTTTTCTATTCTTTCGGCCTGCTCCAAGCTCTTAGCCACCTTCTCTTCGCGGTCTTGGAGCATTTTTAAAACCGGCTTGTACAAAAATTTATAAAGCACGCCCAGAAGGACGACAAAGTTGATAATTTGGGCCACTAAAAGTTTCCAGTCAATTCCAAGTTTAGATAGAAGTTCCATAAATCATTAAACATGCAACATTAAACATGTAACACAAGAATTTATTGTTGCGTGTTACGTGTTGCGTGTTTTATGTGCGCAATTCCAAGCTTGGAGCCGCAATTTTTTACGGCCCCCTAAGTTTGTAATTATACGAATTTTATAATCAAAGCCACTACCAACGCGTAAATGGCGATGGCTTCCGCGAAAGCGGTGGTCAAAATCATCGCGGTCTGCACTTTTGAAGCGGCTTCCGGATTTCTTCCGATGGCTTCCATAGCTTTGCCGGCCAATTTGCCGATAGCCAAAGCCGGAGCAAAACCGCCGACAGCGATTGCGAATGCCGCGGCGATGGATTTTATAGCTTCTAACTCCATATATTTTTATCCTACTGCATCAGACGATAGTTTTTATTTTTAACGTCCGCCCTCGGATATATTAATTATTAATTAGTAATTAGTAATTTTTCAGTGTTCCTCATGCGCCGTAACCGCCATTTTTAAGAAAACCAATGTCAGCATAGAAAATACAAGCGCCTGGATAAACCCAACGAAAATCTCCAAGAATAAAAACGGCAGAGGCACAAGATACGGCACCAAAAACAGCACCACTGTCAGAAGAACCTCTCCCGCGAATATATTGCCGAACAGCCGGAATGAAAACGATATCATTTTAGCAACTTCTGATATAAGTTCAAGGATCCCCACAAAAAATTCTATCGGGCCTTTAAAGTTTATAAATTTTCCCGCGTATTTGAACAAGCCCAGAGAAGCAATGCCGAAAATCTGGATAGATATGACCGCAACTGCGGCAATGCCCAGCGTAACATTCAAATCAGCGGAAGCCGAACGGATAAACGGGACAAGCACGGTTTCCCCATGGAGTTCTTCGTATATTCCTATTGTCCCCAAACCCGGCACAATTTCCAGCCAATTGGATAATATCACAAAAATAAAAATCGTCGCCACTAAAGGAAAAAATCTCTTTGCTTGGCGGCGATCCCCGGTTACCGATTCCATAAAAGCCAAAAGCTTTTCTATCACTATCTCTATTATATTTTGAAGGCCTTTTGGCAGCGCGGATAATTTTTTTCTGAATATAAAAGTGATGATAAAAAGAAAAGCGATTATCACCCATGACATTAAAAGCGTGTTTGTAATCGCGAAATTTCCAATATGGAATATCGGTTCAGCGGCAAGGGAAATATTCATAAAAATAGGTTGTGGGTGTTAGATTTTAGGTATTAGGCCGTCAACTTCATCTTTATCTTTCTTATTTTCGGTGGCGTCATTCATTATCATAAGCGTCTTCTTATAAACCCAAACTGTGGATATAATTAAAGCGAAAAACATTCCGGCGATTAAAAACCAAGGCGAGGTGTTGTATTTTTTATCAAAAAATCTGCCGGCAAGCGCTAAAATTACCAAAGGAATCGCAATGATATAGCCCAGCTGGCCGAGAAGCTCCAAGGCGAACCAAGTATCGGATTTTTCTTTATTTTTCATAAGAACCTCTTTAAAACGCTAACGCTTAGATATTAACAAATATTTTAAAAGTAATCAAGGGGAATTAAAATTTTTGCGCCTAATTAGAAAAAATTTGCGAAAATAAGCCCATTCTGATAAGCTAAAAACAGCTTCTTTGACATCAAAAAAGGAGTAAGCGGAGATGAGGCGGATATCCTTCATATTAATTGCTTTATTGGTTCTTGGCGCCTGCGCGACCAAGCCCCTGCCACCCCAGAAAACATTGCCCTCGGCGCATAACTGGCGGAACAATATCATGAATGTGGTTTTTATTTATAACACAAACGAAGACGGCGAAATTCTAAATAGCGGCACCGGATTTGTCATTGACAAGGCGGGACTGATTTTAACCGTTAATCATCTTTTCACGCATCCGGATACTGATAAAACTTTTGTAAAAATCAGAACTGATAAAGGTTTTGTAATAAAAAAAGCAGCGATTAAATCCCGCTTAGCCGGCTGTGATTTGGCGCTTCTGCAAGTTGATTACGGATTCAAGAGCCAAGTGCTTGTGAGAGAATTTAATTTGGAGACCGGCGAATATGCCTATACCATCGGCTATCCTCCCGGAACCGATCTTATTTTAACTGATAGCGAGAATATTAAATTCTCCAGAGGTAATTTTTATATGAATATTTATAATCATCAGATACTTACGGGAAACAATATCACCGTTGATATGCGATTGTTCAATATGGCAATTGCTCCGGGCGCAAGCGGTTCTCCCATATTTGATAAGAATGGCAACGCGGTTGGAGTTCTTGGTTTGAACGCGCCTCTGAAGTTTGTTGGCAGCGTATTTACTTGGGGCGTGCCTATTAAATACTGGAAAACTTTATTGCTCCTTGATTTGCTCAAAGAATAAATCCCTCGCAATGAGGGATTTTAAAATCGGAAAAGTTGTTTTGCCGTATTTGTGGTCGCTTCCGCAACTTCTTCAAAACTGATATTTTTTATTTCCGCGATTTTGCGGGCGACATATTCAACATACGCCGGTTCGTTCTGTTTTCCGCGGAAGGGCTCGGGCGCGAGGTAGGGCGCGTCGGTTTCCACCATGCATTTTTTCAAAGGAATATTTTTTACGGCTTCTAAAATTTTTTCCTGCATGGCAATTTGATTCGGCCGGGGCTTGAAAGTTATTATTCCGGTAAATGAAATTAAAAATCCAAGATTAAGATATTTTTGCGCCTCTTCTCGGCTGCCCGTAAAACAATGCGAAACCCCGCGTCTTTTCAGGCGGCCGGCATCCAGATAGGACTTCAAGATTTCCGCGACTTCCACGTGCGTGTCGCGGCTGTGGATAATCACGGGCAAATCCAGCTCATCGGCCAAATCCAAAGCCTTCATAAATACTTTTTTTTGTTTTGCTCTCGCCTCCTTGAAATCAACATTTTCGGGAATAAAGTGGTAATCCAAACCGACCTCGCCTATGGCAACTACTTTTTTGTTTTTCGCGAGCCGTTTGTAAAAATCATAGTCCCAATCTTCTTTCCGGCTTTTAAAACGAACCCCGACTTCGGATTCGTCAACTTGCATTTCAAAAAGATGGGTCGGATGCAGGCCGACAGCCGCGTAGACGCCTTCGGGATATTTTTCCGCCAAATCTATAGCGCGCCGGCTGGTCGTACTTTGTGAGCCTACATTTATCATCCAGATATCCTTAGCCAGAGTGCGCCTGATTATATCATCGGCATTATCCTTAAAGGCATTAAAATTTATGTGAGCATGAGTATCTATAAGCATATTATTTTAACCAATTTATAATCTCGTCTATCAACTCGGGACGCGAATCAAACATCCTTGTCGCGTGGCCGGCATCTTTAAATAATTTTGTTTTTGCCGGCGGATTTATTTTTTTTAATTTCAAAACCGATTCGTAAGAATAACTATCGTCCTCTGAAGCGATAAGAAAAATTTTCTGGTCTTTTTTAAACGAAGAAATTTTATCATCAGTTGATATTCCCAAAAATTCCAATCCCGGCGACAAGGCAACTCCTTTTTTAATTTCCACGTGGCGCGCCATAGCATCTATGGCGAGGTTGGCGCCGATTGAGCCGCCAATAACAGCAATATCATCAATCCCCTGTTCTGTTAGCCAATTTATGGCCGCATCAACATCCAGCCGGCAAGCCTCGTGGCTTTCTTTTGAAAAATTTTTATAGTCTATTTTTTTGCCGTTTTGCTCCGTGCTCTCCCCGTGTCCCCGCAAATCAATAGATAAAGCCGAAATACCCGCCTTGTTTAACTTAACGGCAAATTCATTCCAGCTTTCTTTTGTTGCCGGCCGCATATGAAGCAAAAGCGCGTTTTTTTTGGCATTTTCAACAGGAAGCCAATTGGCAACTATAATTATGCCATCAGAAGTTTTAAAATTTATTTTCTGCATAATTTAAAATTTTATTATAGCTTAAATTTGACAAATTTAAAAATTTATGCTTAAATATGCGCAGTTCTAAACAAAGGGTAAAGAATGCCAAAACACGCGAATCTCGGCATTGCCTTTATTCCTCAAAAAGCAACGGAAGAGGAAGTTGACAATTATGCGCAAGCAATGGTTCGCGAGTTCCCGGACTGCACCATTATGCTTTCAGCCCTGCGAGTCAATGGTTATAACGCGGATATCAATAAGCCTTTTCTTAACTATGTTACGAGCAGCAAGCGGAAACATGGTTTAGTGGGGCGTTTTTATCCGCTTATCGCCCAGGCGCGAGTGGAAGAGCTTGATTACCTATTTTGCGTTCTTGGCATGAAAAGATACCCGGTAAAAATCGCCGCTGATTTTATCGGGGAAAGCATGCAAAGGCATCAGCTATCCCATCTGATAATCGGCGAACCCGTAATAGATTTGTCAGGTTCTGATTTTGAGACGGCAATAGATAAGCAAGCGGTAAGACGGCGGCTTCTCTCGGACAGTTTTATCAATTATATCGTATCCGTCGGGCTGGACATGAGCTATACCAATATCAATGCCGGAATATTCGGCATTCGGACAAAGAAAGATGTTGTTCAGGCACTGCTCGGCGTCGAGTATTATGAAGATGGCTCATTGGTTTGCCCGCAGGTTGCTTGGCATCTTTCGCGTTCGGGATATGCCGTGCAAAAATTGCGCGTGAAAAGCGTCTATTTGAACGAATTGGGTTTTAACTTGGAAAAAGCCGTAAGCGAAGTCAATTACGTTTTTACTATGACAGCGGCTTCAGGAAAGCATTTCTTTGTAGCCGCAACAGCTGATAATTTTCTTGCTGATTGCGTTTTTACACGAAAATGGGCAACCACTGCTGACAGGGATTGGTTCTGGAGAGATATTGTTGAACCCCTTAAAGTATTGCGCGGAGAAAAATAGCGCATTTGCCGCCCCGATGCATATCGGAGCGGTTTTTTAATTATGGACGTCGCACTATGGCCCCGCCAGCTGTCCGCAGGCGCCTTTCACATCCCGGCCGAAGCGGAATCTCTGGGTCACGGTCACGCCTGTTTTTTCCAGCATATCTTTGAATCTTTTTATTTTTTGGCCTTCTGACGGGTTAAAAAATCCCGTCGGGTTATAAGGAATGATATTTACAAAAAACAGCCTTTTTAATTCTTTTTTCAACAAATTAGACAAGGCGCGGGCATCTTCCGGCGAATCATTGGTATTTTTTAACAAAAGATATTCTATCATTACGCGGCGCCCCGTTTTTTTGATGTAATCAGCAGTCGCTCCCAAAACTTTTTTAATCGGATATTTTTTGCCGATGGGCATAAGCGCGTCGCGCAGTTTGTCATTCGGCGCGTGCAAAGAAATCGCCAAATTTATCTGCAACGGTTCATTGGCCAATTTTTTTATTCCTTCCGTAATTCCGCAAGTGGAAATAGAAATTTTTCGCGCGCCGATATTAAAGAAGTCCTTATCATTTATAATGCGGATGGCGCGTAAAACAGCGTCATAATTTAAGAATGGCTCGCCCATGCCCATAAATACTACATTGCTAATTCGCTCGTCTTTTTGGCGCAAATAACGGGCAAAAAACAGGGCTTGGGTGATGATTTCATCAGCAGTCAGATCGCGCCTAAAACCTTTTTTCCCGGTGGCGCAAAATCCGCAGCCCAAAGGGCATCCGACTTGCGATGACAGGCAAAGAGTATTGCGCTCATCCCTCTGGCGCATCAGCACGGCTTCAACCATTACTTCATCGTCAAAAACTATCGCGGCCTTGGCGGTATTGCCGTCTGTTGATTCAATTAACCGCGCGTTAATTTCTATCGGGCAGTCTTGTTTCAATTTCTCGCGCAAATCTTTCGGAAAAACGGTTGCTTCGTCCCAAGATTCCACGCAATTTTTAAATATTGCCTGATAGGCCTGCTTCAAGCGGTATGGCGGTTCATTTTGTAAAATTTTTTGCAAAGCGGATAAGTTCATTTTAATTTTTCTTAATACTATCTTTTAATACCCGCGCGGTCAAATATTCAACCGGCGAATAATTATCTGTTAATTTCGGCTGGGAATTTAAATCAAATTTTTTTATATCAATAAGTTTTTGCTCTAAATCAGGAATAAATTTGTTTTTGCCGATTTTTGTAAAATCAATTTTTTTATCGCTGTTATACCCGGCGAAAATAATATTTTGCGCCCCGCCGGAAGCCGGAGAAGAAACCGCGAAAAAATAACTATTGGGAAATGCCGATTGAAAAGTTTTCATTTCAGACAGGATAAGAGACGGCTGCTCGTCTTTCAGATTGCCTATCAAATTGGCGAGAAAAATGCCGTCTTCGCTTAATTTGGCCCGCGCGATTTTGAAAAATTCTTCCGTGGTAAAATGAGCCGGTATGGAAAAAAGCGAATAATAAACGTCGCTGAAAATAAAATCATATTGTTTTTTTGTTTCGTACAAAAATCGCCTTCCGTCCTGGCTGTAATTTTTTATCCTTGAATCATTGGGAACATTGAAGTATTTTTCCCCCAGCGCGAATAAAGACGGCTCTATTTCCGCGACATCAATGCCAGCCTGCGGCTGTCCGGCTAAAAGAGCCTTGGGGATGGAATATGTTCCTCCCCCGATAACCAGCGCCTGCCTGATTTCAGGCTTAAAAATTTTGTAAAGTTCGTAGTATTTTGTGTAATCAAAGACAAGTTCGTCCGAATCAAGAAATTTCGCGCCCGATATGCTTTTATCTTGCTGTAAAAAACGGACGGGTTTTCCCCGGTATTCGCCGTCAAAAATATCAATTTTTCCATAAACGCTGTCGCGGCTGTAAATAATATTATCGTTTGAAATGAGCGGAATAATGTTTGCCAAAAAAACTATGCCGACAAAAACAGATATTTTAGAAACCGTCTTTTTATCAACTCCGAGCCTGATAAGAGGCGCCAGTCCCAAAACAGCGAGAACGGCTGCTACGGCTAAAACAATTTGGCTTATGCCGAATTTGGGAATCAAAACGAACCCGGCAAGCAGGCTGCCGAAAATACTGCCCAAGGTTGACCAAAAAAATATTCCCCCGGAAATTTCTCCTATGCCTTTTTGCGGAAAACGCGATTCTTGCAATTTGATGGCAAAGGGCGAGAGCATGCCGAGAAAAAAACTCGGCAGGAAAAAAAGAACGGCCGCGGAAACAGGCGGTCCGCTTATAATGGACAATCCGTATCCCAAAAATGGAAGTAAAATTTTATTCAAGAGCTCCAATAAAAATACGCTGGCTCCGCCAATCAGAATAATGGAATAAAAAATTTTTAAAGACGGGTGCTTGTCAGCCAGCTTTCCGCCGAAATAATATCCGAGGCTTAGCGCCGAAAGCACGATGCTGATAATGCTTGAAACCGTAAAAATAGTATTGCCGTAATAGGGCGATAAAATACGGGTGGCAACCACTTCAATTATCAAAACGCAAGCGCCGGTTAGAAAAACAATAAAGAGCAGGCTGTATTTTTTCAAAAAAATCATAGTCGCCATTGCCTTAGTCGGGATACCGAGACTCGAACTCGGAATCTCACGCACCCTTGCCCTCCCACCAAAATCGGGGATGCGGGACTTGAACCCACGGCCTCAGCGTCCCGAACGCTGCGCGCTACCAACTGCGCTAATCCCCGATATTGGTGGGAGGGTGAACGTGCGCGATAGCCAATTACGCTATACCCCGGCAAAGACCACAAGACAATTTAATGAGTAAAGGATAACATATTAACGACATTTTTTCAAGACCGGTGATGTTTTTTCATAACTCCCCCAACCCCCTCTTATCTTAAGAGGGAGAAATTGCATCCCTCCCTCTCCGAAGGGAGGAGCTTTCTGCGGCACCCCTTCTCCGAAGGGGAAAGTGTTTCTACGTTCTCTTGTTTTTGTGTTTTTATGTCAGTAGTCTATCCCTTTTTGGGCGGGTAATTTTTTTTCTAAAAATGGATGCCTGACGGCATTTATGTCGCTTATCATGTCCGCCCTTTCCGCAATCTCAAGAGGCAATCCCCTGCCCGTAAAAATTAAATATTTATCTTGCGGCCACTCGCCAATAAGCTGCATAATCTCATTTTGCGGCACCAGCCCCGTTCTGATGGCGTTTAAAATTTCATCTAAGACAAAAACATCCGTATTTCCTTCTTTTAATATTTCGTAAACCGCAGCCATCGCGTTTTTGGCTTCTTTAAAATCTTCTTCAATATTTTCAAACCTGAACTCATCTTCTGTTATCCGGTTGGCACCAAAGATATAAGTTTTTATGCCCAACTCCATCAATGTGCTTATTTCGTTGCAATAATCAGAATTTTTATCAAAGAAAATTATAGCGCAGGATTTTCCCGCGCCATAAGCTCGCATTATAAGGCCTAATGCCGCTGTTGTTTTTCCTTTCCCATCGCCGGTGTAAATATACAACATAAAACTCTAAACTCTAATTTCTAAATTCTAAAACGATTTTGTTTTTTGGATTTTGAGTTCTGAATTTATTTAGAATTTAGCGCTTAGAATTTAGAATTTTAACTTTTAGCAAAGCTAAAAGTTACGCGCATTTTGAAAATCCGCAACTTCGGCAAAGCATGCATCCTTCGGCTAATTCCAGAATTGAGTGGCATTCCGGACACTCCGGCGCCACTCCCCGGTCGGCAATGCTCGCGGAGACTTTGCTGTAAGTCACGTTATGCAGTTCGTGCGCGACAGTGTTGTCCATTTCCGCGGCCGGCAATTCCTTGATTTTTTTCTCATCAAAAAGCGCCGGCTCATTATTTTCTTTTTTAAATTCCAGCTGTAATTTTTGCTGGGCGGAATTAATGTGCTCGCGCAAAACATGGCTGATGGCATCCGGAATGGATAAAACTTGGCCGTATTTGCTCCAGCTCGGCATCGGCCCGCGGATGCCCTTCAACTGCTCAATAATTTCTTCCACGTTAACACCGCAGCGCAAAGATAAAGAAATCAACCGGCAAATCGCTTCTGATTTGGCGGCAAAAAATCCGCCCGTCTTGCCGATGGCGGCAAAAACTTCAAATGGCCGGCCGTCTTCGTCATTATTAACCGTCACAAATAACGTTCCGTATCCGGTTTTAATTTTGTAGGTGCTTCCGGAGACAACTTCCGGGCGCGGTTTTGGCGTTACATCAATTTTCGGCGCCCCTTGATCGGTCGGAAGCATAGCCGCTTTTTCCGGCTCATCGGTTTGTTTTACTTCTTTTGATGTGAGGACAGCCGCATCACGCGAACCGTCGCGGTAATAAGCCATGCCTTTGCAACCCGAATCATACGCCATAATGTAAAGTTTTTTTACATCTTCAATTGTGTGCGAATGCGGGGCGTTAACGGTTTTGGAAATGCTGGAATCAACAAATTTTTGAATGACGGCCTGCATCTTCACATGCTCTTCAGGCGTCAATTCTTTGGCTGTCGCAAAATAGGACGGCACATCCTCGCCCGGATGCGCTTTGACATATTCTTCATACAGAGGATAAAGCATCTCGTGTTCGCCCAAGCGGTCCTTGCGGATGACGGAAAAATCATAGACCGGTTCTATGCCGGAAGACGCGCCCGAGAGCAAACTGGTTGTGCCGGTCGGCGCTTGCGTCAACAAAAAGGCGTTTCTGATTCCGAATTGTCTGATGCTGTCTCTGATTTCTTGCGGCAGAGTTTTTATAAACGATCCTTCCAAATATTTTTCTTTGTCATAACCGCCAAAAACTCCCCGCTGTTTGGCCAATTCCACTGATGCTTTGTAGGCCTCGTCTCTGATAAACGAATATAATTTTTCGCAAAAAGCAATCGCCTCGCCTCCGCCGTAGCGCATTTTTAATTTTATCAGCATATCGGCCAGCCCCATCGTTCCCAAACCGACGCGCCGGATTTTTTTCTGCGACTCGGCATTTTCCGGATAATAATAGTCCGTTGTGTCTATCACATTATCCATAAAGTGGATTGCTTGGCCGATAGTTTTTCCCAAAAGATTCCAGTTGATATCTCCACTTTCCACAAAAGTGGAAAGGTTTAACGCCCCCAAATTGCAAACCGCCCAGGCGCCCAGCGGCTGTTCTCCGCAAGGATTAGTTGAAATTAATTTTTCAAAATACCAGCTGTTAGATTGCTTATTGGCTCTTTCAATGAAAAAGATTCCCGGCTCGCCAGATGCCCAAGCCGATTCGCAAATCAAATCCCATAAGTATTTAGCCTTGACTGTTTTATAAATTTTGCCGTTCCATTTTAAATCCCAGTCGCCGTCATTTTTTACCGCTTCCATCAGCGTATCTGAAATGCAAACAGAAAGATTGGCATTGGTAATCACGCCCATAGTCCGTTTAATGGTGATAAATTCTTCTATGTCCGGATGGTCGTCGTTTAGCATCAGCATCAGAGCGCCGCGCCTTGAACCGCCTTGCGTAATCAGTCCCGTGACATAAGAATACAGGCCGCCGAAAGAAACCGCTCCCGAGGCTTTGCCGTTCACGCCTTTCACATGGCTGCCCTTCGGGCGGAGCGAAGAAATATTCACGCCCACGCCGCCTCCGCGCGCCATAATTTCGGCCATAGTGGTGACCGAAGACATAATGCCTCCCCGGCTGTCTTCCGGCGATGGAATGACAAAGCAATTATAAAAAGTTCTTTGTCCTATCGCGCCGGCGCCCGAAAGAACGCGGCCGCCCGGAACAAATTTAAAACCATCCAAGGCTTCATAAAATTTTTTCTCGGCCGCGGCCCGGTCTTCTTCGGTTTTTTCAACCAGCGATAAATTTTTGGAAACCCTCCTCCACATATCTTCTATGGAGTGTTCAAGAGAATTTCCGTTTTCGTCTTTGGCCGCATACCTATCCTCAAAGACCTTGTGGCGAACGCCGTCTAATTGCATAAAAAAGTATTAAGTATTAAGTATCATGTATTAAGTATCTAATAAACAATACCCAATTCTAAATAAAAAAATGCTCGTTTAACGTGCATTTAATATTAGCCTCAATAAAAGGCTTATTAAACACACCTCTTTTTTATTTTTTACTTACCCCCTGCATATATTATAAATCTAAAAAATATTACTTCCAAATAAAGCTTAAATTGCAGGAAAAAATCACTTTTTGGCAATAAAAAAACAGAAAAATAATTCTGTCTTGTGGATAACGTCACACAATATGAAACATGTAACACGCAACATTATAACCCCAAAGTCAGATTCACAGGTTTTGATTTTATAATTTGCACTTTAAAATCAACTGCGATTTTTCTTTTCTCGCCCGACAGGTAATCATTGAATAAAAGATGGCTGTTTTTCAGACCAAATTCGTAAATTTCTTTTGTCACTTTAACGTCTTGCTTGCAGTAGTCGGCCAGTTTTTCCAATTCCTGATTTTTCCAAAAGCGGACGGCATCCAAGCCGTTGCCGGATTTTCCCAGTCCCAAAGAACCGTGCGCAATATCGTCTAATTTTATCCTGAATCCAAGTTTCTTCTGCACCTCTTCCATCATGTCCAAAGTCGGCAGAGTAAATAAATCAAACGACGCGTAATTATTTAAGACATAATAATCAAAACCCTTGAGGTTATAACCGATAATTCTGTCGCTAAACTGGATATCGCGCCATAATTGGGGCAAATCTTTTTCAAAATAAACCTTGTACTCATCGGTTTTATAAAAATAAACGGCTAAAAGCGAAAGCTTAAGCAATCGGCAATCGCGGCTGCCGACCTCTTGGAATGTATTTTGCGTTTCTATGTCTAAGACGATTTCATTGGTCATATTAACGGATATTAACATATATTTTCCTAAAATAAAACCACACTTGGACTAAGCTAAGGGTGGTTTTACGTACGCGAAGACGCGTCTTCTGACACAGTGGTCATATTATCCATTAGTGTCTGCTTGCAATCCGTCTGACAAATTGTCTTTGCGCTTTTCCGACCACTGGAAATACCAAGTACTTCCCGCGGTTCCGATGGCGCAGCCAAAAGCATATAACAGGGCTATCTCCCAATTGTTGATGTTATCAACAAGAGTTTGAATGACATAAAACCAAATCATTACATTGATTAATGTCACTATGCCGCTGGCTAAGACTTTGGTTTTTGTTACCATTTTTGTCCAAACAGTTACAATCAGCATTTCAATTATTCCTACAAAGAATAGCATCATAGGATTACAAGTTAATATGGTTTTTAAAGATCGGCCTTTAGTTAAGAAAAAGTACCTTTTTACGGGCATTCTTTCTCACAGAATTATAGTAGCATACTTTTTGCTTTTGGGCAAATTCAGTACTATTGGACTCCCGATGTCCAATAGTGTCCGGTAGTTAAAAAACCTCGCAATTTATGCGAGGTTATGGCTTTAAAAGCCCCCTGTTTTTAGCCTCTTCTACTGACGGATATTCCGGCCACCAGTCTTTTTTGATTTTCTCTATTGCCTCTTTTGGCGACGCATTGCCGAAAACTATATACCAAGCCATTTTGATTTTGATATCAAAAAAAATTTTAAAACCGGCCAAATCATTTGTTGCCCATAATTTTATCTGTTCTATGGCTTCCCAAGCTAAATAGTTATAAAAGAGCAAATGCCAGCAAGTATGGATAATTTGAGCAACCGGTTTTGTGGCGCTGATTCTTTTTTTCATTCTTTCATCTTCATTCTTAATCCCGAATATTTCCATAAGGTATTTTTTTCGGGAACGGGGGTTTAGGTGATGGTGCGTCGCATCAGAACGCTGTCTGCCCAATCAGTCCTCCTGTATAAAATCTTAGTATAAAGCGGACTTTTTGGCAAAATTAATGCGCAGAGCTAAGCTCTGCGCATTCGGCAACAAGTCCCATAAACTTGGGCTCTCTGGTGCCGGATGGTATAATATTTAAATGCATAGGCTGATAAAAAGAAAAAAAATATTCATAACCATTGCTGTAATTATCGCCGCCAGCCAAATTTTGGGATTAGCTGTTCTTGTTTATCTCAACTACACTTCTGTTAAAAAAGCAACATTGGGCGTCACTTTTTCATCTTGGCAGGCGCGCTATTTGGGATTGGATGCCGGCGCGGTTTTGGCCGGTTCTCTAGAAGATTTAAAAATAAAAAAATACCGAATTCCGGTCTATTGGAGCTTTACGGAAGCAAAAAAAGGCAAATATGATTTTAGCGATGTTGATTGGCAGCTGGATAAAATAGGAAAAGAGGGCGGAACGGTTCTGCTCGCGATTGGCAGGCGCCTCCCGCGCTGGCCCGAATGCCATATTCCAACTTGGGCAAAGTCTTTGGAAGAAAAACAACAGCAGGAATTGGTTTTAAAAATGTTAAAAGCAACCGTAAATCATTTTAAAAACCGCGCGATTATAGAAGCCTGGCAAGTGGAAAATGAGCCGATGCTCTCGGGATACGGCGAATGTCCTCCGCCTGACACCGCGTTTTTAAAGCAGGAGGTTGATTTGGTGCGCTTGCTTGACAGCCGGCCCATTGTTCTTACTGAAAGCGGAGAGTTATCCACATGGGCGAAAGCCGCGGAACTGGCTGACGAAATCGGCATCAGCATATATAGAACCGTATGGAGCAAAACCCTCGGACTTTTCACCTATCCCCTCACCCCGGCCTACTACAAATATCGCGCCAAAACACTTTCTTTGTTTGTAAAAAAAGTCTTCGTCAGCGAACTTCAGATTGAACCATGGGGCAATGTCGCGCTTATTTATATGCCGATTGTTGACCAAAAATATATTATGAATGAAAAGAAGGCTCGGCAGTCAATAAAATTCGCCAAACAGGCAGGTTTTGACGAAGCATATCTTTGGGGGGTGGAATGGTGGGCGTATCTCAAAGCCAATGGCGATAACGGAATGTGGCAGACGATAAAAGATGAAGTGGCAAAGAACCAATAAAAAAATCCCGTTAGGGATTTTTAATTTGGATTATTATCGCTGTTTTTTTGCCGGCCATCAATATATTGTATGAGTTTATTTCTCACATAATTATCAATGGCTTCCTCATTGTCTTCATAAAATTTCGGCGCTTTGTACATGCAAGATTGGCCCACCGGAGAAGTGTAAAAATTTATCAGCGCATCTAACTCTTCATCGGTAAAATAGCCCTCGCGAGAAGCTGCCACTTCTGCCAGCAGATTATCAATACCAACGCTCTTTTTCACTTCTTCAACATCCAACCCGTTAATAGACGCGTTAACCTCTGTCAAATTCTCTATGTATTGGCGAAAATTCAGAAGTTCAAATAAACTAAGCAACCTGTCTTTCTGCACTTTTTCCTCCTACTTTGCTCCATTTAGAGCCAAAAGAGCCACGCCTCCCACTACCAATAGCAAACCAATGATTTGAAAAAAAGTCAATCCTTCTTTTAGAAAAAGCGAGGACAAAATAATCACGGCCGCAAAACTTAGGCTTGTAAAAACAGGATAAGCAATATTAACATTGAGTTTTTGCAAAATATAACTATACAGCGGAAACGAGGCCGCGTATAACGCAATGCCTAATAAAATATAAATATTGGTGGCAATTTGCCAGATGCTCTCCATTGAAAATCCGATAGCGGGAATTTTATTTGTTCCGATTTTTATAAGAATAGTGCCGATGGAACCAACGGCAATAGTTATTGCAAAAACAAAAGCCAAAAGCATATTTAATCTTTTAATTTCTAGAAATCCAGTTTAATCTTGGAGTATTTCTTTACTTTTAAACCTATCATTATAAGCGTGAACCCCACAAAAATAAAAAAGACGCTTGCCAAAACAACAATCAGCGCCGGATAAAGATAAACCAAAACGCCCAAAATAATCAAAAGCAGGCCTTCTAAAAGCAACGACCATGCTAAATGGGCCAAGGCCTTAAAAACGAATTCTATGCGCTCCATATGACGAGTATTAAGTATTAAGTATTAAGTATATTCTAAATACTTTATTCAAAATACTAAATACTATAAATATTAGATATTAGAAATTTTTTGCTTTAACCATAATTTTATTATATCATACTTATTATATGATTACCGAACTAATAAATCTTTTGGCCAATGCTGTTGTGGCGGTGATAAATTTCAGCGGATATTTTGGCGTTTTCTTTTTGATGCTTGTGGAAAGCGCGGGCATTCCAATGCCGTCGGAAGTAATCATGCCATTTGCGGGGTTTCTTGTGGTCTCGGGCAAACTTGGTTTTTGGCAAATTGTTTTTATCGGCGCTTTCGGCAATTTGGCCGGCTCTTTGCTGGCCTATTGGATAGGAATAAAGGGCGGACGCCCATTAATGGAAAAATACGGAAAATATTTTTTAATCCACAGCCGGGATTTGGATTTGGCTGACAAATGGTTCAAAAAATACGGCGAACTGACGGTTTTTTTCGGACGGCTTTTGCCGGTTGTGAGAACCTATATTTCTTTTCCGGCCGGCATCGCCAAAATGGATTTGAAAAAATTTTCTTTTTATACTTTTGCCGGCGCCTTGCCATGGACTTTTGTTTTTGCCTGGCTGGGCGTAAAAATGGGCAATAATTGGGAACTAATCAGGGAAAAATTGCACAACTTTGATGTGGCCATGCTTGTCGGGGTTATTTTGTTAGTTGCTCTATACATCTGGCGGCACTTGAAATATCGGCACGCATAAAAATTTTATTAAGTTTCATCCCCTTCCCTCACCCCATCCTGCATTAAGAGGGGAAAATAAAAATCCCCGATTATCTCGGAGATTTTTAATATTATTTATTTTTCTTAAACGCGCCATGATGCTTGCCGTCAATGCAGTCGCACTTTTTTAATTTGTGCTTGTGCAAAGGGCAGGATTTTGCTTGGCAAACGCCGGGTTTATCCGAAACCCCCTCGCATCCGCCGGTACAAATATAGTGTGCCATATTTATAATGAATTATCTGTGCCTTGCGATTCATTGTCAGACTCCCGCGTATTGCAGGCTTTTTTATCTATTTTATATTGCGCCCAGACGGATTTTACTTCTTTGCGATAAGTCGTTCTGGAACTATAATCGACTTTTTTAAAATTTTTCCACGCTGTCAACCTCGCCCTTATCCTGTCCTTTAAATTGCTCAAAGCCCAAGCTGATTTTAAATCAGTTTTGCGCTGGTCTAAAGCGGTTTTCACAGTCATAGATTTTTTATCAAAAGATAAAATTATGGCTGATTCGCGCTTATCAAGAGCCGCTTGAATGCAGGCGACATCCACTGTTTTGATATTTCTTCTTTCTTTAGTGCTCTTAACATTGCTTTTTTCCTTATCTCTATTTTCCGCGCTGGTCGTGTTCCCCTTATCTTTTTCTTGACTATTTTTACTATC
>Ga0209541_10006628_pt1 | contig 19668 bp, 26 predicted proteins | sample RifCSPlowO2_01_FD_184027 | JGI IMG/M metagenome (GOLD analysis project Ga0209541, IMG submission 184027) | Groundwater microbial communities from Rifle, Colorado - Rifle CSP2_plank lowO2_0.1 (SPAdes) (version 2) | ecosystem: Environmental > Aquatic > Deep subsurface > Groundwater | place... | reverse complement strand
CTTGGCAAGCTACGCTCAGACGTCCCGCCACAGCATGACGTCCTTGCCGCCTATGGCAAACTTATCAGAATTCTTTGATAACTTTGTCTTGGGTCAAGGAGGACTGAGGGATCCGGTGCTTCTTGAGAATGCCGGCGCCCAAAGTCTTCTCCTCGCGGGATTTTTCCAGGATCAGATGAGGTACAGGCACGATGTAAGATGGTACGGAGGCCTAGGCGGATCCTTCTACAGAGGAGCAAGTCTTTACTCCAAAGACAAAAAGAGGAAGACGCTCTTCAGGAGGATCTCGAGGAACTTCCCTGTCTGGACCGTGACCTGCCGGAACTTGTCGAGAAGTCTTCGAGAAAACAGGTTCCTGCTCAAGTAGCCGCAGATTACCGAGCCGTAGCCCCAAAGGGGCTACGGCTCGTTCTTGATTAAAGCATATAAAGCCCTCAGCTCCGCGACCAGGGATCGAACCTGGGACATCCTCCTTAACAGGGAGGCGCTCTACCAGCTGAGCTATCGCGGAGCTGGGGGCTCTAAATTAATCTGATTAAAAAATCATAACAAAAAACCAATCTTAATCAAGACAAATATAAAATCCTATCTCACCATGACACAACATCCCTACATACTTGAGAATGTTGGTGTATTGTTTATAATTTATAATGATGAGTATATGAAAAAGGCCAAAACAGCCAAGCAGATGGAGAGACATCTTAAGGGTGTAGCTAATCACCATCGAATTGCGATTCTGCTCTTGGTAGCTGAACGTGGGCTTATCACACTTGAAGATATAGTTGAAACACTCAACGCTAATGAAAAAACTCTAGGGGAGCATACTCGTCGTCTCTATCTAGCTGGTCTTATTAATAAAGATTATAAAGGGAAATTTGTAGAACACTCACTTTCTCCTTACGGAAGGGTTTTTGTACAATTTCTAAAATCATTCCAAAACACTTAACAACATCCTTACAAACTTAAGAATGTAAGGGTGTGAGGTGGTTTGTTTTGTGTTAAAGTTTAGCTACAAGAAAAAAATTTTATATGAAAAACAAAAGAATGAAAATTCAAATTCTTATAGTTCATGGTGGAATGACCTTCAAAAATGAAAAGGACTATTTACATTATCTAAAAACCAAGAAAATTTCGAGCAAGAAAAAGATTTATTGGAGCGGAGATTATCTGGAAAAAAGTTTAGGGAAGAGATTTGAAATAATCACGCCTCGAATGCCCCTGCAAGACAATGCAAAATATAGAGATTGGAAAATATTTTTCAAACGGTATTTGACTCTTTTGAAAGGTAAATATATTTTGGTAGGTTCTTCACTTGGTGGTGTTTTTCTCGTAAAATATCTTTCTGAAAATAAACTACGCAAAAAAGCCCTATCGGTGTATTTGGTTTGTCCGCCTTTTGATAACAGCCTACCAGCCGAGGATTTAGTGGGTGGATTCAAGCTGAAAAGTGATTTATCGTTGGTCGAGAAAAACTGCAAAAATCTCCATTTACTATTTTCAAAAGACGACGATGTTGTACCTGCTTCTCACGCCGATAAATACAAGAAAAAATTTCAAAGAGCACACTCGATTGTTTATAAGAGCAAGGGCGGACATTTCAACATTGCCAAGTTTCCTGAAATAGTTAAGATGATTTTTGCTGACGTTAAAAAGAATTAAGCCGCCAATTTTTTCAAAACAGAAAAAAGCGATATAATTCGGAGTATATGAACATTTCAAGAACAAGATTCGTTATCCTCTTCCTCATTTCCGCGTTCGCCTTCATGTTTATTTCGAATGCACTTTTTGGAACAGAAGCCCGGGTCTTCCCTTGGAACGAGGAGTCTTTCTTGGGAACGGACTCACCAATAGCCTGGAAGAGCGCCGGATATAAAATTCTATATCCTGTCAAAATTGTTTTGATAAGACCCATGCTTCCTTTTATCAATTACGTGCAGCAAGACCCGGATCCGCCTCCTCCATTTGTTGCTGCCGGGTTTGCTCTCTACTGGTCAATCCTTGCCTTAATTCTTTATTACCTTATCGGTAAAATAAAACATTCAAATCTAGTAGCGCCCGATTCATGAATAAACCAAAAATTTTAACCAAAGAAGAAATAGAATCCGGCCTCAAAAACCTGCCCGGATGGGCATACGTGGAAGATCCCTCGACTTCGCTCGGAACAGGTAAAATCTCCAAGGAATACAAATTTAAAGATTTTCTAAATGCTTTCAACTTTATCTCTACGCTAGTATCATATTTTGAAGAAATGGATCATCATCCTGATATGCACATTTACTATAATCGCGTTGTTTTCGAGCTACAAAGATTTGATATTGGAGGTAAAGTTACAGATAGAGATTTGACTGTAGCAGAAGAAATCGAGAAACATTATTCATCGCTCTAATAATTAGAGCTGGTGTCTTGATCATCTTTTAAGAAATGGGTCGGGCTAGTTCTCGTTAACATAAGAAAATACTATTTTCGAAATATTACTTATAACTTCTTCCAAATTATTAAAATTTTTACCCATAGTCATGACGCAAAGTAAATATGGCTTTTTCGGATAATAGATAATACCGCAATCATGTAGTTGATGGTTTGGAATATCCAGTAAGCCGGTAGGATATTCAGTGTATTCACCAAATTTATGGGCAACAGCTATTTTGGCCTCTACCCCAGAAACGATACCCTTTGTAAAATCGGTTTTCGTAAGCAATTCCAGAGCTTGCTCTGAGTACGATTTGGTTAGATAAGTGGAATTGTATAAGGTTCTGAAAATCCTAGACATATCTCGAGGAGACAGATAATTTTGTAATTTTTCCGGCAAAGGAGACAGTTGCATATTTTTGTAGAAGTTACCTAACTCCCTCTCTATTATTGGGGTCATCAAGGCATCATGCGCATCATTATCAGAATATATTATCGATTGGCCAAGTAGAACCTTGGGACTATAAAATCCATTCTCTATTTTTTGTCTCGGCGGATAATGAATATCCGAATCCACAGTCTTTTTATATGGTAGCAGTTGATTAAAGATATCGGGATCATTTTCGGCTAATTTTAAATATTCGATAAGCGGAAGGATTTTAAACATACTGCTTGGCACATAGAGCTCATCTTCATCTATGCCCGTCCACATACTGGTATTCAGATCCCTAAAGTAGACCGAGATTCTTTCTGCTTTATCTTCATTTTTTCTTATATACTCTGACAAATTCTTACTTAATCGATTCAACTGAGGATACTTGACGTTTGAATTATCGGTGTATAGAACTGGATTTATATAGCGATACTCTGGAGAATTTTCTCTGATCTGGACATATAAAATATTTTCAAACCTGTCTCGCACATAGATTACATGGGCTACCCAACCAACTATAAAGAGTAGTGTGGTGATAGTAAGCGTGAGGGTTAACTTATGATATAACTTTTCACCATTCATCATATTAAGTTTAATGTACTAAACGAGTCATTAAAAAGCTATGTATCTGACTTTTAGGAAACTCGCCGTCTGCGGCGAAAAATCATTTTCCCGAGTTCTATCGCGACAATATTTAATATCCCGATCAATACAACCCCAAGCACCCAATAGAATGGCAGGGAGACAGTGCCGAACAAAGATTGCAAAAAGGGAACATAAATGGCCGCGGCCATCATAATAATTCCGACGCCTATTCCCATGACCAGATAGCGATTAGAAAATAGCGGATATTCGAAAATGCTTTTCTCCAAACTTCTGATAGAAAGTGTCAAGAATAGAGTATAGCTTCCAAAACTGGCGAAAATAAATGTCCTTACAGTCTCTTCCGGAAAACCAATTCTCAATAATAACCAATATAATATAAATAAAAGTGCGCTTGTTGAAAGGCCGATAAATAAGATCAAGAACTTCATTAAAGGATCAAAGAGACCGAACTTAATGTTTCGGGGACGATGAACTAGTCCGTCAATGTCTTTTTCAAATGCGAACGCGACGGCGGGGAAACTGTCCGTGAAAAAATTCACCCAAAGGATTTGGAGCGCGTTTAAGGGCAGGGCCAAGCCGGCCAGAAGAGCCCCGCCGATCAACAGAAGTCCGTCTGCCACGTTAGAAAGAAGATAGACAAGTACCTTGCGAATATTATTTAATATCTGGCGGCCTTCTTCCACGGATGCGGCGATTGTCTCAAAATTATCATCCAGTAGTACCAAGTCCGCAACATCGCGGGCAACTTCAGTTCCTGAACCCATTGCGATGCCGATATTTGCTTGCTTGATGCTCGGCGCGTCATTCACCCCGTCGCCGGTCATCGCCACCACTTCTCCCAACTCTTGAAACGCTTTTACAACCCTCATCTTATCAAGAGGAGACACGCGTGAAATGACGCGCAACATAGGCAATCGTTTTTTTAAATCATTGTCCGATAACGTGCGAAGTTCTATAGCATCAAGAACATTATCATCGTTAACTATCATACCAACCTCCTTGGCAACGGCGATGGCGGTGCCGCGATGATCGCCGGTCATTATCACGGTCTTTATTCCCGCCAATTCGACTCGGCGAATTGTTTCTTTGATACTGGGTCGAACTGGATCATGCAAGGTAATAAGCCCCTCAAAAGAAAGGCGGTTAAACTCCATATTCTTTGAAAAGGTAAAATCTTTTTTTGCATTGACCTCTTTTGTTGCAACTCCAATAACGAGTTCGCCGGATCCGGCCAATGAATCAATTCTTTTCAAAGCATCCTTCTCTCCTTCGGGGCCAAGTGTGGAATGACGAATGAAAATATCCGGTGCACCAAGAAACACAAGCCGATGCTTCCCATGGTCGTGCACGAGCGAGACGGAAAATTTATTGACTGCGTTAAACGGCAGATAATTCAGAACTGAAATTTTATTTTTGACTTCTTCAACCGTGACACCTTGAAGTGCGGCCGAACGCACTAACGCCACTTCAATTACTCTGCCGTTGATACGCCACTCTGATGGCTCTTTGTCACGGTTTTCTATGAGGACATTCGTGTTCAGAAGTGCCAGTTCAAGCAATTTGTTCTTCTCTTTATCTTGAACTGGTAAAACTTTGCTTAGTTCCATTTTTGCTATCGTCAAAGTTCCTGTTTTATCAGTGAGAATTATGGTGGTGCTGCCTAGCGCCTCGGCGGCAACCAGCTTTCTAATAACACCCTTACGCTTCGCCATACGTTGCACCCCTATTGCCAAAATTACTGTCATCGCAACGGGCAGACCCTCCGGAACCGCTGCCACGGCGATAGCCACGGATGTCAAGAACATTTCCACCCGTGAATATCCCAAAACAATACCAATAAAGAAAATAGCTAAGGTGAGAATCCCCAAAAAGAATCCGGCTTGCACACTGAAACGCCTAATGGCTATTTGTAAAGGCGTCTCTTCCCTGCGCGACTCGGCGACCAAGGCCGCAATTTTGCCCAGTTCAGTAGAAAAATCAGTTCGGCAAACCAGCACAGTGGCAATACCTTGCGTAACAAGCGTCCCCGCAAAAACCATGGAAAGCTGATCGCCAAGAACAGCATCGCTACTCACCGGAAGAACCTGCTTCAACACCGGCAAAGATTCGCCGGTAAGAATAGCCTCGTCTACTTGGAAATCATTGACGAATAGAAGTCGTCCGTCCGCAGGAACGCGATCCCCTTGAGTAAGACGGACAATGTCTCCCGGCACTAAATTTGCGGCATCTATCTCATGTTCAACACCGTCGCGGATTACTCGCGACCGCTGTTTAAGGTAGGTCTTAAGCTCCGCTAGAGCCTTTTCTGCCTTATATTCTTGATAAAAACCCAAAGCAGTGTTAGCGATCAAAGCGGCAAAAATAAAAAATGCATCGCGATAATGAGCGAAAAAAAGCGTCACAATTCCGGCGAACAATAAAATCAAGATCAAGGGGCTTTTAAACTGATTCAAAAGAATAAAAAAACTAGGGGCTTGCCGCGATTTTTCTATAATATTGGAACCAAAAGTTTTTAATCGCACCTCCGCTTCTTTCTCCGAAATCCCGCTTTGACTATTCGTTCTCAATATCTCAACAACTTCAGGCACGGGCAGTGCCCAAAAGGAGCTTCTCTGTATTTCATTTGTAATTTTTTCATGCATCATAATGTTTTTGCAATCCAACCTATTAACAAAATACCGATAAAGTTAAATGTAAAGGAAAGAGGGGTAAACCATAACGTTCTCATTTTTGAAAAACCTAAAAGACTAATTCCCAGCTCATCGGGGAAAGGAGAGGCAATGATCAAACCTCCCGCAAGGAACGTCAACCATCTAAAAATTTTTAGTTTAAACAAAAGCTTAATTCTTTTCCCCGCACCCTGATGTTTGATTATTTCCATTAGATGATCCGAAAACCTGTCTCGAACGAATCGGAAAATAATTAAATCTCCAACCACCGCTCCCATTGCTCCCCAAATGGCTGTAGGCAGTATTGAATTGGCTCTGGCAATCTCACCGAGAGTGACGATCGCCGGTGCAGTCGTAAAAACTGAGGTGAAAAACATACCGGCTACAAAACTTCCCAACAATTCCAATTCCTGTGTAGAAATTAGTATTTTTATCAAAACATTTGTTTTTACCAAAATCACGGCGATAATGACGCTTAAAACAATAATCACCGTATCCTGCAATAAAAAATTGTTCTTGCTGTTGCTGGTGTTCATTCGACTACAGTATTATACCAACAAGAATGATACTTTTTCTCTATTATGTTATAATACATGTATGATGGGATTTTATAATTACGGGGGGATGATGGGAGGATTCGGCGGGCTCGGTCTTATCACCTGGACTGTGGTAATAATTGACCTAATACTTCTCGGCATCTGGCTCTGGAAACAAATACAGAAGAATTAGAGTGAAAGGCGGCACTCACTTTATAGCCGTACTATCTGGGTAATTTTTTCTCAACCTTCTAATCCCATAAGTATAGATAGTAGCCAAGATGGCAGTGACACCGTAGAAGATCCAAATAGTCCTCAATGGGCCCGCTTGCAAATCACTGCCCAAATTAAGAGAGTGGAAGAAAGTTAAGATAAATCCTACAGTACTTACAACTAGTATTTTGTTCCAATGACGACTAAAAAAGTTATACTTTTTTAATACCTTCCCAATATCGTAAGTGATGAGGAGAAACCAACCGATAATTGCAAACCAAATATATTTCGCTTCGTAATGAAGGAAAATTTTGCTGAAACTGAACCCAGTCTCAACCAGCAATAAAAGTGGGTGAAGTATGATACTAGCCAAGATTATAAGAGAAGTGACATGCACAAATTTATCAAAATCAATTTGTCTTCTTAACCACGGTTCAAATACACCACTTATGGCATGGAGCCACAGGAGAGTGAAAGCTACAATACCGAAAGCCGGGAATAAATTTGACAATAAAGTGGCATTGAGAGCCCAATTAACAGTATGAAGCACGACCCAGAGTGGGTAGCCAACCGCCAGAAAAGAGAACGATATCAAGAAACATTTAATAAAAAACTGATTCATAGCCTTAATCATATCAAGAAAATATATGATAAAATAAACTGGTTATAATATAATCGAAAAGTATAAATATAAATTTTTTGTTATGAATAGATTAGTAATATTTGTGGCTGTCCTTGTGTTAGGAGGAGTAGGGGTGTTTTTGTTTTTGTTTTTGTTTGGTAAAGATAGGGTGGACAAAGCGCCGACAGATATATCTATAACGGGGAATCCGGTGGTTTTCAAATTTAGTAATCCCAAGAAAAGCGCGCATTACGAAACCAATAGCCCAGAACACGGAAGTGTGCTTGCCGCATCACCAATAAATATTGTTATTGATTTCAACTTTGATTTGGCCGCCCCATCGAGCATATCTACTACAAAAGACGGACAAGAATATGGGCTCAATGAAACTGTAATAGATAAAAATAAACTCAGTATGCGCCGCGATTTTGACCCACAAGCGCCAGATGGAAAATATAAAGTAATCTACAATGCCTGCTGGCCGGACGGCTCGTGCCATGACGGACACTTTGAATTCGCTATAGACCGGACTACGGCCTCTTCTTATGAGGATCTAACTGGCAGAAAAGAAGTGACCATAAATATGTCAGAGATTATGTTTAAACCCCGCAATATTATAATAAGTCCTGGGACGAAAGTTACTTGGACAAACGATGAGAATGTGGAACATTATGTAAATACCGAGACTCATCCTGCCCACACCTACTTTCCTTCCCAGAATTCAAGGGCGTTGAAGAAGGGTGAGTCTTACACAATAACTTTTGAGATTCCGGGAGCATATCCTTATCATTGTAGTGCCCACGCAGACACGATGACGGGGAACATCTTGGTGGATGGGTTATAATAAAATAACTTCAACGGGTATAATAGGGAAGTGAAAAGGATTCAATATAAGTTAGATATCCATCTAGCTCTGCTGGTCTGTATTTTCATCGCACTTGTTTTGGCCGGGGTTGTGGCCTATCAGTACTGGCTTCTTAACAGTGAATTGAAGTCAGTAGAAGGAAAAAATCTAGAACTTACAAATCAACTCCAGAACTCAAAAGAGGAGAACACTTATCTATTTGAACAGAATACGTATCGTCAGAGTATCATTGATTCATTCAATGGTCAGATACAAGGCATCGCTTCCACTGTTGGCACGCTTGAAAAACTTTCTCAAACAGACAAAGAACTTTTAAGGAAATACTCTAAGGTCTTTTTCTTGAGCGAGAACTATCGACCGGCTCAACTCATAGCGATAGATCCAAAGTATTTGTATGAGAAAGATGATGCCTTCGTTCATACCGAAGTTATACCGTATCTCGAGCGGCTTCTTGAAGCCGCTCGTTCCGATAGTATTGATTTGCTTATTGCCTCTGCTTTCCGCTCTTTCGAAACTCAAGCTTCTTTAAAGTCGGAGTACAGGGTTGTTTACGGCGCCGGTACAGCTAATCAATTTTCTGCCGATCAGGGCTATTCAGAACATCAGCTTGGCACTGCTATGGACTTCACCACACCGAGTGTCGGCGGAGCATTCTCCAAGTTTCCAGCGGACCCCGCGTACGATTGGCTGCAAGATAATGCTCATAAATACGGTTTCGTTCTTTCTTATCCGGAAAATAATTCTTATTACAAATTCGAACCCTGGCATTGGAGATTTGTCGGCGTGGCGTTGGCAACCTTTCTCCACGGAGAAGGGAAATATTTCTATGATCTCGACCAGCGCGAGATCGACACTTATCTGATAAAATTATTTGATTAGTTGTACAATTAAGGGATGAAAATAAATATCAAAGCAACAGGGATAGAACTAACTCCAGCCATCGCAAGTTATGTAAATAAAAAAATTTCTTCCATTGAAAAATACCTGACTAAAGATGCCGATATCGTGGCGCAGGTGGAGGTGGGCAAAAGTACCAAGCACCACAAGGCCGGTAATATTTTCCGCGCCGAAGTACACATCACTGGTCCTGGTTTAGATTTCTATGCTGTCGCCGAAGAGGCGGACTTGTATGCCGCCATTGATATTGTTAAGGACGAGATTGTGCGCACAGCCACGCAATTAAAAGATAAACGCAAGACTCTCGCCCGTCGCGGAGCAGAGATGATCAAGAACATGATGAAAGGCATTACCAATAGCTTCAAAAAAAGATGAATTATCTCGATTACTTAAAGAAGAAAGCTGCTCCTTGGGTCTCGGCCTCGGTTCTAGTAGGCGGTCTGGTTTCTGCCCTAATTTTATTTTGGATTATGAAAATAGAGAGCGAGATCCAGGCCACCAGTCTAACCAGTCTTTAGTTTAGTTTGGAAACCGGATGTTGAATTGTGGTAATTTCAAATCTTATCAAAAAACATTTTGAATATAGTTTTCTGGAAGTTGGCAAAACGCCCATTTTCTATAAGTATCGCTGTCTCGGTGTCGTAATCGATAAATATTACTTTATCATCTCCAATCAGTTGAGTAATGTTGTCATCAAAAGGAATGTTTACCGCTTTTGAAAGACGATTAAGATTTTCATGTCTTTTTTCGTGAGTTTTTTGATTCGTAATGACATACTTATCTATATCACCAGAGGCCCCCGCTCTTTTCCAATAGAGAGCTGGATAATATTGCTTATTATGTTTGTAATCTCTTGGCGACTCATATCGATATATAGCCGCTTCTTTTTTGGTCGAGGCCACTAATTGTTCATAAACAGTCGCAATACCTTCTTTACCTTCAAAAAAAGATATTTTGGGTTTTTTGTCTTTATTTTGGAAAATTGCTAGAAGTTCTGGTAAGGATTCGTTCACATTTTCAGATTGTTTCTTTAATAAAGAAGAAAGGATAGCTGGCGACTCCGCTCTATAAACAACCCTTTTCCCTTTCAGTGATTTGGCAACAAGATTGGCAGAAATAAGCTCTGGCAACGCTTTGTAAATTGTTGGTCTGTGCTTACCTACAAATTGGGCAAGCTCAACAACTGAACAAGCGCCTCTCTTAAGAAGAGAAAAGTATATTTGCTCAGCAGTATCACTAAATCCAACTTGCCTCAAAACGCTTTTTTGTTTTGTCATAATGTGTATCAATAATAGTACACTTATGATTTAAATTCAAGCATAGTAGGCAATGCCTTTCTTTCGTTAGAATAAAGTCTATACACAAATTTATATATTCAAGCGAGAATTATAACTAAAGACTATCTTTGTATCAGAAGTGATCTTTAACGTTGAAAGGAGTCAGTATGCCACGTATGGGTGCCTCTATCTCAGCTAGTTACTTCGTGGACGATTTAAGAAAAGGGAAAGAAATTCCTTGGGAGGAAGTCACGCATCTTAGTAATATCGTTGGTGGAGAAATTAGACTAAATGATGATTGTGGTTGTCGAGGAATCATTTCCAGCATAAGCCTGGAGAACGGAGTTGTATCCATCATGTGTCCGTGGATTCTACAAACTCCCATGGACGAGGATGGTGATCCTGTCGGAGACTACATGCATGAGGAGTGGGAGGTAATGAACAATCCTAAATTACCTCTAAATATCTATGTGCCGAAGTCACGATTCGTCGAGAACCAAGAAGCGATGATTCACACCGCTTCTGGAAGTTATGCTTCTAGCAGTTGGGCAGTGCGTTCCTCGGAGTACTGCATCACTTTCTGGGCTGGGGCAGCTCACATTCTTCTCACAGGCTATCCGTACGACAAGTTTGATGTGAGTGTTCATGAACTTGCCCTTAAATTCGGATTGAAGACCGAGTAGGTCCTGCATTTTTCAAAGTCGCCTGTCCTTCGGGGCACGGCGACTTTTCTTTAGCATCAGTTACCTCTCAAGAAGTCCTGCCAGTTCATCTCTCTTTTTCCTTCTGGTATTACTCTAGTGGGGGAGAATTTAGAATCTTCTATTTTCGCGTCCTTAACTACGACTCTAACCTCTTTACCTCTCTTATTTTTGAATAGTATATGCGCGCCTGGCCAAGTGCTATAAGCCAGTACTTTTCTCAAATTTTTTTCCGCGGGATCATTTAAGTTCAAGAGCCCATCCTCTTTTCTTATCAGTTTCGTATAAGTGGCTCCAGTGTCGTCTTGGGGTGTCTCTTCTACCTTACCTTCTATCCACTTAGGTATAAGCATGCCCAAAAGTCTTCCCCCTGTGCGTCCCAGAGTCTCCTCTACTCTCTGGTAATGATCGGGCCATGGGAAGATTGGCACTCTCACTTGAGCCAGTATCGGACCGTGGTCCATCTTCTCATCCATTTTTATAATCGTAACGCCCGGCTCCTCGCCAGTTAGTATGACGCCTTGAATAGGGGAGGCCCCGCGAAAATGTGGTAAGAGCGATGGGTGTACGTTTAGTGTTTTATATTTTGGTATATCAATAACCTCCTTCGGTAGAATTTTCCCAAACGACGCGACCACAAATAGATCCGCATCAATTTCTTTCAGTTTCTCCACTGACAGAGGTTCTCTCGCAGAAGTGATGGAGAGTAGAGGAGTAAGCCCCATGAGTGTAAGTTCATCAAGCACATATTTAGAAAATTGAGAACCTCCGAAGAAAACAATTCGAGGACTCTTGACTGGAGGAATATCTTGAATATCTTCTGCCTTGTCTATAAATAGTATGCCGTTTAAGTGATCTACCTCGTGTTGAAATATTTGAGCTAGGAGTCCCGTAGCTCCTCTCTCGGATACTTTACCTGTTTCGTTACAGGCTCTAATGGTGACTTTCTCACTTCTCTTAACTTTGCCGTAAAGCCAGCGTATGGATAAACACCCCTCCTCCACCTTCTTTTGTTTTTTTGAAAATTTTATGATCTCTGGGTTGATGAGTACGAGATCTTTCAGATCTTTTTTATCATTCATTTTTTTAACTTTTTTGGCCAGAGCGAGTGCTTTACCACTCACCACAAATATTCGCAAACTCTCGCCAATCTGCGGCGCGGCAATAGCCACGCCGTCTTCTTCGGCATGGAGAGCCTCTTTCATCCTATCTATCACATCTTGAATTCTTTTTGATTTGATATTTTTTATAGGTACGCTCGAAGAGACTTCTCTCAGTACGGGAGCATCTCTTTGTAAAATCTTAGTCATTTAATTTTAAGACTACCGAAGAAACAACGCGAAAAATTGGCACTCTGGGAACACCTCTTGAGAAGGTAAGCGAGATCTTCTACAGAGAGGTGGGAGGTCTTCACTCCTATGGCGCTCATCGGGAACTCTTTCATGTCTGCCGCCTTTCTTTCCGCGTTTATCCGCTTGTGGAATTCGTCGAGCATCTTCGAGCGCGGGTGCTTAAAGAGCTTTTTAATATCGAGGTTTTTTAGATTTTCGTCAAGAGATCGCATAGTTGGTTGGATTTATAGTATTATACCGCTAATGGCCAAAAAGCTTGGAATTGATCTAGGAACTACCAATATTTTGGTTTTCGTGCCCGGTAAAGGGATTGTTTTAAACGAGCCATCTGTGGTGGCGGTTTCGGAAGGGAATAACAAGATTCTAGCCATTGGTACAGAGGCCAAGGTTATGATCGGTCGCACGCCCGGAGATATCATCGCTTATCGGCCGATGAAAGATGGAGTGATCGCCGACTACCGCGTGACGGAAGCCATGCTTCGTTATTACATAGACAAGGCCCTTGGTAGGTGGAATCTCTTCAAGCCAGACGTCTTGATCTCGGTGCCAGCAGGAGTGACTTCTACCGAGAGGCGCGCAGTGATCGAAGCGGCCATCAAGGCGGGGGCCAAGAATGCTTATGTGGTCAAGGAACCGATTCTGGCCGCTATTGGTGCCGGCATCCCCATCCAAGAAGCGGCGGGACATATGATTGTTGATATAGGTGGAGGCACCACGGACGTGGCGGTCATTTCCCTAGGAGGTATTGTCGCTTCCACTTCTGTAAAAGTGGCAGGTAATAAAATAGATACGGCCATAGCAGATTATGTGAAGAAAAATTTTAACTTGGTGATAGGAGACAAGACTGCGGAAGATATAAAAATTCAAATCGGTTCAGCTATTCCGCTTGATGAAGAACTCTCCATGCCTGTAAAGGGGAGAGACTTTGTACTTGGTTTGCCGAGGACTGTAGAGATCAAGACCAATGAGATAGTGAGGGCGATATCAAAGGAGTTGCGTGAGATGGTCAAAGCGGTCAAAGAAGTTTTGCAAGAGACTCCGCCGGAACTCTCTTCCGATATCATCGACCGAGGGATCATTATGACCGGCGGTTCGTCGCAGTTGCGCAATTTTCCAGAACTGATGTTTCGTCGCACCGGCGTCAAAGCCGTTTTAGCCAAAGATGCCTACTTTTGTGTGGCCAAAGGCACCGGTGTGGCCCTCGAGCATCTCGATTTGTATAAAAAGTCGATTATTGCTAAGAGGTAGATTACTGGATAGAAGGCGTTGACAAAAATATACCGTTGTATATACTCTAGTATATGGAAACAATTTTAAATATTAAAACCAAAAAGGATCTTAAAAAGAAAGCACAAAGTCTGGCCAGTGAGCTTGGTGTACCATTGACCACAGTCGTCAATTCATACTTAAAGCAGTTTGTCCGTGAGCGTAAACTGGTGCTTGAGATGGAGCCGAGAATCAGCGATAGTTTAATGGACAAGTGGCACAAAATAAGTCTGGAAGCTAATAAAAATGTTTCCAAAAAGTTTACTAAAGCCACTGATCTGGTTGCATATTTGAAAATATGATAATTATTCCTACTAAATATTTTAAAAAGAAAGTATCAAAACTTCCCAAATCAATAAAACTAAAGCTAGCCAAGCGAATCCATCTTTTTATGAGTGAACAGAAAAATATTATTCTAAACAACCACCAACTTAATGGTAAATATAGCGGGTATAGAAGCATAAATATTACAGGTGATTACAGAGTGATATTCGAAGAGCTAGAAGATGGTTCTGTGCGTCTTATCGATATTGATACACACCCAAATTTATACCAATGAATAATGAGTCCGATAAAATTTTCTGTAGAAAAAGAGTTAAGCAATAATCTCGGAAGGGCAGGAGTTCTCGAGACACCACATGGAGTGATACACACTCCGGCATTTGTCAGTGTCGGGACCAAAGCGGCGGTGAAGGCGCTAACACCGGAACAAGTGAAGTCTCTTGGCGCGGAAGTAGTTTTAGCTAACACTTATCACCTTTATCTAGAACCGGGTGCGGAACGTATAAAAAGTTTCGGTGGGTTACATAAGTTTATGAATTGGTCTGGACCCATTATGACCGACTCCGGCGGTTTCCAAGTTTTCTCTCTTGGTGCCGCGTATGGGAAGCAGGTGAGTAAGATAGCTCGAGGCCAACAGAATTCTTACTTCTTAACCCGTCAAAATCCGACGGGCTCCGACGAAGATAAGAATTCTGTTGGCACTCTCGCTAGGGTGGAGGAAGATGGGGTAACGTTCAAATCACATCATGACGGTTCGCTTCACTACATCACGCCGGAGAAATCTATAGAGATTCAACATGATCTAGGGGCCGATATTATATTTGCTTTTGATGAGTGTACTTCTCCAACAGAGAAATTCGAGTATCAAGAAGAAGCTTTGGAACGCACTCATCGTTGGGCCAGGCGAAGTTTAGAAGTTCATAAGTCGAAAGTTAATTCAAAGACCCAAGCTTTGTTCGGTATTGTGCAGGGTGGCAGAGAAGAATCTCTACGCAAAAGATCCGCTGAATTTATTGGTAATCTAGATTTCGATGGCTTCGGTATTGGTGGCTCATTTGCCAAAGAGGATATGGATATGGCGGTCAAATGGGTGAATAAAATATTACCGAAAGAAAAGCCAAGGCATCTTTTGGGAATAGGTGAGCCGGAAGATTTGTTTATGGGCGTAGAGAATGGTGTGGATCTTTTCGACTGTGTGGCTCCGACGAGAAATGGTCGCGGCGGGACTCTATACACTTCCAAGGGGAAAATAAATATCAGAAATGCAGAATTTCGAGAAGATACTGGCCCAGTGGATCCAGAATGTAAATGTGAAGTTTGTAAAAATTATTCGCGGGCTTATCTCTGCCACCTTTATCGCGCCCACGAAATGCTTGGTGGCACTCTCGGTTCAATGCATAACCTTTATTTCATTATTAATCTGGTCAAGCGTATGCGCGAAAGCATTCTCGACGAAACTTTTCTCAAGTTCAAAGAAGAGATCAGAACTGTTGAAAGGCGTCTTTGATTGTTATATATTGGGCACGTGGAGGTGCTGATGAAGTATGCGTCGCAGTTCGGTGACATGACCCAGGCCGTGAGATTTCTTTTCGTCTGTGCGGTAGTGATCATGGTCGGGGGTGTTGCCTTCTGGAGGAATTGGAGGCCGCCCAGGTCGGGCTGAATCCTGTTTCCCCAACGGGCGGACCAATGTGGTCCGCCCTCTTTATTCTCTTTATTTTATTGATAAAAAATTTCGGCTATAATATAAGCATGAGGCTTTCTTCTAAGATTAAGGTGGCAGTGGTTCGAGGTGGGGAATCCGATGCTTATCATTCCTCTCTCAAAACGGGTGGACATATTCTCTCTATTCTGCGCGAAATGCCTGATACTTATGAGTCGATAGACATCTTCATCTCCAAAGAAGGTGAGTGGCATAGAGAAGGTTTGGTAGATAATCCACACAAAGTTCTCCGACACGTAGACGTAGTCTGGAATGCTCTGCACGGTAAGTATGGCGAAGATGGTCAGGTGCAAAGAGTGCTTGAAAGTCTCAAAATTCCCTTCACCGGTTCAAGCGCTGTGGCCTCCGCTCTCTCTATGGATAAAGATATGGCTAAACGTGTTTACCGCAGGTACTCTCTTCTTACCCCAGAACACGAACTTATAAGAGAAGATGATAATGACATACGGGACAAGCTCATTACTATATTCAGAAGTTATCTTCATCCAGTAATAGTTAAGCCTGCAAACGCAGGTGGTTCTCTCGGCGTACGCAAGGTCTCGACGTTTGGAGAACTTCAAGAAGCGATCGAAGATACATTCAAGTATTCTCCTCGAGTTATGGTGGAAGAGTTTATCGGGGGCGATGAAGCTACTTGTGTGGTGGTAGAAGGGGCGAAAGGAGAAACCCGCCCGAACGTACCATTCGGTACGGGCGAGGCCATTTATGCGCTTCGACCAGTTAGTAAGTCGGGAAATTTACAGACAGAAGATAGTAAAAAAATAGAAGAGATGGCCAAGCGAGCGCACGAAGCGCTAGGTTTGAGGCATTACTCCAGTTCGGATTTTTTGATTACACCAAGGAATAAAATTTATATATTGGAGACCAATTCTTTGCCAGAAATTCATAATCAGTCCATCGCATACAACTCGCTTTCTACCACAGGTTGGCATTCGCGTGACTTTGTAAATCACGTTCTTGGGTTGGTGATATAGATTTTAGGTAAGCAAAACCCGTCCTCCGGCAGGGTCTGCTTTGAGACGGGTTTCAAGGCGTCAGGGTGGGGTGGTTAGCTTTTGACTTCCCATGCCAGTCCGACACTTTGTAAGAACTTGATAACGTACCAGTTCACGTCAATCTCGTACCATTTGAAACCATGCCGCGCTCTGGTTGGACTCCAGTGATGGTTGTTGTGCCAACCTTCGCCGAAGGTTAAGAGTGCTACCCACCAGTTGTTGCGCGATTCGTCCTTGGTCTCAAAGCGTCGTGAGCCCCACATATGGGTGGCAGAATTGACCAACCAAGTGGAATGCCACGTCGCCACTACAGGTACCGCTACTCCCCAGAGCACGGTCGGTATTCCGCCCACGAAGAGACAGATAATACCTAGTGTGACCATCGGTAACCACCAAAAACGATTTTGGTACCTGAAAAAGGCCCTCCTCAACAGATCGCGGACCCACTTTTCTCTGTACGCCTTGTCGAACGTTTCTGGATCCGGGTGAAGGATCCAGTCCATGTGGGACCACCACCTGCCATCTTTCGGCGTGTGAGGGTCCAACTTTGGCTCATCTGAGTACCTGTGGTGGATTCTGTGTGCCGCTACCCAAGACAGTGCCGCTCCCTGCAGAGCAAGAGATGCGCAGACTGTTAACGTGTATTCCACCCACGGATAGGTTTTGAAACCTCTGTGAGTTAGCAATCTGTGATAACCAACGCCGATGCCGAGACTACCGGCAACGGTATACACGGCAACAGTGAGGATGATGTGACTCCACGATATAAAGAACAATGCAGCGAGTGCTCCAACATGAAGCACCGCTATCCATAACGCAGCCGCTCGATTGATTGGATGCTCCATGCGTTCCTCCCAGAATTATTATAGCACTAATATGACGTTGATGATGTGTTATAGTTCAGAATATTTATAAAATAAAACGACATAGAACCAATGACGTGGTGGGCGGGTTTATCCATCTTGCCGGGGCGGGTTTGGCGGTCGCGGTTTTGGTTGTGCTTATTGTTTTTGGTGCAAGTAGAGGAGGCACGGCTTGGCATATAGTTGGTTATACTCTCTACGGTTCAGGGCTTGTTCTCCTTTATACCGCAAGTGCAAGTTACCATCTCGTACCCGATACCTGGTCGAGGCTCAAAAGTGTGACCCAAAAGCTCGATCACGCCATGATATATGTCCTCATTGCGGCCACTTATACGCCGGTTACTTTCATTGTTTTAGATGGCGTCTGGCGCTGGTCTATGTTCGGTGTCGTTTGGTTTCTGGCTATTGTGGGTACGAGCATCAAATTTTTCAAGCCCAATGCGCCGCATTTCATCTCTGTCGTGTTGTATATAGTGATGGGTTGGCTCGCTGTTCTTCCTCTCTCTTCTTTGATAGCAAATATGTCCACGGCCGCACTCTGGCTTCTTGTTTCCGGTGGCTTATTTTACACTCTGGGTGTGATCTTCTTTGTGTTAGAAAAATTCTTGATTCAAAGAAAATATTTTTGGATGCATGAAATTTTCCACGTATTCGTGCTTGGAGGTAGTGTCTCACACACAATCATGATGTTTTTGATAGTTTGATGCTAAATCTAAAATGGTGGCTTGCCACGAGCTTGTCGAGTGGACCTGAGGGGCTACGATCCCCTTACCTCAGCTATGCCATAGCTGCGCTCTACCAATTGAGCTACAGGCCCAAGACTCCCTATTTTCTTTGATTTTTATTAGCTTGTCTAGTATTATTGGAAATTGAAAATTGAGAATTGTAAATTCTCTTTCAGGGCCCGTAGCTTAGTTGGTAGAGCGCCTCATTTGCAATGAGGAGGTCGCCCGTTCAAATCGGGTCGGGTCCACTTGATTTTTTGGGTGGTCGTGTTAAAGTTGGATCGGACTCGTTTTCTCATTGGGGGTGATGATTATGGCCCGTGTTTTGATAGCTGAAGACAACAAGGATCTTTGGAGACTCTTCGATCGTGATCTTAGGGAGATGGGGCACGATCCCGTCCTTGTCGCCAGTGGTCTTGATGCTTGGTCGCTTCTTGATCAAGGAACCAAGTTCGACTGTCTCATCACGGACTACAAGATGCCACTCATGGACGGGCTCGAACTGGTCAGCAGAGTTCGCTCTGATGCGCGGATGTTAAGTCTGCCGTGTGCTCTAATGAGTGGGGACATGATCTCGAAAGAAGGGCGCATGCTTCAGTTCGTCTGCGATGAGCTCAAGGTTGTATTCGTGGTCAAGCCGGTGAAGCGACGCTTGATCATGGAAGAGCTCCTTGGACCTTCGGAGCCTGAAGCCGACATGTCATCGTGATTCGCAGAGCCCCAGCGCCAAGGCCTTGACGGTCTTGGCGCGGGTTTTCTATATGGTATAATAAACGCTGGTACATAATTTAACCGTTAAAATATAATTTATGGACGAAATAGTCATTGGATATTGCGTAAAGGATAAAAAAAAGCAGGAAATGAAAAATGTGCAGATAGTTGAGATCAAGCCTGGTCGCCCAGCTGCCAAGGGCGTCTGTTCAGTATGTGGCACTGGTATGTATAAAATTCTCAGCAAGGATCAAGCCGCCAAGTTAAGAAAATAACCTTAGCCTCACTTTTAATATGGGGATTTGTTTGTGGGCTCAAAGTGACCCGCTTATGCTCCGCTATCACGACCGAGAGTGGGGCAGGCCCGTGAGGAACGACAGGAAAATATTTGAATTTCTCATCCTTGAGAGCGCCCAAGCTGGACTCTCGTGGCTCACTATCCTTCGTAAGAGGCAGGGCTACAGAAGAAACTTCGCCAACTTTGACCCGAGAAAGGTGTCTAAGTTCAGCAAGCACGATGTCG
>Ga0209541_10006626_pt1 | contig 19670 bp, 19 predicted proteins | sample RifCSPlowO2_01_FD_184027 | JGI IMG/M metagenome (GOLD analysis project Ga0209541, IMG submission 184027) | Groundwater microbial communities from Rifle, Colorado - Rifle CSP2_plank lowO2_0.1 (SPAdes) (version 2) | ecosystem: Environmental > Aquatic > Deep subsurface > Groundwater | place... | reverse complement strand
CGGTTTTAAAATCAGATATTGCTTTTTGAAATTTCACGCCTTCATCGGCGCCATACTCATAAAAAATTATTTCCGGATTTTGAGTTGTGAGCCGCAATATTCCTTCTTGAATAAGAGTTTCGTTTTGGTTTGCGATTTTAACTTTCACATCATAATTCTCGCCGCTGAAAACCCCGGTTTTAAAAGCCCAAGAATCTTTGCCCCAGCCGGACGCCTTAAATTCGTTGTTTAAGTACCATTTAAAAAGCAGGTTTTCCGAACTTATTTTTTTATTTTGAAAAATAAAATGAGGAATGGCGGCAACGGTCGCGTTTGCCAAAGGAGAGATAAAACTTTTGCCTTTGTAAAAATAAGGGGTATAAGTATCAGCCTGAAAAAGAAGATCTACGGTAGTCGGCCTTAGAATAACAGTTTTTTGAATAGATATTCCGCCCGGTCCCGCGACCACCGCGGTTAAAGAAGATGAAGAGCCCAACTCCTCTGTTTTAAAAATAACCTTGTCTTCAGCTTTGCCCTTAAGAATAACTTTATTGTTCAAAAGCCATTTTATGTCCGACTTTAGAATGTCAAAATTAACGTTTATAATTTCCGCTTTAATTTCTTCATTAGAAAAAGGATATCGGTTTGAGAGCGAGATATCAAAATCATTGGAAGAAGACAAATTTAAATCAGGAAAAGTTTGAGCGTCTATTTTTCCCGAGATAGAAAATAGAAAATAGAAAATAGAAAATAGAATAAAAAACATCCGCACTAATTGATTTTTGAATTTTGGTTTGTCGCTTTTCATTTTGATTTTTTAATTATACAGAGGTCATCTCAAAACTCAATCTGCTGCAATTTTAGCTTTTCGGCTGCAACTTCGTTAGGCTTCGCAAAAAGACTTTCGCCGTAGTTCTACTACGATTCAAGTCTTTTTACTCGTCTTCCTCGTTGTATCTCAAAAATCTAAAATTTCGCGACGAATGAATTTTGAGATGACCTCATTATATTTTTTCAATAAGCCGTAATTTCTCTAAACTTTTTGTTACTTGCTCCAATTTGTCTATAGCTTTTTTAACTATTCCTTTGTCGCCGCGATAAATAAGAATAACTAAAACACTGGATTCCGGAAGGAAATTTAGCCCCGGAAAAATAGCCACGAAAGCCGCGGCTATTATTGGCTTAATAAGCCGTTTTAACAGCTGTTTTCTTAAAAACGACGATTTAGTAAAAATCCATAACCAAATTACGCCGCTTAAAACAATAGCCGCGAGCCAACCCAATAAACCGACGCTCAAAATATCAATGAGGTCTTTAAGCATCGCCAATCCAAAAATAAAAATTGGAAAAGTCGGTTCTTGGGGCGCTTGAATTTTTATTTCTTCAATTTCTTCCGGAGTCCATTCTTCTCCGCCAAATTCATCATCCGAGATTATTTGTTGGCGCCTGCTTTCATTGAATTGAGCAAGTCTTTGGTCTTCGTCCATACTTTAATTTAGAATTTAAAAAATTAAATATAAAATCCACATATAAAATTTTAAATTATTGCAGTTCTTCTCTTGCCTTTTTAATCGCTAAAAGTTGGGAAGGGTCGGTGGTGATAATTTGGTCCTCGGTGTAAGAAGCGATAACTTTAATCGCCACATGTTTCAGACCGGCGAAAAAAATGCCTTCGCCGACATCGGATTCCAAAAGAAGAAATTTTTCTTCGTCGGTAAGATTGAAGATTTCCTTTAAGTTTTCAATAGTCGCCGTTGACTGTTTTAAAAGAATTTGGATGGAAGAGTTGGTGATAATCGGTTTGCCGTAAGGTGAATCCAAAAAATCACCGACATCTTGAGTAATGGTTGATAATCCCAAATAATACTTTCTTGCTCTTTTAGCGATGCCGTAAAGAAAAGAAGCGCCGTCTTTTGATTTCATAAGCCACCACGCTTCGTCAACAACCAAAATCCGTTTTTTAATTTCTTTTCTAATCGCGTTCCAAATGTAGTGGATAATAATATACATTGCCACCGGCCTTAATTCGTCTTCCATATCGCGAATTGAAAAAACAGTTAATTTTTTATTCATATCCACATTTGTCGGCTGATTTATAAATCCCGCCCAAGTGCCGCCGGTGAATTTTTTAAGCCTCTGCGCCAGACTTTCTCCCCCGGTCATACTGGCCAAAGTCATTTCTAAGTCGGACAAAATCGGCATCGGCAGATTGCTAAAATCCGCGTCCGGCGTAATATCTCTTGAAGCGTAAGTTTCAGTGATGGCTTTGTCTAAAATCGCGTCTTCCTCAGGAGTTAAGCCGCCGAGCATTATTCTAAAAAGACCGACTAAATTAATGACATTGTTTCTTAAAATATCTGACGGAGCTTCATCTTCTCTTGGGGGAGCCAAGTCAAAAGGATTTATATGATGTTCTGAAGTTAAAGAGATATTAAAATAGCTTCCTCCAACCGCCTGCGCCAAATGTTCGTATTCCTTTTCAGGGTCAATAATTATAACTTCGGTGCCAAGCATTAAAGAGCGCAGAATTTCTAATTTTGAAAAATAAGATTTGCCCGAACCGGCTTTGGCAAAAATAACCGAGTTGTAATTTTCCATAGAAAATCTGTCAAAAAGAATTAAACTGCTGTTATGGCGGTTGATGCCGTAGAGGATTCCTTTATTGGAGGTTAAATCAAAGGAAACAAACGGAAAAATACTTGACAAAGGCGCGGTGTTTAATTTGGAATAAACCGCTAATTTATCCGAACCTAAAGGAAAAACGCTCTCTAATCCTTCTTTTTGTTCAAAAAGAGCCGGTTTTGTGTAGACAAGTTTTGCTTCCAAAATAGCTCGTATTTCCGTTTCTATTTTATTAAGTTCTTCAAGCGAATCGGCGTACATCGCCACATAAAGTCCGACATCAAAAATTTTTTCTCTCGCTTGCTGAAGTTTATCTCTTAAATCTTCAAGGTCTTGATAAGCCGTGTCAAGCATCGGGTCCCTCACAAATCCTTTTTCTTCCCGTTCGCTTATTTGCGCTTGAACCTCGGCGACTTTTTTTTGAAGTTTCCGCAAAATAGAAGATGTGCTTAAAGGATGAATAAAAATTGAAATATCAAAAATTTTATCTAAGTTGATTATGGGAGACAGCCAGCCGCTTGCCACAAATCTCGGATAAGAGAAAACAAAAATCGTCCGGCAGAATTTTTCTCCCAATTTTATATTATTGGAATTTATTTTAAGAGCGGAGGGGGCAATTATGTCTTGCAGTTCCAAGGCGGCTTCTTTGTAGATTTCTTCCGGAAAAACCGGAATAACATCAATTTCTTCTTTGTCTTTTGATTGTTTTTTAAATAAAGACATAATTTAATTATAATCGCAAGCGAATGAAAAGCGAATATCTAAAAATAATTTTCAATTATAAATAGTTCAAAACACTCCATACCATCGCCTTCGGCGAACTACGGGGCAGGCAAAACCGCAACCCAAAACTTAAAGATTATAGCTTCAAAATCCTAAATCCTAATATCTAAATCCTAAACAATATTTAAATTCAAAACTCAAATATCAAAACAAATTAAATTTATAGTTTTGAATTTTGGACATTTAGATTTTGGATTTATTTAGAATTTAGGGTTTAGAATTTAGGATTTTTGGTTTTAAGTTCTGAGTTTATCCAGAGAATATAAATATACATTAAAACCGCCTATTTTCCCGTTTTTCAATAATTTAAATTGAGGATTTTGCTTGGTATCAACAGGAAATGTGATAGAAAGTATTTTTGCGCCGACCTGAATTTCAGCCGCTAATTTCGCAGCCGCTTTATTAAGTATTTTCGGGTAAAGATATAAATAAATGAATGTGGCGGGACTTAAATTATTTTTTAGAAAATTTCCGCGATATATTTTAATATTTCCATTTAATTTGAACCTGTATAAAGCAAACCTTGATTTTAGATATGGCCAAGGCGCGATTTCATATCCTACCGCTTTTTTAACCCCGAATTTTTCTATAGCCGCGAAAATCGTTCTTCCGTCTCCGGAGCCAAGGTCATACAAAATGTCGCTTTCCGATAATTCGCCAAACGCCAGAAAATTCTTAACCAACCTCTTTTTTACGGGTATATAAGGAGCGCCGTATATTGTTGAGACAGCGTATGAGCTCAAAATAAAAATTAGAGTTAAAGTTATCGTTATTTGAAATAAAAGAACGAAAGCTAAAAAAATATCCATAAGACCTAAGCGGCCGGCAAAGGCATTTTACCTTTTTCTCTTTCTCCGGGATTGTATAATTGGTAAAATAATTCAATCGCCTCTTCCGTGCCCAGAGCAGCCGCTCTGATTCCCAGTCGCGCCAGTTCGGATATCACCACATCCCCTCTTTGCAGAAGCTGTTCTTTATATTCCTCAAATTTTATTTCTTTTTGTTCTGAATTAACTTCCTCTTTTTTTCCGAAAATGCCGCTTATTTTTGACACAATCCCTTTTTGGTCCCCGATTTCAAAAACAGGCGGGTTAAAAGGAACGACAATATAAAAATTTTTTGAAACGATATTGGTCGTTTCAACCAAATTTTTTATAAATTCAATGTATTCGCGATTTTGAATTCTGATAAGTTCGTTGGTTTGCTGTTGTTCTCTGTCTCGCAAGATATTAAGATAAGAAGCGATATTTATGGGACGCGACTGAACAAAAATTTGAATTGAAAAATCCAAACCGTTTAAGAAATTTTGATATTGATAAATAATCGCGGTTTGTTCTTCTTGGGATTTTAGGGCGAAATTTAAAGAAGAAACCATTAAAATCAGACGCAGAGCGCCGTTTTTCAAAATAAGAATACCGTCTCTTATTTCTTGAATCGGGACGAATTCTTGACTAGACTTTGATAGTGTTTGAGGCATGTAAAATTAAAAACTAAAAGTGAAAAACTAAAAACTGCAAATCAAAACTTAAAACTAGATTTTAATTTTAAATTTCTAATTTTAAATCAATTTTAAATTTTTAAAATTAAATCATTAAAACATTCATTTAAAATTTAGAATTCAAAATTTTAAATTATTTAATCTTTTCCTTCACATCCAAACTCCAAGCTAAATCCTGGAGTTTACTCTCGGTAAGTTTTGGCACATAAGACGGCTGTTTTATAATTTCAAGTTTCTTTTTTTTCTTTTTTGCGTCAGACGGTTTTTTCCATAAATAAAGTCTGGCGCCGGAAAAGTAACGCAAGGAATTTTCAATAACTTTTATAAACGGCTTGCCGTGGATTTGAACAAAAGCCAACCCCAATGTAAAGGCTCCCGCCGGAGTTCCTAAAATAAGCACTAACCAGAAAGGCAGGAAGGCGTATAAAAGAAAAATAAGCCCGGCGCCGCCTATCACATAAGCGAATTGTTTAAAAGTAAGCGGTCCGAATATCTTATTTTCCACTTCTATAAATTGAGGAACATGAAATTGCATTTTTTGAATTTAAAAATTTTAAATTCAAAAAATGCAATTTCAAACTAAAAACGAAAAACTACAAATCAAAATTTAAAACCAGATTTTAATTTTAAGTTTTTAATTTCAAATTTTAAATCAATTTTAAATTTAAGAATTTTAAATAAAACATTCATTTAAAATTTAGAATTCAAAATTTAAAATTATTCTAACGGTTCTCTATACGGGTCTTTTTCCCGGTTTTTTTCAGGGGTTGCCGTTGCCGGAACTTCATCTTCTTTTATTTCAGTTTTTTGACTTGGCTGGCGGAAGGGCTTATCTTGAACTTTTTCTTGGAACATAAAATCCCGCGTCTCTGTTTTTTTTTCCGATATTTCTTCAGGTTTGTCCTCCGCCTTTCTTAGAACCCTATCGTCTTGTCGCGGCATCTCTGTGGCAGTTTCAAGTTCCTTTTCGCGAGGCGTCATATTTCGCGGAAAGGAGGGGGATAAATGTTTTTGAGTAAGATCAACAGGAGTAACAGACGGCAAGGGAGGAAGGGGCAGTGCCGGAGCCGGAGATTGTTCTGTTGAAGGCTGCTGGGTTGGAGGCGCCGACAAAGACGAAGGTTCTTTCATGGCGATTTCTTCTCCGACTCCGTGAAGTTTTTTTAAATGTTCTTTGACCGGAGCGAAAATTTCCGCGTTGATTTCCTGGGCGATTTTTTTCGCTGTTTCAATGTCCGTTCCCAATCTCGCCGACAAATTTTTAATATAATCTTTGGGAAAAGTAAAACCCAGCATTAATAAACCGGTCTCCGAAGCCAATTCTCCCATTTTGTCAATCTGCAGATTATATTTCTTGCTGATTTTTTGAATGATATCGGCCGTTTCCACGCTGAAAATCGCCTTTTTTAAATCATCGGGCAATGTTTCGTATCTTTTTTGAAGTTGTTCTTGAGTGTATGTCGGCATAGTTATTGGTAAATTTTATGGCCGCCTACATCTAAAAATATGACATCAGAATTATCAAATTCAAAAATAATTCTATATTTATCATCAATGGAAAAACTTAACTTATTTTTAAGCTTACTATGTAATTTATGAGTTTTGAGACGCGGATCCAAAGGATTATTTCTAAAAATGATTTCTTTTCTTTCCGCTTTTATTTTTATTCCTAAAGGAATTTTTTGATAATTTTTTTGAAATCTTGGATGATAAAAAATTTGCATATTTCTATCGAAACTCCTTTAAAGAGCGAAGTAACGGCAGTTTTCCCGCTTTTTTGAGTTTTTTCGCTTCTGCTGACCATCGTAGAACATCCGCCTCTGTGACTTTTTCTTTTTTTTGCCCCCCTTTTTGTTTTACAAGTTTTTCAAATTCTTTTCGAGGCAGAATCACCAGCTCTCCGATTTCCGTGATTTTTTTAGGAATAGTAATGTAAGTAGTTGTGTTGCTCATTATTTTAAAATACCATATTTGTTAAAACTAACAAGACACTGATTCATTGCTTCATAAAATATTTATGCCGGCTGATTTTTAATTTTCCTAATTTAAATTCTCATAATCTTTCTGGAAGAGAATTATGGGGACGGCGAAGGCGGCGGAGGCGGCGGCGGAGAAGGCGGACCAAGTAATGCTCTGCCTGCCGAAGAACGGAAATAACTGGCGACCGAATTATTGCCTTGAGCGGTATACCAGTTTGTGATATCAGCAGTCGTAACCGTGTGAGGAGAAGCGGGATTAACATTGTTTTTAAGTTCGTTTAGAAAGTCGTTGAGTATTTTTCCTCCTTTTCCCGCTACCGCCGCCACCTGGTTTTTATTGAAGTTTTGAACCATATGGCTGGCCACGGCTTGTCGTTGTATATCGTTTAATCCGTCAAAATCCACATCGTGGATATTCTGAGGCGTGAATTTAGGTATAATTTTTGTCAGTTGATTTGAGCCGGCAATATCCAATTTTCTCATAGAGGCGTATTGGCCGCTTATATCGTGTCCTGTCGCGTCTTTCGCGTTTCTTCTAAACATATCTTCTCCTTCAGCCGTTCTTAGGAATTTCGCGGCGGAAACATTACCCATTCTTTCAAGAGCGTCAGCCATTTCTTCAATGGTTGAAACAGTGGTTCCGCTCGCGTCTTGTAAGTTGGTAAAGCTTTCAAAAAGCGCTCTCATAGATTCTTTTGTTTTAACATTAACGCCCGCTTCTCTTTCCATATTTTTAAGACCTTGCTCGTCATATATTTTTTGGTAGTTTGTCATTTGAGTCTGATTTGCCAAATCTAATCTTCTCATAGAGGCGAATCTGTCATTAACCGGATTAGTCGGATCTTTTACATATTTTCTAAATACATTTTCTCCCTCGGCCGTTTTCAGGAATTTAGCCGCGGAGGTATTGCCTAATCTTTCTAAAGCGTCAGCCATATCTTCAAGCGTTTGAACGGTATTAACACCGCCCGCGTCTTTTAATTCGGCAAAACTTTCAAAAAGCGCTTTTGCCGAATTTTTCACATTGTCGTCAACATCAGCGGCTTTATCAAGCTCTCTAAGATAGTTTTCGCCATATCGCTTTTGCATAATTGTTTGATTGTTTGAATCTTGAAATTCGGCGGTATTTTTAGCGTAAGACCCCATTTTGTCGGCTGATTGACTGTTAATCGCTTTTTCCGTCGCTTGTGTTGCCGCCGCGGCCTGCTGAGTCGTAGTTAATCCTTTCTTTCTCGCTTCTTCAGCGGCGGCTTTACCGGCCAAAGAAGGAACATATGTCTCAATATCTTTTGTATCCATTCCCAATCCTTTCATTCGGCCGTGAACTTCTTTCAAGTTATCATCGCCAAGCTTGCTTAAATCTCCTCTGCCTTTTAAAACATTAGTCATTGCCATCAGGTCTTCTCTGGTCTTTAACCATTTACTTTCATACCTTCCCTTTATTTCGTTAGTGGTCAGATTGCCTATTTGTTTTTCCACATCAGACACTCTTTGCCGTTCAGAAGTCACCATCGCTCTTGCTCCGGCGCCGACGCCCGGAATGCGGCGCAAGAACCTTGCGCCTCTTCCTTCCCCGGTTGCGAGCGATTCCGCTGCCGGAGCAGCTAACCGTCTCGCTTCCCTGGCCGCTCCGTAAAACGGACTTTGCGCGATTTTGCCCGCCTTGCCCAATGTCCAATCTTTTGCCGTGTTTCCCCATTTTATCATCATACCTGCGCCGGTCGCGCCCAAGCTTCTTGCTATTCCCAAAGAAAGAGCCATCAAGATTAAAATGACAATATATTGAGTCATTAAGTAATAATTAAAAACTAACGATGCTCCCATGGAGGATGTTTCTTCTGGAAAACCCGCCTTTTTAAGCGGTTCGTTTGCTATAATTTTCATCGCGAGAAAAAACATAAACATCATTGCCGGCGCGAAAAACGCTTCTTTAAAAAGCCGCTCCCACCAGCTTCGAGCGTAACCTCTTGTTTTTGGTAAAATCTCGGAAATAAAAGCAAAAGGCGCTAAAATCATTAAAATCCACAAAACAGCCGTTCTGAAAATTAATAAAATCCCCGCGGCGAATAAAATAAAAGCGGCGGTTAAAATAATGGCTATGCCTCCCAAGGTGGCGATTAGAATGGAAACTATTTGGCTGTCATCCGATCTGTTGAAACTTTGAACAATTTGGGCCGCTTGCCGCTGTTTTTGTTGAGGATTTTGCAAGATAACTTTTAACTCTTGTTTACAAGCTTCTAGATTTTTTTCAAGCGGGGGAGCTATTCTTTCTCCCGGCAAAGGGGGTCCGGGCAAACACGGTTTAGGAAGATTTTCTACAGTGTACGTTATTTTTTGAATAAATTCCGCTAATTCTTGCGGTGTTTTTATTGGGTCTAATTGGGCGATAATTTGAGGCGAAATTTCGGCGATTTGCTCGGCGCTTATCTGATTTAATTGGTAGCCTCCTATAAGCTGTTGCGGATTTAATAATTTAGCGAAAGAATCGCCAAAACCCGCAACGCTTTGTTTTTTAAAATACCAAGCCGCTGAATTGGCAACGGTAATAACCTGCTGGGTAATAAAAAAACTGAAATTTATAAATATGGCGACCGCGACAAGCCGAAACATCAATTCTTTAAAGCCATAGCCAGTAATTTGAAGAATGGTTCCGATAGCCATCACCAGAATAATAAAGATAAAAAATATGTTAAAAAAATCTCGGGTTATTTTCCAACCAGAATAAACCGCCGGCGCCGTATTTTTATGATAAGACTGGTAGTTTAAAGATAAATCAGCGCTTAAATCAAACACTTTTGACGCGAGCCAAAGAAAAACCGATACTCCTTGAAGAATTCTATAACCCAACCAAGCCAATCCTCTTGTCACATAGCACCCTACTTTTATACCACATCCCACATCTGCTATTTTTACCTCGCTGAATTCTTGAGGCGTTGTTTGGGCCAAAACAATCAAAGGCGCAAAAACCGTTTGCCATAAAATAATAAAAAGCAAAAGACAACTAATCTTTTTGGAGAATTGGGCATTTTTTTTAAATTTTAATGGATTATTAAACATTCTTTAAAAAACCAAAAACTAAAATTAAAAGCAAAAAATAAAAGCATAATTTTATCCCGTACCTTCCCAGAATACTCCGCAGCTTGCTTGCGGGATGAATGGGTGTTATTGAAATCCTTCCGTTGCGGGGTTTCATACCTCGCAACGGAAGGTACGGGATTTATTCTAACGGCGGCGCCTCAAGCGTAAAATTCCATTTATCGCTCCATTTGCTCCATTTTCCTTCATTGTCTATCGCCGTTACCCGCCACGAATAATTTCCTGTGGCTGCCGCGGCGACTTCCTCGGCGGTGAATATATGCTCGGCGGCGATTGGATAAAGGTCGATCCGCGAATCGTCCGGTAAATAAATTTGCAGATTATAATTAACGGCGTTCGGCGCAATAGACCATCTAAAATTAATCTTTTCTCCTTTGATTGTCGCGCCGTCGTCCGGTTTAACAAGTCCGGGCTTTTGAAGTTCAGGATTATATTTATCATACCAAACTCCTAAATTACTCTTTGTGTTGAGAATAGTATTATAAAAATCAAGAGTTTGCGTTGCTGAAGTATTAATCAAGTCGGGCAGAGCTGCTATTTCATTTTTAATTGTCTCTAAATCCGCGATCGTGTTCGCGCATATTATTCTTTTTTTGAGATTAGCTAAATATATATCTTTTAATTCGGGTAGCAGGGAATCCGCGGCGCCGCAGAAGGCAAGTCTTTGAGCTCTGTTTGTTTTCCAGTCTTTGTACGCGGGTTCATTTAACATATTTTGAAGATTGTCGTTGTCTGCCGGATACACGCGAGTTAAAAAGTATTGAATACTTTTACCAAACCCGTCTATCCATATCGGTATATCGTTTTCAATAGATGTAAAACTTTCATTTATCGGGTCAAGGTCCCGAAGCCGAGATATTAACCAAGCTATGCTTCCGGGAGTTGTTTTGGCTTCTTCCAATATATTTTTAGCGGTCGTTGCGAGATTTAAAGAAGTTTTAATTTTCGCAATATGCCCGTCTATTTGAGTTGATATAATTGATTCGGTTGAATCAAACGGTTGCCAAATATCCAATGCCCCGCTGTTTCTCGGGTCGCTATCGCTTAACCAGCCATAACTCTGCAAACCGCCCCTATAATTTGATTCCACAATTCCTCTATTCCAGAGCAGTCTCATTTTTATTCCTTCTAAAGCCGCCGCGACAAGCTCATTGATTTCATCAGCCAATTCCAATTGCCTGATTTCCGAGCCAAAAGCCGATTCCAGCGCGCCTTCAATAGCCACGCCTGGCGAAGTTATTTCCGTTTTTAGACAAAAATCCCGGCCGGTTACCGAACTATAATATTTCTTCACACAAGCGCCTATTAAAAGCCCTTTATTGACTGTGGCTTCAAGTTTTCTTTTTTCCATTTCAAAAGCTATTCTCTGTTCTTTTTCTTCCAAAGTCATTAAGTAAGAGCCGATAGGGTTGCTGCCGTCGTCTAAAGCCATTGTGAGGAAAGCCGGCCAGCCGCCTTGGCTGAAATCGTTGTAAAAATTAGAAATAAGTCCGTTTTCATTCGCGTCTATTGAGATGTTCGGACCGCCCGGTATGGATATATCAACACCCGCTCCTTGAGCGGCTCTTAAAATATCCGAAATTTTGCATTGGGCGTTCAATTCAAAGTCGTCTCTGCGGTTGCGAGGACCGAAAATATCCAAAGCAATTTGGAAGCGCCAGGGCGCGCAAAGCAATTGGGCATTTTCACGCCCCAAAATTTGTTCTAAAAGTAAGCCGCCCGCGTTATCTCCGGCCTCTTTTAAAAATTCGTCAAAGTCGGTGATAAAACGGGGCTTGCCGTAAGCTCCGCCTCTTAGCCATTGCGCCAAGTCGTCAACGATTTGTCTGATAAGAAATTTAGATATCTGCCAGGCGATTTTGTCAAACCATTGTTCTTTAAGGCATTCTTCGGCTTTGTAATGCAGTTGAGCGGGAATTTGGCTTTTAACTAAAATTTCCATATCTTGCGGCACAATAGGATTCATTCCCACATCAAGAGTAGGCACATGAGAACCAGCCATAGGAAGGAATTGCGCGAGTTCCTGCCAAGGATCTTTGGGAGTATTATCCCCGTTAAACAAATTAAAAATATCCGGCAGTTTTCCTATAAGATTGCCCATCATGCTAAAAATAGATTCGCATTGAACCGCGCCTCCGCCGCTAAAAATAGGCCCGCCTAAATTGCCTTCGCCGGGCAAAGGCGCTTCCAATGCTTTGACCGAGTTTTTTGCGGGAACAATAAGAAAATTACCAACAATTAGGCTTAATAAAATAACAATGGCGATGGTTTTATGGAAAAAAATGTTCATTTTTTAGTTAAAAATTTAAAACCAGATTTTAATTTTAAATTTCTAATTTTGAATTTTAAATAAAATTTAGAATTTAAAATTTTGCATGGCTGCATCATATTTTAGAAAAATAATCTTTCACAAAAATATATCCGTCTTCGTCCGGAAGAATTTGCGGCTTGTCTTTTTCAAGTTGTCCTTTAAAATCCTTGAAAATCTGGACAATTATTTTTGTTTCAGCCAAGTAATCTTTTAGAGCGATAATGCTTTGAGCCGGGTCGTTATAAATCAATTCCATTTTTGAAACAATTTCAGCGGTAGCGGCAAAACTGTTTATAATTCCCAAATGAATATTTTGATAATTTGAAGGCGCTCGGAGCTCTAAAATTTCTTTTGCCGATTTTTCGTAGACCTCGCGATTGTTCCGCAATTCTTCTATTTTTTGGAGATCTGTTTCGTTTTCTTTATTTAATATCTCAATTAAAACAGCCAATTCGCTTTTTTTAATATCTTGAAAATTTTGAAAAACCGCCCCCAATTTATTAATATAATTTTTAATATTTTCTTTGGAATTGTCAGAAGAAACGCGAATGTTTTTTAAACTATATTTTGTCAGTGTTTCTTTGCCGGAAATTTTATCAAGCATTGAATTGATAATTATATTTTTTTGTTCCGGAGCTAAATTTTCTTTGCCCTTTACGGTTAAATACTGCATTAGAAAATTTCTTCCAATGTCTTGAGTCAGAGTTAATTCTTTATTTTTGTCTTCCGGTTTTAAATTTTGCGCGTTTTCAAATTTATCGTCAGGTCCGGGTTTTAAAGGGTCGCGGCCCAGATTTATTTCTTCGCCGTCTTTCGTTCCGTCCCCGTCAGAGTCCGGATTATTCATATCGGTTTTCCATAATATTTCTTCCCAGTCTTTTAAGCCGTCGCTGTCCGAATCTTTGTCTAAATTTTGATTTGGCCGGTTAAGCGCCGTTTTTGTGTAAGCAGTATTGTTATTTTTTTTTGTCGGAGGCTGTTTTACCCGAATAAACCAAAACAGACCGCCTAGCGCCAAAGCGATTATAATAATAAAAATAAATTTTTTACTCGGTAAATACAACAAAATTCCCTGCTTTTCAAAATAAGCATTAAATTTATTTTAACATATAAAAAATAATACAGCTTAAGAGTTTATCCACATTCCAAAAAATAAGGAGGTCGCCGCAGGCGACCGACTATATTTTTTGAGAACCCCCTCCTTTTATTCTGAGAAAATCATTGGCAATTCCAAGTAAAGCGGTAGCGGACGCTTCGCTTAAACTTAAAGAGTTTCACCTAGACCATTTGGAAAAAGGAGGGGGTGACGATTTTCATAGTCGTCCCCCACCACTTTTGGATTCGCAAATGATAATTTATAACGCAAGATTTATTTTATTTCTTTGAAATCCAAAAGTGGTGGGGGACTCCTTGAAAATCAGTCACTTTTACGGAGCAAGGCTTGTTCCTATTATGTTGATGGGATACGCCGGTCCTAATTCTGTTAAATCTTTCTTTTTTAATTTTAATCCCGGAAGATTAATACCGGAAATGCCGGCGACACCCGCGATAAAATCCGCGGCGTTTACAACGGTAATTACAGCTCCAATAGGGCCGGCGGCGGAAGTTAGTATGGATAAACCGGGACTTGTTCCCCCAAGCGGGCCGGGAATCCCTCCGGAACTTCCAAGACCGCCGACAAAAGACCCGAGATTTCCAATACTTTGATTTTTTGGAAGTCCCGGAATTACGGAAGCCAACGATATGCCTTTTACCGATAATTTAGGCGGCCCTAAACAGGAAACAGGCGGCATTGCCGTTCCTAATGCCCAATTAGCCGGCAAAAGCGCCCTATACATATAAATTTTAGCGCCCGCGGTTACTAAATATTTTCCTCCCACGGGCGGCCCGATATGAAGAAGAAGGCCGGGCAACGGTTCAACGCAAATTTGCATTTTTTGGATGCGGCCGCCGAGAAGTTTGAAGTCCCCGCCGATAAGCGCGGATTGAGTTTCGTCAATGTTTATAAATTTGTCTTTTATCCCGCCGTTTATAAATAAACCAGGGGTATTTTTAAGAAAAAAAACCGCAATTATAATAATGCCAAGTACAATAATTAAAATAACACTTAAATTTTTCACATTATAATTATATTGTCCCGGAGCGGCTATTGCAAATTATTTTTTTATTATTTAGACTCTCTATTAGATTTTGAAGGCGATTATCTAGTTTTTTAACATAACATAAGAAGGAGGCAACTCAATGATTCATTTATCCAACGGACACTCTTTTGAATTTGCGGCCGCAAGCGGAGCCTTAGGATTTAGCGGCAAGGGCTGGCGGCATCAAAAAATAATGAACTGGATTTTAAAAAAATGGAAACCGGAACTCGCGGTGGATTTCAAGCGGCTTACTAAAATTAGTAAAACTATTCTCCGATATCCTAAAAAGGGCCATCCTTGGGCGGTAAGATTTGTGGAGAACGGAACCTTAAACGCGATAGCGTTAGATAATCCCGGCGTTGCAAGATATTGCGTCCGATACGCGGCCGACATTAAAAAAAGCGATAAACTGATTGTTTCTATAGGCGGATATAATATTAGCGAGCTTTTGGCTATGGTCAGACTTCTAAACCGTTGTGATTTTGTCGGCATTGAGTACAACGCTTCTTGTTCTAATATCTCGGCGGAAGAATTTTCTAATTTTTATAATTCCGATTTAATTATTGAAATTTGCAAAATTTTAGTCGCTGAATTCTCGCACCCTTTACTGCTTAAACTAAACTATCTGCAGGATTTTTTAAAGATAGCCCGCGCGCTTGAAGGAATAGCGCAGGCAATTTCTTTAAACAGTATTCCGTTTAGCTTTATTTATCCTTTGAAAAAAAGTCCTTTAGAAAAGTTTGGCGGCGGGGCGGTTTCCGGTAAAATTATTCAGCCGTATAATTGGGAAATGGCTGAAGAGTTGGAATATAAAACCAATATCCCAGTGATATGGTCAAGTATTTATGATTTGGACGATATTCAAAGATTAGCGCGGAAAAAAAGAGAAATTATGCTTCAAAAATGCGGCCCGGCGGTACAAGCAATAAGCTTCGGCTCAGTATTTTTAAAACATTTTTGGCGAATAAATTCTTTAATGGAAGCGTGGAAGAAAATTAAAGAGTCAGGTCTTGTGCCCGAGAACAGTCCTGTCTATGCGGGACAGTTAATTGTTTAAAAAAACAGAAATTTTATTTTTACCCCTTGATAACCGCAAGGGGTTTTAATTTGGCGACTTTTTCGGCGATGCCGGCGTTATGAACCACCTGAACGACATCGTCTATATTTTTATAAGCGATAGGCGCCTCTTCGGCCAAGCCGCGCCAAGAGCCAGATTGAACAACTATTCCCCGCGCCTCTAATTGTTTTTTTAAGTCCCCTCCTTTTACCTGGCGCAAAGCGGCATGACGGCTCATTCTTCTGCCCGCGCCATGACAGGAAGAACTAAAGGTTTCTTCTCTTGCTTTTTTCGTGCCGACTAAAATATAAGAACTTGTTCCCATTGAGCCGGGAATTAAAACCGGCTGGCCAGCTTCGCGGTATTTTTCCGGAATTTCCGGATGCCCCGCGGGAAACGCTCGCGTAGCTCCTTTCCTATGAACTAACAATTTGTCTGCCGCTGACCGACTACCGACTCCGTAGTCTTCTAACTTAGCGATGTTGTGGCCGACATCATAGACCGTTTTTAAATCCTCATTGCCAAAAACATTTTTCCAAGCCAACCGAACCTCCCAAGTTATCAGCTGGCGGTTAGCCCACGCGAAATTCGCTCCGCAAGCCATCGCTTTGAAAAAATTTTGGCCTTGCGAGGAAGAAAAAGGCAGCGCCGCTAATTCCTTATCCGGCAGTTTTATGCCGTAGTCGGGCATTTTTTTCAGCATCAGCCGAATATAATCGGTGGCGTTTTGGTGTCCCAATCCGCGCGAACCAGTGTGAATCATAACAGTTATTTGGTTTTGAAAAAGTCCGAAAATCTCGGCAATCTTTTGATTAAAAATTTCTTCAACCCTGTCTATTTCAACAAAATGGTTTCCCGCGCCCATCGTTCCTAATTGGTCTCTGCCTCTATTTTTAGCGTGTTCCGAAATAAAATCAACGTCGGCTTCCTTTAACTCTCCTTGAGATTCCAAAAATTCCAAATCCTCCGAAGTTCCGTAATTTAATTCCACCATTCGTTTTGCCCCTTCTTTTAAGACCTTGTTTAATTCGGCGTTATTTAATTTAAGCCGACCTCCTTTGCCTACGCCAGACGGCACTTCTTTAAAAATTTCCGAAGCTAATTGAGATGAATATTTTTTCACTTCGTCAAAAGTTTTTTTAGATTTAAGGAGCCGCACTCCGCAGTTTTGGTCGTATCCGATGGCGCCCGGAGAAATCACGCCTTCTTTAGAGTCAATGGCAAAAACCCCGCCAATCGGCGCTCCGTAACCTTCATGAATATCCGGCATTGCCAGAGAATATTTTTGAATGCCGGGCAAAGTCGCCACATTAACTACTTGTATTAACGATTCATCTTTTAAAATATCGTCAAGCATTTTTTCCGAAGCGTAAATTCGCCCCGGAACCCGCATATCTTTGCGATACGACTTTGGAATTTCCCATAAGTAATCGTTTATTTTTATTAAATCTTTTCTAGTCATCAAAGTTTATTATAATAATTTTTATCCAAATAAAAAAGGAGGATTTTTTTCCTCCTTTTATCGACTTTTTTAACTTAAATCATTATCTTTTTTCCACCAATTCGGTCTTACAAGGCCGAAAATTTTATAAGCTTCCGGTTCTTTCCATTGTATAAACCCGTCCCTTATAGGGACATTTTTTCTTAGAAAGACATCAACAGCTGATTGTATGTCTTTCCAGTCCATTTCAGGAGGAATGCGAATCGGAATACTTCGCAGGACAAAATTGTGAAGCCCGACTGTGAAAGGACTTACAATATATTTTCCCAATAAATCTTTCGCGTCTCCATAAGAGGAGCAATCATCCTTATGATCGTCTTTGGCGGCGAAAACATCATTTGTTACGTACTGCATACCGTTAACACAGATCACGGCGCCTTTATTTCCCTCGTAGGCATACATAAGAGCATGTTCTCCGTGAAAACAAGTATGAGGAGTAGGCAGTAGGCTCAACTCATATAATCTATTAATCCGGAGATATTTTTGGATGTTTCCAATGAAAAATTTGATTGTCGGTTTTGTCATTAAAGAATTTTTTGTTAGTTCCGGCATTTTTTTTCCTAAATCCACGAGTTTGTGAAAAAGAAGACATGTGTTTAATTTTTCTTTTTGCCTTTGAAGTTTCACGAATTTATACTGCTGTTCTGATTCTGAGGCTATTTGGGCAAAAAGAAGCGGCGTGTTTAATTTTTTTTGGACTAATTTTAGGTCCTTTTCTATCTTTTCAACATCAAACAAAAAATTTTCCATTTTTTCCCTCCTTATTTAAAGTTAAAAAAATTCAAAAAACATAACCTGAGCGGATATTAGTATTTATTTTTCAAATGTCAAAGAGAACTATGACTTTAAATCCTTCGGCGGTTTTTTTAATTCCCTCGCCGTGGTAAGTAACCGCTTTTATGTCTTTAGAAAACTTGGCTCTCCGAGAGCCAAGTAATTGGGCGACTAATTTGTTTTTAGAAAATTCAAGAAATTTTATATTAGTATAAATTTCACGATTAACTTGAGTTTGATATAAAACCTCGTTGAGAAAATCAATTAGCAAAGAATTTATGTTTTGAGATTCTACCTTAATTTTGATTTTTGATTTTTGATTTTTGATTTCAAATTTTGTCGCCAAAGGCGACAAAATTTGCATCATTCCAAGCATCGCGTTTTTAAAAAGCTCGGGATAATTCTTTCCCCAAGCCCTAATTTTTACATCGGCGGTATGCGGCATAATTTGAAATTGTTTTTTTCTCTCCCTTAACATTTTTTCTTATTTGATTATACTTTTTTTAAAGCGTCTATTTTCGTTTTGGGGGATAGAGTCACTGGGGTTATACTGTAAGGCGTAACCCCTTTTTTATTTCTATATTTTAACCATTTTTTAAAAAAATAAAGAGGAAGCTTCACAACTTCCTCTAACCTACAAAAAAGAAATTAACATGCATTATTAGCATGCATCTGTTATTACATGTCCGCCTAAAATCAGAACTAAACCCACTAAAGCAGATCCAATCCAAGCTATAGGATCAAGTCCTGTTACGACGGTTTTTGCTACAAGACCGACTGCGCCAGTCGCAAATATAACATTAACTAACTTTTTAACTCCGTCCATCTTCTTTCCTCCTCCAATAAAAAGAACTAAAAATTTTGAAGTCTATTTTTAATTATCTTTTATTATTTTTTTGCGTCAATACCTATCTGTGGATAACTTCCAAAAATTAAGGAGCCCGAAGGGCGACTATAATTTTATTGAGAACCCCGTTAAATAATTTCGCCTTCGGCGAAATTGCCGCAAAGCGGCATTTAACGGGGTGACGATTTTTATATTTGGCAGCGAGGCGTAAAGAGAAAATTTATTTTCTATTTCGCCGAGCGAACCAAATATATCGAAGATATGGTCGCGGAGTTTATCCCGCGCATAAATTTAAAAAATATATTTGATGCCTTATAATTTTTAACAAAATGTTATGCTAATCTAAATAACAAATGTTATAAATTTATGCGCGGGGCTCCCTAAAAATCAGTCAGCTCTTTTTCTTTTTTCATAAAAATTTCTTCCAGTTCTTTATTTAATTTATCAACAATTTTTTGAAGTTCGTCTTTAGAATGGAATTTTTCGTCTTCACTTAAATCTCCTTTTTTTTCGTGAAGTTGAATATCGCGCCAAATTTCTTCTCTCTCCAGTTTGGCGTCAATCCTCGCTTTTTCCAATTTTTCTTTCAAGATTTTAATCAGCTGTTTTCTTCTTTCGGAAGTGAGCTCCGGCAAAATCACCCGCAGAGTTTCTTTGTCCACTATCGGCTGGAGTCCGATTTCCGAATTTCTTATCCCCTGTTCAATATTAACAAGGACATTTTTATCCCAGGGCTGAATGCGGATTGTTTTGGCGTCTTCTATATTTATGGCGGCTAATTGTTCAAGCGGCATTTTGCTGTTGTAGCAGTCAATTAAAATTTTACTCACCAAATCCGGCGTTGCCCGGCCGGCTCGCAAAGCCGAAACATCATTCTTAAAATTATTTTTAATTTTTTCCAAATTTATTTTGAGTTGGGAAAAGTTGTAAAGCATAATTTTATGTCCATAAGTTAAACTTATGGACTGCTGGCAGTATAACTTAAAAATAACAAAAAGAACCAATTTTACAACGCCTTGTAAATTTTTTCTAAATCAATTTGTCCCGTGTAAGCTTTCGCGAGCTCTTGACGTAAAACCAAA